>Ga0335072_10000629_pt1 | contig 65205 bp, 51 predicted proteins | sample Lox_Sample_21_FD_206725 | JGI IMG/M metagenome (GOLD analysis project Ga0335072, IMG submission 206725) | Soil microbial communities from Loxahatchee National Wildlife Refuge, Florida, United States - Lox_Sample_2.1 | ecosystem: Environmental > Terrestrial > Soil > Wetlands | place: USA...
CATTCTTATGAATGTCCATTCGATCCTCCGAAGGTTCTGATTGCTCGTCACAACCAGCTTCTCCGGTTCAAATCGAATGGACAACCTCCTGAAAGATCACAGGTGCCCCATCATCTGCCCGCTGTTGGCAGATGTGGGATTCCATTCAGCTTTGCCTCCAGGGCAGTCGCTGAGCACGTTTGGCCGAGCATCGGCCAAGCGCAGCGAAGGATCTGCGGTTGCCCCCGGAGATGCCGCGCCACAAGCATTGACCAGCAGTTACCAACGACCCGCTACTGCTTCCCGCTACTCACTGTCGCCTGAGCCACTCCTCCGAAACTATATGAATGGTCCCGCGTCAGCGGGACTGCGGTAGAAGCCACGGGCTTCAGCCCGTGGAAACGATCGCTCGCGGAGAAGGGCCTTCAGGCCCGGAAGGGCTCTGACTCAAGCGATCAGGCAGGAGACCTTAATGCTTCCCGCTGCTCCATTGACATCCCGTTCCCCCGCCACGTAGATTGGCTGGTCACCCGCTCATGCTCGGATTAGTCAACTTTGCAAAGGACCCCTACTCGGTCGAGCTGCGCGAACTGCCCTCCCCGGCCATAGGCGAAGACGATGTCCTGCTGAAAGTCCACGCCGTCGGCATCTGCGGCAGCGACCTCCATCAATACACCGGCAAGCACAGCTGGCACGTCAATTACCCTGTCATCCTCGGGCATGAATTTGCCGGGCAGGTCGCTCAGGTGGGCAGCCGCGTCACGGGCTTTCGCGAAGGCGATCGCGTCGTCAGCGAAACCGCCGCTCATCTGCCCTCCGACTCCCCGCTGATGCGCCGGGGCCTCTATAACCTCGAGCCGAAACGACTCGGCTTCGGCTACGGCGTGGACGGCGCCATGGCCACCTACGCCAAAGTTCCGGCGCGCTGTCTGCATCACGTCCCCGCGTCCATCGCGCTCGAAAAAGCCGCGCTCACTGAGCCCTGCTGCGTCGCTTACAACGCGGTCTGCGTTCAGTCGCGCATCCGCCCCGCAGACACCGTCGCCGTGATCGGCCCCGGCGCCATCGGCCTGCTCTGCGCGGCCATGGCAAAACTCTCCGGAGCCGGCCATCTCATCGTCATCGGTACGCAGGTCGATGCGAAGCGCCTCGCCACCGCCCAGCAGATGGGTGCCGACACCACCCTCGGCACTCACGGAGAAGATGTCGCCGCGTGGGTCAGGAATTTCGGCGACGGCTACGGCATCGATCTGGTCATCGACGCTGCCGGCGTCTCCGCCTCGCTCAAGCTCGCGCTCGATATCGTGCGCCCGGCAGGCCAGATCACCAAAGTCGGATGGGGTCCGCAGCCCTTCAATCATTCGCTCGATCCGCTCGTCCAGAAAGCGGTCACCCTTCAGGGCTCGTTCTCGCACAACTGGCCAATCTGGGAAAAAGTCATCAGCCTGCTTGCCGGTGGCCAAATCGATCTCACTCCCATCCTCAATCGCGTCTCGCCTCTCGCCGAATGGCACGAAGCCTTCGAGGAGATGCACTCCGGGGCCATCGTTAAAGGAGTCCTCCTGCCGTGAACCAGCCACCTGAGCACTCCGGAAACCGCCTCCGCGACAAGGTCATCCTGGTCACCGGATCGACCACCGGTATCGGCGAAGGCATTGCGCGCCTTGCGGCTGATCAGGGCGCCCGCGTCATGATCCATGGCCGCCGCAAAGAGGCCGCGCAGCAGGTCGCCTCCTCCATCGGAGCAGCAGCGCACTATGTCCTCGGCGACCTCGCCGACCCCGAGGTTCCCGCCAGCATCATTGAAGAGACCGTCGCTCACTTCGGACGCATCGATGGCCTCGTCAACAATGCCGCGCTCATGATCCGCGGCAATCTTGAAGCAACCGACGCTGCCCTCTTCGACCGCGCCGTCGCCGTCGATCTCCGCGCGCCCTTTCTTCTCATACGCTCCGCGCTGCCGCACTTCCGTAAACAGGGCGGCGGCCGCATCGTCAACATCGGCTCCATCAATGGCTACTGCGGCGAGCGCACACAGTTTGCATACTCCATCTGCAAGGGCGGCCTCATGACCATGACCCGCAACCTCGCCGATGCGCACGCCGAGGAGAACATCCATTTCAACCACCTCAACGTGGGCTGGACGCTCACCCCCAATGAGCACGTGCTCAAAATGACCGAGGGCCTTCCCGAAGACTGGCCCTCCCGCGTGCCGCCGAGCATCGCTCCCTCCGGCCGGATCTTCTCGCCCATCGATGTCGCCTGGGCCGTTGTCTATTTCCTCTCCGACGAAGCCGCTCTGATCAACGGCTCTGTTCTCGACGTGGAGCAATATCCGGTCATCGGCCGCAATCCCCTCAAGCACGTTTCCTGAGCAGAATTCGTGAAGCCCAGACTCGCTGTCTTCCCCAAATGTTTCATGGATCAGCTCTGCGTCGAGCGCTCCATGACCGTCTTCGAATGGATCGAGCTGGCCTCCCCCCTCGGCGTCGACGGCCTTGAGTTCTACTCCGGCTTCGTTCCCGAGGATCATGCCCAGCTCAGCGATGTGCGCGCCGCGCTCGCCACGCACAACCTCGCCATGCCCATGCTCTGCTGCTCTCCCGACTTCACCCAGCCCGATCCTGCGCTGCTGGAGTGTGAAATCGTGCGCGAGCGGCGCATGATTGAAGTGACGGCATTTTTAGGCGGCCGTTTTTGCCGCGTCCTCTCCGGCCAGCGCCGTCCCGGCTTATCCCGCGAAGACGGTGTTCGCCGGGTGGTCCGAGCTATCCAGAGCCTATTGCCCTTTGCTGAAGAACTCGGCGTGGTGCTCACGCTCGAAAATCACTACAAGGACAATTACTGGACCTACCCCGAATTTGCGCAGAAGATGGATGTCTTCTGCGAAATTGTCGATCGCATCGACTCTCCCTGGTTCGGCGTCAACTTCGATCCTTCCAACACCATCCTCGCCGGCGAAGATCCTCTTGTACTGCTGGACCGGGTCAAGCACCGCGTCGTCACCATGCACGCCAGCGATCGCTATCTCAAAAGCGGTACTATCGACGACCTGCGTCGAGAAGAAGACTCCGTGGGTTACGCCGCCCGCCTCTCCCACGGCGTCATCGGCAAAGGGATGAATGACTACGACAAAATCTTTTCCACTCTCCACGCAGTCAGATTCCAAAACTGGATTTCCATCGAAGACGGTCTCGGCGGCATGGACGAGCTGAGGGAATCCGTTCGCTTCCTCCGAGAAAAGATCGACCTTCACTTCAACGACGAACCAGCGCGCGCATGAACACCCCCGCATGAATACCATCGTCCAGATCTCGCTCGACCTCACCTCCATACCCGAAGCCCTCTCCACCGCGCATCTCGCCATCCGCTCCGGTGTTGACTGGCTCGAAGCTGGCACGCCGCTCATCATCGCTGAGGGTATGAATGGAGTTCGTGCCCTGCGCGCTGAGTTTCCTGGTGTGCCTATCGTCGCCGACCTCAAGACCATGGACGGTGGCTGGCTCGAGGTTGAGATGATGGCGAAAGCCGGCGCAACCCATGTGGTGGTCATGGAGCGCGCCCATCCCGAGACCGTCAAAATGGTCGTCAGGGCCGGCCGGGATTTCGGTGTGAAGGTAATGGGCGATAACCTCGGCGCGGACGATAAAGCCGCCGCAGCCAAAAGGCTCGAAGACTACGGCTGCGATTTCGTCATCCATCACATCGGCTACGACGAGCGACGCGGCCTCGCTGCAGCCGGCCAGCCGTATCCCAGCCCGCTCGATCAGCTGCGCGAAGTCGTGGCCGCGGTGCTTGTGCCCGTGCAGGCCGTCGGTGGACTCTCCATCGAGCAGGCCATCCGCACCCCCGAATACGGCGCGCCCCTGGTCGTTCTAGGTGCTCCTCTGACCATCCACGCCGACGCCTTCAAAACCGCCAGCGGCAATCTCGAAGATATCCTCCGCCTCATCTGCGACAAAGTGCACGCATATCGTGAGTAGCAGCCAGTCGCCAGCGCTGACCGCTAACCGCTACTAGCTTCCCGCCTCCCGCTTCCGGCTCGCCGCTGATCGCTGGCTGCTGGCCGCTACTCTGGGATAACTTTTCTTTACACTTACCCCCGTGCCTCTTTTCGAAGCAATCCGGCCCGTGAAGCGAAGCGATGCGCTGCGCGATGCCCGCGCCGGCGTCACGCTGGCGGCAATGAACATCCCCCAGGTCCTCGGCTACACGCGCATCGCCGGCATGCCCGTGGTCACCGGTTTATACACGCTGCTCTTGCCTCTCCTGGCCTTCGCCGTCTTTGGATCCTCCCGCTATCTCGTCGTCGCTGCCGATTCCGCCACCGCTGCCATCCTCGCCGGAGGCCTCAGCGGCCTCGCTCCCATCGCCAGCCCGCAGTACGTTGCGCTCGCCGGATATGTCGCGCTGCTCACCGGCGTAATCCTTTTATGCGGGCGCCTCTTCCGGCTCGGCTTCATTGCCGACTTTCTTTCGCAAACCGTCCTCGTCGGCTTCCTCACCGGAGTTGGCTTCCAGGTCGGCATCGCCGTACTCGGAACCACTCTCGGTATCCCGGTTCAATCTCGCCGAACCATCCTCCAACTCATCGAAGTGCTGCGCCACCTGCCTTCCGCGCATCTTCCCACTCTGCTGGTCTCCGCCGCCGTCATCATTCTCGTCCTCGGGTTGAGCCGCATCGCGCCGCAATTTCCCGCGGCTCTGCTGGCCGTCGTGGGCGCCACCGCCGCCAGCGTGTTCTGGCACTTTTCCGCAAATGGCATCGCCACCGTCGGTCCCGTCGCCGGAGGCCTGCCTCATCTCGGCCTGCATCTTCTTCCCTGGCGCGAGATTACGCCACTGCTGCCCATTGCCGCCTCCTGCGCCATCATGATCCTCACGCAGAGCGCCGCCACCGCCCGCATCTATGCCATCCGCCATGAGCAGAACTTAGACGAGAATCAGGATCTCCTTGGCCTCGCCGCCGCCAACGCCGGCGCCGCTTTCTCCGGAACCTTCGTTGTCAACGGCAGCCCCACCCAAACCTCCATGATGGAGCGCTCCGGTGGCCGCAGTCAGCTCGCTCAACTGGCCACCGCGTGTGTCGTGGTCTGCGTTCTGCTCTTCCTCACCCGATGGCTCCAGTTTCTGCCTCAGTGCGTGCTCGGCGCTCTGGTCATGCTGGTCGCCATCCACCTCATCGATGTGCGCGGCTTGCTGTCGATGCGCCGCGAAAGTCCGGGCGAGTTCGCCGTCGCGTTGATCACAACCGTCGTGGTCATTGTCGCGGGAGTCGAGCCAGGCATTCTGCTGGCCATGGTTCTCTCGCTGCTGCGCATTGTGCAGCACAGCTATCATCCCCACACCGGTGTCATCGTTCCTGAGCCCAGCAAGATCTGGAAGATCGTTCCTCCCGATCCAGGAGCGGTCACGGTCCCCGGCTTCGTGCTCTATCGCTTCGGCGCAGCGCTCTTCTATGCCAACGCCGCGCGCCTTGCCGAAGAAATCGTTGCCCTGGTCGGTCCCGCGCCCTCCGCGGTGCGCTGGGTGGTCGTTGATGCCGAGGCCATCACCCGTATCGACTATTCCGCATCCCGCGTCATCGCGCAGCTGCGCATTCACCTTGAGCGAATCAATGTACAGCTCGGATTTGCCCGCCTGGGCGACGCCCGCGCCGACTTCGATCGCCACCACCTGGCCGAAATCATCGGTCCATCCATGATCTTCGACCGTCTGCACGATGCGCTGGACGCCTTTGAGAAATCCGACGCTCTACCCGTCGCGCAGAACTAAACCAGGCTGCGTCATCCCGTTCCTAGGTTGCTGACATGGTTGCAAATGCTTTTCTGAGTGGTCTCATAGAAGCAGCAGGGGCCGCGCCGAAGGCGCAATCGCCTGGACGGCTAGTTTCGGCGAAGGCGCAATTGCGTGGACGGCCAGTCCTCTAAGTGTCTCCGTACACCGGCACCGAAGCCCCATGAATCAGCCGCGCCTCGTCGCTCGACAGAAACAGGATGACTCGCGCGATCTCTTCCGGCTTCGGCCAGTGCGCAAAATCCGCCGTCGGCATCGCCTGCCGGTTAGCCTCGGTATCAAAGATGCTCGGCACCACCGAGTTCACCCGCACCCCTTTGCCTCTGAGGTCTGCGGCAAGAGAATCCATCAGCGCTATCGCAGCCGCTTTCGACGCTGCGTATGCGCCCGCTCCGGCCGCATGATCGAAGGCCGCGCGCGACGCGACATTCACAATGCTCCCGCGCTTCTGCTCCAGCATCACCGGCGCAATCGCCCGGCACAGCGCATAGCCCGACCGCAGATTCAGCGCCAGCATGCGATCGAAGACATCCGGCGCAGTCGACCACAGCGGACTGCCGCCGGCGTAGCCGCCCACCGCATTCACCAGAATGTCGATCCGCCCGAAATCGCCTCGAACCTTCTCTACGGCTCGCTCGACGTCCGCGTTATTCGTCACATCGACTTCACAGCCGGAGAGCAGGGAAGCGCGCTCTCCTGCCGTCTTCGCCAGCGCCGCGAACTCTTCCTGCCGCCGCCAGGTCACAATCACTCTGGCCGATTCCTCGAGAAACGCGAGGCTCACCGCCCGCCCCAGTCCGCCCGTCCCTCCGGCAACCAGGGCGACCTTTCCTGAGAATCGCTCTGCCATGCGAAATGCCTCCATGCAACCTGCGACTGCTGAGAGAAAACCAACAACAGAGTATCGTCGCGGATCCCAGCCGCGATCGCCAAACGCCTCAATCTCTTTCAACCTTCTCGACTCAAAAGACGATCGGCGACGCTGCTCTTTCGTGTGAATCGCAAATGTCCACAACCACCTTGCCCGTCGATCCTGACTCGACGGCCGTATAGGCTGCATCGATATCCGTCGTCGAAAAGCGCGCCGGATTCAACAGAGGCCTGAGCTGGCTCTCCTCGGCCAGCGCCGCCGTTCGCGCCAGGATTTCGCCGTGATGAGCCATACCCTCACCGCTCAGCAACGGGAGCAGAGTGAAGACTCCCGAATAGGTGGCGGCGCGGAAGGAAAGCGGCGCCAGGGAGTGCGTACTCCATCCGAGGCAGCTCAGGACACGCCCGCTGTAGCGGCGCACCGCTTCAAACGATGCATCGAGGGTTGAACCCCCGACCGTGTCATACACGATGTCGAATCCAACCCCGCCGGTCGAGGTGCGGACGTATTCTTCCACCGTGCTGGACTGGTAATCGATCGGTGTGGCGCCCCATGCTTCGACGAGGTGCTTCTTGCCGGCGGAAACCGTCGCGAATACATCGGCTCCAAATGCGCGCGCGATCTGGACGGCCATGTGACCCACCCCGCCCGCGCCGGCATGAATCAGCACCTTCTGGCCGGCTCCGACCTGCGCGTGATCCACCAGTCCCTCCCACGCCGTGATGACACTCAAAGACAGCACCGCACACTCACGCATCGAAAGCGCGTCGGGTTTCCGCGCAAGCAGCCGTGCATCAGCGCTCACCAACTCGGCGAGCGTACCTTGTCTGCCGCCCACCCCTCCCACCATGCCGAATACTTCATCTCCGGGCCGGAATCCGATCACCCCGGCGCCGACATCCTCAACCGTCCCGGCCATGTCGAGCCCGAGCACGGCAGGCAGCGGCTGCTTCGCATGCGCCGCTTTGCCTGCTCGGATTTTCGTATCCAGCGGGTTGACGCCGCTGGCCGCAATGCGCACCAGTACCTCACCCGGTCCAGGTACGAGCCGAGCTGTCTCCATCTCCCTGAACGGGCCTCCGGGTGTTTCCACCACCCACACTCGTTGCTGCATAAGAGAATCCTTCGCACTCAGTGTTCTGCTACCAAAGCCCGTCCATGCATGAAATCGGCTGCAAAAGCGACTGATGCACCTTGATCACCGGAGTGACCGTCTATCGCAACCGCCGCAGGCTCTCCACCGAAGGCACGAAGTAATAAGAGCCGGTCCGCGGCTGTGTAAAGCGTGTCAACGCATCGCGCTTCCCGTTCACCAGTCCCGCCATGCTCTCCAGCATGCGCGAAAGCCGCTTCTGCTCCGCGCTGAAGCCTACAAACATCGTTCCATGGTTTTCCACGTTGCCCCATGGCATGTTGCGGCGAAAGATGTGCCCGAACTCATCCTGATCCGTGCGCGCCACATGCGAATCCGCCGGCTTGTCCTCAAGCTCGGTGCTGTCCGCCTTGGTGCGTCCCATGATCTGCTCCTGCTGCTCCACCGGCAGAGCTTCCCACTCGGTGACGTAGTGCTTCCATTTCTGCAACAGCAGCACCGAGCCCGCAGCGCCCGGAACTCCCTCCGGCAGCAAAGCCTCGGCAGGAGCGTCGAGCAGCGTCGGATTCTCCGACCCGTCGATAAAGCCGGTAAGGTCCCGATCGTGCCGATAAGGCCAGCTCGAAGTCTCATCGCCCAGCGTCGCGCGTCCAGTAAGATCATGAATCACCGACCGCGCCATATCGAAGATCACGTCATACGCGCTGCCCGACAGCCACACCAGCGCATCGTGCTGCGTGCCCGGCATCACAAATCCTTCTGTGCCCACAATCTGCTCGTTGAATCCCCGCACCCCTGGCGGCGCATCCTCCGGAACCATCTCGCTCCACAGCTCCGGCCGGAATCCGATCACGAAGTTCACTCCTCCGGTCGTTGTCCGCGGCTCCCGGATCGCCGAGATCGTCGCGGCAAACTCGCTGCGTCTCTTCGCATCGGCAACATCGAACTCCAGGTACGCATGAGAGGACGTTCCCAGCGCGAAGATCCCAGCCTGAGGCGTGTACATGCGGGCATTATAGCGAGCGCTCGTTTCCCTCGAACGCAGCCTGCAGCTCGGCCCGCTCGCATCCTGCTCCTCGGATCCCTGCGGTCATCCTCCCGAGGTCAGATGGGAAGATAGTACGACCAGAGATTGAGTACGCTTTCCGGCTGCAAGCGCCCCAGCCGCGTCACATTGCCGCCACCCAGGCTGTCGATCCTCGTCTCGTAGGTGACCGTGGCACCGCTGAAGCTGGCGCTGATCTGCAGAGGCTGATTGTTCTTCTGTCCGGTAAACACCGCCTTCGCCACGCCCTGCCCATCCGTAAAGACCGTCGTATTCCGCACCGTGCCATTGCCCGCCCGAAACGTGATTGGCTGGTTGGGCAGCACTCCGGCTGCGCCGCCGCCCTTGTTCAAAGTGGCGCTTGCCTCCACGTGATAACTTCCGCTGGCGTTGTCGAAAAACGGAGCTATCGGATCGGCCTGCAGAGACAGCCTGAACTGCGTCTGCTGCACTGCCGACGGCTTCGAAGGCAGCGGCAGGCTGGCTGACCGTGCTCGCGTAGCGCCGAGCAGCGGTGCTGTCGGCATGGGCGCCATGCCTGGCCGCAGGTCGCCCCGCTGCTCGAAGCTTCCGGTCTGCTGCGGAGTGACTGCATTCACTACCAGCACGCTTCCCGCAGCCAGCTTTTGCTCGAGCTTGTCCCCACCGATTCTTCGTCCCGTCCACGGATCGAACAGTGTTGCGCTCATCAGCCGCATGGGAACAACAGTTCCATGCGACTCTGAGCCGCGTTGCACGCACCACGCTCCGCAGTAATTCAGGTTATCGGAATCACAGTGGATGAAGTAGCCGCCGTTCTTGACCGGAACCTTGACGATCGTGCTCTCGTCAAAGCCGTGATGGTTGGTCGCAGAAAGCATCACTTCGAAATCCAGCTCTCCGGCCGCGCTTCGCTTCGCAGATTGCCCTGGTCGAAGTCGCCGCAAATTTCGATGCCGAACTTCAGTGACTCACCGTGAACAGCTGCGACTTCTGCCCCCGCTGGAAGAGCACGTTCGCCGTGGTTCGCGTAAACACGCCGTCGTCCATGATCTTGTCGTACTCATGCTTCAGCTTGCCTTCGTAGAAAATCGGCGCCGTGTTCCAGCCATCATGCGTTCTCGCGCCCTGCGCCACTCTGCGCGGCTGGCACCACGAACTGTGCCCGGAGCCAGCAGAAAGCGCTTATACCGCGAGCTTAGCGCCCGCAGCTCCTCGAAGATTCGCTTCTTCTCATCGGGCGTGTGCAGCGTCCACACCTCGTTGTTTCCGCCAGTACTGCTCTTCACAAAGTAGTATTCCGGCGCCACGAAAACATAGAACGGATTCGTTGCGCCCATAAAACTCGCATACGTTGAAAGCGTCCCGTGCCCCTGCTGAATCGCGACCTTCATGCGCGTCATGCGCTGGGTTGCGTCCGATGTGGCCAGATCATCGAGCGTCGGGGGATGGTGCACGGCAGCGAGAACACTAGGCATCGAAACCCTCCGGGGCAAGTGGATTCTGAAAATCTGAAAAGAGGATACGAAGGCGCGTGAAATCGCGCTTCAGATTAGCGGACTCGGGAGCTGCCTAGCAAGCGCCTTCAATCCCGCAGTACAGTGCGATTCGGCTCGGGATTAGCGGAGGCATTGGAAGGAATGATTGAGGTAATGGTGAAAACTTCTGCAGATATAGAGGATTTCGCGACACTTTGCCCAGTGCTGTGAGGTTCCTCGCACTAATATCAGCTCTTCAACCGTCCGCCATTGTCGTCGCGGATGCGATCTTCCGGAAAGCCGCATCGTCGATCTGACGCTGAAGCAGGATTGACTCAGCCCTTCGCGAGATTGGACACTTGCAGTCACAAAATGGCGAACATTTTAAATAGACTTTCTGGTTCTTCTCGAAATGGCAGGAGGTCATTGGTGGCCCTTCATTTTCGTCTCGCTCTTCTGCATTGTCCTCTCCGGCTATCGTGCGGTAATTGAGAAAGACTCAGCGAGCAGGCAGAAAACGAGCTTCGGAACCATCGGTCAGTGCGAAGAACGTGGACGCGGGAACGAAACTATTGTGACTGCACGTTTTCAGTCGGCGATGAACTATACACCGGTGTGAACAAAGCCGAGAGAGGAGTTGAATTCGAGCAAACGGTGACGGTTTATTACGACGGCCAAAACCCTCAAGTTAGCGCTCTTGAAGACTACTCTGAGCAAAGCCGCCACGATTTGCGTTCGTCTACATCCTTGGGTTAGTGCTTACCGCTGCAGTGGCTTTTGCCCTTTGGGGCAGCGCACCTTCTGGGGAGGCTTCTTGAAAATGCTTCTTCGGAACTTACCTGCCAGGCGCTTCCAGCCCGCGAACCTTCAGGCGTAGAAAACCAATCGATCATGCGCTCAAGGAATCCGCCTGCATCTTTTCCGGCGCATGGTTGTAACAAATCTGTAATGGCAAAGCAGAGCAATCCGTCGACGAATATCGTCGGCGCCCTTCCCGCAGTTCCTTCCCGCGCCCGCTTCGACTACCATCCAATCAAGTCATGAAGATTCTCACCGCCGATGAGATGCGCGCCGCTGACCGCCTCACCATCGAACGCTATGGCATCCCCTCGCTCGACCTCATGCGCAATGCCGGGGCCGCTGTCGCCCGCTTTATCCTCCGCGAATTTCCCCGCCATCGGAACATCGGTGTTCTGTGCGGCAAGGGCAACAACGGCGGCGATGGCTTCGTCGCAGCCCGCCACCTGAAAGCGGCCGGGTGCAATGTCAGTGTCCTGCTGCTCGGCGATCCAGGGCACCTGAAAGGCGATGCCAAAGCGGCCTTCGATGAGATGGACCTCACGCCGCTGCCTGCTCCCGACGAATCCGCTCTCGAAGCCGCAGGGGCTCTGCTCGACTCGGCGGACCTGCTTGTTGATGCGGTGGTCGGCACCGGATTCAAGCCGCCGCTGCGCGGCGTTGCCGCGGCCCTTCGCGACTGGGTCAACGCAAGCACCACGCCGATTGTCGCTGTCGATCTGCCCTCGGGATGGGACGCCGATGCACGCGACTTCACCGTCGAAGGAGCTTTTCGCGCCAGCGCCGTCGTCACCTTCACCGCGCCCAAGCTTGCTCATCTCAGCGGCAATCTCACAGGCAGCGCAACCGGCCCCATCGTGGTCGCGCCCATTGGATCGCCCGACGAAGCCATTCAGTCCTCGAATTGCTTCACCTGGGCAGGATCATCGAAAGCGGTTGCCGAGCAGCCCCGCACGCCCGACGCCAACAAGGGCCTCTACGGCCACGTCCTGCTCGCTGCCGGAGGCCGCGGCAAATCCGGCGCTCCGGCCATGGCCTCGCTGGCCGCTCTGCGCGCCGGCGCCGGGCTCGTCACCGCGGCCGTTCCCCAATCCATCCTGCCTTCGGTCGCCGCGATCACCGCGGAGCTGATGACCTTCCCGCTGAGGGAGGGCCCCGCCGGCGAAGCCGATTCATCGAATCTCGAGCCCGAACAGCTGAAGAGCATGCTGGGCCGGGCGACGGTGCTGGCCGTGGGTCCAGGCCTCGGCCCGGAGCCCGAGGAGTTCGTTCTCGGCCTCATCGAGAAGACGGATCTCCCTATCGTCCTCGACGCCGACGCGCTTAATATCCTCGCCAAACATCCCGACAGGATCGGCGGGCGCGGCCGCACAATGGTTCTCACGCCGCACCCCGGGGAGATGGCGCGTCTGGCCGGCATCACGACCAAAGAAGTGCAGGCGCGGAGGGAACCTCTGGCGCGCGACTTCGCCACAAAGCATCAGGTCACGCTCGTTCTCAAAGGGTGGCGCACGCTAATTGCTCATCCTGATGGCCGCATCGCCATCAACACGACGGGGAATCCGGGGATGGCCAAGGGCGGAAGCGGCGACATTCTCACCGGCATGGTGGCCGCTCTGCTGGCGCAGTTCCCGCGTCAGCCCGCTGAAGCCGTCGAGGCCGCCGTTTATCTTCATGGCCTCTCCGCCGATTTCGCTTTGCGGGATCAGGACGAGCACACGCTGCTGGCGACCGACACGATCGCGCATCTTTTTCGCGCTTTTCGCTTTCGCTCGCAGGACGAAGCGGGATATGTTTGGATTGAAGGCATTCCAGCGGCGGCGAGGTCGAAATGACGCAGACTGCGGATCTGAAGACGCATCAGTTCGAAAGCCACGGCGCCAAAGACACCATCGCGGTCGGACACCGTATCGCAGAGCTGCTCGCTCCACCTACGTTCCTCATCCTGCGCGGCGACCTCGGCGCGGGAAAGACCACTCTGGTCAAGGGCATCGCCGAAGCTCTGGACGCTGCCGAGGCCGATGAGGTCACCAGCCCCACATTCACGCTGATCCATGAATACGAGGGCACGCGGACGGTGCATGGCCAGAAGCAGCCGGTGATGCTCTACCATCTCGACCTCTACCGGATCCAGAATGAGCGTCAGCTCGATTCTCTCGGCCTCGAAGAGCTCTCTGCTCCCGACAGCATCGTGCTGGTCGAGTGGGGGGAGAAGTTTCCCAGCGTGGTCCGCCGCAGCCAGGGCGAGATCGAGATGCACTCCACCGGCGGCGACTCGCGCAGCATCACGCTGACGCTGAAGGACTGAAGGCCGCGTTCCGTTCCCGGGCGATCCTCTCTGTGTTAATTTCCGGTTAAAGATGGTGGCTCTGCCCCGCGCAGGAATGCCCACGTCACCATCAACGGGAACTCTTCCCGCCAGAATGCGCCACCGTGCGACCCGGCTCGCTCCTTCATGACGACATCCGCACCTGCATCGCGGAGCCGGTCCGCCCATCGCCGCGCGTTATCGAGAAAGAATGGTTCCTGGGTTCCAGCGACAAGATAGGCGCGGGGAAGGAGATCGGGCATAACAGCAGGCGGCTTGTAACCGCCGCCAGGCGAGGCGCATAAGATGGCACCGTAAACATCCGGATGGCGAAGGCCAAGAGCGAGAGCCAGTTCTCCACCCGCTGAGACACCGAAGACGGCAGTTCGTTCAGCAGGCAGCGCAACACCAAAGCGAGACTGCGTCCATCGGAGAACATCCTCGACAAAGAACCTCTCGTGCGCCGCGAAGCGCTCCGGCGCAAGGCCCGGTGAGTATTCATGGATCCGCGGCATCTCATCGGTCAACCCATGCACGCCGACGATCATGGTGGATGGTATGCCGGCCTTCTCGAGCAGTCGGCCCCACTTCGAGATTCTCTGTCCGTCCGCTGAGAAGACGACCGCTGCGGGCGGGTCCGGTGGAAGGTAGACCGTGACCTGGCGTCCACCCTCGAACTCGAACATCTCGGTGACCAACTCTCCCGAGGCGGCGGCGCCGGACTGAGCGGAACTTTCGCCGGCATCCAGCGGCTTGCCGTTGACCTGAGCCTGCTGGTTCATGGCCTCGCCTTCATTCATAACTCACCTTCATTCATAGCTTGCATTCAACCATCGAACGATGGTCGCCCTCTTCGGACATCTCCTTTGCGAAAAATCTAACAAAATTCGGAGAGCCTAACAGGGGAGTGTGGGTCAGCTGCTCGAAAATTTTCCGGGAAGGGAAGGTGGAGTCCGATGAATGCGGGGTTACGCGATCGGCTGAATCCATTGCCTGCACCAGTCAGGCGCCGCGAACGGGTCCGCGAAATACTGCGTTTCGTGCACCACCCGGCCGCCGCGGAACTCCATAATGCTCACGGTGTAGGCGGCCCGTCCCTGGTAGATGATGGTGTATTCGGTAACCCAGAGATCGCCTCGTCCGACCATCCGCCTGAAGTTGAATCCCGACGGCCTGCCGGGATCATGGCTGCGCAGGGCCTGCAAGTTGTTACGACCGAGAATTCGCTCGCCGGACTGTGGATAGTCACAAATGGCATCGTCATGGTAGATGTCGTGTTCCGCGGTGGCATCGCCGGCTGCGGAAGCCTGCCAGTGTGCATCGAGCGCTTCGCGTATTTGCTCTTCTTCGGCAGATTGCGTCGTTTCCGGTTGGTCGTTCATATTCATCCACCTTTTTCCTGCCCGGCGCACAGAGCCCGTGCCGCGATTGCCTCAGGTTTCTCCAGTCAGGCCGGCTGCGATTTCCGATTAAAAGTGATGTACCCGTTCCGGCTGAGGCGTATCCGCTGGCCGCGTCGCCTCGCGCTCCAGCGAGCGGCTCACCAGGTTGCGCGAACCTAATCCCACCGCGAGCGATAGCGCCAGCACGATCCCTCCGAACAGAATCCCAAATCCCAGCTCCACAATTGCGCCGCCCAATGCCAGATGATCCAGCACCATCGCGCCGGTCAGCACCAGGATCATCCACTTCACGCCCATGCTGAGCAGCCGCGCGTAGCTCAAATTCAGGTTCACCCCCGTGATCAGCACGCTGCGGGAGACGAAGCGCGCCAGCACGTTGCCGACCAGCAGCAGAATGGCTGCGCCCACGATGCGCGGGACGTAGCCCAGGATCCAGCCGGAGATGATGTGCTCCGAGGTGCCCGCTTCAAACGCCGAAACGCCCACCATCACGCCCACCACCACGAAACACCAGAAGACGATGCGGGCGGTCAGCATCGAGGGCGTCACGCGCGGGGTCCATTCGGCAATAGCGTTGGCGCCCCGCACCCGCTCATCGAAGCGCAGCGCCATGAGGATACGGAGCAGGACCACCGAAAGAATCCAGCCGATGAGAAGAAAGAGCAAAAACGCGACAATGAATGCGAGAATTCCCGGCAGCAGCGTGGCAATCTGGTTCATCACGCGGCCCATCGATGAGTGCAGCGACTGTTCTACCTGTTCCCACATAATCTCTTCTCCTTCGCGGTCACGCCCCGGTCAATCCGCGTCTACGGATTAAAGCGGTCCGGCCATCTCCATCGCGACAGCAGATACGGCTTCTTCTCTTCCCACGCACGGGCAAATTGTTCCACGCGCGGCTCCAGCGCGGCCGGTGGCAGGCTGGAGACTTCCCGCACATACGACGCGGCCCAGCCCAGATACAGCGGCGTCAGCGCGCCCAGCAGGTGTACGCGGCTGATGGTGCGCAGCCGCCACGCCAGCGCGAAATCGTACACAATGGCCGCCCACAGTTCGTCCGGCATATTGAAGCTCGCGACCCCCGCACGCGTGAGCCGCCTCAGCTCCAGCATCGTATTCGGAGGCAGCACCAGCTGCCACACTTCAGCCAGGTTCTTTGAGCCCAGCAAAAACGAATCGAGCATCGATGTCGGATCGGGCGCCTCTTCGTCCTCCGGCTCCTCCGCCGGTGGATTCCCCCACACCGGAAGCGCCTGCGACCCACGAATCCTCTGCCACTGTGCTGCGAATGTCTCCATCTCGTGGAACATCGATCCCAGCACCTGGCCCAGCACCGCGCTCAGGTCCAGCCCACCCGTCGAGACTTCATGGTGCACGTCGATATGCACCTGCCCCACCGGGTCCTGCGGCGACTGCGTCGAGGCAATCGTCACCGGCCACAGCAGGGAGCTCACCGAGTGTTCCGCTCCCGGCTCACCGCGCGCCAGCCGTGCGCACATCGGTCCCGAAGCGGCAAAGTCGAAGCTGATCGGATAGCGGATGCGCCGCCCGTACAGCGCGCGGCTCAGCGGGGAAAGGATGCCATGATTGACCAGCGCTTCATACTTGCCTGAGGGATACAGCGGCATCGCCAGCCCGCACTGCCGGTCCAGAATGGCATAGGCAAACAGCTGGATGGCATGCGCCTGCAGCGCCGCCAGATCCGATCCCAGCACGATACAGGCGCGCGCGTTCAGCGAAGCGCCCAGGGCGAGGATCGCCCGCTGGTTCGCTGAAACCGGCGCCCAGAATTCCCCGCCGTTGTAGGCCGGCGGCGCAAACGGAAACATGGTCAGCGACAGGCTCTCGTTGCCGTTCAGAGAAGTGATCGTGGGCTCGGCGCCCGTTCCTGGCCATGCAAACACAAACCGCAGCGGGGGAACCCCCGAGCCCAGCTCCGCGATGATCTTCTCCGCGCGCGTGCGCAGCTCTTCGGGAGCCACCGGCCCGGCGATGCCGACCACGATGTCCGCCGACCCGATCCGCTCCACCTGCTGCTTTGTCTCTTCCGTGACTATTCCTGCCATCCGGCAGCTCTTCCTTTCGTCAACATGGCAGCGACAGGATCCCGTGCAGCGGGATACGTATCCACGCCGGGCGATTATTCAGCTCGTACACCAGCTCATACAGCGCCTTGTCCAGCATATAAATCGCCAGCAGAGTATTGAAGCCCTCCTGCGATCCCGGCACGACGGGTGAATCACCAATCGTCTCGCGATAAGCGCGCAGAAACTCGCTCGAGACCGATGTCTCCCACAGCCGTGCCCACGGCTCCAGCTGCGCGAAATCCTCCGGGCGCCGTGTCGTGTAGCGCGTCAGGCCCACAAAAGCCGCATAGCTGAAGGAGCGCAGCATCCCCGCTACGTCCTTCAGCGGGCTGTGCTTCGCGCGCCGTTCCGCCAGTGGCCGCGCCGGCTCGCCCTCGAAGTCCAGAAGAACGAAATCTCCGCGCGAGCGCAGCACCTGCCCCAGGTGATAGTCGCCGTGGATGCGTGTCCATTGTCCCGCGTCGGACAGCGATGCCAGTCCGCGAAACTTCCCGAGCAGCGCGCCTCGCCGGCTCAGGGTCAGCCCCGCCGGTTCCACCGTATCGTCCGGAAGCCGCGTCAGGTTCGACTTCAGCGCGTCGAAAGCCTTCGCGGCGTGGTTCATCAGCTGGTCCCGCATCTCCTCCATATCCCGCGCCGACGGGTTGCACGGAGCAAACGCCGCGTCCCGTCCCGAGGCCAGCGCCAGATGCATCTCAGCCGTTCTCCGGCCCAGCGTCATCGCCGCGTCCAGATACATCCCGGCGTGTTCCCGCGCCTGATCGGATACGGTGTCCTCATCGACCGGCGTGGCTGCTGCCGGCGACCGCGCATAGGCTGTGCTCTCGTAGTACCGGTCCAGTTCATCCAGCGTCCACTGCCAGCCATCGCCTTCGTTCTGCACCAGCCCCTGCAGCAGCGCGATGGTTGCCGGTTCTTCGCCATCGCACTTCACCTCGACTGAGCCGCCGAACGGCGGAATATTCTGAAACTTCGCCGTCTCCGTCAAAAATCGCCCGATCTCCACATCGGGATTCGGCCCCACCTGCTGTTTGCGGAAAAGCTTCATGATCAGCCGGTCGCCGAAGATGGCCGACGTGTTGCTCTGCTCGGCGCTGCTCACCCGCGCGGCCAGCGGCTGGGTGCCGCGCAATCCTGGCAGCACCGTGCTGGGCAGCCCGCGCAGCACTCCGCTGCGTGTCTTCAGCTCGCGCCCATCTGCCAACATCTCCAGCAGCGCCGCCGCCGTCGAGCCCCGCGCCATTCCCTCGTGCAGCACTCCGCTGCGCGTCGCCGATCCCGCCGTTGCCAGAATCTGCTGCGGCCCTGATTCCCGCAACGCGGTCGCCGCCTCGCCAAAGCTGATCGCCAGCGAAACCAGCCACGTTTCGGAATCCCCCTCCGAGTACTCGACCGTTACCCACACAAGCGCCGCGCGATTTTCGTCGAAGAGCAGCGAATCGCTGATCCGCGCATGCGTGATGTGTTTCGCCTTGCTGCCGAACCAGCGCTGCCCCTGCAGGTACGCCGGCAGCAGAGCCTCCAGCCTCCGCACCCCGTCGCCGGTCAGGATGCTTTGCCAGTCCGTCTCGCTCTCCACGTAAAAAGCCTGTTCCTGCCGCCCGTCCGGCACCGCCTCCGCCATGGTCAGTGAGGGTTGCAGCTCCAGCCACAAAAAGCCATAGGGCCCCAGGGTCAGCGAATAGGGCTGCCGCGTGATCACCGGGAACTCCACATACCCCAGCATCTCCACCGGTATCATGCCTTCCATCGCCGAGAGGTCCAGCTGCACCGGCTGCGCGAAGCGCGAGAGGTTCGCCACGCACAGCACGCTGGACTCCTGGGACTTGCGCACATAGGCGAGAATCTTCCGGTTCGACGCCTCGAGAAAATGCAGCGTTCCCCGCCCAAAGACCTGGAACAGCTTGCGCAGCGCGATCATGTTGCGCATCCAGCTCAGCAGCGACGAAGGGTCGTTCTGCTGCGCCTCCACGTTGATCGCTTCATAGCCCCACACCGGGTCCATGATCACCGGGCTGTACAGCCGAGCCGGATTGCAGCGCGAGAATCCTGCATTGCGGTCGGCCGTCCACTGCATGGGCGTCCGCACTCCATTGCGATCGCCGAGATAGATGTTGTCGCCCATGCCGATCTCGTCGCCGTAATACAGGATGGGCGTCCCCGGAAAAGAAAACAGGATGCTGTTCAGCAGCTCAATGCGCCGCCGGTTGTTATCCAGCAGCGGAGCCAGCCTGCGCCGGATGCCGATGTTGATCCGCATCCGCGGATCGGCGCTGTACGCCAGATACATGTAGTCGCGCTCATCGTCGCTCACCATCTCCAGCGTCAGTTCATCGTGGTTGCGCAGGAACAGCCCCCACTGGCAGTTATCCGGGATGTCCGGCGTCTGCGCCATGATGTCGGTGATGGGCAGTCGATCCTCCTGGCGCAGCGCCATGTAGATGCGCGGCATCAGCGGGAAGTGAAAAGCCATGTGGCATTCGTCGCCGTCGCCGAAATACGGCCGCACGTCGGTGGGCCACTGGTTGGCCTCCGCCAGCACCATGCGCCCCGCGTAGCCTTCATCGATCGCAGCGCGGATCGCCTTGATCGCGGCATGCGTTTCCGGCAGGTTCTCGCAGTTGGTCCCGTCTCGCTCCACCAGATAGGGAATCGCGTCGATGCGCAGCGCGTCCACCCCCATATCCAGCCAGTAGCGCATCACCGTGAGTACCTGTTCGAGCACCTCGGGATTGTCGTAGTTCAGATCCGGCTGGTGCGAGAAGAAGCGATGCCAGTAGTACGCCTGCGCTAAAGGATCCCAGGTCCAGTTCGACTTTTCCGTGTCGGTGAAGATAATGCGCGCGTCTTTGTATTTCTGGTCGGTGTCGCTCCATACGTAATAATTCCGCTCCGGCGACCCGGGCGCCGCCAGCCGCGCCCGCTGAAACCACGGATGCTGATCGGAGGTATGGTTGATGACCAGCTCGATCATCACCTGCAGTCCCCGATCGTGCGCGGCATCCAGAAAACGCTGGAAATCTTCCACCGTCCCGTAGCTGGGGTGCACGCTCATGTAATCGGAGATGTCGTAGCCGTCATCCCGAAGCGGCGAAGGGAAGAAGGGCAGTAGCCACAGGCAGGTCACGCCCAGATCCTGCAGGTAATCGAGCTTCTGCATCAGCCCGGCAAAGTCGCCGATGCCGTCGTTGTTGCTGTCGTAAAACGACTTGACCGCGACCTCATAAATGATCGCGTCCTTATACCAGAGAGGATCGGTGGCGCTGCCTGCCTTACGCACGATGGTCTGCATTTCCGCCATGGAGTTTCCGCGTCCTCACTGGTAGTAATCGAAGTCTTTTTCCGAACGCACCCGCCGCAGTACGCGGAAGATGTGCGCCGGCACCTTTGCGGGCGACAGCTCCACGTAATTTCGTGAGCCCTGCCACAGGAAGCGTTGCCCGGTCAGCGCATCCAGCACCTGGAACGGTTCACCGGCCGTAAGCCGCAGCCGGCTGAGATCCAGGTCCACCCACCCCGCCTGCGTGTGGAACGCGTCCAGGTTCACCACCGTCAGCACCACGTTGCTCCCATCGCGGCTCGATTTACTGTAAGCGATCAGGCTGGGGTTGTCCGTCGGATGAAAATGCAATCCGTGGCTCGCGTGCAGCGCCAAATTATCGTGCCGCGCGCGATTGACCGTAGCAATGATGGTGTCGATGCTCTCCGGCGCGTCGAGGTTCCATCGCCGGATCTCATACTTTTCCGAATTGAGATACTCTTCGCTCCCCGGCCGCAGCGGCTGATTCTCCCCCAGCTCAAAGGCGGGCCCATAGATCCCGTAATTCGGCCCCAGTGTCGCCGCCAGCACCAGCCGGCTGATGAACGCCGGCCGCCCCCCGATCTGCAGCGGCTCCGGCAGAATGTCCGGCGTATTCGGCCACAGGTTCGGCCGCATAAACTCGCATACCCGCGCCTGGGTCAGCTCCGTCAGGTATTCCGTCAGCTCCTGCTTTGTGTTGCGCCACGTGAAGTACGTGTACGACTGCGTAAAGCCCAGCTTCGCCAGCCGCTGCATCACCCGCGGCCGCGTAAACGCCTCCGCCAGAAACAGAGCGTCCGGATACCCCTTCTTGATCTCCCCAATGCACCACTCCCAGAAGGGAAACGCCTTGGTGTGCGGATTGTCCACGCGGAAGATACGCACCCCCTGCTCAATCCAGAACAGGAACACATCCCGCAGCGCATCCCACAATCCCTTCCAGTCGCTGCTCTCGAAATCCAGCGGATAAATATCCTGGTACTTCTTCGGAGGATTCTCCGCGTACTGAATGCTCCCGTCCGCGCGGTGCTTGAACCACGCGGGATGCTCGCGTACCCACGGATGATCCGGCGAGCACTGGAACGCGATGTCCATGGCCAGCTCGATGTTTTTGCTCGCTGCGCTGCGCAGCAGATGCCTGAAATCCTCGAGCGTCCCCAGCGCCGGGAGAATTTCGGTGTGCCCGCCATCCTTCGCGCCGATCGCCCACGGGCTGCCCACATCCCCCGCCTCAGCGGTTACCGAATTGTTCTTGCCCTTGCGGAACGCAGTCCCAATGGGATGGATCGGCGGCAGGTAGAGCACGTCGAATCCCAGCCGGGCCACATAATCCAGCCGCGCCTCGCAGTCCCGGAAGGTTCCATGCTTCCCCGGCTCCCCCGTCGAGCGCGGGAACAGCTCGTACCAGGCCGAGTAGCGCGCCTTCTCCCGGTCCACCGTCACCCGCAGTTCGCGTTCATAGCGGCTCTCCATCGCCGCGTCCAGATACGCCGACATCATCGTGGCCAGCACCGGATCGAGTGCCGCATGCTTTGCCACTTCCGGATCGCTGCCGCGCAGCTCGGCGGCCCACCGCCGCAGCGCGTCCGCATCGTCGCGGCCCGCCCGCTCGGCTGCCTCTTCCACCAGCTTTGCCCCGTTGAGCAAATCGACGCCGATGTCCTGGCCCGCTCCAATCCGCTTTTCCAGATCGCTGCGCCAGGTGTCGAAATGATCGATCCACCCGGCCACGGTGTAGAAATACTCGCCCATCCGGTCCACCGGGAACTCCGCTCGCCAGCGATCGTTCCCCAGCGCCTGCATGGGGATCCCCGTCCAGCCCGGCACTTCCTGAAACCGGAACAGCAGGCGCACCGCAACATGATCGTGCCCATCGGCAAACACGTCGGCTTCCACCGTGACCGTGTCGCCGAGAATTCGCTTGATAGCAAAACGGCCGGAGTCAATCTCCGGCTCGACGCTCTCGATCACAACGCGCTTTCTTCCGTCCGCGGGTTTTTGCATAAATGTGAGTTCTGGGATTGGGTTCTCCGGATTGTATAGCCTATCGCAATCCCGCAACGCGCAGGTTGCGGCTCCGCGTTACTGACGGTCCTGCACCGGAGTATTCAGTGGAGTCGATGGAATGCCGCTGTATTTGGTTGCCGCGAAAGGCTTGTGATCGCAGTCATCGCGCATGCGAATGCGCGGAATTGGCGCGACACGCACCACAGGAGTTTGGCGCTCACCGCTGAACCCCCCCAGCAGCTGCGAACGCTACACCCTATTCCCTAATCCCTAAACCCTGTTCCCTAATCCCTCGCTTCAATTGTCCTGCAACATGCTCGGTTCTTCGGGAGCGCGCAGCCGCACCAGCCGGTCCACCGTATAGGGGGCTCGCTGCGCCGACGAGTGATAATGCCTCACCTGCAGCTCACCGAGCAGCCCAATCGCCAGCAACTGCGTTCCGGCGAGGATCATCACCGCGGCGATCACGAAAAGCGGCCCATGCTGATCCATCACATGCTGATGGGTCAGCACCTTCAGCGCCAGCAGAAACGCCGAAACTAACCCGCCGCCGAAGATCCCCAGCGCGCCCAGCACCCCGAAGAAGTGCAGCGGCCGCGTCATGTATTTCAGCAGGAACCGAATCGTCAGCAGGTCGAAGAACACCCGGAACGTCCGCCCGATGCCGTAATGCGACTTGCCCCGCTCCCGGTGCATGTTCGAGATGGGAATCTCGCAGATGCTCGCGCCATACCACGAGGCCAGCGCCGGAATGAACCGGTGCATCTCTCCATAGAGCGGAATGTTGTGGATCACTTCGCGCCGGTACGCTTTGAACGTGGTGCCGAAGTCGTGGATGTTCACCCCCGACAGCTTCGCCATCAGCCAGTTCGCGCAGCGCGACGGAAAGCGCCGCATCACGAAGTTGTCGATGCGCTCCCTGCGCCACCCGCTCACCACGTCGTAGCCCTCTTCCAGCTTCTCGAGGAACGCCGGGATCTCCGCCGGATCGTGCTGCAGGTCGCCGTCCATCGCCAGGATAAAGTCGCCCTGGGCGTGGTCGAACCCGGCTGCCAGCGCCGACGTCTGCCCGAAATTGCGGCGCAGCTTCACCACCAGCACCCGGCTGTCCACCGCGGCGATTTCTTCCAGCAGACGGCAGGTCCGGTCATTCGAACCATCGTCCACAAACACCAGTTCGAACGGCTCCCCCACCTGTTCCATCACGCCTTTCAGGCGGTCATAGAGGACGGTTACGTTCTCTTCTTCGTTATGGAAAGGGACGACGATTGAATACTTCGACATAACTCTTGATTATAGACTCCCGCCCGCGCCCATCCGTCACCGAACCACCCCTGGTTCGTCCTGGTTGGCCCGGCAGGAACACTCCCGGATACCTGCTCCGGAATGCGCGTTCGGGCACCGGTCCCTCAGGCGGCCTCTCCCCTGAGAATCTCCAGTGTGACTCGAGCCGCTTCTTCGCAGGCGGCCCGATCCACATCCCGATGCGTCACGAAGCGGACGCTGTGCCGACCCGCCGTGCCCGCCAGCACCCCGCGATGCTTCAGCCTTGAAACCAGCCCGGCAGCATCCCCGCGCCCGCGCAGCGTGAAGATCACAATGTTCGTCCGCACCGCCTCCAGATCGATCTCCACCTGCGGCAGCGCCGCCAGGCTCTCGGCCAGCAGCCGCGCATTGGCATGATCCTCAGCGAGCCGCTGCGGACCCTCCTCGAGCGCGATCAGCCCGGCCGCTGCCAGAATCCCTGCCTGCCGCATCCCGCCGCCCAAGCCCTTGCGGATCAGCCGCGCCCGGTCCATCAGCTCCCACGATCCCACCAGCATCGAGCCCACCGGCGCGCCCAGGCCCTTTGACAGGCAAAACATGACCGTCGTGAATCCCCGCGTCAGCTCGCGTACGCCAACGCCCAGCGCCACCGACGCATTGAAGACCCGCGCCCCGTCCAGATGCACCGGCAGCCCGCGATCCTTCGCTCCCGCCCATACCTCCTCCAGCACCTCCAGCGGTGTCACCGTTCCGCCCGCCATATTGTGCGTGTTCTCGAGGCAGATCAGCCCCGTCGAGGCGCGATGGTAATGCTTGCCCGTGATGTGCGGCTCGATCTGCTCCCACGTCAGCATGCCGCGCTCGGCCGGCAGCGTGCGCAGCTGCACGCCCGAAAACGCCGAGGCCATCGCCATCTCCCACTCCACGACGTGCGACCGCGCCTCGCAGATCGCCTCCTGCCCATGCTGGGTGTGCAGCCGGATCGCCGTCTGATTTCCCATCGTGCCGCTGGGCAGAAACAACGCCGCCTCGCGTCCAAAGATCTCCGCCGCGCGGGCTTCGAGTTTGTTGATGGTGGGATCTTCGCCGTAGACATCATCGCCCACCTCGGCCGCCGCCATTGCCGCGCGCATCGCCGGCGTCGGCTTCGTCACCGTGTCGCTGCGCAGATCGATCGTCGCAACCGGTGCAGGCGTGCTCTCTTCAGCCACCACAACAGACTCAGTCGACATCAGCTTCCTCTCTAAACTGTGAATGATATGTCCTGCGCAGCAGGACAACGGTAGAAGCCACGGGCTTTAGCCCGTGGAAACCAGAGCCTGAACAAAAGGAGCCTTCAGGCCCGGGCTGTTCGTCGGATACCCCACCTCTGTGCCGGTGCCCCACCAAACCGGCCTGGGCGGCAACTGAGCGAGGTATCCAGCGAGAACGAATCGAATGGCTCTGCCCGCCGTTGGCAGATGTGGTATTCCACCTTCAGGCCGCAACCGGCTCCGCCAAAAACCTGGCAAACACCTCATTGGATAGCAGCCGCCCCTGCGCCGTCAGCGCCACCCGATCCCCTTCCGTCAACCGGACCAGCCCCTCATCCTCCAATTCCGACGCCGTCGCGAGGCTCTCCCGCACCATCGACTCGGAAAACTCCCGGCGCAGCGCCGCCAGGCTCACACCCTCGTTGAGCCGCAGACCCAAAAACCACGCCTCTTCCCTCTCCTCTTCGCGGCTCATCCGCCGAGCCTCGTTCCATCCCGGCCCCGCCAGATAGCCATCCAGATCATCGGTGGTGGCAAAGCGCAGCGCCGCCCCATTCCGGTCACGGATCATCGAATGGGCATCCAGCCCCAGCCCCACATACGGCTCCCGCCGCCAATACTTCAGGTTGTGGGCCGACTCATGTCCCGGCCGCGCGAAATTTGATATCTCATACTGCGCCAGCCCATGCCCGCCCAAAAACGCCACGGCCTCGGTATACAGCTCCGCGATCAGATCATCGCCCGGTACCGCCTGCGCGTGATAGCGCCCGCCTCCGCCCAGCATCTCGCGTCCCAGCCGCGAATCGTCGTCCACTTCCAGCATGTACACGCTGGCGTGATCCACTCCGCTCTCCGCCAGCATGCCCAGCGACTCGAACCACGACCCCATTGTCTGCCCCGGCAGTCCCGCAATCAGATCGACGCTCACCGCGCGAATCCCTGCCGCCCGCACTCGCGCCAGATCCTCGAGCGCAATACTCCGCGTGTGCAGCCGCCCCGTCTGCCGCGCCTCGCTGTCAACGAACGACTGCACCCCGAAGCTGATCCGGTTCACCCCGCACTCGGCCAGGGCCTCCAACACCGCCGGCTCCAGCTGCCCGGGCGCGCACTCCACCGTCACCTCCGCTGTGGCCAGCATCGCGAACTCCCGCCGCACACCGCCAAACACCCGCCGCAGCAAGGCCGGCGAGAGCAGCGCAGGCGTTCCTCCACCCAGATAAAGTGAGTCGACCGCCTGCGGCAGCGCGGCGCCCCAGCTCCGCGCACGCGTTCGAATGGCCCGAAGGTCCTCCTCCACCCGCGCTGCGTAGCGCTCATGGTAAGCGGCGGGAAAAACCCCCGAAGCGAAGTTGCAGTAAGTGCATTTTGCACGGCAAAAAGGAATGGAAAGGTAGAGGCCAAGCTTTTCCATACCTCTCTATTCTCCCACCAGCCGCCTCCGCCAGCACTCCAGGGACTACAAGGCATTGATTCTTCGTTAATTTCTTGTTTGAGCAGGCCGCCCGTTACAAAAAAGGGAACCGCGTATCGCCTCGAATCACAGCTTCCGGCTGCGCGCCTCTGGCTTCCATGAAGGATCGTGGCCCGGGTGGCTCTCTGTTCTGCTTTCGCAGAAAGGTTCCGGGCCATGCGCCGCTTTGCCCCGCGCCTCTACTTCATCCCCACCCCGTAATAGTAGTTGTACGTGCTGTTTCCCTGTGCCTGAAGCGAATTTGCCTTGAAGGAAGAAAACAACACCGCGTTGCCCTGAAAGGTAAGGAAGATGTCCTGCTGCGTTGTCCCCGTCGTTACTCTCACCGTGAAGATTCCCCAGCAGGGATCCTGCAGCTCGCCGCTTCCATAGAGATACCCGGCATTGGCAACCGGTGTCAGCGTCGACCCCGCCGGCAACTGGTTGTTGCCCGATGCGTCGGTCAAACTCACCGTCCCCGAGGCCGTGATGGTCAGAGTTCCCTGATAGAGCGCTCCGGTTCCGGTCTCTGTGTTGTTGGCGCCTGTGCTTGCATTGAGCTTCTTGTAGAACATCGCATTGTACGTTCCCGCCGTCGACGGGTCGAAGTCAGGGCTCGCCGCTTTCGGCAGACCCATTATCGATCCATTCGGTGTGTCCACGATGAAGAACCCATTCGCTGTGCCGAAGATGTAGTCGGAGCCGCCACCCTGGCTCGCGGGCTGCGTCTGCGTCAGATATGTGCCCGATGGAGCTTCCACGACCGAAGTGAAATCCTGTGTGCCGTTATGGAAAGCCGGGTCCGCGCCGGCGGTTACCGCCCCATAGGGCCAGTAGGATGTCGTCTGCCCGGAACTGGCCCCGATCGTGATCGACCCTACCTCGAGGCCTCCCGAAGTAGTCCGAAACTGCATGTAGTTGAATTTCTGGTTGGCGAAGGTGCTCAGCGAAATCGGCCCGCTTTCGACAGCGGTAATCAGAGCCGGTGTGTCCTGATTCGGTCCCGCCTTCTCGGCCTCAATCAGCAGGGCATAATCCGGAACCTCGTACGCCGCGATTAAATTCCCGTTCGGATCGCTGAGGGCATAACTTCCGTCTGCACTCACCGTGTAAGGAATCGTGCCGCCCGACCCGTTGGATAAATTCGTGTAGGTGAGCGTCCGGGCGGCCGTATCGATCGTGATGTTCAGAAAATCCCCCACCGACGCCGTCCCGTTATACGAACGAGTCGCAGGTGTCGCCCTGGTGCTGAATGAACTGACATTCCCTGTGGTTGAGCAACCCACCACTGCGGCCAGAGCCGCCATCCCGTACAGCATTCGAATTCTCACAAGACCTCCGCCAGCGAGCACGTCGCTTCGCGTCGCCTTTCGGCTCTCTCCGCGTGCCCGTTTTGTCTCCTCCTTTATCGGATCGGCGTCACTCAGGATGAGCGGCTCTTAAGGTTTTCCCGGCGGGCCTGCTGTCTCCAAATGCGACAGCGCCTCCCCGGCAGCGGAGGCGCTGCGTCCCCCGGCCCGGTTCCCCGGCGCGTTCAGGATTTCAACGTAGCGGATCAGGCGGTCCGGCCAGAACCCAGGGCCAGAACCCAGGCATCTCGCGCGCTGGTATATCATCCAAACACTCTTTGGCCATCGATTCTCAAACGGAATCCCCACTGGATGCGTGCAAAATATCTGTACTCCGGGCTCCTGATTGCATTGTTTGTCGCTACGGCAAACGGTCAGGATGCCACCAACCGCCCTGTCCACGATTTTTTCTTCTTTCACGGCCCCGGCGATTTCAACCGCAACGTCTTTTACCGGAACAAGCTGGAGTTCTCCCTTGAGAGCGGCTGGGAGCCCATCAATATTCCCTTCGTCTACAACTTCGTGACGGACAGCACCTATACCACCTGGCCGCTCCGTTACACCCTGCAGCCCAACATCGCTTCTGTCCGCTGGACCATCGATAAAATCGATTGGCCCGGCATACTTCGCGGTACCACGGACTACACGTTCAGCGGGAGCTACGTAAACATTCCGCGCGGCCCGGAGACCCGCTATTTTGCGTTTCTCTTCGGAATACGCCGCAACTTTGTTCGTCCCAACTGGAGGATGGTTCCTTACTTTGACGCCCATGGCGGAGTGGGCAACATTAACGCCAAGGGGCCGGACAAGGTGCGCTATGCCCAGGGGCAGGACCTGACCTTCACGTTGCTGAATGGCGGCGGGATCCGTTACGACTTCAACCCCCGATTCAGCGTCGATGCCGGCGCGAGCTATGAGCACATCTCCAACTTCTATCTGTCGCAGCCCAAATATTACGATTACGGCATCAACGTCTGGGGCTCGATGGTCGGCTTCAACATCCGCATTGGAAAAGCCAGGCCCAGGCTGCAATAGTTGAGAGCTCATCGTCCTGCCCCAAATATCGACGGACAGGACAACGGATCCTGGTCAGCCACCGGCCATTCCCCCTGCACCCTGTCCCTGTGGTAGCATTTCGGGAACATTCCCCCAACCCACATCCCAGGCTCCAGCGGAGGACTCGTGGCCCTCACTATCTCCGGCCTCTCCAAGACCTACTCCAACGGAGTCCAGGCGCTCCGCAACGTCTCGCTCACCATCGGCAACAACATGTTCGGCCTCCTCGGCCCCAACGGGGCAGGGAAGAGCACGCTGATGCGCACCGTCGCCACCCTCCAGGATCCCGACTCCGGCACCGTCAACATCGATGGCATGGACGTCCTCGCCAGCAAAACCGAGGTCCGCAAGATCCTCGGCTATCTCCCGCAGGAGTTCGGCGTCTACCCCAAAGTCTCCGCCACCGACATGCTCCACCACCTCGCCGTCATGAAGGGCATCACCAACAAAGGCGAACGCAAAGAGATCGTCGACGCCCTGCTGCACCAGACCAACCTCTGGGAAGTGCGCAAAAAGAATCTGGGCACCTACTCCGGCGGCATGAAGCAGCGCTTTGGCATCGCCCAGGCGCTGCTTGGCAAGCCCAAACTCATCATTGTCGACGAGCCCACCGCCGGTCTCGACCCCGCCGAGCGCAATCGCTTCCTCAATCTACTCAGCTCCATCGCCGGCAACGTCACCGTCATTCTCTCTACCCACATCGTCGACGATGTCCGCGAGCTTTGCCCGCGCATGGCCATCATCGCCAATGGCACGGTGCTGGTCGAAAGCTCGCCCGCCGAAGCCCTCGCTGCCATTCACGGCAAGATGTGGTCGAAGATCGTCGTCAGCGATGAAGAGCTCAAGGCCCTCGAAGCCAATCTCCAGGTCATCTCCACCCACCTGGTCGCCGGTCAGCACGAAGTCCGCGTCTACTCCGACTTCAACCCCGGCGACGGCTTCCAGCCCTCGGAATCCGAGCTTGAGGATGTCTACTTCCTCAGTCTCGCTCGTCACGCGGCCAACTAACCCGAACCGACGGAGACCGCCATGCGCCTATTCCGCGAGTTCTTCTTCTTCGAGCTGAAGTTCCGCTTCAAGAGCATTTCCACGTACGTCTACTTCGCCATCTGGTTCTTCTTCAGCTTCCTCTGCATCGCCTCGGAAAGCTTCGGCCCCATCGCCGCCGGCAACGGCAAAGTCCTGCTCAACGGCCCCTTCGCCAACATCTATAACGATATCTACGCGTCGTTCTTCGGCATCATCATCATCGGAGCGATCTTCGGAACCTCCATTCTGCGCGACTTCCAGCGCGACACCACCCAGATCCTCTTTACCAAGCCCATCACCAAATTCGCCTACCTCGGCGGCCGCTGGGCCGGCTCCCTCGTCGCCACCGTCTTCGCCTTCTCCGGACTCATCTTCGGCGAGCTTCTCGGCACCCTCGCTCCCTGGGCCGATCACACCCGCATCGCGCCCACCCACCTTGCGTGGATTCTCAATCCGTTCTTCTCCATCATCGTGGTGCAGATCTTCTTCATGGGCTCGCTCTTCTTCATGGTGGCCGCCCTCACCCGCCGCATCTTCATCGTCTATCTGCAGGGCGCGGCGCTCTTCATGCTCTACCTCATCGGCCTGGGCGCCTTTGAGGCCACCCGCTCGCTTGCTCTCTTCTGGCCCGGCGTCCTCGACCCCGTCGGCATCCTGCTGAACGACTCCATCACCCGCTACTGGACCGTGGTCGAGCGCAACACCCTGCTCTTCTCCTGGTCGATCCACTCCGCCAGCGGCATCTTCTTCTACAACCGCCTGCTCTGGAGCGCCGTCGGCCTCGTCAGTCTGGCCGCGATGTGGCTCTTTTTCCCCATGTCCCTCGAGGCACTCACCGCGCGCACCAGCAGTCGCCGCGCCAAGCTCGCCCTCGAACAGGATGAAGAGCTCCAGCCGGTCCGCAGCTTGGTCCCTGCGCGCATGCCGCTCGTCCGGCAAGTCTTCGACAAGGCCACCGCGGGCCTGCAATACCTCTCCCTCACCCGCCTGCGCACCCGCAACATCGTGCGCGACATCCCCTTCTGGGTGCTGCTCGTCCTCATGGCCGGAGTCGCCATCAACAATGGCCACTATGCCGGCCGCGTCGAAGGCACCAACGTCTGGCCTGTCACCTATCTCATGCTCCAGGCGGTCGAAGGCGGCGCGACCCTCTTCTTCTATATCGTCGCCACCTTATATGCCGCTGAGCTCATCTGGCGCGAGCGCGATACCCACTTCGAAGGCATCCACGACGCGCTGCCCGTCAGCAACACCATCGACTGGCTCTCCAAACTCACCGCGCTCTGCCTCGTCGAACTGGCCCTGCTCACCGTCACCGCGCTCTGCGGCATCCTGATGCAGACCATCGCGGGCTACTACCACTACGAGCTGCTGCAGTATTTCAAAGAGCTCTACGTCATTGTCTTCCCGCAGATCCTCGTCTTTGCTCTGCTGGCTATGTTCGTTCAGACCGTCGTCAACAACAAGTTCCTCGGCCACGGCATCGTCATCGGCATCTTCGTTCTTGAGCCCATCCTGTTTAACTTCGGCTGGGAAAACACCCTGTACCTCTTTGGCAACACCCCGCCCTACACCTACTCCGACATGAACGGTTACGGACACTTCGTCCTGCCGCTCTTCTGGTCCATCACTTACTGGATGGCGTGGGCCGCCTTGCTTGGTGTGCTCTCCATCGCTCTCGCCCGCCGCGGCGCGGAAGATTCGCTCGGCGCCCGCCTCGGCCTTCTCCGTCAGAACGCTCCCCGCCTCGCCCCTGCATCCCTGCTCTTTCTGCTCATCGCCATCGGCAGCGGCGCGTGGTATTACTACAACGCCCACGTCCTCAACGAATACCTCACCGCCAAAGCCCGCCGCGACATTCAGGCCGATTACGAGCGCAATTACAAAAAGTACGAGCACCTCGCCCAGCCCAAGATCGTCTCCGTCGACGCCAACATCGACATCAATCCCGAGCACCGATCCTTCAGCGGTACCGGCCACTTCCTCCTGCAGAACAAAACTGCGCAGCCTATCTCCCAGGTCCACATCACCAACACTCAGCAATCGATTACTAACCTCACCTTCGACCGCCCCTTCCATCAGCTCTCCTCCGGGCCGCGCGCCATCTATACCATCTATGCGCTAGACCGGCCGCTTGCCCCCGGCGAGACGATGAACATGAACTTCAAGGTGGGCTATACCAGCCGCGGCTTCCGCGACGGCAACGAGCGCGCCGAGCTGGCGTATAACGGCACCTTCTTCGACTCCGGCTACTTTCCCACCATCGGCTACAGTCAGGACAACGAACTGACCGATCCCCGCCGCCGCCGCGAAGAACACCTCGGGACGCTCGAAGTGCTGCCCGCTCGCGGCGATGCCCTCGGCAGCGTCACCAACCTCTTCACCCCGCAGTCGGACTGGATCCACTATCGCACCACCGTCAGCACCGCGCCCGATCAGATCGCCATCGCCCCCGGCTATCTCCAGAAGGACTGGACCGCCAACGGCCGCCATTACTTCACCTATGACATGGGTGCTGTGCAGACGCTCGATTTCTACGCCTATATCTCCGGCAACTATCAGGTCACGCGCGATACCTTCCAGGGAGCCAACGGCCCTGTCGCTATCGAGGTCTATCACCTGCCCACGCATAACTTCGACGTGCAGGATATGATCGACGCCTCGAAGGCCGGCCTTGCCTGGTATGAGAAGGATTTCAGCCCCTACCAGTTCCGCCAGTACCGCATCCTTGAATTTCCCCGCTACCGTACCTTCGCTCAATCCTTCCCCAACACTGTGCCTTTCTCCGAAGGCATCGGCTTCATCGGCCGCATGGAGAAGCCCACTGACATCGACTTCACTTACTTCGTCACCGCCCACGAGTTAGGCCACCAGTGGTGGGGCCACCAGCTCATCGGAGGCCGCGTCGCCGGCTCCAACATGATGTCCGAAACCCTGGCCGAATACTCCGCGCTCATGACCATGCAGCGCCGCTATGGCCCGGATAACATGCATAAGTTCCTCAAAAACGAGTTAGACCGCTACCTGCGCGGCCGCGGCGCCGAAGTCCGCCGCGAAGAGCCTCTTGCCCAGGTGCAGCAGGAAGCCTATGTCTGGTATCAGAAGGGCGGCCAGGTCATGTACACCCTAGCCGACTACATCGGCGAAGACAAAGTCGACCAGGCCCTGCATAGCTTCCTCATGCAGTACCGCTATGCCAACGCTAACGACGCGCAGTCCGGCCCCTATCCCGATACCCGCGAACTGATCGCCGCCCTGCGCGCGCAAACTCCGCCCGACCTCCAGTACTACATCGACGATTCCTTCGAAAAAATTGTTCTCTATGACAACAAGGTCGTCTCCGCCACCGTCACCCCCACTGCTGACCACAAATACAAGGTCACCCTGGTCGTCGAGGCTCACAAGGTACGCGCCGACGGCAGCGGCAACGAAACCCCCATGCCCATGCACGACCTCGTCGACATCGGCGTCTTCACCGGCCCCCGCGAAACCGAAAAGCCGCTCTACCTGAAAAAGGAATGGATCAGCGGCGGTCGCCAGACCTTTGATATCGTCGTGGACCGCATGCCCTCCCGCGCCGGGATTGATCCTTACAATAAGCTCATCGACCGCGACGCCGACGACAACGAGACCAGCGTCACGAAGCAATAAACGAAGGCACTGTTACTCGAGATCGAGCCTGACGGAATAGCTGAACTCGGAAAACAGAAATGACCGATTCGCTGGCAAGATATGTACAGTATGGTCCCGCGCGAGCGGGACGACGGTAGAAGCCCCGGCCTTCAGGCCGGGGAAACAGAAAGCAGGCGATTTGTGGCCTTCAGGCCCGGAAATTCAGCACGCCGGGCCACTGGAGAGTCTCAAAAAACCGTACCGGACATAAAATCAGACGATGAATCTTCCTAGCGCATCGCTCGCTGCGCTCCTGTTCGCGATCGTCCTTCCATCAACAATCCCGTTCCACGCCCAGGCCACCATCCCGGTGCCCGAACTGCCCGCAGCTGCCACCCCCGTCTCCATCGACGTCGATCTAAGTCACAGCCTGGGCACTTACCGCCCCGTCGATGACTGGTTCGGCTACGACGAGGCGAATTACACCACCGCCCCCGGCGGTCGTAAGTTACTCAAAGAGTTACATGACTTAAGCCCGGTTCCTGTTTACATCCGCTTCCACCATCTCCTGACCAGCGGCAACGGCACGCCCGAGCTCAAGTGGAGCTCCACCGGCGTCTACGGCGAAGACACCGAGGGTCACCCCGTTTATAACTTCACTATCCTCGATGGCCTCTTCGACGCCCTCAAGGCTGCGGGTGTCCGCCCCTATGTCGAATTCGGCTTTATGCCGAAGGACCTCGCCGCCAATCTTCCCAACCGTCCCGAGCCCTATCAGGTCCACTTTCCGGGGAACACCATCTCCGGCTCCGTCAACAATCCGCCCAAAGACTACAAAAAGTGGGGCGACCTCGTTCGCGCCGTCACCGCGCATCTCGTCCAGCGCTACGGTCGCGATACCGTCATGCAGTGGTACTTCGAAGTCTGGAATGAGCCCGACATCGACTACTGGCATGGCTCCCCCGAGGACTACGACCGCCTCTACGACTACACAGTCGCCGCCGTCCGCGCCGCGTTGCCCGGCGCTCGCGTGGGAGGCCCCGCCTCCACCGGTCCCGGCAGCGCGAAAGCCGCTGCCTTCCTGCGCCAGTTCCTCGAGCACGTCCAGGCCGGAAAGAGCGAAGTCAACGGCCAGCCCATCCCTCTCGATTTCATCTCTTTCCATGTCAAAGGCAAGCCCATCATCGAGAACGGCCACGTCACCATGAGCATCGCCCACGAGCTCACCGACGCCGACCGCGGCTTCGCCATCATCCAGAGCTTCCCGCGCTTCCGCCATCTCCCCGTCGTGCTCAGCGAGGCCGATCCTGAAGGCTGTGCCGCCTGCTCCAGTCGCCAGAACCCGGCCAATAACTACCGCAACGGCACCATGTATCCCACTTATACCGCGGCAGCATATAAGGCTCTCCTCGACTTAGCCCGGCAACATAACATCGACCTGATCTCCATGCTTAGCTGGTCCTTTGAGTTCGAAGGCAAAGATTATTTCGAAGGCTTCCGTTCGCTCTCGACCAACGGTATTGACAAGCCCATCCTTAACTTCTTCCGCATGGCCGGACTTCTCAGCGGCGACCGCGTGCTCACCACCAGCACCGGCGCCACGCCCCTCGCCGACCTGGTCCCCTCCGGCGCACCCGATGGCGACGACGTCGATGCCCTTGCCACGAGTTCGGTCAGCGGCGCCAGCGGCAGCGCAGCCATCCTGCTCTGGCATTACCGCGAAGCCGATACGCCCGCGCCAGCTGCTGCCATCACGCTGCGCATCCACAATCTGCCGCCCCTGGCCCGGCGCATTCTCGTCCAGCGCTACCGCATCGATGCGAATCACAGCAACGCCTACACCCTCTGGCAGCACATGGGCTCGCCGCCGCAGCCCACCGCACAGCAATATGCTGAATTACACGGCCGGGACGGACTCGAGTTACTCACCTCACCTGCCTGGCTCAGTCCTTCCGGCGGCGTCCTGACCCTCCACTTCACCCTTTCGTCCAACAGTCTCTCACTGCTGCGCCTGTACTGGTGAGTTCGTCATTCGCGCGGCGGGTGTGCGTGACCGTCAGCTGGTTGATGAGTTCACTATGCGACTCCGTCATCCGAATCTCGGCTAACCGCCCGTTAGTTCCTTGCCGAGCTACTCACCGAATCTGCACGCTGGAGCTCTGCCGCTTCGCATTTACCTCCAGCCAGCGGAATCTCCACCACAATCTGCGCGCCGCCCTGAGGCACCAAATTCGTTGCTCGATTCCGAGCCGTTGCCTGCCCGCCATGCGCCATTGCTACCGCGTTCACAAACGCCAGCCCCAGCCCGTGCCCCTGCGAGTCGGCGCCCTTCACAAAGCGGTGGAACAGCCTGGCTGCCGCCGCTCCCTGGCCGTTCTCCGCCGGAATGCTGGTCTCCAGCAGGTCCGCATCAAATCCCGGGCCATCGTCCTCCACCGTGATGCACGCCAGCTCCTCGTTGGCCGAGACCTTCAGCCGGACCTGCGCTCCCGGGCCGGCATAGCGCAGCTCGTTCTCCATCAGGTTCGACAGCATTCGCGAAAACAGCGATACATCAATACGGCAATGTACTGGCATCGCCACCGTCACCGTCAGCTTCTGCTCGTTCTCCGCAAACGCCGGCGCATAGAGTTCCGCGACGCGTCCTGTCAGCTCGCCAATATCCGCATCCTTCAGACGCAGGCGCAGCGCGCCGCCGTCGGCCTCCGCCAGATCCAGCGAAGTCGTGATCACCTCCGACAGCCGGTCCAGCTGCTCGATGGCCCCCGCTACCAGTTCCGCACTCTGCTCCCGATCCTCCAGCGACAGCGCAATCTCCAGGCTCCCCCGCACCGACGTGATCGGGCTTTTCAAATCGTGCGCCATCGAATCTGTCAGCGTGCGCAGCTGGTTCACCGACGACGAAATCCGGTCCAGCATGTTGTTGAACGTCCGCGCCAGCCGCGCTACCTCGTCCCTCTGGTTCTCCACCGGCACCCGCGTGCTCAAATCGTCGGAGCGGATGCTGGCGGCCGCTCCCGTAATCGCATCCACCCGCCGCAGCATCCGCCGCAGCCCCAACAGCGTGATGAAGAATCCGAACGCGACCATGAACATCCAGCCCAGCACAAACCGCGCCAGCAGCCGCCGCATCAGCATGGCCGATCCCGCATCCAGCAGTCCCAGATAGATGTGCCCGCTGCCGGGCTCCATGTCCACGGCTACCACCCGGAAGGGCTCTCGCCAGCCCTCTACGCGCACCGAAACCGGCGCGTCTTCTGCCGAATGCAGCTCGCTCAGCGCGATCAGAAATTTCCCGCTGTCCTTCGGCCCCACCCACACCGGCGTGTGCCCAGCCCCATCCGTTTCCGCAAAAAAAGCCGTGTTCCCCTGGATCTGGCGACCGCGTCCGTCATACGACGACTCCGTCGAGGCCAGCTCGGCCACTTCTTCCAGCGTATGGTCGTAGAGCGCGCCCGGCGGCGTGTTCAGCGCCACCTGGCGCAGCGTCTCGCTCTCCCTCATCAGCCACGAATCGCTGCGCTCCTGCACCGCCCGCGCCACCACGATGTACATTACCAGGAAAATCGCAGCGCTGGCCGCCGCAAACACCAGCGTGCTGCGCAGCGCCAGCCGCCATGCCGAGGTCCGGTAGAAGCTCCGGCTAATCCTTGAGAACATACCCCACTCCGCGAATCGTCCGGATCAGTGGCTGCTGCGGATCGCGATCCACCTTGCTGCGCAGTCGGTGGATGTGCACGTCCACGATATTCGTGGATGTATCGATGCGCATCTTCCACACATGATCGAGCACCATCGCCCGCGTCACCACTCGCCCCGCGTTGCGGCAAAGATACTCCAGCAGAGCAAATTCCTGCTGCGTCAGCTGGATCTCCTGCCCACCGCGCTTCGCCTCACGCCGGATCAGGTCGATTTCCAGATCCGCCACTCGCAGCCGCGTCGCCTCCGACTGCCCCGGAGTGCTCCGCCGCAGCAGCGCCCGCACCCGCGCCAGCAGCTCCGCCACCGCAAACGGCTTCGTCATGTAATCGTCGCCGCCGCGCTCCAGCCCCAGCACGCGCTCATCCACCGACCGCCGCGCCGACAAAATCAGCACCGGCGACGTTACCCCCTGCGCCCGCAGCCGCTGGATCAGCTCCAGCCCATCCATATCCGGCAGCGTAAGATCCACGATCAGCGCATCGTGGACGCCTTCCAGCGCCATCTTCTCCGCCTGGCTGCCCTGCGATGAAGCATCAACGCTGAACCCCGACTCGGTCAGCGCCCGCGTCAGAAAATCCCGAATCGTATTGTCGTCCTCGACTACCAGGAGCCGCATGTGTCCCGCTTTCTATTTCTTTTTACTGTTCGGTTGGACGCATAGCCGTGCGCTTCGCATTGCGACCACAACCGAGAGCCCACGGCAACAAAAGCATTTGATTCCATGCACAGAGAGATTCCCACTGCGCAGAAGCGCCGCTCTCCTCGCGCACGGATGAACTGCCACAGATCAACCACGATCAACTGTATAGATAGTCTTGATCTATCCGCAGACTACTCCGGCCTTAAAATCAGGAGGCTTGCGTGTACATTACAAAGTCTTCATCCTGCCCTGACCGCCGCGCAGCCCGTCCATTCATGAGACCCTGTCCGCAGCGCTTCGCACTCCAAATGTCGTCCTTGCCTGCATCTCGCGGCTCTCGTTTCGATCTTTAGCAGGAGATTTTCGCGGCTTGTTGATTGTGTGTACGACCCGGATTCCGCTCCTCGCCCTGCTGTTTACCCTGCTCGCGGTTACTGCCGTTTCAGCGCAAAATGACTACGAGATTCAGGTCTACGGCGCCGACACCATTGCCCCTCAATCCACCATGGTGGAGTTGCACAGCAACTTCACGGCCGAAGGAGCGAAACCGCTGCCCGGCTCCGTCTTCGCCGCCGATCGGCTCTACCCCACCAACCACGCCGAGCACGAAACCGTCGAAATCACCACCGGCGTCAATGACTGGTCCGAGGTCGGCTTCTACATCTTCACCGCTGAGCGCGACGGCCAGGGCGTCCAGTGGGTCGGCGATCACATCCGTCCCCGCGTCCGTGTTCCCGATTCATGGCACTGGCCGGTCGGTGCCAGCCTCTCGATGGAATTCGGATACCAGCGCCGCACCTTCTCCACCGACACCTGGACCATGGAGCTGCGGCCCATTATCGATAAGCAAATCGGGCGCTGGTACCTCTCCACTAATCTCGCCCTCGACCGCTCCTTCCACGGTCAGAGCGTGAATCAGGGAGTCACTTTCGCTCCCGCCGGCAAGGTCGGCTACGATTTCAGCCGCGTCGTCTCCGCCGGCCTCGAGTACTACGCCGACTACGGCACCTTCTTCGATCCCGACACTCTCCACAACCAGCAGCAGCAGCTCTTCGTCGCCTCCGACCTTAATGTCTCCCCGCAATGGGAGATCAATTTCGGCGTCGGCGTCGGCCCCACTTCTGCCACCGACCACCTGATCTTCAAGGGCATCCTCGGACGCCACTTCGACTGGACCCACCTCCGCGCCGGCAGTTCGGACAGCATGCAATGAGCCACACCCGCCGTGAATTCCTCACCTCCGCCGCTGCCGGTCTCGCAATTGCCGCGCTCCGCCGCACCGCGCACGCGCAGGACGAAGCGTCAGTCCAGTCCGCGCCCGATTACCGCCTCGAAATCGCACCCCTCAACCTCGAAATTGCCCCGCGCAAAATCGTCAGGACCGTCGCCTACAACGGCCATGTCCCCGGCCCTCTCATCCGCTGGCCCGAAGACAAGCCCATCCATATTCAGGTCACCAATCGCACCAGCATCCCCGAGATCGTGCACTGGCACGGCCTCTTCACGCCCTCGCCCATGGATGGCGCCATGGAAGAAGGTTCGCCCATGATTGTCCCTGGCGTCACCTTCGACTACCGCTTCATCCCGCGTCCCTCCGGCTTCCGCTGGTATCACACCCATACCTTCGCCGGCCATATCCTCACTCGCGGCCAGTATGGAGGCCAGTTCGGATGCTTCTATCTCGAGCCGAAATCCCATCCCGGCGCCTTCGATCAGGAGCTCTTCCTTACCCTCCACGATTGGAACGCCTTCATGGGCGGTGGCGGCGACGCATCCATGGACGCCCTCTATGACTACGCCACCATCAACGACCGCATGCTTGGCTACGCCGATCCCATCCGCGTCCGGCAAGGGCAGCGCGTCCTCCTCCATCTGCTGAATGCCAGTGCCACCGTCACCCACTGGATCGCCCTCGCCGGCCACCCGCTTCAGGTCGTCGCCATGGACGGCAACCCTGTCCCGCGCCCGCAGTCTGTCCGCGCAGTCCGCATCGCCCCCGCCGAGCGCCTCGACCTCCTCATCGAAATGAACCGTCCCGGCGTCTGGATCCTCGGCGAAACCCGCGAGCCCATCCGCAGCGCCGGCATGGGCATTGTCGTCGAATACGCCAACCAAAGCGGTCCGCCCCAGTGGATCGAGCCTCCCGAAACCGTCTGGAACTACCTGCAGTTCGCCAATACCGCCCCCACAGCCCAGCAGCCCGACCTGCACATCCCCATGCGATTCGAGTCAAAATTCGAAGGTCACGGCGAGTTCGACTACTGGATGATCAACGGCAAATCCTACCCCCGCACGCCCACCATCCCTCTGTCGAAGGGCAAGCGCCATCGCCTCGTCATGACCAACCACAGCATGGACGACCACCCCGTCCACCTGCATCGCCACACCTTCGAAGTCACCAGCCTTGCCGGTAAGCCGCTCTCCGGCCTCATGAAAGACGTCGTCGTCGTCCAGGCCAACACCACCGCCACCGTCGACTTCACCGCCGACCACCCCGGCCCCACCCTCTTCCACTGCCACCAGCAAAGCCACATGGACTTCGGCTTCATGACCCTCATGGACTACCGCTCCTGACGGGAGTTGGGCAGCGTGGTGCCCCATGCCTGGCCAGGGCCGACCGCTGAGCGAGCGGCGCGACACAAGGGGAGGTCGAATAGCTCTGCCCGACCTTGGCAGACATGGGGATCCGCGACTTTCCAGCGCCCGTTCGCCGCAACGGTAATCGATCAATCGTGGTGGTGCTTCCGCCAGTTCCAGTAGGCTTTCTGATCCTCGGCGTTGCGACGCTCATAGTCTATGTGGTCCCGGTGCGTATCGTGTTCCCACCTCTCGTAGTAGGGGGTTTCCCCAGGTCCCCACGCATAGGCCCGCCGATGTTCGACGCAACCGGTGCCGAAAAGCGGAGTCATCAATGCTGAGGCAAGCAGAAACCGGCCAAATCTTCCCATAAACTCTCCTTCTGTTCGCTGAGATTTCCAAACTCATCGTGGCAGGATGCGTCCGGCAAGATTACAGGTTGTTCATCTCGTGGCTCATTAATCAGTGGGCTCCCTACGAGTTCGATCCGGTGCTCCATCATCTGCCCGATGTTGGCAGATTGTGGGATTCCACGATCTCTCCTTCAGGACAGACGTTGAGCGAGTCAAAAGCCAGTCCGCGCCGAAGGCGCATCCTCCTGGCCGGCCAGTGCAAAAAAAGAATCGCCGGTTGACTCCCGAAACAGATTCGTCCCGGGAGCCAACCGGCGTGGTTGCGGACTCTTTACTTCAGTCCGTATACATCAATCTCGCCGCTCGGATTTGTCACCGTCGTCAAATCGTGTCCGGTCGAGATATACACTTTTCCGTTGGCCACCACCGGCGAGCTGAACTTGATGCCATAGCCCGGTGTGTCCGCGGAATTCTTGCTGCTGTCCCACAACTCCGTCGGATACTGATCCGCGTTATACGCATACAGAGTCGCGTTGCTGGGAGCGGCCCCGCTGGTGTTTTGCAGCGGGTTGCCCTGGTCGATCATCCACACGATGCCGTCCTGACTTCCGTTCGAGGAGATAAACGGGCTGGTTCCCCGCGTCCCCTGCTGGATCGTCGGATCGCTCATCGCATCGGGCGTCAGCGTGCCGGAGTAAGTGAACTGCCGTACCCCTCCGGGCGCCGTCCCCGATGTCGGTGTAACTCCCAGGTAAACATAGTTGTTGTAGTAAGCGGACGTCCCGAAGATCTCATACGATGTGATATTCGCGTTATTGACCCCGCTGCTGTCGGTGCAGCTGCTGGCATATGTATTGCCGGCCGGTAGTCCCGCGCCCCAGACCTGTTCTTGGATCGCGCCGCTGTCATTGGAGCTTTCCTTGCCCAGGTTGCTGCTGTCCACCAGGAACATGGTGCCCGTCTTGCCCCCGGCGATCAGCGTGGTCGTGCCCGGGATCAGGATTAGGCCGCCCGCTGCCAGATCGGAATCCTGGCAGTCCATATACTGGTAAATCGACGGCGTGAAATAGTCAATCGGCTGCATACTGCCGTTGGCGCCCGCCACTGGTTTTGGACCGAACTTCAGCACCGAATCCGCGAACGCATTCGTCCCGTTCCACGGCCCGTTGCCGGTCGTGACGTAGACGTTCCCGTCGCTGTCCGCCACCGGACCACCACCGCCCATCCACACGCCCCCGGCGCTGGCATACTGCCCCTCGCCGTTCAGCACCGTGCTGGAGTTGAACACGCCCACCTGCGTCAGGTTCGACGCGTTGTAGGCCACCAGCCAGCCGCTGTGGCAGCCGCCGAAGCCCATGTAGACGTTGCCGTTGGCCAGCAGCAGCGCCGCGCGCTGGATGCACGACGTGTTCAGCGTTTGCACGCCACCCACCGAAGCCGAATTTGTAGCAGCTACCGATACATTCAACGTCACCGGCCCGCCGAATTTCTCCGCGCCTGTCGTGATATCGAGCGCATGCAGGCGGAAGAAGCCCGTGCCGCTCGCGTTCTTCTGCGTCGACACCACATACAGCGTGCCCGTCTTCGGATCGATCACCGGCGTCGACGTCACCCCCTCATAGGGCTGAATCGGCCCGTCGGTGAGCGGCGTCTCGCCCGATTGCAGCAGCGAAACCTGCCACAGCGGAGCGCCCGTGCCGTAGCTATCCGCGTCGAAAGCGTACACGCTGTCCTTCTCCGTCGCCGCGAACACTACATCGTGCTTGCTGCCGTTGATGCTCACGCTGGACATCACCAGCGGCGAGCCGTATACATAGCCGTCCACCGAGTATGAGAACAGCTTGCCGAAACTGCCGCCGCTCACGCTGGTTGGCGTCAGCGCGGTCTCGTTCGAATTCAGGCCGCTGCGGTTCGTGTCCACGTGCCACGTCGTGATATTCACGGTGCCCATGGTCGTCGCAGTCGTCACCGTTAGCGCCGCGGTTCCGCTTACGCCGCTCACCGTCGCCGTAATCGTCGTCGACCCCGCAGCCACGCCCGTCGCCAGACCGCCACTGCTGATGGTCGCCGTCGCTGTGCTCGAGGAGCTCCACGTCGCCGACGAGGTCACATTCGCCGTCGATCCGGTGCTGTACGTAGCAGTCGCCGTGAACTGCTGGGTTGCGCCCACCCCGATGCTGGGACTTGCCGGCGTCACCGCAATCGACTTCGGCGTTTCGACCGTCACGGTCACCGACGCGCTGCCGCTGATGGTGCCGCTGCTGCCGCCGTTGCTCACCGAGGCCGTAATCGTCGCCGATCCGGAGGCTACCGCCGTCGCCAGCCCGCTCGCATTCACGGTTATGATGCTGGTGTTGGAACTGGCCCACGTCGCCGTCGTCGTTACATTTGCCGTCGTTCCGTCGCTGTAGGTCGCCGTCGCGGTGAACTGCTGCGTCGAACCCGTCGCCACGCTGGGCGTCGGCGGCGTTACCGCGATCGACGATACCGTCTTCGCCGTCACCGTCAGTGCTGCCGTTCCGCTTGTGCCGCTCACCGTCGCCGTAATCGTCGTCGACCCCGCAGCCACGCCCGTTGCCACCCCAGCCGTGCTGATGGTCGCCGTCGCCGTGCTCGACGAGCTCCAGGTCGCCGCGGCTGTTACGTTTCCCGTCGACCCGTCGCTGTAAGTCGCCGTCGCCGTGAATTGCTCCGTGGCGCCCGCCGTGATGCTGGCCGTTGCCGGGGTCACCGCAACCTTGGTCACGGTCTTGGCCGACACCGTCAGGGATGCGGTGCCGCTCACGCCGCCCGCTGTTGCGGTAATTGTTGCCGACCCGGCAGCCACGCCGGTCGCCAGCCCGCCTGCGCTGATGGTCGCCGTTGCCGCGCTCGATGAGCTCCATGTCGCCGTGGCGGTCACAGTAGCCGTCGATCCGTCGCTGTAGGTCGCCGTCGCCGTGAACTGCTGCGTGGCGCCCGCTGCGATGCTGGCCGTCGCCGGCGTCACCGCCACTTTGGTCACAGTCTTCGCCGCCACCGTCAACGACGCTGTTCCGCTCACGCCGCTCACCGTCGCTGTGATGGTTGTCGAACCGGCAGCCACGCCTGTCGCCAACCCGCCTGCGCTGACCGTCGCTGTCGCCGTGCTCGACGAAGTCCACGTCGCCGTGCTGGTTACATTTGCCGTGGTCCCGTTGCTGTAAGTCGCGGTCGCCGTAAACTGCTGCGCCGCCCCGGCCGCAATGCTGGCTGTGGTCGGCGTCACCGTGATCGACGTCAGCGTTGCAGCTACCGCCGTCACCGTCAGGTTGGCCGTGCCGCTCACCCCGCTCAGTGTCGCCGTCACCGTGGCCGTTCCCGCCGCGACCCCTGTTGCCAGGCCTGCCGCATTAACGGTGGCCACTGCGCTGCTCGAACTGGTCCACGTTGCCGTCGACGTTACATTTCCTGTCGATCCGTCGCTGTAGGTCGCGGTTGCTGCGAACTGCTCCGTGGAGCCTGCGGCCACACTCGCCGTTGCCGGCGTCACCGCAATCGACGAGACCGTCTTACCGGTCACGGTCAGTGCTGCCGTCCCGGTGACCGTGCCTACCGCGGCCGTAACCGTCGCCGATCCCGCTGCCACCGCCGTCGCCAGTCCGCCCGTGCTCACGGTTGCAACCGATGTGCTCGACGATGTCCACGTCGCCGACGAGGTCACGTCCGCCGTCGATCCGTCGCTGTAGGTTCCCGTCGCCGTAAATTGCTGCGTCGCGCCCACACGAATGCTGGCCGTGGTCGGCGCTGCACTGATCGAAACGAGTGCCTTGTTCGGGGGGGTCACGCCCGGTGAGGAACCGCAGCCCACGCCTGCCATGACCAGCAGGAGGGAGGAGAAGAGGACCAGGCAGAAGAGCCGGCACGAACGATAAGCTCTACAGCTCATCGCTGGAACAACCGCAGCAATGTAACTCATATAGGAACACACCACCGGCAATGCGCGCCCGGCTCATGCCGGGGGCACGATTCACGTCAACGGTTTGTAAGTGGAAAGTTCTGGCAGTTGATACAGGGTCTCAAACCAGGCGACCTTCGGTAAATGCCCACAAAAAAAATCTACTTCGGTCCACTGCTTTTATCAGGTCTCCGAGTTATCCGGTATCGGCCCTTCCGCGGCCGAATCTTCTCGTGCCTTTTGTGTCACTTACTTTGTCGAAGGTTGGGGCCGTTTTGGTTGTACGAAAACGCAATTTAACCTGCTGATAACAAGCGATCATTGGTAACCGCAGCGAGATTACCTTTGCTCTTCGCGGTAACGCTCTTATCCGTTTTTACTCGCTATTTTGTACATTGCTGTTAGCAATTAAGTCAATAAAGGCCCCACCGGAGTCTGTAACCGCCCCCGTTCCTTGCCCCATCCTCGCTGTGCTCATTTCTGGCTGTGCTCGTTCCCCGCTGTTTCCGCCCCGTTTCCTGTCACGTCCCGCACCACGCGTTGCCCCCGCCCGGCATGTTTTGCCCTTCGCGGTTACTATCAGTCTGTGCCCTCCGTCCGCGATCCTTTTTTCCACCGCCGTCACGCGCTGCGTCGCGCTATGGCTGCCCGCCAGGTCGAAGCTCTTCTCGTCACGCACCTGCCCGATGTCCGCTGGCTGTCCGGTTTTACCGGCTCCAATGCCGCGCTCGCCATCGCACCAGCGAAGGCCGCGCTGTTTACGGATGGCCGCTACACCATGCAGGCCCGCGAAGAGGTGCGTGGAGCGCGTGTGGTCATCGCCAAAAAGTCCGTGCTGCAGGAGGCCTGCGCGTTCCTCGCCGGTGCCGCCCCGAAGGCCAGCTTCGATGCTGAACACACCACCGTTGCCGACCTCGACCGCATGCGCTCCGGCCTCAGCCCAAAAATCCGCCGCAGCTTTTTCACGCCGCTCAAAGCCCCGCTTGTCTCCGCGCTGCGCATCGCCAAGGACGACACCGAGCTGGCCCTCATCGAAGAAGCTGCCGCCCTCGGCTGCGTGCTCTTCGACGCCATCCTTCCTCGCATCGACGCGGGAATGACCGAAATCTCCCTCGCCGCCGAGTTGGAGTTCCTCGCTCGCAGTATGGGCGCGGAGGGCATGTCGTTTGAAACCATTGTCGCCTCCGGACCGCGCTCGGCTCTCCCGCATGGCCGTGCCACATCTGCTACCCTGCCGCGCAACGGCTTCATCACACTGGACTTCGGTGTTATCCTCAAAGGTTATTGTTCCGACATGACGCGCACGGTGCGCCTCGGTCGGGCCACCGAGGAGGAGCGCATCGCCTTCGACGCCGTCCTGTCCGCACAGCAGGCCGCCGTCGATGCTGTCCAACCCAATGCCACCTGCGGTGAGGTGGATGAAGCAGCGCGCAGTGTCCTGCGCAGCGCCGGGCTCGCCCAGTACTTTACGCATTCCACCGGGCACGGCGTGGGACTGGAGATTCACGAACAGCCCCGCATCGCGGCGGCGCAGCAAACCCGGCTTGTGCCGGGGATGATCGTTACCATTGAGCCCGGCGTTTATCTGCCGGGAAAATTCGGCGTTCGGATCGAGGATATGGTCGCGGTGACAGCAGATGGCCATCGCGTGCTGACGCCGATTAAAAAGAGCTGGATTGAGTTGTAGGCCGAGAGCAAAACCATGAATGCGGACGACATGAAAGAGCTGAAGGAACTCATCGAGTTCCTCAAAGAAAACAAGATCGGCGAATTCGATCTCGAGCGCGGCGAGCTCAAGGTACGCATCAAGTTCGCTCCGGAGGGCGGCGCTGACCTCGCCGGTCTCGCGCGCATGATCGCCTCCCAGCCCCACCAGCCTGTCCCCGCGCCTCTGCCGTCAACCGGCGTGTTGCCCGGCATCCCGGCAACAGCCGCGGCCCCGGCGGCCGCGCCTCCACCCGCCGCGGAAGAAGAGTCGCTGCACATCGTCAAATCGCCCATCGTCGGCACCTTCTACGAATCGCCTTCGCCCGGCTCGCCCGCCTTTGTCAAAATCGGCGATCACGTCGATGCCGGCCAGGTCCTCTGCATCGTCGAAGCCATGAAGCTCATGAACGAGATCGAAAGCGATGGCTCCGGCGAAATTGTCAAGCGCTTTGTCACCAACGGCCAGCCCGTGGAATACGGACAGCAGCTCTTTGCGCTGCGAATCTCCTGATCAGGTGCGAACCTCGTAACTATGCGTAAAGTCCTCATCGCCAATCGCGGCGAAATCGCGCTGCGCGTCATCTGCGCCTGCAAGGAAATGGGTCTTCGCACCGTCGCCGTTTACAGCGAGGCCGACCGCCACTCCCTCCATGTCCGCTTTGCCGACGAAGCCATCTGCATCGGCCCGCCCCGCTCCGCCGAAAGCTACCTCAATGTCCCCGCGGTCATCAGCGCTGCTGAAATCGCGGATGTCGACGCCATTCATCCCGGCTACGGCCTGCTGAGCGAAAATGCCAACTTCGCCGAGGTCTGCCGCGCGTCCAACATCAAGTTCATCGGGCCGCCCCCCGAGGTCACCCGCCTCATGGGCGAAAAGGAAAAAGCCCGCCAAGCCATGAAAAAGGCCCGGGTGCCCATCCTGCCCGGCTCCGACGGCGTCATCCAGTCTGAAGGCGAAGCCCTCGAGTGGGCCCGCACCGTGGGCTATCCCGTCATCCTCAAAGCGTCAGCAGGAGGCGGTGGCCGCGGCATGCGCGTCGTCCGCTCCCCCGAAGAGCTGCCCAACCTCTTCCATGCCGCGCAGAGCGAAGCCGCCAATGCCTTCGGCAACGGCGACCTCTACATGGAGAAGTTCATCGAGCGGCCGCGCCACATCGAGTTTCAGATCCTCGCCGATGAGCACGGCACCGCGCTCTCCCTCGGCGAGCGCGAATGCTCCATCCAGCGCCGCCACCAGAAGCTCATCGAAGAGGCGCCCTCGCTCAAAGTCACTCCGAAGCTGCGCGAAGAGATTGCCCGCACCCTCAAGCGCTCCCTCGAAGCCGTTGGCTATCAGAACGCCGGCACCATTGAGTTCCTCATGGACGAGGACGGCAAGCTCTACTTTATCGAGATGAACACCCGCATCCAGGTCGAGCATCCCGTCACCGAGCTGGTCACCGGCATCGACCTTGTTAAGGCGCAACTCCGCATCGCTCAGGGCGAGAAGCTCTCCAGCATTGTCCCCGAAGTCATTCCCATTCGTGGCCACGCCATCGAGTGCCGCGTCAATGCCGAGCATCCGGAGAAGTTCACGCCGTCCGCCGGAAAAATCACCGCCTTCAATGTGCCTGGCGGCAACGGCGTGCGCGTCGACACCGCTCAGTACGCCGAAGGTGTCGTCCCGCCCTATTACGATTCGCTCATCGCCAAGCTCATCACCCACGGCTCCGACCGCGGAGAGGCTATGGCCCGCATGCGCCGCGCTCTCGAAATGTTCATCGTCGAAGGCATCTTCACCACCATCCCGCTGCACCAGCGCATCTTCGAGGATGATGATTTTCGTCGCGGCCAGTTCGATACGAAATTTATGGAGCGCTTCTTTGAGCGCGAGAAGCAGAAGAAAGAGCTGGCTACCGCCGGCGCCTAAACTAAGAGTTTGTTGAAAAACGCGCTGAAGCACCGAGCAAGGCGCAACACGATGTGTATCGCCCAGCATCCCTGCGCAAGAGCTTGGGCCCTCTCCCAACCGCGGATCTGTTTTTCAACAAACTCCTAAACCATCAACATCCCGTGAAGGCTGGCCGGCCGCACCCCTGTGGCTCTGAGTCGGTCCGCAACCTGTACCGGCCAATCATCCCCGTTTAACCTGCGCAAGCGAGCCAAGCTCAGGGAATCAGCGATACCGCGTCTGAGGCGCAGCGATGCTTAGCCCAGCGCTTCAGCGTTGGGAAACCGTCCCCCAAAGACCGCCCGGAGCCCCGGCGGGACGGCGCTGCCCTGGCGATTCGCTTTCTGCCAAAAAACTCCCTGCTTTGAAAAGGCGCGGCTTCAGCCGTGCCGCACATGCCAGGAATGCGTGGGGTGTTAGCCCCTGAGGGATGTTTTGACCCGCCAATGGACATTTTCGCGGTCTCTTCAGGAGAGGAAAAGCGAGCATGAAACACGCGGCCCTCACAGGCTGTGGGAGAAACTCCCTGCATTGAAAGGGCACGACTTCAGCCGTGCCGCACATGCCAGGCATGCGTGGGGCGTTAGCCCCTGAGGGAACGCTCTTTCCCACCCTTGAATCAACTTTCCGTAGCATCTCGAAGTCTCAGAACAGTGAAGGCCGCGCCGAGGCGCCCAGCAGCACATTGCTGACCTGAAATGTGGTGTGGTTTCCCTCGTTGCCGCCCCACGCAAACAGGAGATACACCACCGGCAGCCCGCCTGCATGCACGGTAATTCCCGCTGAAAAACTGTGGCGAAGATTGCTGAAGTCAATGTCGCCGCGCCTGAGCGCGACCTTCCCTTCGTCTGCGGAGAAGTACGCTCCGAGAGGAACCTTCGGAATCGCGTGCTCGATCGTCTCCCGCAGCAGAACAAGATTCGGCGCGTGGAAGCGGTAGTCGGGGTAGCTGGGAAGCAGCGGCTGGCCGTTGATGTCCGACCCGCCGACGGTTGGATCGAAATAGAAAGGCACTGCACTGTGAGCCCCGGCAGCAGAACCGACCATGAGCAGGCGGAAGTCGATCCAGCCTTCGTGATTCAGTGCGCTCGAGACGTGCGTGGGCGACGGACACTTCACGTCGGGAGTCGGCGCGCAGGAGTCGGGCCCGTTTTGATTGCTGGCAGCCGTGAGCCGAACTTTCGTGTCCATGGGAATCTCGTGGTTCAGGTCGGCGGTCCAGCGGCGAAAGCTCGACGCCGACTGGCCTATGCTCGAGTAATCCTGGAACTGGACGAGATAGTTCAGGCGCAGATGCTGTGCCAGGAGAGCAGGCTGCATTCGCACGCCAATGCCCGGTTCGATAAATGCCGGCTGCGTCGTAAGACCCGGCGCAGTCGCATCGGTATAAACCTGCTGCACAGCCGGAACCGATCCCGTGGTTGCGCCGTGAAGCTGCGGCACGCGGCCGTTGATCTCACCGGTGAACGAAACCGCGGCGGCGCCCAGAGGGACAACAGCATTGGCACCGACGATGGCCTCCGTCAGGCCGAATGACGATCGTGCGGCGGGCAGAGTATCGGGCCCCAGCCCAAAGTAGTAGAGTTGATTGAGCGAATCGCCTTCAGCATAGAGATTGAAAACCGGCGCAGTGTGAAAGAACGGTGACTGCTTCTTGCCCGGTCCCTGCACGACGACAATCTTGCCGCCGCTCAGACGATAGCCCTTGAGATAAAAGCCCGCGCGCCACGATCCGTTAGGCGTGGCCACTGCATCGGTGTTATAGGTGAAGCGCCATTCGCTGGGGAAATCCGTATGCTCGACGAAGGCCAGGCCCAGACCGAAACCGTTCTGCGGAGCAAGGCTTCCGGCCGCAATGTGCAGTGGCTGGCCGGTGAACAATTCCTGCCCGACGTCGACGAGATTGCCGAAAGTCAGCGGCTTGCAGGGCTGAACCGCCTGCTGAGCGCAGGGATGCAACTGAAGCCACTCGCGCCGGAAGTCGGAGTGAACGCGGCTTTCGTGGCCGGGCGCGGTCGATGGCGTCTGACACAACGCTGCCGAACCAGTGAAGAGAAGCGCGAGAGCGAGAACATTCCTCATTACTTCGCCATTTTTCCCTTCTTTGGCTTCTTCGCGCGGGGTTTGGATGGCGAGGCTGCCGGAGCCTGAGTCGCTGCCATCTCCTCGACCACCTCGGGCTGGGGTGCAGCAGCTGCCGGTTTCGGCGAAGGCATCGCAATCACCGACGGCGTGGCCTGGGCGCGCATTTCCCGCGTAACCCTTGCAATGTAGCGAGCCACCCCAGCTTCGCTGGCCAAATCGCGCTCAAGAGCAGGGTCGATCTGCATGCCCTGTTTGTGTGCGACGTGCTGGAAGTGTTTCACCTGCGCCAAAAGCAGATCGGAGACGCGGCGGTTCTTGTTGAATGAGGACTTCGGCGGGGCGGGCACCACGATGGGCTCCACAACAGGCCTCCTTTGCTGAGCGTTCAGCTCGATTGAATCGCGAAACTGGGGCAGTCGTCTTCGCCGCGCATAGTGGGCAGAGAGAGGTAGCCCAGAAAGGTATTGGCCGCGATCTCGCGCGGAGAGCGATTGGGGTACGCCCCGATGAAATAGTCGGTGACGGTCGCCGGGATGCAGGCATGCTCGAACACATCGTTGATCACAGATCCCTTTTGCACCCAGGGCGAGACGAGGATCGCGGGAACCCGAACGCCCAGCCGGTCGAAGTGGAATGCATCCAGAGTGCCAGTGTCCGTGGGCTGCGCGACGAAGCCGTCCGGCATACAACTCGGCGGCGGCACGTGGTCGAAGATACCGCCGTGCTCGTCGTAAACGATCAGCAGAGCCGTATTCGGCCACAGTTTCGGATTCTGGCGAATGGCGTTGTAGACCGTCGCGATAAATTGCTCGCCCGCGCGAACGTCGTGATCGGGATGCTGATCGCATGCAATGACTTCCGCGCCGGTGTCGGGTGAATCGTGGTCCGTGTAATTGGGCTCGATGAAGCAGTAGTCGGGCAGCGCGTTCTTCTCGCAGGCGATGAGGAAGTCCTGGAAGGTTCCAAAGACGGCTGGCTCGTTCTGGAGCAGGTTGACGACCTCCATCGTCGAACTGGCCTCGTCGTAGTAGAAGAGCTTGCACGTGTGATTGGCAGCCAGCATCCGGTCGTAGATCGCCTTGTATTGTTTCCCCTCGTAGAAAATGTCCATGCTGACCTGGCCGAACGAGGTGCCGTAGTGCGCGAAGGCGCGGTTGCAGATCGTGGGGCCGGGGATGGAGGCGAACCAGCGATTAAAGACCGCATAGTTCATCGCCAGCGTGGTCAGAACAGGAAGCTTGTCGGGTGTGAAGTAGTAGAGAATATCGTGCGAGTGCGCGGTGTTCTGCTGCTGGTTGAAATAGCTCTTCACGAATCCCTGCATGGTGGCGGGCAGAGGCCGCCCTTTCTGCGGGTCGTTGAAGATCTGCAGATTGACCGCGGCGAAGTGATGATTGGGATCGGGATCGAGCTGCGACTGATACTCCGCCAGCGGCTGTACCGCGATGTGAGCTCCGGTGTTGTCCGGATTGAATTCGGTCCCGGAGAGCCCGTCGATTTGCGAATTCTGCGCCTTGAGTGCGCCGAGCATGTGGTCGAACGACCGGTTCTCCATCATCAGAACCACCACGTGCTGAAGATTCTGAATGCCTGGCAAGCTTCTGTCGAGGGACATCAGAGTTGCCTACTTTCTGTCGCGCAGCGTCCTGATTATTCCGCCGAATGGCCAGAGCGCGTCCGCACATATATGCCTGCAGAATAGTGAATGCGCGCCCCATGGCGTTTCGGTTGAGTCGATGACGGCCAATTTAGCCCTGTTCCCCTGAGCTTGCAACCGCTAAATGTGCGGCAGATGATGTCCGTGTGATCGCCTGAGACCGCCGCGTTACCCCGCCTGCAAATAACGCCGCCGCCGAACGCCGTCTGAAATTCCTTGGCGATCAGGCCGCGTGCCGAGCATAATGTCTGAACTCCAAAACCCTCCCCAAAACTCAGTCGAGAGGAGATCCTGCCATGAAATTTGGGTCGATTCTGCTGCTGTTGATGGGCTCGTTTGCCCAGGCGCATGCCCAGACCGGGCCCTGCGCAGAAGCCACCATTCGTAATGGTGGTATGCCGGTTGCCGATGATGCTTTCTCCTACATGCCTCCTTACGGAAGACCCGTGATCGGCAACGCCGGGATGAAAAAGGCCAACAGCGACAACTTTTCCGATCGCACCAACATTCAGCGTTCCTGGGAGGACGACCATCATATTGTGTCTTCGCCCGAAGGCAATATGGCTTATGAATACGGCACGCTGCGCATGAGCTATGACAGCAAGGCCGACGGACATCAGGAGTTTGAGGCCGTCATGCTGATGGTGTACAGGGCGAAAGGCGGCAGGTGCGAGCAGGTGGCGTTGACCATGCAGCCGCTGGAGCCTAAGAAGAACTGATCACACCGGTCAATGCGGGCCATCCAGGGCACCATCTCGCCCGGCCACTCCGAAGCTCGCCCTCACGCCACCTGCAGAGCACGCAGGTAGGGAACGCTGGCCTTCATCATGGGCAGATCCATCTCCACGTAGTAATTCTGAATGCCGCCGATTTTCGCCGCGCTGAAGATCTTCTTCCAGTCGAGCGTGCCCTGGCCCACCGGCACAATCTGCCGCGTTTTGGCCGACCATCCCTGCACGTGCATCGAGATAAACCGTCCCGGATATTTGGTGAAGTACTCGGCCGCATCGTATCCGTCGCTGATCGCGGATACCTGGAACTGGAACTTCACATAACGGGGATCGAGTAGTCGAAACAAAACGTCATAGGTCCGCAGCCCGTCAACTCTGGTGAGCACAAAGTCCTCGTTGTGCAGCCCCTGCACGATCCCCGCCGCCGCTGCACGCTCGCCCATCCGGTTATATTCCTCGGCGGCGCGCTTCACGTCGTCCATGGTCGGGTGTTCCGGACCCTCCAGGCTGGGCACGCACATCTGCGTCAGACCAAGTTCCTTCGCCCAGGCAATTCGGCCCGCCTGATCCTTCCTCAGCTCATCGACGGAGAAGTGACTGCTGACGCAGGTAAGGCCTGCATCGTGCACGATCTTCCGAAGCTCGGTCCCGCTGTACTTACTGAGCCCGGCAAATCCGGAGTCGGCGTAACCCACCGGCGAGCACAACTCAATCGACTGGAATCCGGCAGCGGCCAGCTGGCGCAGCGTTCCGCGAAAGTCTTTGGCGATCATCTCCCGCACCGGCCACGTCTGACACCCAATAGGCAAGCCCAGAGGATTGGCGTAGGCCACACGCGTTCCCGTCGCCAGCATCCCTGCCGCCACGGCGCTGGCCGCCGCATCCCTGATGAACTCTCTTCTCGATACTGTCGCCACTACGGCCTCCCCTGGGTGTGATTTGAAAATCCCATTTTAGGGCTCGTCGGGATATCGTATGGGCTTCACGGAATGACATAGTGAAGTCATTTATGCTGGTTATCCGACCTAGCGGATAACCATTCTGACTGGGCGTGCAAGCAATGAAGACCGAACTCCTGCGATTCAACGGTGCTGTCGAACGTGACCCCGCCATCGATGCCTGGATGAAGGCGCATCCGGGTGAATTGGGAGCCATCGCCCATCATTGGTTTGAGGTGATGCGAGGCTGCGGCGACGAGGTTCGCGAGCTTCTGCATGACGGCTGTCCGGTGGCCTGTCTGGGCGATGTCCCCTTCGCCTCCGTCAACGTCTTCACTGCGCACGTCAACGTGGCTTTCTTTCACGGCGCGGCTCTGCCGGATCCGTCCCGCCTGCTGGAGGGCAGCGGCCGGTTTATGCGCCACGTCAAGCTGCGACCAGGAACCAGGACAGACGACGACGCCCTTCGCCGCCTCATCCAGGCGGCCTGGGAAGACATCAGAGTACGCGTAGAAAGCGGCTAGCTCGCGGCGCAACTGCCATTTCCTCGGCCAGCACCCACGAGCTTCGCTACGCGCCGCTCAATAATCGCTAATCGCTAAACGCTAACCGCCTCACCGCTGACCGGACTTTAGCTGATCGCTTCTCAGCTAACCGGCCCTTAGCTGAGTTTTAAACGTCACAAATCTCCACTGCCTCGCGCAGCTGGGTCAGCGGATCCGCCGTCGGCAAAAACTCATGCGCCACGTACATCTGATAGCCCGTATCCGCAATCGCCGCCATCACCGCACCGTACTGAATCTCCTGCGTGCCATCGATCTCATGCCGCCCCGGCACGCCGCCGGTATGGAAATGCCCGATCGCCCCGATGTTCGCGCGAATGGTATCGATCAGGTCCCCTTCCATGATCTGCATGTGGTAGATGTCGTAGAGCAGCTTCACATGCGGCGAGTTCACTTCCTGAATCACGTGCGCGCCCCACGCCGTGTGGTCGCACATGTAGTCGTGATGATTCACCTTGCTGTTCAGCAGCTCCATGCAGATCGTGACGTTGTTGTCCTCGGCGATCTTCTTCACCCGGTTCAGCCCAAGGATGGTGTTCTGCGCGCCTTCTTCATCCGACATGCCCCGCCGGTTGCCCGAGAAGGTGATCACATTGGGCACGCCCGCCTTCGCCGCCAGCGGAATATTCTTCCGGAACGCAGCCTCGATCGCCGCGTGATTCTCCACGCGGTTCAACGCGTCAGGGATCGTGCCCCCGCCCGCATAGCCCATAGTGCAGATCAGGCCGTACTTGCGTGGCACATCCCACTCATCGACCTCCAGCAGGTCGACACCCTTCAGCCCCAGGTTCTGTGCCCACTGGCACAGCTCATCGAGCGGCGTCTTCTGATAACACCAGCGGCATACCGACTGGTGAATGCGGCCTTTGCGCACCGTTGCCTCCGCAGCCAATGAAACCCCGGGCAGAGCCGCTGCAAGACCGGCGGCTCCACCTGCCTTTAGAAATGAACGTCGTGAAGCGGACATTTCCAAAGGGTAGCGCGAAATTCGCAACTGCTGTCGCCCAAATATCTTGGATCGCAAATTCCTTCCGCCGAACGGCTATTGCCGCTCCTGTAAGATTTCCTCAGTCCCTGCGCGTCCCCACGCACGCCTTCCCGGAGATCGCCTTCATGCGCTTTTGCCGTGTCTTCCTGTGCGCCGCCTTCGGCGCCGTGCTGTGCCTTGTTCCTCCAATCGATGCCCAGACCAGCGCCGGCCCCGAGCCTGTGCCAATGCCGCCGCCCATCGCGGCGCCTGCCGATACGCCTTACCCCGGCACCATCGCGCTCCAGGTGAATCTCACCAACACCACCGACCGCGTCGCGCATGTGCACGAATCCATCCCCGTCCGCGCCGGCGAGCTCACCCTCCTCTATCCCGAATGGATCCCCGGCGATCACTCGCCGACCGGACCCATCGAGGCCCTGGCCGGCCTCTTCGTCTCTGCTGACGGCAAACACATTCCCTGGGTGCGTGATCGCGTCGACATGTATGCCTTCCACATCCTCGTGCCGCCCGGCGTCAGTACCCTCGACGTCGACTTCGATTACCTTTCGCCCATCCGCCCCGCCGACGGCCGCATCGAGTTCTGCTCCAACCTCGCCGATCTCGCCTGGAACACCGTGGTCCTCTATCCCGCCGGCCACTTCTCCCGCGACATCCACTTCGCGCCGTCCATCGTTCTGCCCCAGGGCTGGCAATATGCCACCGCGCTGGATACCAGTTCCAAAGACGGCGAGACCGTCCACTTCAAAGAGACCACCCTCAACACGTTGGTAGATTCACCCCTCTACACCGGAGTGAACTATAGGCGCATCGACCTCTCCACCGGCCCCGACAACCCCGTCTACCTCGACGTCTTTGCCGATGAGGCAAAGGACCTCGCCGTCACTCCCGAAGAGCTGCAGGAGCACAAGAACCTCGCCATCCAGGCGCAGAAGCTCTTCGCCTCGCATCATTACGGCCACTACGACTTTCTCTTCATGGTCTCCGACGTCATCGGTGGCCAGGGGCTCGAGCACCACCAGTCCAGCGAAGACGCTATCGACGCCAACTACTTCACCGACTGGGCCGCCGGCGTCCGCGACAGCGATCTGCTTGCCCATGAGTACACCCACTCCTGGAATGGCAAATTCCGCCGCCCCGCCGACCTCTGGACCCCCAACTTCAACGTCCCCATGCGCGACGATCTGCTCTGGGTCTACGAGGGGCTCACCCAGTACTGGGGCTACGTGCTCACCGCCCGTTCCGGCATGCGCTCCGCCGAAGATACCCGCGACCTCATGGCCGATATCGCCGCCGGCTATGAAGCCAGCCCCGGTCGTCAGTGGCGCCCGCTGGTCGACACCACCAACCAGCCCACCATCTCCCAGCGCCGGCCTGTCAGTTGGGTCAGCTGGCAGCGCCCTGAGGACTACTACGAGGAAGGCCTGCTCATCTGGCTCGCCGCCGACACCAAAATCCGCGAACTGAGCAACGGCCAAAAATCCCTCGACGATTTCGCGAAGCTCTTCTACGGCGTCGACAACGGCAGCTTCATTACCCACACCTATACCTTTGAAGATGTGGTCGCCGCCCTCAACAAAGTCCAGCCATGCGACTGGGCCGGCTTCTTCCGCGGCCGCGTCTACGAACTGCACCCCGAAGTCCCCGAGGCAGGATTTACTCAGGGCGGCTATCGCCTCGTCTATAACGACACCGAACCTGGCTGGGCCAAACACGCCCATGCCTCACGCCACGGCAACAGCTTCGCCACCTCCATCGGCTTCGGCATCATGAAAGATGGCGCCATCGGCAACGTTGAGTGGGACAGCCCCGCCTTCAAATCCGGCATCACCCCCGGCATGAAGTTGGTCGCTGTCAACGGCGACGCTTATCCCGCGTCGGGCGATCAGGCCGACGCCAAGCTCCGCGACACCATTGTCGCTGCCGAGAAGAGCACTGACCCCATTCACCTGGTGCTGAAAAACGGCGACCGCGTAGTCAACATCGACGTGAACTACCACGGAGGCCTGCGCTACCCGCACCTCGAGCGCGTTGCAGGAACCCCCGACCGCCTCGACTCCATTCTCGCCGCGGTGCGTTAACGGCCGGCGCAGAATGGACGATCGCTGCGGTCGGATGAACACGTGGCGCGATTGACAACTGCTCTACCACCAATTGAGCTATCATCCTGAGATCCGTTTGGCTACTTCCAGGCCAAACGGAATCCAAAGGATCTGCATGCCATCCCGCGTAAGCGGGACTGCGGTAGAAGCCCCGGCCTTCAGGCCGGGGAATACGAGTGTAAGATGGGAGGCCTTCAGGCCCGGAGCCTTGTTGGTCCCCCACTTTGCTCGCCGGATAAAAGAGTCATGCCCAACTCCACCCTTCCGAAGAAGCAGCGCGAAGAACTTCTCGCAACCCTGAAAACCCGCTTCGAGGAAAACATGCCTCGCCATCGCGATCTCGCATGGGCCGACGTGCAGGCCAGGCTCGAATCCAATTCCCGGGCACTCAGGTCCATCCACGAAATGGAGAAAACTGGCGGCGAACCAGATGTCATCGGCCGGGATGCGCAAAGCACCGCCTACATCTTCTGCGACTGCTCGGCGGAAACTCCCAAAGAGCGACGAAACGTCTGCTACGACCGCGAAGGCCAGCAGAAAAGAGAGAAAGAGGGCTTGCATCCGAAGGGCAACGTTATCGATATGGCCGCCGCCATCGGTATCGAGCCGTTATCGGAGGAGGAATACCGCGAATTGCAGAAGCTCGGAGAATTCGACCTGAAGACGCAGAGCTGGCTGAAAACTCCCGCGGATATCAGAAAACTCGGCGGCGCCATCTTCGCCGATCGCCGCTTCGGCCGCGTCTTCGTCTACCACAACACCGCGCCCTGCTTTTACAGCGGCAGAGCCTTCCGCGGCTCACTGCGTGTCTGAGCCCTGCGCCCTGAACCCTGTACCCTGAACCCTGTTTCTACGTCTGTCCGCTGCTGCTCGTCTTCGCTGCCTGCTGCTGGATCGTCGTCCACTGCGCGTGCTCCTGCGATACCGTCGACTCGATGCGTTCAGCCAGCAGTGCGTGTGGGTTGGGCGCCGTCGCATACGGGCCGGCGTTGCCGAGATACAAATACTTCTCGTGCCGCAGAGCCTCGCATGTCGACCGATAGTCGTTCCACAGCTGCTGATACTGGTTCAGGTGCAGCAGCCCTTCGAGGATCGTGATCAGCACCCCGATCCCCGCCGTCACCAGCTTGTCATAGTGAAACGTGACCGCCGCGAGGAAGGGAATCAGCGCCGCTCCGAGTATTTCAATCACCTTAATGCGTTTGAACCAGCGGCGATTCGAGCGGCTCTTGTTGTCGTACCAGTTGATCTGGTCCTCCAGCCGCTCCAGGATCGCGTCGCTGGTCTGCGTTCTCCCGGTGAGAGCGCCGTTGGCGACGATAGCGTCGGCCGTTGCTGACATCAATCCTCCTTTGGTTCCCTAATCCCCTTCAAGGCCTCTGCGGGATGGCACAAAGCTCCTGTGAGAGTCGCAAATTCCGGCGATCGCATCTCTTGCGCACTCACGGCCCCGCGCAAGCCGCATGACGCAAGATTCCGAGCCATTAACCCCCGCAACGCGATCCCATCTCCCGCGCATCATGGTCCCGCGCAAGCGGGACAACGGTAGAAGCCACGTGCTTTAGCCCGTGGACAAGAAGCCATCCCCGGAAGGGCCTTCAGGCCCGGCCTCCGCTCAGCTCGTCTGCGTCGCCGCCGCGCCCTGCTCGAACAGCGCCCTCTCCGCCTGTCGGCGCCGCAGCAGCCCCGCTACCACTACTCCGTCGGCGTGAGACCACACTTCAAACTGCGCTGCGGCACCGGCAAAATTTCCCGCATTTAGCTCGCGCAGCAGCGTCGATCCCTTAAATGCGCCCGCGCCCAGATTGAAGACGAAGTCAACCAGCGCGTCGAACTGGTCCTGACTCAGCTGCACCGCAACGTTGTTGTTCACGCAGTCGCAGGCCGACGCCACATCCTGTTGCAGCAGCTGCTCCGCCTGCGCCTGAGTGATCGTCAGATCCGGCGTCACGTCCGAACCGGTGTGCCCGTAGCCGATCGTCCACACACCAACCTGATCCTGATAGGCGGAGAGGCTCAGGCCCTCGAACTGCTCAGTCAGCGCCAGCCCCGTGCCGCTGTATGTGAGGTTGTTCACGCCCATAGGCGAATCCTCCTCGTCTGACGAATTCTGGAATTGGGAGAGGATGCCATCCTCCCACTCCCGACCCATAGTGGTCAACAAAACAGTTGCGCCGCACCGCCTCCGTACCCTCGTTCCAGGCGTTCGTTGCGCTATGCTTCTCGCTATCGGCTGCAACTCCCCCAAACCCGCGCCGGTGCACGAGGACCCATGGGACGCGCAATCTTTATCAGCTATCGCAGAGACGATTCGGAGGGCGAAGCCGGCCGGCTCTTCGACGACCTGGTTCGGGCCTATGGCGAAAACTCTGTCTTCATGGACGTCGCCGGCATCAGCCCTGGCTTCGACTTTCGCAAGGCCATCGATGACAACGTCTCCGGCTGCGGTGTCCTGCTGGCCATGATCGGCCCCGCCTGGGCGAGCCTTGCCAATGGTTCCGGCCAACGCCGCCTCGACGACGAAAACGATTTCGTCCGCCTTGAGATCGCCGTTGCCCTTCGCCGCGACATTCCCGTCATCCCCGTCCTCGTGCATTCCGCGCACATGCCGCGCCCCGACGATCTCCCCGACAACCTCAAAGATCTGGCCTTCCGCAACGCCGTCGAGATCACCCACGCCCGCTGGAACTCCGATGTGCAGCTCCTTACCCAGGCACTCGCGCAATATGTACAGCCTGCTCGCAACGCTCCTGCCGAGCCCATCCACGCCGCCGTTCCCGTACAGTTGCCGCCGCCCAGCCCAGCCGCAAATCCCGCGCCCCGGCCCGCTTCCACCCAAACCCCGTCCAGCAATCCCGCAGCACCGCGCCCCGCCGCTGCGCCCGCCAAAAAATCCCATGCGCCACTCTTCATTGGCGTTGCTGCCGCCATCGTGCTGTTGATCGTGCTTTTCCTGGTGCTCCATCGTTCCAGCAGCGCGAATCCCCCGGTCGTCCCCGCCCCCATCAGCAACAGTGGCTCCGCTGCTGCTGCCGCCGTTGCCGGTACCTGGACCAATCCCACGACCCTTGGCACCAACGGCGTCACCAAACTGCAAATCTCCGCCGCCGCCGATCAGCTCACCATTCATGCCTGGGGCCAATGCCAGCCCGTCGACTGCGACTGGGGCGAGAAATCAGCCACGTTCGCAGCGAACAGAGCCACCGCGGTCTGGAACTTCGGCGAGATGGCACGAGGACGCGCGAACGGCCGTGTGGCTACTGTCGTCCTCTCGCCTGCGAACGGTAAGCTCCACGTCATCGTGGTCAACACCTATTCCGACCATCCCGAAAACCGCAGGGAATTCGACTTTATACGCGCGCAGTGAGCCCGCCTGGAGTGCTCCATGGTCGAACATGGCCGGCGACACCAGTCTTGCCGCACGGATCCCAAACGTCTTCGGTTTGGGGACGGTCAGCGAAGAATCTGCCCCATGAATTTGACTTCGCACCCTCGTGCTGTCATCCTGACCACCCGCCTAGTGGGGTGGAAGGATCCGCGGTCGTCCCTGGGTGGAACTTCAGCCCCTGTGGGTTGTTGTTCGAACCACTTCGATTCCTCAACAAATCTTTCCATGAACCTCAGATTCACCACAATGGCTGCACGAATCGGCGCGCTGGCTGCACGAAACGGTTCCTTCGCAGCAGAATCTACAGCCGGATCCACTTCCACGCGTAGGCTCAACATTATAGGCCTGCTGCATACTTCCAACGTGAGGGAACTATGAGCCCGGTCCGCTACAAAGTCTTTCTCGCATGCTGGCTGGCCTTTATTGCCGGAGCTTGCTCTCGCGCCCAGGTCACCACGTCGCAATACGATAACCAGCGCACCGGCGCGTCGCTCAGCGAGACCACCCTGACCCCCCGCAACGTCCACCCCCGCCAGTTCGGCAGGCTGTTTACCCTCAGGGTCGACGGAGACGTCTACGCTCAGCCTCTGTTTCTTCGCGGCGTGGAGATCCCCGGCAAAGGCAGACACGACGTGCTCATCGTGGCAACGGAGCACGACAGCATTTATGCCTTCGATGCCAACGGCAATCCGCGCACCCCGCTCTGGCAGGTCAGTCTGATGCGCGATGGCGCAACCTCTTTGAACGAGGGCGACACCGATTGCTTCTTCATCCGGCCCGAGGTCGGCATCACATCGACGCCGGTGATCGACGCGGGTACCGGCACGCTCTACGTTCTGGATCGAACCAAAACAGGGAATAAGGCCAGCGATCTTCACGAACAGCTCCATGCGCTGGCCGTGACTACGGGTGCAGAGAAATTCGGCGGTCCCATAGAGATCCGGGCTTTGGTGCGGGGCCGCGGCGATGGCAGCAGCAATAGCACCGTGGCCTTCGATCCGCTCACGGAGAATCCGCGCGCCGCCCTGCTGCTCGCGAATGGCATCGTGTATCTGTCCTGGGCCTCGTCCTGCGATGTCGGTCCCTATCACGGCTGGATCATGGCCTACGACGCGCACACGCTGAAGCAAAAGGGCGTCTATAACGACTCCCCTGACGCCGATGACGGCGGCATCTGGGCCAGCGACACCGGCATCGCCGCCGACAAAGCCGGCAACATCTATGCCGCTACCGGCAACGGCCGGTTCGACGCGGCCAGCGGCGGCAGGGACTATGGAGACACTTTGCTCAAGCTCGGTCTCAGCGCTGCCGGCCTGCATCTGGCCGACTATTTCACGCCCTTCAACGCGGATGAACTGAATGCCCATGACAACGACCTGGGATCCGGCGGCCCCATGCTGCTCCCCGATCAACCCGGTCCTCATCCGCATCTGCTGATCGTGGGCGGCAAGGCGCCGCTTCTCTATGTGCTCGACCGCGACCACCTCGGCCACTTTCACGCGGGCAGCAACAGCCACGCCGTGCAGACCATCGTCACCAAAGGCGGCATCTTCGGATCGACGGCTTACTGGAACCACAACGTCTATGTGCTTAGCGACAGTGACAATCTCCGCGATTATCGAGTCGCTGACGGAAAGCTCATCTTCAAAGCGGCCAGCAGCTTTCGCCTTCAGGATCACGCCGCGACCCCGGTAGTCTCCGCCCATGGCACAGTCAACGGCATTGTCTGGGTGCTCAGTTCGAAAGGGTGGGACTCGCCCGACCGCAACGCCGTGCTGCACGCCGTCGATGCGTCGAATGTGGCGCATGAGCTTTACAACTCTGAGCAGAACTCCGCGCGCGACCGCGCCGGCGTAGCCCTGCGCTTCAACATGCCCCTCGTCGCCAACGGCCACGTCTATACCGCGGCCAAACGAGAAGTGGATGTCTACGGTCTGCTCACGGGGGGAGGAAACTAACGCTCCCCGGTATCAATGCGAACCAAACGTCGGCTCCTGTCAAAAGTTCACAGGCTCTGCCTCAGTCATAACTTTGGTGGCCGCCTCATCAAGAGTAATCGTTGCAGGTTCAGGCTCGAAGTCCGAGCGTTTGTCGTCCTGCTGAAGCGAAATGCTCTTGAAGAGGAGGGCGTTGCCTTCCAGCCGTACATGGACGGCAGTCAGCTGCCACAGCGATGGGCCGACCTGCGCCTGCTCGAGAGAAAACGAGCTGCCCTCCTTCAGTTTGCCGAGCAGTCCTCCGCCGAAGGTGACCTCATGTATCAGGTGACCGCTCATGCTGAGGACGCGATGTTGCTGGTTATCCACGACGATGTCGCCGGCCATGCTGCTGAAGACGTGTGCCTCACGCGTTGGCGGGTGGAAATGCGGGGCCGGTTCGAAGTGCAGGGCAGTGTTCGTTGCGGTTGCGTCGGTTTGCGTCCAGACAAAGGCGATGGGCAGAAGCCGCAGCAGGTCGTCGATCTGCTTGTTGTCGTGATCGCTCTCGGAGATCTGCTTCTTCTGCGCCCTGGGGTCGTGCAAAAAGTTCTGAATGAGATCACGCTGCTGCGACGCGGAAAGCTTTTGTTCGTTCTTTTCGAGGACGCGCTGGACTTCACCCTGCGGCGTAGCTGCCACCCACTGGAGAACCTGCTCTTTCGGCTTGTGGATCTCTTCCAGATAGACCCATTGAGAGTGGTCATTCTCGTCGGCTGCGTGTTCGGCATCGACGACCTGTTGAATGATCTGTTGCGGGGTCTGCGCGTGCGCTACACAGAGCGCCAGCACCATCGTCCCTGTCCAGAGAAAGCCTGCTCTTTGCTTAGCCATTGACTGCCTCTGCCGAACGGAGAAGTATGGCATTTTGATGCGGCAGCCTGTGCAACGGTTCTGCAGAAATGCCGGCGCCGTCTGTTCCGGCCGGAGCGGTTCCCCCGGGCTTCTGTCCCGAATTTTCAGCCCGCCATCCTAAATCGCGAACTCCATCCGGAACTGCGTCCTGAATCCTGCCGGCAAATGATCTGTCTCCAGCAGAATCCGCCCGCCATTCTTATCCACCAGATCGCGTGTCACCCACAGGCCGATTCCCGTGCCCGTGTCTTCCTTGGTTGTGAAGAACGGATCGAAGACCCGCACCGCATTTTCCGGCGAGATCCCGCTGCCGTTGTCCCGGATCGAGATGGCGGCCACATTTGCCTCGCGCGCCACCTCCACTTCAATCACTCCGCCCGAATGGGGCAAAGCATCGCAGGCGTTCGAAACAATGTTGGTCAGGATCTGGCGCAGGTCGTCCGCCGGTACCGGCAGGGTCAGCCGCCCGTTCTGCACCACGCGAATCTCCGCGCCCCGCGCGCTGCACCGCGGCTGGAACATCGCCACCACGCTCTCCACCACGTCGTGCACATCCGACGGCCCCTTCGATGTTTTCGGCCGCACAAACGTCAGCGTGCGCCGCGCAATCGATCCCAGCCGCGCCAGCTCCTGATCCGCCCGCTCCAGATATTCGCGCGTCTCTTCCGCCAACTGCGGATCGGTTCTTGCCAGAAACAGCAGGTTCGTCACCGCCTCCAGTGGATTGTTGATCTCGTGCGCCACTGTAGCCGAAAGCCGCCCGATCGCCGCCAGCTTCTCCGATCGCACCAGCGCCGACTCCGCATTCTTCCTGTCCGTGATATCGATGGTCACCCCATGCCAGATCCGCGGATTGTCCGGCGCCGGCGTCCCCCGGCTTTCCAGCCAGTGCAGCTCGCCGTTCGGCCACCGTACACGAAACTCCACCTGAAATTTCTGTCCCACCGCCGTCGCCGTCTCCACCGTGTTCAGCACACGCGCCCGATCTTCCTGCAAAATCCGACGCACGAACCCATCCGCGGATTCGAATCCGCTGAAGGGGCGCCCAAATACCTCCGACCCGCCCTCCGCCCAATGCAGATGCCGGCTTTCCGCGTTGTACATCCAGGCTGCCGAGTTGCTCCCCTGCTGCGCTTGGATCAGCGAATCGGTGCGCGCTTCCAGCGATGCCATTGCAGCCTGCAGCCGGAATCCGATCAGCCGCTGCCGCTGGCAGATGGTCACGATCAGCAGCGCAATCACCAGAATAATCACCGTGTGCAGCAGGTCCGGCCCCGTCCACGCGAAGAATCGCGGCGGTGCCAGCACCGCGTTGTTGAAGATCAGGCTCGTCGCTATAGCGCTGAATACTCCTGGTCCCAGTCCGGCGAAGATCGTCACCGCCGCCACCGCCGCAAGGCTCAGCGCCACCGGCGTCGTCTGCAGCACCCGCGATTGCAGGCTGATCGTGATCGAGAGCCACGGAATTACAGCCGCGCCCACATATCCGCAAAGCTGCTTCAGGAGAATGATCAGACGCCGGGGTTCACCAGTGGCGGATCGCAGCTTCACAAGGGCCTTCCGTACAGGTCGATTGAGCCGTATCCCCTTGCCCTCGCACCCGTTTCCGCAGCACTCCGTCAGGGACACACCGGGATCCCGCTCGGCCCTGTCAGGAGCCTGGGGGAAGGTTGAAGGCAAGGAGCCGGTGGCGATGCATACTCAGCATACAACCGCTGTAAGGCTCTACGTTCCATCCTCGAGCCTCATTGGCTGCCATTTCCGGCCATCCGGCCAACCACGTCAGCAGCCAACTGCCAGCAGTCAGCGGCCGGGTGCCTGTAGAAGGTCAGGAGGTTGTGCCGATTTCGGAGCGGCTGATGGGCGGCTTGTAGCTGAGGCTACCATGGGGCCGTTCGCGGTTGTAGTAATCGACCCACGGCTGGAGGTGAGCATCC
>Ga0335072_10000630_pt1 | contig 65142 bp, 73 predicted proteins | sample Lox_Sample_21_FD_206725 | JGI IMG/M metagenome (GOLD analysis project Ga0335072, IMG submission 206725) | Soil microbial communities from Loxahatchee National Wildlife Refuge, Florida, United States - Lox_Sample_2.1 | ecosystem: Environmental > Terrestrial > Soil > Wetlands | place: USA...
CCGTCACCACCAGCTTTTCCCCGCGAGTCTCAACGCTTGGCACCTACACCTACACACTGACCTGCTCGTCGGGACCCCTTTCGGTGTCCCAAAGCGTCACGGTAACGATCGAAGACAACGCCCCATACGTCACGGCCTCGTTGAGCCCGAGCTCGACGACCTACACGGCCTCACCGGCCGATTACGTCACCGTCAACTGGACCACCAATCTGAGTCTGTGCGACTTCAATTGGAGCCCGGCCCCCTTGGGTGATCCACTGCCTTCGCCGCCCGGAACTCTGGCCTCGATCGACGGCCCCGCGGTTATCGCCCCCAATGCGCCTGGAACGTACACGTTAACGGTGACCTGTAGCGGCGTGGGCGCTCCGAGTGCGACATCCGCGCCGATGACAGTGACGGTCCTACCCCCCCCACCGCCGACCGCGACCGTCACCATCAGTCCGACAAGCATCACGATCCCCCAACAGTTCACGATTACCTGGTCCTCCAACTACGCAAGCGGATGTACCCCAACAGGTGGCGCGCCGGGAGCGGTCTGGATACCTGGCGATGCGCTCGCCGCGTCCGGAAGTCAGATACTCAGTCCGAACGAGCCTGGACAGTTCACCTTCGGCGTCTCGTGCGCCAGCATCGCCAGCAGCCTACCGGCGGCTACCGCCCAAGCGACCGTCACTGTCGCAGAACTGAGCACACCGAACGTGACGCTAACGGCGAGCTCAACCCAAGTGACCGACGGCCAGTCCTTCACGCTGAACTGGTCATCGAGCGGGGCAACGGGATGCACGGCAAGCGGCGGAGGAGCCAACGGCTCGTCCTGGAGCGGATCGCTCCAACCCTCTGGAAGTATCACGCAGAACGCGACGACGGTCGGCAATTTCACATACACACTGTCGTGCTCGAACGCACAGTATTCAACCGAAGCGCAGGCGAGCGTCGATGTGTCCGCGGCGGCCGCAAGCTCCGGAGCAGGAGGACACGGCGGAGGCGGAGCGATGGATCTACTCGAGCTCGCGTGCCTCGGCACATTGCTCGCACGTAGATCGGTACGACGCCGCTGAGCGCAGCTCGCGCCGCGTTGCGGGGCCGCCTATCTGAGCGGCCGAATGAACTCGTACGCCTGGCTGATCTGTGCACGCCGGGCTTCGGCTTGGACCTTGTCCCCGTTATGGGCATCGGTCGCGAATCGGGCGCGCTCGCATTCGGAGAGTCTTTCGTGGTACGCCCGCTCGATGTCAGCGGCACTGGCGTTCGGTGGCACCTGCAGGATCGCGTGTCAGCGATCGGCGAGCTCTGCGACCGAGAGCGATGGCGCCCCAGCCGGCGGCGCCCTGACATCGAGCATGGGAACCGGGGGCGCCTTCTGCTGGCGAATGAGGGTAAAGCCACCCCATACGATTGCAAACCCGACCAGACCGCACACCCCGAGAATGAGCCAGTCACCGGGGTTCATCGTCGGTTCCCTGCAGCAGTTGCAGGGGCTCACCGATCAGCCGATATTGCACACTGTCCTCCTCGTTCCCCGAGCGAGCCGTCTCGAGCACGCGGCGCAAGTCGCTCACGGCGGCAGGATCACCCTCGCGTCGCAATTCGCCTCGTGTAGAGCGTGCCGCTGTAACCGGATTCCGGCCTGACCGCACGGTGCTCCCCGCGCGCCGCTGTCAGGATTGCAAGACACCGCGCCGGCTTGCTCAAAAGTGGTCCGCCAATAGTGTGAACCGCATCGTTGGCGCTACGAACCGCGACGGCGAGACTCTCCCCGGGGTCCTGTTGGAATGTCATCGGATCTTGAGGGTGTTTGATGCGCAATCGGCCTGGCGTGGGGCGGGGCGATTCTCATCAGAACGCCCTTCGGTCGGGCTGCAGGGAGTGTGATCGCGTGTGCGAGGCTGAGTAGCTCGGTGTCCCCCAAGAGCAACACAACACCCGATGCGGCGCAAGCCACTGGCGGCCCGCAGGATCCCTTCGGCGTGCGTGCGCCCACATCGCCTCACGGATCCCGTCTTCGTCTATGGATCGTGATACTGTCGGGTCTCCTCTTGACCGGACTGTGCCTGGCTCAGCAGCACCCGCTTGAGTTGCTGAGTCGGTCGTTGGTCAACGTCGATGCTTCTCCGGATACGCAGCAGCTGCAGTGGTTGAAGTCAGGCCAGTACGCGGAACTTGATCGGTACTACTCCGAGCTTCAGCGGCGATTCGAGCGCGGTGAGTTGACCGACTCGCAGCTCTACGGGGAGTTCCGCAAGCTTTATCAGGACGATCCCGCGAACGCGCGTTACTTCGATCAATGGGTCCGTAGCTACCCCTCTTCCTACGCCGCGAGGGTCGCACAGGGCGCCTACTACTATCGCATGGGCTGGGCGGTGCGCGGGGCTGCGTTCATACAGCAAACCTCGCCACTGCGGCTGTATCTGATGGAATCGTACCTGGGCAAGGCCAGGGACATCTTGCAGAGATCGCTCCCGCTCACCCCGCATCCCTATCTGAGCAGCCTGCAGCTGCTGAACATTGCGATGATGAACGGCACCCCCCAAGAGGCGCGTCACTGGCTAGACGTGGGCACCGCGCTCGATCCCAACGCATCGTTGGTGCGTTTTCGCTATCTGGTGACCTTGGAACCGCGCTGGGGGGGCTCACTGGATCAGATGCGCGCCTTCGTTGAAGAATGCGAGCAGGAGCGTGTCGCCCCTGAAACCTTGGCCCGGCTGAAGTTGAACCTCGTTCAGGAGGAGATCTACGCCACCGCGGGCAGCGCCAGTGTCGAACGCCGGATCGCCCTGTTCAACGATCTGGTGTCCGAGGCCGGCGCGGCCGGTGCCGACCCACCCCCCATGGCCCTGGCGGGGCTCGCGCGAATTTACTGGGATCAGCATCGGCGCGCTGAGGCCGATCGGCTGCTCGCGCAGATCCATCCCGCGCAGGTAGACGACGCCTGGACGCTGGAGCAAATGGGCTATGTTTACGTGAAGGAGCAGCGCATGGCAGAGGGTTGGCAGGTGCTGCTCAAGGCCGCGCAGCTCGGTGACGCATGGTCGCAGTTTGCCATCGGCAAGACGCTGATCAACGGCTGTGTTGATATTCACCTGGCACCGAACCGCGCGGAGGGTCTGCGCTGGATGAAGCGAGCCGCCGAGCAGGGCGACGCCGAGGCGATTGCCTATTTAGCGCATGAACAGTGAGAGCCCTCTTGGGGCAGCGAGCAGGTACCCGGAAGCGCCTCCCGAGGGCTTGGCGCGGTCAACCGCAATCGCATCGAAGCACACACGCCTCAGGAAGGCCGCCGGGGGGCTCCCGAGCACACTAACCAAATCCAACCAATTGGGATGCTAAGAATAACGCTATTACAAATGCGGGCCTGGCAGCTGGCTAAACCACGCGGTTGAATCCATGCACGTCCAGTCCGATACGAGACCATCGGTGGTCGGGACTGAATCGTGCGCAGCTCTCGACACAGGTCGCCAGCAGAACTGGAAGTCGGTAGTGTCAAAGATGACGGGACCGGGTTCCTGACGGATCGTCTGAGCAGCGTTCAGTGTTGACTTGATCCGAATTTGGTCAGCTCCCCAAGTGTGCATTGCATAACCGAAATCGCTCGGCGATAAATTAGCGACCTTGATGCGCGTCACGTCCTCATAGGCTGGGTAGCGATTTTCCGGCGACGCACACACCGAGATCGGATCATCTAGCAGGAGAAAAAGAAAGGATTTGGCCGGCGTGTCTTCCTCGGGGAACGGTCCCAGTACGATACCCAATAGCCTGCCTTCCAGCGTTTGTTTGACCGGCCAAGCGGCCAGGCAGTTGTCGGGGTGCGGTGACGTCACCTCACGAGCCGCTGCCGCCTCAAGTGGCTGCGGCGGCGGCTGTACGGCATTTACCGAAGCTTGACAACCGAGCCAGGGCGCCAGCACAGAGCACACCCAAGTCGCGCCGCATCTACGCACTGTGAACCTCCTGGGCGTTCCACGCATCTCAGTGGAGGCCCGCGGGCGCTCCAAGCGCTCGTGGTGCCATCGTTTGTACTTCCTGACCATATGGCACCGGTCCGCGGCCAGCATGGGAAACGATACACCGACGGCACCTGCATGAAGCCGCCCTGGCGACCGACCGCGTAGCTTCGTCGCTCGGCCGATCTGCGATTCAACAAAGCCTCTGCGGAGCGCATGCCGGGCCAAATCCAGGAGCGCACCGACCCCGCTCGGTTCGATCCCCCGCGCCGACGCTCGCAGCTTCATCAGTGGGTCATCTCTTGCACCATGGCACGCGCGATCTCGCCCCGCTGCTGCTTGGAGGCTTGCTGGGTCGCATACAGGGCTTTGAGGAAAGTCTGATCCCAGTCGGTCATGCCCGTGGGTGCAGCCCTCGGTGCCGCCTCGAAGAGCTTCAGGATCGTCGGGGCATCGCCCAGTCGAGCATCGGGCTTGAGCTTCGCAAAGCCCACCATCGCGAGGTAGTCGGCGAGCTGTCCGCGCGTCACCCCCTGAAGTCGGGCCTCGTCCACGATGACGAACACTCGGGAGAACGTCCATACGGTGCTGAAGCTCAGATGGCTTCCGCCTGCGTACTCCTTCGCGCAGAGAAACGTCCGAGTGGGGTCATTGGGCACCCCGCATCGCATGGAATCCTTTGGGTTCGTGAAGCAGAGCGGGTCCACTTCGGTTTGCGAACAGTAGCGAAGAGGCTTACCCCAGGCATCCTTCGCGTTGGCGTTGTACCACACCCGCACCGGGCGAGGGGTCTTGATGAACTCATCGACGACCAGCCGCGGTGTCTCGGTGGGGGGATAGGAGCGAAAGTCGTAGCCGAACGTGAACGGGCGATTGCGCTTCTCCATCCCGCGCAGCAACTCCTCGGGCCGGGGAGTGACCAGAATGTACAGATTCGGGCGGCAATGCTCACCGGCAAGCGGCACTCCAGCGGCACGCGCAATCTCCGAGAGACGCTCGAGGATGAATTCGCCATCCTGCCGAGTGAGGCCCGAGACGAGCGGGCACGCGGGCGGCGCGCCCCAGCGCGCAAGCCCTGCATCATTCCCACCGTTCTCTGGAGTTGCGATCTGGTTGACGAACTTTCGGATCTGGGGCGCGAGCCTGATGTACTTGTCCGTCACCTTGACTTCTTGCAGCGGCTGCGACCGGGCCGCTGAGGAGGAGGCTGAGGCAGATGCCGAGGCGGATGCAGAGGACTGCGCAGGGGCAGCCCACGCGTGCGCAGCTGCAACAATCGCGGAGAGCGTTACGAGGCGGAGTTGCATCTTCCGTGACACGTGCCTGGCTCCGAAAGCTCGCTCAACGCCCGCGCCGCACTGTGCCGCCAGGGCTCGCATCTGCTGCGCCGGGGTAGCAGGGCGCCATGCCCGTACTCTTTGGATCTGTCGCGCGGGCGATGCCGATGATGAGGCGCACGCTCAGTCCGGCTTGAGTCCGAACAACGCCCGGTCGTCCTCGCGCGTGAGCGCCTGATCGAGCCAGCCCCGTAACACGGATTCCTGCAGGACGCCTTGCTCGACCTTGGCGAGCACGATCGCCCCGACGAGGATCTTGCGCCGGGTGTCGTCCCGGCGGGAGCGCCGGGACGCGAGTGACCGCCGTCGCGCCTCGATCCGCTGTTGTTTTGCCTTGAGCTGCTTGAGCCGCTCTTCGAGCGTCTCGATCCGCTCGGCGATCTTGGTGGCCATGGCGGTACCCCCGGCGCCCGCGTCAGAGTCGCGAGCATAAACCGGCACGCACTGCGCCAGGCAAGTGGCATCTCTGACCGCCGCGGGGAGTAAGACCCTCCGGCCGGGTCTTGCGAGCGCGGGGGTTCAGGCGCATCCTGCCCCGCAGCGATACGCGAAGGGCGCACTTATGCAAACCGAAGACGGTTTGCGTGCGGCAGGGGGCTCGCGCCCCCTGCACCCCAAGAGCGCACCGCGTTCTCGGCACCGTGATCCTACGGCGCGGCGCGCGAAGAGGTGCGCAAGCCGTGCGCCGCGGGGACGTGGGAGAAGCCGCAGCGAAGGGGAGGGCCGCGCGCGTGAGAGCAGATCGATGCGCTCGCAGGAGCGTTCGGTCGGTGCACCGGGGTGGTGGCGCGCGCCACCGTGCGCCCGTGTGGGCGCCCGGATGCGGCTCGCCGTAGCCATGGCGATCTATCACCTCTCGGTGAAGTGCATGAGCCGCTCACGCGGGCAGTCGGCCACTGCCGCGGCCGCCTACCGCTCGGCCGCGCGGATCCGTGATGAGCGCACCGGCGAGGTGCACGACTACACTCGCAAGGGCGGGGTGTTGCACCGCGAGCTCATCGTGCCCGAGGGGGCCCCCGCGTGGGCGCGTGAGCGCGAGCGGCTGTGGAATGCCGCCGAGGCGGCCGAGACCCGCAAGAATTCCACCGTCGCCCGGGAGTTCGAGATCGCGCTGCCCTCCGAGCTCAAGGCCCAGGAGCGCACGCGCCTGGCGGTCGACTTCGCGCGGGCGATCGCCGAGCGGCATCGCTGTGCCGTGGATGTCTCCGTGCACCGGCCGGGCCGGGGAGGGGACACCCGCAATCATCACGCGCACCTCTTCTGCACCACCCGCCGCCTCACGGCAGAGGGCTTCAAGGACAAGACCCGCGAGCTCGACGATGCGAAGACCGGCGAGGTCCTCTTCTGGCGCGAGCGCTGGGCGAGCCTCACCAACGAGCGGCTGAAGGAGCGCGGCCTCAAGGAGCGGATCGACCATCGAACCCTTGAGGCCCAGGGCATCGAGCGCACGCCCGGCGTGCATAAGGGCCCACTGCTGACGGCGCTCGAGCGGCGGGGGATCGAGGGCCGAGTGCTGCGGCGGCTCGAGGAGGAGAGGGCGCAGGAGATCCGCGCGCGACTCGAGCGGGCGGCCGAGCTCGGCCGGCTGGAGCGCGAGCGCGAAGAGCTCGGGCGGTCGATCCTGGTGCTCTCGACGGACATCGCCGCGGCGCGGCGGGACCGCGACCAGGACTCCCGGCAGGCCCCGGGTTTCCAGCGAACGGTAACCCTGGAGCAGTGGCGCGAGGAGGCCCGGCGCGCCCGCGAGGCGGCGAAAGAGAAGTCGAAAGAGAAGTCGAAAGACCGCGAACCCGGGCCAGATCGCGGCAAGGACCGAGACGGACCGGAGCGCGAGCGCTGAGGCTCGGGTATTCTCAAATTCTCGCTCCTGCAACGACAGGATCGAGCCTGTCGGGGGTGCATCGGTGCATCAGCATGAGCCGACAGAGATCGCGGATCTTCGTCTCCTCCCCGGGCGATGTCAGGGCGGCGCGCGAGGGGACCGCCCAGATCGTCGCCTGCCAAAATCGCTCGATATTCCTATCGCCGGGTTGAGCGGCCCCGCGAACGCTGACCGGTCCGGCCGAAAACTCGGTGCCGCTGGGATCCAGTATCTGACGCGCTTGCCGAGAGATTCCTTCTCAGCGTGCTGAGGAGCTCATCCGGACTCCTGACCGAGGGACGCGCCGCGTGGCTCCGAGAAGGCGTGCCATTTCACCTCTGGCTCATGTCGCCCGCTTGCGAAGGTCTGGGCTGACGTTCGCGATGAAGGTCGATTGGGCCCAGAACCGTGAAGAGCGCGCGCGCCCGGTCATCTACCCGCCCGCCAATCAATGAGCCTTCAAGGGACCTGATCTATCATCCCACGATCGTCGGCCAGGACTTCTTCGAGCGGAGTGGGGCACTGCTCTGACTGCACCATGGTCGAGAATCAAAGGACGAGGCGCGACCGAGGGGGAGTTCTGGTTTCGAAGCGACACGCCAGCGCGCCTCGCGTGGGAGGGCGCCGCAGAATCCCGGGGCGACGGTGGGGCACGGACGACCTTGACGTCTGACACGTTTCACGCGTCCTGAAACCCCGATAATCCCCGCGAGACCGAGAAATGAACCCCGGGTGATGCATGTCATTTGGCCGGAATCAGACCACACGGCTCATTGCCGTTCTGAGTGTCGCTCTGCTCGTGGGATGTAACCAGCAGGATGCGATTCGGTGGTTCGCCTCTGCCCAAGATCAGGCGACCGCGCGCGGCTACATTGATGATCTGCGCCACGGCGAGTGGGCTCCTATTGAAAGACAAATTGATCCGGGCCTCGCGAGCGCAGATCTTCACGGTACCTTGCTCCGTATGGCGAATCTGATCCCGCGCGAGGAGCCTCTATCCGTCAAGATCGTAGGTGCGCAGACGGTGCACACGCCCGAAGGAACGGCCAAAAACCTCACATTCGAGTACGAGTTTCCCTCTGGCTGGCTCGTGTTCAATGTCGCGACCCGTGAGAAGGCCGGCCATTTCACGATCGTCGGGTTGCAAGTTTACCCGCAGCCGGCATCGCTCGAAGCCCAAAACCGCTTTCGGCTCGCCGGCAAAACACCGCTGGAGTACTGGGTGCTGGCGCTCGCAGTGATCTGCCCGCTGCTCACCCTCGTGGCGGGCGTCGTCTGTATTCGGTCGAAGTTGAACCGGCGCAAGTGGCCGTGGCTGCTCTTCATCCTCATCGGGGTGGGGAAGTTGTGGGTCAACTGGACGACCGGAGCCTGGGGAGTTTCGGTGCTCTTCGTTCAGCTCTTCAGTGCGTCGGCCACGGCGCAGCTGTACGGACCCTGGATCATCTCGTTTTCAGTACCACTCGGGGCGATTATCTTTCTTCTTAGGCGAAAGGCTCTGCTAGCGCCGCCGGCGCTCGGCGAGCCGCGCATCGCGCCGAGCCCCCCGTAGCGCACCGTCTGCCCCAGCTCGACGTGCCCTGCGGGCAGTCGACCGAGCATCGGGCTTAAGTCGCTCGCCATGAGCGTCGGATGGGCAAAGAACCGGGAGGAGTGCGCGCGCCTTCTCGTGAACCAACCCGCACATCGCCCCTCGGATGATCTGATCTACCCCCCCGACCCTCGGGGGTCTGGATTTCTTCTCGCGTGCGAGGCCGCGCTAGCTCAGCTTGAATGCGCCGGCGAACGGTGTGATCCCCTCAACCGCCTTGCCATCCTTCTGCGCAGGCAGGAACGTTGCGGTATAGACCCACTCGAGGGCTGCCTCATCGAGCTGGTCGGATCCGGAGGACCCGCCACCGCCGCCTCCGTGACGCAGCCGGCGGAACTGACTTTCACCGACAGCACGACGGTGCCCTCCACGGCGAGTCTGCGCACGCTCTCCGGGTAGTACTCCTCCAGACAGGCCGCCAGTGCGCGACCCGGAGCGCGCCTTCGATCGACCATCAGCTGGTTCGGGTTCACCCTTGCGGGTCGCTAGAGGGTCCCCGCGTGAGGGGCGCACCGGGCGCACCCACGCCGACCTTCAAGTCCACCTCGCGCCGGATTTGCGGCCAGCGACGATTCTTGAAGTTCTCATTCGTGATTCGATCAAGGGGCACGCAGGCCAGCACCTCGAGCCGGTACTCGCGACAGATCGAGGCGATGGCATCGTTCGTCGCGATGATTCTGATGCGCTCGATTTGGTTGAAAAGCTCCCGTTCCGTGCGGTGTGCAAGGGCATCGCGCAGAAACGCCGCGGCAATACCGATCGCCAGTTCGGCCTGCGCCACGCCCTGATCGTTGCGCTTCTCCGGGATCTCAGCGAGGTTGTGGAGCCTGCTGGCGAGCACATCCAGCGGGTGAAGGACGGTGACCCCAGATCCGTCCGGGAGCTCAAGTAGCACAGCCCTTTTGCGAACCTCATCGGTGTGCAGGCCGACGATGGATCCCAGGAAGTCGATCTCCTTGATCCCGTTCTCGGTCTGCAGAGTGAGTTGCGCCGTGACCGGGCTCCGCGCACCGGGCCGGACCTGCTCGAGCCGCCAATCCTTGTCGCTCAGGCCCGCCTTGAGGATGAGTGCTGCCTCAGCGCTACCGATAAAATCGACGTCGCGCGTCACCTGGGCCGTCAATACCGCAGGAATTGCGACCTGGTAGAAATTCGCCCAGATCGACAGCGCCTGCCCGCCAACGAGGATGGCGATCTTCTCGCTGGCGCGCAGGATCTCGGCCAGCTCCTCATCGCAGAGTGCGAGCTTTGGCAGATCACTCAAACGGCACTTCGCACTCAGCAAACGCATCCTGCGGCCACCGCGGCACAGCCCCACGCAGCATCCGCGCGGGAACCATCAGCGTCTCCTCCGGCTGAAGCGTCCCGCTTGCCGCTTTTGCGTGGTCGAGCGCCCGCAGAGCGCGCTTGCGCGCCCAGAACTGCTCCTCGGTGATCGTCGCGATCCTCACCTCACGCACCCCGCCGAGCGCGGTGCGCACCGGGAAGGGCAGCGCCCTGTCATGGGCCACCCGGACCATGACCTCCCGCAACACATCCGAGACCGTGAGGCCCACTGCCTCCAACACCCGCGCAGCTTGCTCCTTCAACCTCGGATCGATCCTCGCGCGCACCACGGCATCCTTGGTGGGAGTGATCAATGTGGAGCTCCTTTTTTGCGTAGCTTCAATTGTAGCTACAGCGGGCATCATGAGCAAGCGAGGGAATAATCCTATCGTGGTCAACGGCTTGCGGAACGCGGTCCAAGCCCCAACGGGTGACGGGAGTGCCAGACCCGCACCACCAGAAGGTCAGTGCTAGCCGTCAGATCCGATACCCCACCACCGCCGCCCGTGGTGAGACAGGGGGCCAATGTGAGCGGCAAAGCAGAGCTCGCCGGCGGAGTCTCTTAGCTCTCCAGTCAGACCGCCGCGCCGCAGAGCTTCTATCACCGGACCGTCGCGAGGGAGGGAGTTTCTGGTGAGGATCGGAGCCGCGATCTAGACCCTGATCGTGTGATCGTGGAGTCAGGTGTGCCGGTACGGCCTCCTGGCGAAGCAGTCGCTCAGTTATCCGCCTGAGGCTTCGCCCCGGTTCGGCCAGTCACGGTCCCCTCCCGAAACTAAGAGCGCTCGCTGCGCAAACTCGATCCTCTCGTCCCCCTATCCCTCGCAGTAGTTGCACTTCGGCAGACAGGCGGACGTGGGAAGACGCGAGCGGCCGCCCAACACGGCGCAGTCGGCGGCGCGAGTGCGTGATCTCTCCCGCACTCGCGCCGTAGCCATTTAGCGTTCACAGTCCGCTCCAATGACCGTTAGACGGCATACCCTCGTCCTTGACGACGGTAACGGAGAAGTCACTTTTTGATTTCGGTGTGGCAACGGTCAGGATGTACGTAAATTTTCCGGTGCCCAGGACCTTCTCACCGAAATGGTATAGGGGTACTTGGCGTAGGTGAATTCCACCCATCTCAAACCGGACTATGGGGTGCGGGTAGGCTGGCCCCCAAGGTTTGTAATCGGTGTGTTCGCCTGCGCCGATGTCCCCGTAACGAACCCTCCCCACGATAACGTCGCGCAGCGCGACGCTCGACGCGTTCCGTACGCGGATGTCCGAGACGGGACCCCTCGGGCCCGGGGTCATCATTCCGACTAAGGCCGCAGAGAAACCACTGGCGCAGCCCGTCACGATGACACACGAGAATATGATAAGGAATGGTCGCATTAGCTTGGCGCTCAAGCGCACGCATCGGCCGGGGCGGCGGACACAGGGCGCTGAGCGACGACGCTTCATGCCGTCTAACGAATGTGAGGGACTTCCCCGTCCCGAAGTGACACCGAGGTGCCGGGATTGGGTGGCGAGATCCATCCTTTGCAAAGGGGAAGCCCCATGAGCATAGTTTCCTACGGTTGGAATCGACTTGGCAAAGAATGTGTTCTCCGTGCACGCGGTAGATTGGCAGGGCGCAACGGTGGTGCGGCGCACGCTGTCGCGGGCGAAGCTCAGCGAGCTCGTTGCGCAACCGCCTTCGGGCACACGTGAAGCTGATGGCGCCGAAGTTCGTGATGCCATATCGCAAGAGCGGCAAGAGCGATGGCAACGACGCCGAGGCGATCTGCGAGGCGGTCGCCCGACCGACATGCGCTTCGTTCCGTAAAATCCACCGAGCAGCAATCGGAGCTGAGCGCGCACCGCGTGCGCCAGGGATTCGTGGAAGAGCGCACCGCAGCGTTCAAGCGCCTGCGTGCCGCCCAACATGGCCCAATCGGCGGTGCGAATGCACAATCGCTCCCGCTCTCGCGCCGCAACTGATCACGTCTCACGGCCCGGTCTGACGAAAGTTAGGCGCACAGCGCTTCAAGTATCTCCGAGCTCGCGGGAAGCCTCGCGAACCTTCTTGCCCGCCATATCGACCTCGATCTGCGATGCGGGCGGCGGGGGCGGCATTCGTCCCGACGTAAGGAATAGAAGGGCCCACCCGATTGCTCCAACCCCCGCAGGGCTGTGTCTGGCAGAGCGTAGCGCGCCGCGGCACGCTCGAATCAAGAGCAGAACCAGCGCCGTTACGATCACCACAACTACTGCGAATTCGACTATTTTCGGCACAGCTGTAAATACTCACACCGCCTGCTGCGCGCCTAACGTGATTTATCCATCAACCACCGGGTAACCTAGCGAACAACACGTTATCTCGCATGTGCCGGCCCGCCCCGCACAGTATGGGCCGGGCTCCCAGGCTGCATGCCCGTGCAGACTCCATAGCGGTCGCCCAACTCCACTCCGCATTCCGGGCTGTTCCTCCGGTTCCCGGGACTGACTCCTCCTGCGGCCACCCGTGTGCGCTGCAGGGAAAGTTGCATGCCGCTACTGCGCCCCGCCGACCCACACCCGATGCCGGGCCGTCTCGGCGACGAGGCCCTGGTCGAGAAAGGCGAGCAAGCACCCCAGCCGCGTCGAGCCCACGAGCAAGTAGTCCCGCACGGCTGATCCCAGCACCCCGCCGGAGAGCAGAATCGGCGCCTCGATCCAGGTGCCGTTCTCGCGCCAGGAGGCGACGACGTCCGAGCGCTCATGGATGAAGGCCTCATCGAGCAGGTCCCGGTAGGCCTCATCGACGCTCACCCGGAAGGCCCGGTCGACGAGCACCTGCCGCAACGCAACCCCGGAGCGTTCGTCCTGTACCCATTCGACCTCGCCGAGATCGATGCCGCGTAGAAGCCGTTCGAGATCGAGATCGTCGTGATGATCGTGGAAGAGGGCGGCGAAGACGGGAAGCGGACAGGGTAGGCCCGCGAAGTGCGCCGCCTTCGCGTGCGACTCGGCGGTCGGCTCGTAAAGCGAACGAATCCGGCTCCACGTCAGCATGCTTTCGATCGTACTCCGGGCGACCGCCCGGTGCTCGTGGCGATTTCTTGAGCGATCGACGGGAAAGGTAACCCGCTCCGTGGCTTGGAGAGCTACTACCCGGATTGCTCACAGGCTTATCCACCGAATCGGGGGGTAACTCGCCGCCTTGGGTCGCCGACCCCTCACGCCGTGGGCCGCGCGGCAACGATCCTCCCTCCCCACCGACGACGCCATCCCACTGATCGCCACAAGCCGATGGGGAGGCTCTGCGGCCGCAGGGCAGGCGGTCCTACGGTGCGTTCTGGAAAGTGATGTCGGTGAGCGGATGGATCTCCCAGGCCGAACTTGGCTTGAATCCCCTCGGGCCCAAGAGTAACCGTTCGGAAACTCGGAATACGAAACCTGCTGTACGACCGTTTCGGGATTATCGATATAAGAGCAAGAGCCGCATCGCGAACGTGTGTCGCAGCCGGTAGACGTGCTTGGCGCAGTCAGGCAGCCCCGCCTCGCGCATGCGCTTGCGGAAGATGTCCCCGGAAAGAGCATCGGCGACACTCCACCGACACCACTGCGTCCATGTCTTAGATACTGCCGTAGTAGTCGCAGTGAGCGTGCATCGAGCGGCAGTGTCAAAGAGGACCGCGTCTTGCACTGATAGACATGTAGGATCGCTTGCTCCCAGTCGATCGAATCCGGGCACAGCGCGACGACCTCGCTCGGTCGCGCACCGTAATAGGCGATCAGATGAAGGATGCATAGGTCGCGCCAGCCGTTGCGGCTCGCGCGATCGATCGATCGCAGCAGCTGCACGACACTCGACCAGGGCAGTGCTCGAGGCGGGAGCTCGCCGCGATAGGTGCGCGGCGTGTCGAGCCCATCCAGACGTTCTCGGACAAGCTCCGCGTCGTGCGCATACCGCAGAAACGCCCGGCATGACGAACAAGAGCCGCCGGATATGGCAGTCAATGGTGTAGTCGGTGTAGCGCTCGGTATGCAGCCACTCGATGAAGGCGTAGGCCTCTTTAGCCGCCGGCGACCCCTCGATCATCGCCCGCGTGCTTCTACGTAAGTTGACGGTCATAACATCCTCCGCTGCTGGTAGTGACAGGGGGGTTACGCGACCGACGGATCCTTGACATTACGAGAGTTATCAAAGTATCGTAGTAACGTGAAAGCTAAAGAGGTTATTGAGGCGCTCGGTGCACTCGCTCATGAACACCGGCTCGCGGTGTTCAGGCTCCTGGTCGAGCGGGGTCCGGAGGGAATGCCTGCTGGTCAGATCGCGGCCCGCCTGGGGCTCGTACCCTCATCCTTGACGTTCCACCTGCAGGCGCTGCAGCGAGCGGGCCTCATTAGTCAGCGGCGCGATAGCCGGCAACTCATCTACAGCGCCGACTTCGACGCCATGAATGCCGTAGTGGGCTACCTCACGGAAAACTGCTGTGCGGCGGGTACTCAGTGCGCGCCGGCATGCAAACCCACACGCCGGGCGACCGCAAAGCGGGCCGTCGCGGCTTGACGGCTGCGATGTCCTCGAACTTCTTTATCCGAGCACAACCGCCCAGGGCGACGGCGATCGCGATGCTCGAGACGGCGGGCCTGCCCGTGGCGGATTTGTGTGAGGAGCACCTGCGGCACTTCTTCTACGCGGCATCCGACGGATCGCCAGCGGGGCTCGTGGGCCTCGAGCTGTATGGCAGCTGCGCACTTTTGCGCTCTCTTGTCGTGCAACCGGCCGAGCGAACTAGGGGACTGGGTACCGCACTGGTGCGACATGCGGAAGAGTACGCGGCCTCGCAAGGCGTGCACTCGCTGTACCTGCTCACGCTGACCGCCGAGTCCTTCTTCGAGCGCTTGGGCTATGTGCGCGCCGAACGATCGGTCGCGCCGCAACCGATAGCGGGTACGAGCGAGTTCGCAAGCCTCTGTCCTCAAAGCTCGGCGTTCATGGTCAAGACACTCTAATCGGCAGGTACCTTATGAAACGACTGCATATGCACGTGAGCGTGGCGGACCTCGCCGCCTCGATCCGCTTCTACAAGACCGTCTTCGGTGCCGACCCAGTGGTGACCCACCCGGACTACGCCAAGTGGATGCTGGAGGATCCGAAGATCAACTTCGCGATCTCGGCCGGCCGGCAGCCGGTCGGCATCAATCACTTGGGTCTACAGGTCGAAACCGATGAGGAGCTGCATGCCATGCGCGGGCAGCTCGAGGCTGCGGATGCTCAGTTGATCGAGGAGCGCGAGCAGGCCTGCTGTTATGCGCGATCGGACAAGTACTGGGTGACCGATCCCACAGGCATCGCCTGGGAGACTTTCCATACGCTCGCAAGTATCCCGCTTTATGGCGAGGATACCGCGGTCTTTGCACACGGGAGCTCTACGGTTCCCGCGACTACGCGCTGCTGCGTTCCCGAGAAGAAGGCCGAGCCGGCGACGAGCTGCTGCACGAAATGAGACAGGAGCAGGACTATAACGTGCTCTTCCTCTGCACAGGCAACTCGGCGCGGAGCATCCTCGCCGAATCGCTCCTGAACAGCTTGGGTGCGGGCCGGTTCCATGCGTTCAGCGCTGGAAGCTATCCGAAAGGGCAAGTACATCCGCTCGCGCTTGAGCTCCTAGCAGCGCGAGAACTGCCGACCGCTGGTCTTCGCAGCAAGAGCTGGAACGAATACGCGGCCCTCGGGGCTCCAGCGATGGACTTCATCTTTACGGTCTGCGACAACGCGGCCGGTGAAGTCTGTCCTGTGTGGCCCGGAAAGCCGGTGAGCGCACACTGGGGTATCGCGGATCCGGCCGCGGCGCAGGGCACTCAGGACGAACGGCGGCAAGCGTTCCGCGCGGCATTACAGTCGCTCGAAGTGCGCATAAGACGCCTCGTCGCGCTTCCCATCGCGTCGTTCGGCGCCCAAGAACTCAAGGCAGCGCTGCAGGAGATCGGGCGCGCGACAACGCCATGAGGCGAGAACTCCTAGCCGAGGGCCTGGGCTCGCTCCTGTTGTCGGCGACGGTGATCGGCTCAGGGATCATGGCGGAGCGGCTCGCCGGCGGGAATGTCGCTGTGGCGCTCATCGCCAACACCGGTGCGACGGTCGCGGTTCTTGCTGCGCTCATCGCGCTGTTCGGACCCGTGAGCGGCGCCCACTTCAATCCGGCCGTGTCGCGCGTCCAGGCGTCAAGGGGAGTCATCTCCTGGCCTACGGCGGGCTACTACGTGCTCGTGCAGATCGCGGGTTGCTGTGCGGGGGCCATGCTGGCGCACGCCATGTTCGATCTGCCGTTGATCCAGCTATCGCTTCACGCGCGCACGGGCTTCCCGAAATGGCTGGGGGAGTTCGTGGCAACGTTCGGGCTCTTGATGATCGTGCTCAGCGTGCGCCGGCCCGAGGATGCGCCATGGATGGTGGCGGCGTGGATCGGGGCCGGGTACTGGTTCACTTCCTCCACATCGTTCGCCAATCCGGCAATCACCATCGCCCGCTCGCTCTCGAACACCTTTGCCGGGATCGCACCTGCACATGTCCTTGGTTTTATCGTGGCGCAGCTCCTGGGTGCAGTAACAGCGGTTCCACTAGCAGGCGTCCTTCGAGCGCCAAGGTCGAACGCAGAGGCGAATCATATGTGGAGTAAAGGAAGCGGATAGTGGCCCCGAACGGCAGAGCCACTACCCGAACTCCACATATCAGAGTAGACCCGATTGGGCGTAAAACGGTGAACTCAACATTTTTCGCCGAATTAGGACTTCTCTGAGGGGCTTCGGCCCCCTTTTTTTGCGTCACCGCCGCGGTGCCTCGGGAGGTTTCGAACGCGAAATGAGTGCTCAAGATGTTAGGCGAGCGGCGCGATTGCTGCCGTCTGATCCTGCCACGCCGATCTTGCCGATGCCTGGAACGATCGGAATTCGTTCGACGCTCGCGTGGCTCAGTCCGGGTGTGCGATGGCGACCGGCTTTCTCATGCTCGTGGTGATGCTCGCCGAGTACATGCGGGAAGGCTGTAAAGTCCGCGACGTTCTCGAAAGCGTGCCCGATGATCTAACCGGCTGGGATGAGCTGCAGAAGGTCGTTCAGCCGCTCATCGCGAAATTGCAGGGCGTCCGCGAAGCGGCCTCGTACCCCCTGAGCCTCGAGGGCTGTCGGCGATACCGCCGATTTATGTTAAAGAGTTTCGATAGCAGAATTCGCGCTTTTCAACGGCTACACTTCGCGTAATACATCTTATGTCAATTTCCGGTGCCGACGGTTTAAGAACCGTCGGTGTCCGTGAAAAGCAACCACAGCACCGAGGTGTATTGACGCACGCCGATGGAACCCCAGGTGCCAGTCACGCTAGGCGGCGCGTGTAGGGCTCGCTGCGCTCCCAAACGCCGTCCCAATAACGCGGCTTCCGCCGCCTCGCCGACTTGGTCGCGCAAAGCGTGAAAAGCGATAACAACATCAGATAGAGCGCACCCGGCTCAGGCACGTCCGCAACCGGCATGCCGGCCACACTCAAGATCGTTATACCTCCCGTTCCTTCCGGATCGGCATCCGCTTCGCTTCCCGCGACAACTCCGCCGCCGTTACCGTTATAGTTGGATTCCCATGTGAACCAATCGCCGTCATCCGTGAGCAAATCAGGCACGCCGCCGACGAGTGCACCAACCAACGTCGTTTGGAACTCCATAAGTTGCCCGGCAGAAATTTCGGAGTCTTTTGGCTGATCTGAAAAGTACAGAGTCGTACCGTTCACCTCTTCGTACGCGGTCGTCCCGCAAACTGTAGGGTCGCCTCCAACAGCGTAATAAAACGGATATGCCAACCCGGATATGCCAGGATCGCCTACCTGGAGCGTGCACGGATTGTAGTCATAGCCGCCATTGGGGGGATCGAGAAACGCTGGCGGTGCGCTTAAGGATGACCCGTTACGTCCTATTAACGGGGACGCGCTCGGCCATTCGGTGATCAGCTGCTGCCAATCAAAGGCGCTAAATCCACACGTATTTTCAGCCGTTGCAAGTCCACCCGCTGGTGTAAAGCTCGAGGTTATCTTAGTGCCTCTGGTACCGCCCGGATTCGCACTGGGGTCAGAGAGCATCGGTTCCCCGATTTGGGCTTCTACTGTCGCGCCGCACGCTCCCGTCATGCCAGGGTCCACGTAGAGGCCCAACAGGTCGGTCACTGTCCCGTTGGCATTTGAGGTCTGCTCCACCTCAGGCACAAGCATATCCTGCTCCTGAGGGACGAGCATTTCGGCAACTGCAGTGCCCTGCTGATTGGTAAGGTCGAACTCGTAATCACCGGTTGTTGGATCCATGACGGCGGCACCTGTTAGCGGATTTATGAGTGGTGCGCCAAACGCCACTTTACCGCCAAGAGTGTCCAAATTGATGGAAGATCCTTGCATGAGCGGAATGAAGGAATTGGCCGTAAATGTCGTCGCTGATGTTTCTACCTGGATCAATCCGCCTAACTGCAGACTCCCCGTTGTGACAATGTCGGTTGACGCTGCCCCGGGTTGGAAGCTGAGCACAAGGCTACCGCCGCCACCAATCGCCAGCCCGCCTCCCGGACCGAGCGGACTGCTTGCCAGTCCGACTAGAACTGTTCCGCCGCTCTGGATAGAGAGAGTTCCTGCTCCGCCGGAGCTGCTGTTGCCCAGCGTCAGACTGGACGTCGAGAACACCGCGCCGTTTGTTACGGAGACAGATCCGGTTCCTTGCACTCCGATGTTTGCGTAATTGCCGACGTTGGTGAGTGTAGAACCGTGCCCGTCGATCGAGATGGCTCCCGTCGAGCCGGCTTGGTTTCCGACGGTAATGCCGGACGCGCTCACACCGCCGCCACTTGCCACGTTGAGCGTTCCGTTACCCGCATCGCCGACGCGAAGCTCCCCGGTTGACGTGAGCGTCGACGACGAACCGGTAACGGTGGCGGTGCCCGCGCTGTTTGCCTGAGACCCGATATCAACGTACGCCGACGTTGCTCGGCCACCGTTCTGAACGGTGAGCGTCCCGGTGCCTCCGTAACCCACCACCAGATAGTTCGTCCCTATGAGGCCGGAGCCCGCACCATCCACGGTGACTGTTCCGACGCCACTTGCCTGATTCCCGATATTCACACCACCCGAAGTGGCCTGGCCGCCGCTCTGGATCGAGAGAGTGCCGGTCCCCGCGTCTCCCACGCGAAGTTCGCCGGCGGTGGTGAGGGATGAACTCGCATCTGTGACTGTGATGTACCCGCTGCTATTCGCCTGAGAGCCGACGTCAACGTATGCCGCCCCCGCTTGGCCGCCGTTTTGGACGGTCAACGAGCCGCTGCCTCCGTAACCCACCGCCAGATAGTTCGTTCCTGTAAGGCTCGATCCTGCGCCGCTCACGGTAATCGAGCCGTATCCAGTTATCTGATTGCCGATGTTCACACCACCAGAGTTCACTTGACCAGCATTCTGGATCTGAACGAATCCACTCCCCGCATCGCCTATTCGAAATTCACCGGTTGTCGTTAGCGTAGATCCCTGCCCATCAATCGTGATGGCTGCCGTCGAGCTGGCTTGGGCCCCCGCGGTCAGCGTGGAAGCCGTCACGACGGCCCCGTTCGTCACCCCGAGGGTCCCACCATTCTGGCCGCCTTGGATTCCCGCCGCCGCGTCGCCCACCGTGAGAAAGCCAGAATCCGTCAGCAGGGACCCGGCGCCGTCGACTCCAACCGTTCCGACGGCGCCGGTACTCGCACCGATCCCGAGCCCGGCCGTTACGAAGTGGGCCCCGTTCGTTATGGCGAGAGTGCCCGTACCCTGAACACCGACAAAGACGTTGTCGCCCGTAATTGTCAGGCTTGATCCCTGGCCATCAATGAATACGCCTCCAACGGACCCCGTCTGGTTCCCGACTGCCAGGCCCGCAGCAGTCGCAGTCCCACCATTGTTCACGGCGAGCTCGCCGCCCGGTTGCTGCAGTGCTGCTACGCCCACCGCAGCGTCGCCCACATTGAGGAAGCCGCTATCAATCAGCGTTGATCCGGGATCACGGATCCAAACGAGACCGACTGCGCTTGAGTTACTCCCGATGTCGAGTACCGTGGTCGAGAATAGACCACCGTTCGTAACCGTCACACTTCCGATACCCTCAGACCCAACATTGGCGAAGTTTCCTGTGTCGTTTAGGGAGGAGCCTTGCCCATTGATGCCGACCGTGCCTGTTAGCCCGGCTAGATTTCCAAGGGACAACCCCGTAGCGTTCACCGTGCCACTATTGACGACGTTGAGTGACCCTGAACCGGAAACATTACCTGCAGCGATCGCACCACCCTGCAACAGGCCGCCTGAAACGGTCACGGTGCCGTCGGAGTTGTCACCGATATAGGCGACAGCGGTTACGATTAGAGCCGATCCGCTGACACTGAGTGCTCCCGGCCCGAGAGCTCCAAGCGGGTCTGGAACTCCAACGACGATGGAGCTCACACCGATACGGCCTCCTCCGATGAGGCAGGTGTTGTTGCCACTTGCGTTCGGGACGAAAGTGTTGATACACGGTGAAACAAACTGATTGGTCATGATCTGCGCATGCGCAGGTGCGAAAATCGGTACGAGGAGAATCAACAGCGCCGCGGCCAGAACCCGTGAAGCACTTGACCGCATCGATGTGCGAGCGCATATCCCGCCCTGGTCGTCAGTCGGCGAAATGAAATCGTGCGACATTATTAGAACTCCGAACGGCGGGATTTACTCAAGACGGTTTATAAAACCGCGACTGCGCACGGCGGAGCGTGGGGTTCCAATGGATACAAGGGAAAAATGGCTTCGCCGATGGCTTCCGCGCACTGGCTGCTCCTTATTTATTCTTCGATTGCTCGATGCGAGGACGCAACGAGACGAGACCCATCTTTATCATGCCACAGCTAAATGAAACTGGCTTCCATCGTTACGGGTTGTCATAACGCGGGCACGGCGCGAAAAACAGACCTGCGTAGGACAAGGACTGTAGTTGCGGAGATCCGGCCGGTGCCCATGGGCCCAGGCAGCGCCGGCGCGATCATCCGATCTCGGGCCTACGAGAGCTTTCTCTCTTCCTTACGTTCCTCGATGCTCCTTTATTCTTGATAACCTATTTTATCGGGAATAACATGCGCCCCATGGGACAGGACGCCCCCGGATGCTAGGCTCACCGGAACCGAGCGAGGTTGCCCCCATGAACACCCTGGCCGATATCGAAGCCGCTGCCGATGCCCTCTCACCGCAACAGAAGCAGGAGCTGTTCTTGTTTCTTGCCACGCGGTTGCGCGCCGGTGCGGCGCAGCTGCCCACGCCTCGGGAATTCAGTCAAGAGCAGATCGAGGCGTGGATCGCCGATGACGAGGCGGGCATGCGGGGCTTTCAGGGCGGTAAGTGAGGCTCTTTCTCGATGCCAGTGTCTTGCTGGCGGCGAGCGGCTCAGAGCGCGGGGCCTCGCGCGTAGCGCTCGGTCTACCCGTGGTCTTCGCCGCGAGCAAAGATCGGCCGATCCTGTTCACGGCGCTGGCCTGGTCCGACGTATTGCTGACGCTGGACAAGGCAGACTTTGCTGACGTCCTCGGCCGACGGTTTTATGGGCTCGCGGTGTTGCCACCGTACGGTTTCCTCGAGCGCGAGCGCGCCGCGGGTCGCTTGCCCGCCGAGGAGCCGGCACCATGAATTCGGGCGCCTCCAAACCGCCCGTCCGTCCGGACGCTTCCGATGGGGCCCACGCCTGGGAGGCCGAGATCGCCCAGCGGCTCCATCAGCTCGAATCCGGCGAGGCGCACACGGTTGATGCCGAGGAAGCGTTGCGCAAGATCGATGCACGAATTCGGATGCAGCCGCAAGAGTCTTCATGACCGTGAGCAAGAAGCGCAGGTCCGAAGCCGTGAACTCGGGTACCAAGGCGCGCGCGACCGTCCCCGCCCGGGTCTCGGTGCCGTCGCCGGCGCCGCTCTCACGGGCGCTCACCGCACCGGAATTCCACGAGCTCTCCCAGGTGCCACCGGCGACGGAGTGGTTCGCCAACATCGATAACGCGAACACCCGCCGCGCCTACCGCAACGACCTCCAGGAGTTCATGACCTTCGTCGGGATCGCAGCCCCCGCCGAGCTCCGCCTGGTCACGCGAGCGCACATCCTCGCGTGGCGCAAGGATCTCGAGCGCCGCGAGCTCGCCGGGAGCTCCATCCGGCGTAAGCTCGCCGCCCTCTCATCGCTCTTTGAATACCTCTCGAATGCGAACGCCGTGACGCACAATCCGGTAAAGGGGGTGCGTCGTCCGAAAGTCGAGAGCTACGAAGGCAAGACCCCGGCGCTGGGGGATGCCCAAGCGCGGCATCTCTTGAAGCTCCCCGCCGGCGAGGACTTGAAAGCCCGCCGCGACCGCGCCCTCCTCTCCCTGCTGCTCTACCACGGGCTCCGCCGCGAGGAACTGTCGAAGCTTGCCGCGCATGACGTCCACCTGCGTCGCGGCGTGCCACACCTGCGCGTGCACGGCAAGGGCAGCAAGGTGCGCAACATCCCGATTCACCCTGGCACCCAGGGACTCCTCACGGAGTATCTGGAGAGCTCCGGCCACGCGCTCGACAAATCAGGCCCCCTCTTCCGTCCCATCCGCAACAATCGGACCGGCGAGCTCGACCGCACACTCTCCGGCGATGGGATCTACAAGCTCGTGCGCAGCTACGCGAAGAAGCTCGGCGTCGTGATCGGCGCGCACGCCCTGCGCGCCACGGCCGCGACCAACGCCCTCGAGCACGAGGCCGACATCGCAAAGGTCCAGGAGTGGCTGGGACACGCGAACATTTCGACCACACGGCTATACGATCGGCGCAAGAGCCGGCCGGAGGATTCGCCGACGTTCAAGGTCAGTTATTGAGCGGCCGGAGCCTTCGAGTGGTGCTGAAGTCGAGATCCTGTGTCAGCACGATATGACCGCCATTCCGTGCCAACGACATTATCTCCGAGTCGAAGCTCGAGTGTCGGCGATGCTCGACCAGTGCACGCCTTGGATCCCTTCCGCGGCGAGGAAGGCCACCCAGCGCGGGGAGAGATTCAGTCCAGCAGGAGCTTCATGCCCCGCTGAGTTCGATCTCGCGTTCCTCCATTCGCCACGCGGCATAGCGGAGCGCCTGAAGAATGTCCTCGCGCTCAAGGTAGGGGTAGTCCGCCAAGAACTCATCGATATTGTGGCCTGCGCCGATCTGTCCGACGATCATTCCGACGGTGACGCGCATGCCGCGGATGCACGGCTTGCCCCCATGATCTGCGGGTCTTGTGTAATGCGATCGAGGCGTGGCATGGGTTGGCTCCTTCGCGAGATCGTCGATTTGCCAATCGACCTACCTGTCTCGGGTCTCAGACCTCCATCATCCGTCGCGGGGACGCTCTCTTGCTGGCCGCAAGACGTCCGTCGATACCACTATCCACTGATATTCGATGCATGCGGTGCGCTGAATCGATGCCCGTGGCCGCTGGTTCTACGTCGCTACGGGGGGGTCATCGACGAATGGCAGCTAACGGGCACCCCGGTTCGACCTAAACTGGCGGGCGTAAGTCCGGTGCGGGGGCTTTGGGCGTTGGGGAGCGACATGCTCGTGTCGGTGGAAAGAGTCAAACAGATCTGGACCCGTCCCTCGCTGCTGTTGGCGCTGGCGAGCCTCGTCCTGCATCTCCTCGCGAATGGGCACTACGGCTTCTTCCGCGATGAGCTCTACTTCATCGTCTGCGGCAGCCGCCCGGACTGGGGCTATGTCGATCAGCCGGCCGTCGTGCCGCTGCTCGCGGCGGGCTCGCACGCGCTCTTCGGCGACTTTCTCCTGGGCTTTCGGTTGCTGCCCGCGCTGGTGATGTCGGCTACCGTCGGGTTGACCGCCGAGTTCACCGGCGTGATCGGCGGCGGCCGCTTCGCGCAGTGGCTGGCGGGTGGGTGCGTGCTCCTCGGCCCGATCTTTCTCGTCGATGGCGTGTTCTTTTCGACGGACATGTTTCAGGCGCTCAGCTGGCTCGGACTCGGCTGGGCGCTAGTGCGGCTCGCGCAGACGGGCGATGAGCGCTGGTGGCTCGCCTTCGGTGCCATCGCCGGGTTCAGTCTCAACACCAAATACTCGATCGGCTTCTACCTCGCGGCATTGGCGATCGCACTCCTCGCCACGCCCCAGCGGCGATCGCTGCTGCGTCCCTGGGTCTATCTGGGAGCACTGCTGGCCGCTGTCATGGTGCTCCCGAATGTCCTCTGGCAGTACGCGCACGGCTGGCCGTTCATCGAGCTCGGCAGGGCCGCTGCCAATGGTAAGAACGTCGCCATGTCGCTGCCCGCGTATTTCGTGCAGCAGGTGATCCTCACCGGGCCGGTGGCGGCGATCTCATGGATCGCCGGGTTGTGGGCCGGGGTCGTTCGACCGAGGGTGGCGGTCGCGCGAGCCTTCCCGATCGCGTGGCTGATTCTGCTGCTGGTATTCGACGCCTCGCACGGCAAGGCCTACTACCTCTCGGCCATTTATCCGACCCTGCTCGCTCTGGGTGCGGTGAGAGTCGAGGAGTGGATCGGGAACGCCGTGGCACGCGGAGCTTCGCTCGCAGCCGTGGCAGCTGCCGGCGCGTTGTTCGCGCCGTTGACGCTGCCGATCCTGCCGGTCGAAACGTTCCTTCGCTATCAGCAGGCGATAGGGCTCAAACTCTCCTCGGGCGAGCACCTGAAGCCCGGCGCGTTGCCGCAGTACTACGCCGACATGTTCGGCTGGCGGGAGATGGCTGCAAAGATCGCCGCGGTCTACAGGTCGCTGCCCCCGCAGGATCGCGCTCGCGCGGTGTTCTTCGGGCAGAACTACGGCGAGGCCGCCGCCATCGACGTGTTCGGGCGGCGGCTCGGACTGCCGCCTGCGATCAGCGGCCACAACAACTATTTTCTGTGGGGCCCGCGCGGACACGATGGCAGCGTCATGATCATCATCGGCGGAAACACCAAGCAATACGCCGACCTGTTCCGCTCCATCGAAGTCGCCGGCCGGATCACGGCTCCGTATGCAATGCCCTACGAGACGGATCAACCGATTTACGTGCTGCGCGGCTTGAAGGCTCCGCTCGAAAAAGTCTGGCCGAAAGTAAAACACTACCAATGATGGATCCCCCGTGAAGCACCTCATCTCAACCAGGCAGGATCGTCGCCCGTAGCTGAATTTACTGTCCGGGTTCCTTGATTCGCTTGCCGGTCACCTGATACCCGCCCCCTGGCCAGGCCCACGCTCCCGTGTACGACTGACCATCGTTGCTGAAGCTACCCACAAAGCGATTGTCAGAATTCTTCTTCATGAACCAGATGGTCAGTTCTTTGCCATTGAGTTCGTACACGTAATCGAGCGTCAGCCCGTCCAAAAGACTATAGAAACGTGTCCACACCTCGTCGGACCGTTGCTCGCCGACGCGATGCAGATGCCCGATAGCCTCTATGCCCTTGATCTGCCGGCCGAATGCCTTCAGATCGATGTGTTGAATCAGGAACCGCGCACCTTCCATCCACTCGTAGCGAATTGTGCCTTCTGCGCCCCCGCTTAATTGCCAAGTGCCCACAAGCAAATCACCCAATGGCTTCAGGGCGGCCGACGGCGCGGCATCAGGTGGCCTTTTTCGCTGGGCTGGCTCGCTCATAAACTTTCTAGCGCTCAGATCGCGATCCGCTCGACCTCATCCAGACTGATCTCATCATCCCGCCGGTCATACAGCCCCGTCGTCCGCGCCGACTCGTGCGCCGCCATCTGCTGCGCGATCTCGAGCTTGCCGCCGTTTCGCAGGTACTCGGTAATCCCCGTCGCCCGGAACGAGTGATTCCCGATCTTCGTCTTGATCCCGCAGGCGAGCGCCCGCCGGCGGATCATCCGGTAGGCATCCGCTTGCGCCATGGGCTCTGAGGTCAAGGCGCCCGACCGACCCCGTACGGTGCGAAACAGGAACCCCTTCGGGTCCGACTCGAGGCCCGCCGCCCTCAAGTACTCGTGCACGTAGGCCTCGAGCAGGTGGTGCGCCGGCATCTCGTGGCGCTTGCCGCCTTTCTCATGCAGCCGCAGCCACGTGCGCCGCCCCTGCACGTACACGTCCTCGACCCGCATCTTGAGCACCGCGCCGACCCGTGCAAACGCGAAGACCATGGTTGCGATCAGTGCGCGATCACGCAGACCCATCACCGCGTGGCTCGAGATCGAATCCAGGAGCTCCCGCGCCTCCTCGGCCGTGAGAACCGCAGTCTTGCCCTTGCGCACGGAGTATCTCGGACCCCTGACGGGCGCCGCTGGGTTCGCAACAATGACCTGGCGGACGACCAGCCAGTCGAACAGCATGCGCAGCGCCGCCAAGTGCTGCTTGACGGAGGGCGTCGCCAGGCGGCCCCCGAGCTGCTCGAGGTAAGCGGCGACGTGCACCGGCTCGATGTGGAGGAGCTCATCGAGCCCCTGCGCACCACACCAGTTGGCGAACTGACGGACGTTCCTGAAATACGCGCGCCGCGTGTGGGCATTGCGGATATTGGCCGTGAAGAATTCGAGGAAGTGTTTCCCCGCCCTGAGATCCGGCGCGAAGAGGGCCGGGACCTGAGCCAAAGTCCCCGCGGCAATCGTGGCCGCTGGGTGACGGACGCGAACCGATCCTGCATCACTCATTTGAGGAAGCGCTCAACGAAGGCGGCGGGAGTCAAGATCGGGAACTGATGGGCCAGTTCAAGAAGATCCGCATCGCCGGTCACCAGCCAATCGGCAGCGCCAGCGACAAGCGTTGCCAATACGACCCAGTCATCCGCATCCCGAGGCCTGGGCACCGTCACATCAGCAAGCGCCACATCGGTTGTGAAGAAGGGGAGAAGCTCCAGGAACAAGGCGCTGTCCACCGACGCTGCGACAAGCCGCTTGCGAATCTTGGGGTACTCCAGCACGCCGGCCAGCTCCTCGCGAAGTGGGGTGCTGATCAGGAGCTCGAGGTAGCCGTCCCACACCGCCCGTAGTATCCGCGCCGGAATGCCCTCGCGTTTGAGAAGCCCCGACACCAAGACGTTGGTGTCGAGCACGACCTTCATGAATCAGCGCCGCCGCCGGCGTGCGCGCCGCACGTGCTCGACCGCCTCGTCGATCTCCCCTTGCGCCTGCTCGGGCGGGACCTTCTCGTAGACCCGTCCGAGTTGCTCCGTGAGCCGATCGAAGCTGTCGCGCAATCGGCGAATGCGCTCAAAGAGGGGGTAGTCCACCAATGCGGCCACCGGCTTGCCATCCTTGGTGATCACCACGGAGTCGCCGCGGTACTGCACGTGGTTCAGGAGCTCGCCCAAGTTCTGGCGAACCATCATGGCGGAGGCCTCGCGCTTCATGCCCGCTATACTAGTATGATCATAATGATCATAGCAATCATGGCACCCCAAGGCACTTCGATGCCCCGCCTCCGGATGTGTGAGGTTGCGAGAAGGTCCTCATTAGACTAGACTTGGTCTAGTTAGGAGTCTCTACCATGGCCGCACGCCCGATCAACATCTACGAAGCCAAAACGCAGCTCTCGAAGCTGGTCGACCAGGCCGCCGCGGGTGAGGATGTGATCATCTCTCGAGCTGGAAAGCCGGTGGCTCGCCTCACGCGTCTTCAGGAGGCCAAGCGCACGGTGCGCTTCGGACTCCTGAAGGGCACGCTCAAGGTGGCGAAGGACTTCGATGCGCCGCTCCCGGATGAGATTCAGGCACAGTTCGAAGGGCGCGGATGAAGCTGCTCCTTGATACCCACGTGTTCCTGTGGATCCTGACCGGCCATTCAGCCCTGAAGCCTTCGGCCCGCAAACTGATCTCTGAGTCCGAGGCTATCTACGTATCGGCGGCTTCCATCTGGGAGATCGCAATCAAAGCGCGCCTCGGCAAGATCGAGGGTGATCCTGTGGCGCTGGTGGCCGCGATCGAGGAGAGTGGCCTCATCGAGCTGCCGGTACGCGCGGAGCATGCCGCGGCCGTCGCTCGATTGCCCCTGCATCACACGGACCCATTCGATCGTCTTTTGCTCGCCCAAGCGTTTACCGTTCCGTTGCGATTTTTGACGGCCGATCGAACGCTCGCCGCCTACGGTCCAGGGGTTGAGGTTCTCTGAGAATCCTTCCGTCCAGCGAGCGCGACTCCGAGACGAGAGCGCGCCCCGGCAGCGGAGCCTAAGTCACGTCGGTCGAAAGAGCTGCACACCGGCTCTTCTCGCGGCTCCCTGAAGGTCCTTGTCGAGTGTCGCCGATGGCAACGCGGATCGCAGCGCGAGCTCGTTGAATACCTGCGTTGCGTACGCTTGACCGGGTCCCGCATCCTCCGTTCTTGCCATCGGGGGCGCGGGCCTGCCCTATCGGATCATGTGTGATAACGTCCTTTATCAGACTCTACGCTGGCGAGCACCCTTAACGGCGCTCCCCGCGGCGCGCGAGGTGCCTGCCATTCCCCGAGCGCCACAACGCGCCTCTCGCAGCGCCGCCTGACCTGCGCCGTTGGCCGCTGGTGGGCGTTGGGATCGCTGGAGGATCTGGGGCAGCCGATATCCATTGATAGCCCGCTGCGGCTATTACCGCCTAAACTCGGTTATTGGGTTCGGCAAGCTCGCTCTAGCGCCTTGCTTTTCATGTTCGGAGAATCGACAGTCCTCCCGAAGCGCAGCGCTCGCCGTGCTCGTCCAATGCACTCTCGATTGATGATGTGAGTTGAGGTTCGATCGTGGCTGCCAAGACGCACTCCCCCAAAGCGCGGGACCCCGACAGCGGGAAGCTGCGCATCGGAGATGACTGGAATGCGATCCGCATCATCGCGCTCTCCCAGAGCAACCCGCTGAAGGCGATCGCCGAGTTCGTCGAGAACGCAATCGATGCGCACGCCAAACGCATCACGATCACCCGCGGCCGCGAGCACGGGGAGCACTACCTCAGCATCCAGGACGACGGCGATGGCGTACCGCGCGATGCGCAGGGCCTGCCCGACTTCAAGTACGTCGCCACCCACATCTGCGACTCGATCAAGCGGCGGCTCAAGGCGGATGGGAGCGGGGCCGGGTTGCAAGGGGAGTTCGGGATCGGACTCTTGAGCTTCTGGACGGTCGGCGACACCCTCACCCTCACCTCCACCGGCGCCGATCAACGCGCCTACCAGATGCTCATGAGCAAGGGTGAGCCGCGCTACAGCGTCACCCCGCGGCGGTCACTCTTTGCCGAGCGCGGCACCGAGCTCAAGGTGAGCCCGCTCCTGGAGGGCATCCGCGCCTTGAGCGGAGAGAAGATTCAGTGGTACCTCGCCGCAGAGCTGCGTGACCGCATTCGCGCCTCCGGCGTGCGGGTCACCGTCGTGGACAAGCTCGCCCGCAAGCAGTACGAGGTCGAGCCCCGGCTCTTCGAAGGCCGGCTGTTGCATCAGCTGCCTGCCGTGCGCGGCCCCTTCGGCGATGCGTACGCGGAGCTCTACCTCACCGAGCCGGACGAGTCGTGCCGCGTCGCCCTCACCCGGGGCGGCACGCGCGTGCTCGAGGACCTGGGCCGCTTGCCCGGGCTCGAGCATGCTCCCTGGACGTCCCGTTACTTGCAGGGCCTCATCGATGTGCCGTACTTGAACCTCACGCCAGGCACGCGCTCGGGGATCGTGCACGATGAGCGCTATGCCGCCTTCGTCGCCGCCCTCGGCCCGCTGGAAGCGCACCTCAACGCCCTGATCGAGGCGCAGCAGCGCGCCGAGGAAGAACAGGCGAACCAGGAATCCCTGCGCGCCATCCAGAGAGCCTTTCGCGAGGCGATGTTGGCCCTGCCCCGGGAGGAGTACGACTGGTTCGACATCCAGGCGCGGGCGCGCCAGGACAACACCCCGGGAGGGCCCGGCGGCGCCGGCACGCAGGCCTCCGAGGCGCAAGGCAGCGATGCGGCGACGGCCGGGGTCGCCGAGCCGAGCGCTCAAGACCCCGCTCAGCGCCAGTTCTTCGACTACGCAGGCCCGCTGCACAGCGTCGTGATATCACCCGCCGCGAGCACCCTCGCGGTCAACGCCCAGCGCCCCTTTCGGGCACTGCCGCGGGATCGCGCGCGCCGCCGCGTCGAGCAGGATCTCCTCTTCGCGTGGGAGATCCTCGAGGGCGGCGGGACGCTCTCGGCGATCGCCGACCAGGAGATCACCTTCCAAGCACCACCCACTCCGGGCCTCGTGCGCCTTGCGGTCTCGGTTGCACAAGGCCAGACGCGCTGCTCGGCACACGCCCTCATCACGGTTGCGGCGAGCCTCGAGGGCACCCTCGGCCCGACCGTCGTCAACGCCCGCGGCCTCCCGGGTTACACGCTCGAGCGCGCCGCGGGCGAGCTCTGGCGGTCACGATTCGACACCGAACGCAATCTCATCGTCGTGAACAACGGGCACCGGGACTTTGTCTTCGCCACGCGCAACCGAGCCCTGCAATTGCGCTATCTGTTGAGGCTGTACGTGAAGGAGCTCGTGCTCAAGAACTTCGCCGGCCTTCCGGCCGAGCAGCTCGCCGAGCGGATGATCGAGCTTTCGCTCTACGTAGAAGAGAAGCTCAAGTCGTCCTGATGGGCGAGCATCAACTTCCCGCCCGATATGGACAGAATGACTGCGTGATGGCCGTGGGTCGCAAGAACCGGCTGTTTGCGGGCTCTGATGATGGTGGCAAACGCGCCGCTGCCATGTATTCGCTCATCGGCACCGCCAAGCTCAACGCTATCGATCCAGAAGCTTATCTGCGTTACGTGCTCGAGCGTATCGCCGAGCATCCGATTAACAAGATCGAGGACCTGCTACCGTGGAATGTTGCTAGAGCGTTAGACACGTCCGATCGCAAGATCGCCGCTTAGCTGCCGTGGCACGCAAGCTTCTCATAGGCATCCTTGCATTCGCCTGCCTGGTCACGGCCATAGCATTTTTTGCCAGGGATCCATTCTATTGGTGGGCGCCGAGAGACGAAGAGCTAATCTCGCAACTCCGCGCCCACAAATCTGCATTTGAGCGGCTGCGGGACTTGGCGCAACAGGACTCTGACAAGGGCCCATTCTTTTCTGCCTCGCAGTTAGACAAGGTCGACCCGACGCGGCGACAGGAATACCTCCGCTTGTTCGCAGAGCTGCCGCACGGGATGACAATTGGAGCAGATAGCTACAGTGGGGCAACGAGATTCATCTTTGCAGTCGGCGGCGTGATGACGATCGGTCCCGAATGGGTGAAGGGAATTGAGTTTATTCCTGGGCAGCCAACCCGCTGGGGTCACCTTACAAACCAGCTTGACGATCCGGCTTCACTCCCTTGGGGCAATGTTTACCTGCGACAGGCCGACGAGCATTGGTATCTTTTCCTTCAAAAAACCGACTGATCCGATCAACGCCATGTCAAGACGGTATAAGACCCGGACGCTTACGCTCTGGCGAGCCTCGCCCGCCCTGAGGGTGATGGCGCTCGCAATGCGTTTGTCATTGGTGTTGAGGCCACGACGATCTGCCGCGACCCCTACCCTCGCGATGCGGGAAATCATCCTTCATCGGTCGGATCGACGAGCTTGAGATTCCCAAAGCGCCTGAAGTCCCGATCCGTAGAGCACAGCGTCGCACCCTGTTCCAGTGCCAGCGCTGCGAGCACCGCATCGGTGACGAGCGGCCCGCTCACTTTTGCGCTGCGCACGAGCTTGCGAAAGATGCTCCAGAACTGATCCCCGGGCTCGACGATCCGAACTGTCTGTCGCCCGAGGATTTCATCTACGATCACACAGGCATCATCCACCGCGAGCGGCGTGCGCACTGCACGGGGATTAGTCGAAATGCGGATGAAGGCCAAGCTCGTCTGCCACGGCAGGCCTACGGGCTCATCCTCGTTGAGCGCCGCCTCGAGCCAGGACCGGCACGCGGCGTGGTGAGCCGAACTCGAGTCGTACGCATACAGAAGAATATTGGCGTCGAGCAGCTTCACCGGCGCGCCGGGCCCTCGAGCTCATCGAGCAACGCTCCCACGGCATCGTAGGATCGACCCGGCCGAGGCCCGCCGAGATCGCGGGCCTCGACTCGAAAGACGGGAGTTCCCGCAGGACGCGCGCGCTGCGCCAGGGAGCGCCGCAGGTGTTCGTTCACGATCGCCTTGAACGGTCGCCCTGTGCGGCGGGCTTCGGCCCGAAGCCGCGCGGCCACGTCATCCTCGAGTGTCAGGGTCGTTCGCACATCATGATGCTACATTCGAGACATCATGATGTCCAATATTTGAGCGCACCTGCGAACTTCCGACCTCCTACGAAGCCATTGGCAGCCGAGATCTTCCCGACCGTGCGCCCGCCATCCTTCGTTCTGGAGATCACGCCCGGCGGCGCCTCAAGGCCATTCGATGGGCGCTGGCAAAGCTCGGCGACATCGTGACCCACGCACTTTGCGCGCCGTCGAGTTTCTTGGATGGTGCGTTGCAGGGCGCTAGCGAAGGTGCTTGAGTTATGTCTCGAAACCCTGACGATGCGAATCACCCGCGGAGCTTCCTTCGGGCCGGCCTCTGCTTCGCGCTCTGCTCGCTGGCCGCGCACCCTTCCGCGAACGCCCAGACAGCCTACGCCAACGCGGCGGAATGCGTGCCGCAACCTTGTGGCGCCAACTCCAGTGCCAACGTTCCAGCCAATCCCCCGAACGCCGCACAATCGCGCGCGCAGGCCGCCGCTGCCGCGTTCAACGCGATCCAGAACAATCTGCGAATGCAGCAGCAGATCGTCAATACGGCGGGTGCGGCTCTCTTCAATTTTCTGAGCTCTCAAACCACTGGCAACCCGGGCAACGCCACGAATGACTCCAATCAGGGGGATGACAGCGCGGACCCCGATAGCGCCTCCGCGTCCGCCGCCGCAGCGGCTGCTGCGCAGCGCCGCACACAGCTGAATGCTGAGGCCGCCCAGATCCTGCAAGACTCGGCACAGGCGGCAGGATCCGTCACCCCCGCGGATGCTTCCGGAAGCGCCACGGCACCGGATGCCTCGGCCGCCATGAACGCACTTCTGGGTCCCGCTCCGGCTTCTGGCTCGAGCAACGCCACGATCAACGCCCTGCTCGGCAGTTCCTCGCCGCAAAGTGGAACCGCGACCACCACAGCCAGCACGATCGCGGAGTTGTTGGACACGAACCAGGTTTCCGATGGTGCATCGGGGTTTGCGCCGACGGCCCTGCCGACGCCGAGTAATCCCCAGTTCAACGACGCCTTGCAGGACTCCTCCGATCCCGCCGCCCAGGGTGCGGGGTTTTCCGTGCAGCAGGTACTCGCCAGTGCCGGCCAGCAGATCAAAGACCAGCTCACGGGAATCGCAGACTCGGCTACGGCGCTGCTGAGCACCTCCACCAATAACCCGACCGCGCGATGGCTACTCGCGCAAGGCTGGAACGGTACCACCGCACCGCTGCCCGCACCCACGGACTCCCAGGAGACTGCTACGAACCTGACGATCGGCCAGGCCACGGTCGGTCTCGGCGACATTCTCGAGGGAATGTCTCAAGGGCCCGCGGGAATTGCGAAGGGCCTCTACAGCTATGGAGAGAAGATGGTCAATCAGGCGGGCGCCTACCTCGGACTCGCCTTCGCCCCGGACGTCAACGACGACGCGGGTGGATCGAATTGAGAGCCTCTCCCGCCGCCAGGGGTGAGGGGCCCGCAGCGGCCTGCGGGACCGCCCTGCGCGCATGGCTGCTCGCCGCCTACATTCCACTTTCGTGCGCTCAGGCTCCCTCAGCCCCGAGCCCCTCCGCCGCTCCTCCCCCGGTCACGGCGAAACACCTGTACCTGCAGACGGAGGCCGCCTTCATCCTCCATCATGATGTGCTCCAGGCGAAGCACGGTTTTCGCCGTGTGCTGCAGCTTGATCCGCGGTATGCACCCGCTTGGTTCAACCTCGCGGTCCTCGCCGAGGCTGAGCGGCAGTGGGGCTCCGCCGAGGAGGATTTCAAGCGCTACCTGGCGCTGCTACCGCAGGGGCCCGACGCCGAGCGTGCGCGTCAGCAGCTGAAAATGCTGCCGCAGTATGCCGCCGGCGGCCTCAGCCCCGCGACCGCCACGGCCGGGGAGTACGATGCCGCGATCCAGCGTGCCCGGCAGTTCTTGGCCGCCGGCTACTTCAGGGAAGCGGTCGCCGAAGCCGGTCGCGCACAGGACGTGGATCCCTCGCGCTGGGAAGCCTATGCCGTCGCCTCCCTGTGCATGGCCAAGCAGGACAAGGTCGCGCAGGCGAGGCAGTTTGCAGCGCAGGCCATCGAGCGTGCACCCGAAGCAAAGCGCGAGCAGCTGCGCACCGCTTTGGCTTTGAACAGTGCCGCGCTCTCCCACTGACGGCTCCCACGAGCGGCACTCTGCGGACGCCGTCGAGGACCTGACCGTATGAAATCGGAACTCCCACCATCACTTGCTCTTGTGCTGTGCCTGCTGTTCGCGCTCCCCAGTGTCATGGCGCAGACGCCGTCCTCTTACGATTCCACGGTGCGAAGCGGCAACGCTCAGCTGCAAGCGGGCCACGATGAGCGCGCACTCTCCTCGGCGCAGTTGGCCATCAAGATGAACTCGAGGCGGTGGGAAGCCCACGCTCTGGCGGGTGGGGCTCTCATGAACCTCAAGCGCTACGAAGAAGCCGCGGACGAGCTGAGCGAGGCCATCGCCCGCGCGCCCGTGGAAAAGCAACCCGTCCTGCGCGATCTGCGCAAACAGTCTCTACTCGCGGAGGCCGGTGCGCCCTCCCACGAGACTCAAACCGCTGCCCCCGCCCCACTATCGACGCCCACGACGCAAGCAGAAATCGTGCTTTGGAAGTCCATCGAGAGCAGCAGCAGCGCCGATGATTTTGAAGCATACCTGAGGCAGTATCCGCACGGTGCGTTCTATCCCCTAGCCACCGCACATCTTGAGGCGCTGGAATGGACTCGGTTGGGAAACAGTCAGGATTTATATGGACTCGAGGCCTTCCTCAAGCGCTTTCCGGATGGAATGCATGCGTCACTGGTGCATGACCGCATCCGGGCTCTTGAAGGAAAGGTGATCGCGTGCAATGCGCACGATACCGGCACTCCAACCACAGATGCCGACGCTCTCGGGGTTGCGCTGGGGTGCATCCAGAAGGCAGTACAGAATCATGCTGCTTTCAGCTACTCCGAGACGAGAGAAGCTCAAGCCAACCAGGGGATAGGCCCAACTCAAGTAACGGAGGAATTCCGAGATTTTCAAGCCGACGCCACCGCGTGCGAGCTCCGATACACAATGGTTGGTTCAAGAGTACACGACAAGTCAGCGCAAAGTCCCACGAGGAACTTTGCGCGCACAATTGCTCTGTCCACCGTCACCAATGTTTCGGTCCGCCCTCTCGATGACCTGGTCCGTGAATTGATGATACGAGCCTCCGCAGGAAGGCGGCCCGAATCACTCGCCAAGTGGGGCCCAAAGCTCGACCCCCCCGTTTTTGCGGTTGCCGGTCAAGTTGACGATAAGGACGGTTCTGTTGCCCTCCTGACATTCCTTGATAAGGACGTCGCAGACACCGTGTCCGTCGCCGTTTCCTGGGCCGCCAGCCTTTGCAAGAGCAGGTGACAGGTCCTCGTCAGTTCGAGCCTAACCCGCACCGCCACGTCATCCTCGAGTGTCAGGGTCGTTCGCACCGCGTGATGCTACCTGCGAGACATCAAGCTGTCTGCCGTGTAAGAAAGGCCGCGGTGCTCACGCACGGCCCTCACAGCTCCTCCCCGCTCCCCTCCGGAAGGATGAGCGGCAATCCAAACGCGCGAAAGAGCGCCGGCCCGTCGGGCTTGACGAACAAGGTGAGGCTTGCGATCGCATCGTTCTCCAGCGCGAGTACATGAATCGAGTGTGCACTCCAGTGTGACTCGCTCCCCATGCGAGCGTAGGCCGCGAACGCCGGCTGCCGGTTGGCACCGGTGGGCAGCAAGCGAAATCCGCGATAGCGCCTCCAGGCCCAGCCAAAGAACCGCCCGATCGCCTCCCGCCCCGCATACCACTGCGGCAGGGGCGGCATGGTGTAGGTCGCATCCTCCTTGAGCACGGCGACGAGATCGGCGATGTCGAGCCTCTCCCACGCCTGTAGATAGCGACCGAGCAACTTTCCCTGCTCCGCCTGGCGCGCAGCCCTCGCCACGGGGGGGGTGTGGGGATAGCGCTTGGCCAATGTCTCGCGCGCCCGCTGCAGGGCGCTGTTGACCGAGGCGGTCGACTCCTCGAGCAGCTCCGAGGCCTCCGCCGCCGTTGATCCCAGCACATCACACAGCAAGAGCGCCGCGCGCTGCCGCGGCGGCAGGAACTGAATCGCCGCCACGAACGCAAGCTTCACCGCCTCATGAGCGCTATGGCGTGCCTCCGGACCGGGGGCCTCATCCACCAGGCCTTCGAGGTACGCATCGGGATACGGCTCGAGCCAGGCGACATCACTTGCGGGTTTGCCATCGGGCATCTGGTCGGTGGCCGGCGAGCGCTCGTGCGGCATCCAGCGCCGCGCATGCTTGCGACTTGCGAGCGCATTGAGGCAGGCGTTGGTCGCGATGCGGTACAGCCACGCGCGAAAGGAACCGCCGGTGAAGCTGGCAAAGCTACGCCAGGCTCGCACGTAGGTCTCCTGCACCAGATCCTCCGCATCGTGCACCGAGCCCAGCATCCGGTAGCAATGCAGCTGGATCTCGCGGCGATAGGGCGCGGCGAGTTGCTCGAACTCGAGGTTCGCCCGCTCCGGGGTCGGCGTCTGTTGAGTGTCTTCGGACATGCAGAGATCGACCCACCTTACACCTCTGGTGGGACTCCAGGTAGGGTGAGACCTTCGCGCACCACGCGGCTGAAAGCCTCGGCGCGACACCTCTCACTCTGCTGCCAGAGCACGCGCGATCCGCGCGCGCCGCATTCGGTAGCACCACAGGAGCAGCGCCAGCACCGAGCCGCCCGGCACGAGAAGCTCGATGAGCAGATACGGGCCAAGCGCGCGCCCCGCCTTCACACATGCATTCAACACACCGATCACGACCGCTCTCCTGGAACACATCTGGGCGATGCCGTTCTCTCCTGCCCGTAGAACCGTCCGCGCGAGGCAAACTCATCGCTCGCCCCGCGATCCGCGCCCCGACCGATGAATGGGGGCGGCGCGCCCGGTTGTACGGGTAGGAGCCTCGATGCGAGGGTGATGCGGCATGAAGAGCGATCGGACCCCGGCCAATTCCCACCCGCCCCGGTGGATTCACATCGGCCGCTGGACGCCCCAGGTGCTGTTCTCGCTCCACGAGCGGCCCCACCGCCACGGTGATCTGCGCCGGCGCCTGCGAGGGGTCTCCCAGCGCATGTTCACCCGCACGCTGCGGCGTCTTGAATCGAGCGGGCTGATCGACCGATCCGTGCGCAGCTCGAAGGTCCTTGCGGTTGAGTACTCGCTGACCCCAGAGGGCAGAACCCTCATCGCCCCGTTGAAAGGCATGTGCCGCTGGGCGCAGCGCTACGCCCAGCGCGTGACGGCGCAGGTGCGCGTGCGCGTGCCCGAGGCAACACCGCCCGAGTCTTCAGGACCCTGAAGATCTGCAGCGCCTGCGCAAGGTCGCCGGACTTCGGCATCGCGGTGCGCCCTCAAGCCGTCGATGCTGAGCGAGCCTCGCGCGCCGGATGGGAACACGCGTGTTCCCAATTGTGCGCGCCGCGGCCGTGGTGGCAAGCTTCAAGCGAGGCCGTCGCACCGCTCGCCGCGAGAGCATTCGCCGGCCACCGATGATTTTCGCTCACCCCCGCGGTTTTACCCCGTAGCCGGCCCTGCGGGCCGCCAGGGACCCCCGCCCAGTGACCAGGAGATCATCATGAACATTGCGAACAAGATCGTTTTGATTACCGGCGCCAACCGGGGCATCGGCCGCGCGCTGCTCGAGGAAGCCCTCAAGCGCGGTGCGCAGAAAGTGTATGCGGGCACTCGCGGGCGGCTCGAGCACCCCGACCCACGGGTGACGTCCCTGACCCTGGATGTCACGAACGCGGCACAGATCGAGCGCGCGGTGAGTGAGATCGACGCGCTCGACCTCCTCATCAACAACGCCGGCATCGCCCTCTACGATGACCTCAGCCAGCCCGAGCTGATCGCACAGCACCTGGCGGTGAACCTGTTCGGATCGTTGAATGTCACGCGCGCGTTCCTGCCGCTCTTGAAGCGCTCGCACGGGGCCATCGTCAACAACATCTCAACGGTTGCGCTTGCGGCCCTGCCGATCATCCCCGGCTACTCCATCTCCAAGGCCGCCGCGCTCAGCATGACCCAGTCTCTGAGGGCGCTCCTGGCCGGCCAAGGCGTGAGGGTTCATGCTCTCTTGACCGGACCCGTCGATACCGACATGACCCGCGGAATCGACTACCCCAAGGCCTCGCCCGCATCCGCCGCCGCGGCCATCCTCGATGGCGTGGAGCGAGACGAAGAGGAGATCTTCCCCGATCCCCTGTCACAATCCATTGCCGAGGACTGGCGCCACGGCGCAGCCAAGGCCCTCGAACGCCAGTCCGCGGGTTTCCTCCCGCAGAGCGTGGCACTGTAAAGGTACGTCGAATCCACCCCAGGAGAGCTCACGATGAAGACGCCCCCGATCGTGTCGCAGGAGCAATGGGACAGCGCGCGCAAAGCACTGCTCGTCAAGGAGAAGGCGTTGACCCGCGCCCGTGACGCCCTGGCCGCCGAACGCCGGCGGATGCCGTGGGTGGCAGTGGAGAAGAGCTACGAGTTCGATGGGCCCCGAGGCAAGGCGACCCTGCTCGATCTATTCGAGGGCCGCAGGCAGCTGGTGATCTACCGCGCCTTCTTCGAGCCGGGCGTGTTCGGCTGGCCCGAGCACGCCTGCCGCGGCTGCTCCCTCGGCGCCGATCAGGTGGCGCACCTCGCCCATCTGAACGCTCGCGACACCACACTCGCCTGGGCCTCACGCGCACCGCAGCCGGACATTGCGCGCCTGAAGGCACGGATGGGATGGGAGATGCCCTGGTACACGATCACCGATACCTTCGACAGCGACTTCGGCGTGGACCAATGGCACGGCCACAACGCCTTCATTCGCGACGGCGAGCGGGTGTTCCGCACCTACTTCATCAATAGCCGCGGCGATGAAGCCTTCGGCAGCACCTGGAGCTACCTGGACATGACGGCGCTCGGGCGTCAGGAAACCTGGGAAGACTCGCCCCAGGGTTACCCCCAGAGCCCGCCCTACAAGTGGTGGAACTGGCACGACAACTACGCGGCGGAGACGAGCATCGACCCAAGGTGGCTCGATGTCGTGACCGATCCCCAGGGCGCTGCCGAGCGACGGCGTGAGGCCGAAGCAAAGGGATGCAACTGCTCGTAAGTGCGGCCGCCCGGCCACGGCCCCGGGTCCGTGTACCACCATCGAGCTCCATCTCGAACAGCTTCGGGTAGTAGCGCCTGAGCCCGCGCTCGAGGGTTCGGTCGTCATCACCGACACGATCGTCAATAAGATAGACGGTTCGTTCCTCGTTTACTCGCTCGAGAGACCAGCTCAGAGTGCCCGGCCACTGCGGCAAATCTGGTCTCCTCCCGTGATCCAGTCGGCAGGGCCCTCGCACGAGCTCGGCTTATCCTCTCGCGAACCTTCTCTCGGGTTGCTCTTCTGTGGACACCAGCCTCTCCCGCTCCCCCATCAAGGACAAGCCGCTGCGCTTCCCGGGACAGTCCGTGCAGGAGTCGATCGACGAGCTCCTGTGGGACTCGACGGCGCCATGGATCGCGCTCGCCGCCGTCAGCCTCATATTGGCGGGGGTCGAATGGTTCGCCGTACTGCGGCACCTGCCTCGCCAACCCTGGCTCTACACCGGTCTCGCCGCGGTCGCTACGTTCTACGCCGCCGCAAAACTCGCGCGCGTTCGCGCGCGCATCAAGCGCTTGAAGCTCGGCCGGGATGGCGAAGTCTACGTGGGCCAATATCTGGAAAGGCTGCGGGCCGGCGGGGCCGACGTATTCCACGACGTGCCCGGCGAAGGGTTCAATATCGACCACGTCGTGCTGTCGGTCCATGGGTTCTACGCGATCGAGACCAAGACCCGAAGCAAGCCCGCTCGGGGAAACGCCCGCATCACACTCACCGACGCCGGAATCCTCGTCAATGGACACCGACCCGAGCGCGACCCCTTGGTCCAAGTGCAAGCCGGAGCGCGGTGGCTCGCTCGGCTCCTCGAGGATAGTACGGGAGAACCTTTCGGCGTCCGGGGCGTCGTCCTGTATCCAGGATGGTTCGTGGAGCCGATGAGTGCGGCATGGCGCAGGTCCGCGGATAAACCCTGGGTGCTCGAGCCCAAGGCTTTGCCGGCATTTATCGAGCACGAGGTCACGCGGGTCGCTGAAACCGATGTGAAGCTCGCCGCGTACCATCTCGCTCGGTACGTGCGATCGACGGCCGCGCTCACATAGTCCCGTACGACTTCGAGACCCCGTATTTACGCCGTACGGACCGAGGCCTTCTCGCTCGCGCTCACGCGTTCGATTCCCTACTTCGGGCGCGGCAACGCAATGACGTTGCCACCCCCGTGCGCTGCAGCGCGCTCCTCGGGCACGACGCGCTCGAGGAATTGTGGAGACACGTTCCAGCGCTGCCCCGCATCCGTCACGATGCTCACCGTCTTCTTGTTATAGCGCGTGATCATCCCCGTGACCGGCTGGGCGCCGTCCGGATGAAACCTCACGCGCTCGCCAATGCGAAACTCGAGCATGCTCGCGTGGGCGTGCAGCTGGCGCAGGAAGTTCAGGCGCGCCACGACCCGGTGGTTCAAGTCGATGAGCTCCGACTCGGTGAGCGAGTCGATATCGATCGGCATGTAGGACCTCCTCCTCCGGCGCCCGAGGCATTCTACCTCTTCTCACGCGAACCAGTTCTCGACGCGCAGCTCCCGTACTCGCCCGAACTCCGACCTATTGCGCCTGATGAGCGTCGCATGGCCCGCAACGGCTGTCGCTGCAATCAGTGTATCCAATGGCCCGATCGGCCGTCCGGCGCGCTCCAGTTGCACTCGAATGCGCGCCGCGACCTGCGCGACGGAATCATCGAACGGCAGAATCCTGATCCAGCCGAGGAGTGTCTCGAGTTGCTCGACGAGGCGCTTGGCCCTTGGAACCTCAGCGACACCATAGCAGAGCTCATAGGTCACGACTGCGGGCACCGCGACGTCACGCGGCGGCCTGGCGAGCAGCTGCTCCCCCGATGCGCCCTTCACCGCGGAAGAAGTAACCGACCGTGTTGGTGTCGAGGACGCAGATCAATCGAGGGCAACGCGGGGAACATCGGTGGCGTCGGCGTCCGACACCCGCCGCGGAAAGTCCGGTCCATTTCCAGGCACTTACACTTCCACGTATATTTGGCGTCAATCACTGCTCGCAGGGGATCCGGTTCTTCTGATCACCCCCGACCTCTACCGTCGCCATGCCCCGCGCGGGCGCCTCTGACCGCGGCCACGGCTTCGCCTTTTGGCGCCAGTACGCAGACCCATAAACCGCTCCATCCGAACATTAAGCAGATCGTTTGCGAAACTGCGCACTAATAGGGCTTCGAGGTTATCGATCACCGCGGGATCAACCTCGTACGCAGTGACGTACGCCGCAAGATCGCTCAATCGAATTGGCGTCCGCCGCGGCTGGCGACTCTTTGCATACCCCGGAACAAATGTCTGGCGCCTACTCGGATGCCTCACCCGATACACCGTTTGAGTGTCCCGATCACGATTGAACACGCTCTTTAGCTCACCCCAAAGGGATTGGCTCTTCGCTTTCCCCGCATAGATTGCCCGCCCCCGACTGTCATAGAAGATATAGATCCCGTTAGCCCCTTTAAGTATCTGTCTCAGCTGAACGTGGAGTGGATTGTCGCCCTTGCCCGCGGGGAACAATTCGTACCGAACTCCGCCTCGCGATTCAACCGCATCGAGGGGAAAATACTCCACAATTGGCCGAATCATGGCGCCGTGTGCGCTTTCGAGTGCATTCTTTGAAGACTTGTCGATAGCGTTGGCAATTTGCCTTACGGTGAGCGACTTTCGCCGTTTCCATTTCAAGAGCGCCAGTTGAGTCATCCCCAAGCGGCGCGCTACGGCCTTGTCCGTCTTGAGCGCGAATTTTCGCTTGATCTCGCCGATTAATTCCCGACCGTTCACGATGGCTTCTTCCCCACTGAATCGAGGCGACCTAAGGGCTCTGGGCGCCACGGGTCTGTTGATACACGTGAACATCCGCCGCAGCTCGCCGCAGCAGATCGTAGAGCGCCTCATGAGCAAGCTTATTGACGCGCTCCACCGGTTTCCCGCTGATCATGTAACTGCTTCCCGAGACGACACCCGAGTCGTAGTCCTTCTCATACTGTTCTCTGCCGGCTGAATCGAGCAGCGTCACCCGCAGCGTGACTCGCACCTCCGGGGTGATCGCAAATCCGAGGTTCTTCAGCTGCGGGAAGCCATGAGTAAAGTCGAGGGCCTGCGGTCGCAGCACAATCGTGTAACGGCTCGCATCGCGTAAATCGTGACTCTCATCGGCACCGTCAGTCGCGACCTTCGAGAACACCTTGAGCGCGATCTCCCGAGTCATCATTCCGATGGGCGTTGTCAGCTTAAGTCCAGAACCCGTGAAGCTCGTCGCACCCGCGGTGATCAGTCGATCATCGTCGTTCTGGGTCGTATAGATCAACACGCGGCCCGTGATCCGGTCGGACTCGGAGACCGGCTTGTCCGGCACGTAGTCCGGCCGGTAGGCCATCGAGGCCGCGCAGCCGCAAAGCGTCAGAGCTGCCGCGAGGACTGCGGCCATGCGCAGGATTCGCATAGACCCCCTTGTTCTATCGGATCGCCATCCTCGAGTGTAGGACCCGAGAATATCTGCCGCGACCGCGCAGACGATTTCACCTTCCCGTTCCCGTTCCACCCGCCCTTTCGAGGGGTCCAGTCGCGGTCCCATGAGGCCTGGCGTGACCCACCCGGTCGAACCCCGGCCTCTCGCTGACCTATCTATCCCTCTCCGGCCTTCACACACCCGGCCTTACCTAGAGCATCCGACCGGAGCCGTACTGACGGTCATGGGACACCCCCATTGCGAAACAGCAGGCACCCGACAAGGGCGATGAACAACGAAAAGAAGATCCACCAAACCACCCGCTGAGTCCGCGTCCTGGGACGCGAAGCACCGACGCCGAACATGTCTTGCCGACCTCCCGCTGCCCTCGCCGCGCTCGCCGGCGGAGCCACCTACCGTTCAGGATCTGCTCCCACCAAAGCTCCCCCTGCCGCCGGCGTCCCGCCGCCTGCGCGAGCCGCTCAACGCCCCGCTCATGGGATCCCGGCCACGTCGTGAGCCAGCGGCCGCCGCGCGCGCCACCTCGCCCATTCACGCGCGTGAGACATTGCCGGCGCACCGCAATCGAGCGTTGCTCCTTCATCGGGTTCCCCTTCCCCGGCGTTCTCACGGGAACGCTTTCGCAAAGGCTAGGGCCACGAACGCGGCGGGGCGCGGAAGTCGATCACGTTCTCACCGGTACGGAGGACGACCATGAGGCTCGCCGCGCCTCGTGATCCAGTCGGTGGGAGCCGGCCACAAGAGGTCTTATCGTTCGCGTCACTATGCATCGCATCAGAACCTGTCTTCGCGACATGCCCAAGGTCCTCAAAGCTCGGACGATTCGCTCCATCTTGACCAACGGCAAGGTCGAAATGCAGCTCAAGACCTTCTTGGGGATGGCATGGACGGCGAGCGCGCGCCGACCTCATCGGCGCACCTTTCTGATGGACAAGCGCTTCGGCCCCAGGCTCGATCTCGTGGCATTCGAAGGTGACCGGCCGCACTTCTGGTTGGAAGCGAAATGTGACTTCGCGGCCGATCGCGACCTCGCGCAGAGGTCGGCACTCAGAGCGCTTGATCAGATCAACGGATACATGCGCCACCCCACTCTTCCCCATCACCTGCGGCAATGCCCGGCGTACATCGTCCATTTCCTCTGTCGGCCGCCCGATCGGGAGGAATATCCGAGTTGGGCCGGGGATCGCTTCGACAGCCTCAGGGCCCACGATGGAGATGACCAGAGACTCGCGCCAAAAGAACTCCAAGCCTTCTATGAGGACAATGACCATGGCGGGTCGATCGACGCGACATCACACCTCGCGATCGACTTCGACTGCGGCACACTCGGGGCGGTGGTCGTCAAGATGACGCCGGTCGAGTGACGGGCGCGACGCCGGTCAAACGACTCGCGGAACCGCATTGGGTAGGAGCGCAAAGTCGCCAATCCAGACCTCTCGAGATGCATCGCTCGCCCGCGCAGGCGGACTTTCAACTCCGAGCGCCGCACAGGAACCGCCTGAGCACCACGAGGGCATCCGTATCCCTCGCGCAATACAGCCGCAAGCGCTCCTTCAGCTCTGACCGCCGCTCGGCACTCGTTGCCGGGTCGCGAAATTCGAGATACGCAAGCTGCGCCGCCCCGCCCTCCGCGACTTCCTCGAGGCCTTCATAGGCCAGTTGCGGATCCAGCGTCGGCGCGACGGCCTTCAGCGACCAAGACCCTCGCATCTCAGGGTGGTAATAGGCGGCCTTGGTGATCGGCCACAGATCCACGAGTCGGGCCACGACCGCCCGGAGCGTCTTCGCTCGCTTCGGAAGATGCTTCGCCAGCCGCTCGAGCACCCCGGCCTCCAAGCTGAGGTTATAGACAAAGATGGGACCTCGCTTCGGCAGTACCGTGAGGAGCTCCTCGGTCAACGCCTCGAAGTCGCCAAATTCCTCCGCCAGAAAGTCGTGATGCGCGAGTGAGCCGTCGGCTGCCTCGACGTGCAACGACCACTGGAACGGCCACTGCTCGTACGGCCTGGTGCCCACGACCTCGGGGACCGCGAGATTCAAGGTCTCGAAATCCAGATATGCAAAGGGCGGAGTGAGTTTCCTGACCTCTCGGACCGCGTCCGCCTGGAAATGCGCCACGCCGCTGACGCTCGCGGCATGCACCCGTATATGTACGGCATTTCTCAGGCGCTCGGCAGGTACGGTGCGCAAATCGGTGAACCCCTCATCGAGCAACTCCTGCACGATCCTGCCGCCCCGCGGCAGAATCGATAGAGGATACTGGCTCGGCGGCGGGCAGGCCCCTGCGCAGCGCTCCATGAACGGACAGGGTCTGGGGTCCTCGCAGTGAGCACCCATCGAAACATCGGGTGCGGATGGCTCCCGCAAAACCCTCACGGATGCCGCGACGGCTTTCGCGATCGCGGGAAGGAGCTTTCGGACCTGCCCGCTCACGTCCTCTTCGATGAGGAGGCCGCGGTAGTCGCCCCGGCGCTTCAGCCTGAACTTCTTGTTGATATGGCCCAAATAGCAGCGGCTCAGCCGCACGCGCGCCCCCCTCAGCACGAGCGCCTGAAAGGCCACATCGCTCAGGTGTTCCTGCTTGATCTCCCCTGCGACCTTGATCTCAACGAGCACATACCCCCTGCCACGGCGGCGTACGACATCCGCGACCACGGCCAAGTCTCCAGCCTTGAACGCCGCCTGATGCACCACCTCGGGCGCGTCGGCGGAAAAGAGCCGCCGGGTCTGCGCGATCGCGTCCGATACTCCGCCATCCCGCGAGACGACGACCCCAGGGAGCAGGTCCTGCACGAGTCGATCGAAGATCCGACCGTTGACGAGTGCCATGCTGTCGGTGGCTTCGCCGTCCCCGCCCTCCTCGAGCGGCTCATGCACCTCGAACCACAGCCGCTTCGGGCATTGAAGGCCCGCGAGGAAAAGCGACTTCGTGAGCCAAGACATAGGGCGTCATTCGCCTTTCGGATCGATCACCCAGGGAAATGCTGCGATGAGCTCGCCCCGTTGACGACCCTACCACCCCGGATAGCGGCGCCAAGTCGATTCGTTCTCAAGTTCGAGCGTTTCCTCTCTGACGGCCAGCAGATCATCGGCGACCGCCGTAATCTCATTCCTCAGCTCCAGGCCTTCGAGCCAGCTCACCGGAATTGCATCCACACCGTAAATGAGTCCCGCAATGTTGCCCGCGATGGCTCCCGTGCTATCGCTGTCGCCCGAGTGGTTCACCGCACGGAGCACGGCATCCCGGAACGAACGGATAGACAGAACCGAATAAAGGCCGATCGAAACGGCCTCTTTTGCAACCCAACCGCCACCGAGACGCTCGATGGGGGCCGGAACGTCAGGTTCTTGGAGCGCCATCATTTGCGCCTTTTAGATCCATTGCGAATCTCTCCGGAATCCGAATGGTTGCGCAGCAGATCCGTGGCCGCGCTGATGGCAGGCGGCAAGGCGCGGCCTTGGACGAGCTCGGCGATGAGTGCACTCAGGAATCCGGCACTCAGTGTCGCCGTCGGACGCCGTGCGTCAGCCGCGACAAGTCCATCCCGAGACCGAAAGCGCGCTCGGGCGTCAGCAGCAAACCGACCGGCGCCGTGCGCATCACGGTCCGACAGCCTTTGCTGTCGTTGTCGGCCGGCGTGCCGAAGCTTGTGGCCTCGCGCCGCGCCGAGATGCACGTGTTGCCCGGCGCGCGTGCAGACTTCTGACATAATGCATCTATGGATGCACACCACGCAGGTTCTCAACGCCCCTATAGAAGCGTCCTTCGCATAATCCTTCTTATGTCAATAACGAACGATCCCAGGCAGCATCAGTCTTGGCGCGCGGTTCTTTCCGTCGAACATTGATGGCTCCTTCGGCATCGGCATAATCTCGACGACCGCGGCGCGCACGCTGCGTGACGGCCGACGATCCACCGCACTGGATACACGACGGCACATGCATGACGTTTTCATAAGCTATTCCAACAAGGACAAGAATGCGGCAGTCGCAGTCTGCCATGCCCTTGAGAGCGACGGCATTCGCTGCTGGATTGCTCCGCGCGACGTGCTTGCCGGCAAGGATTGGAGCCAGTCGATTCTGGACGCGATCACGAACGCGAAGACGTTGGTGCTGATCCTATCGCAACACTCCTGTACATCAAAGCAAGTTCAGTCGGAAGTCCTGACAGCGGTACAAGAGGACCGCATCGTAGTACCCGTGCGCATCGAGAACATCAATCCGCGCGGTGCGCTGAAACTGCAGCTCACTGGGACGCATTGGCTGGATGCTTTTCCGCCCCCATTGGATCCGCATCTAAAGAAACTCTCCAAGACCCTGCAAATGCTGTTGGCGGAAGGGGTGGCGCGGGCAAATGAAATAAGTTCCGCCAGTGGCCCTGCAACGGCGCGCCAAACAGACGGAGAAGCGCTCGACGAATCCGACGTGGAGCCGAGAACACCTACTGCACTCACCGAACGGCCTCAAGTCGCCGCTGAACGTGAGCGCGAGGCCCCCAAATGCAGCGAACGGGAGCCGGGCGAAGGACGTTTTCCAATCGCGAGCGGCCCGATGGAGCGAGAGGAAAGCGCGGCTGAAGATAAAGCGGACGCGCATGATTCTTCAACAGGTGACGGCGCCTCGGCTGCGGCAACATCGTTCCGTATAGAGGCCTCGGAAGCGCGTTCCCGAAATCCTGAGCAGCCCGCCGTCGCTGTCAATGCAAAACGCACTTGGTCTATAGCAGCTTCGATAGCTCTGTTGCTGATCACGATCGCCGCGGCATTGATCTATGAGATTCCCGCAGGGGGCCCAGTGATCGCGATGGAAACGTCGGAAGTCGCTTCACCGCCCCCAGCAGCTTCCGACGTTATAGCTCTCGACACGTTAGAGATCGATAACAGCGTCAAATCGGTGGCCAGCGGACGCATATTTCAATTCGAATTGGGTAAACCAATTACGGATTATCCGTCGGCTTCAAGAAGTGCCGCGGCTGGTGTGTATTTCGTTTACTTTAGAGAACCCTATCATCCATACCGGTATCTTGTCGCTAACGTTGTAGCCGGGAAGATTTGCTCCATCGACCTTGAAACCGATCAGCCATCAAATGACAGCGCCAAAAAGGCTTTCGAGGCTATAGTCGAGAGAACCAGGCTGATTCACGGGGGGCCCAACAGGGACGTCAGCGGCGGTGCAAAGGAGTGGTACATACGAAGGCTGACGCGGACTGGTAGTCCCAATCCTATACATCTGAGGATAGATTCTGTAAGTGCGACGGCGCCCGGCGGCGTAGAGGTGCTGACTGGAGTAGACGTACACATTGACGCTTTTATGGATTACGACGACATGTGGGCTGAATGTATACAGCCTGCCCTTCAACCGGCACGGTCCCAACGCGAGTTGAGGTGATCATCCAACTTCAGGACTCGGGACCAAGGTCGCTAGCCCTGAGATAACTTCCGCGTGAATTATTGTTGGACACCTGTTTTCGAATGGACAGGTCGCGATCTTGGTCACAAGGATGAACCTGGTCGAATCCACCGGTCAGGCCTTGGCGGGCATGCAGAAGATCGAGCGTGCGATTCATCGAGGACGTTCGGGCCCGTAACATCGCGATCACCGCAGCGAACTTCGCCTGGAACCGGGGCGGCTCACTCGCGGAGCTCCACGATTCGGTCCACATGGAAGTCCGACTGGGCTCGCGGCTCACGAGCACCGATTGGCTCTTCGTGTGCCTGCAGGACTCCCGGGATCGGATCGAGCGGATCGTCAGCGTCCTGGCGCCGAGTTAATGGCCAGTCGCGACGTAGTCCCGGCCGCCAGGAGCTCGCGGGCTCTCACCGCACCCCGAATTCCACGAGCTTGCCCAGGCGCCGCCAGCGACAGAGTGGTTCGCCAACATCGACGACGCAAACACCCGGCGCGCATACCGGAGCGATCTACGGGAATTCATGACCTTGGTCGGGATCTCGGCGCCGGATGAGCTCCGCCTCGTTACGCGGGCCCACATCCTCGCGTGGCGCAAGGACCTCGAGCGGCGCGAGTTCGCCGGGAGCTCCGTCCGGCGTAAGCTCGCGGCCCTCTCCTCCCTGTTTCAATACCTCTCGAAGGCGAACGCCGTGACGCACAATCCGGTAAAGGGGGTGCGTCGACCGAAAGTCGCGAGCTACGAAGGCAAGACGCCGGCGCTCGGGGACTTCCAGGCGCGGCACCCCCTGAAGCTCCCGGTCGGCGATGACCTGAAAGCACGGCGCGATCGCGCCCTCCTCTCCTTGCTGCTCCATCACGGTCTCCGGCGCGAGGAGCTTTCCACGCTCACCGTGCAGGACGTGCACCTCCGCCGGGTGTGCCGCACTTGCGGGTGCACCGCAAGGGCAGCAAGGTGCGAAACATTCCGCTGCACCCAGCGACCCAGCTCGCCGGCGCGGGTCGCTGCAATATCGTGGACGCGCCGATCACACTGAGCGCTGGCGGCTTAAGAACAGCATTCGTTCAAGCGGCTTTGCGCTCGAGTCCGCAGCGGATCGCTCCTAGCGCCGCGCTTCACTCACCTCATCCTGGTGTCGTCTTGAGCTGCCGCTGGGCGTTCAGGCAGAGGGCGGCAATGATGTCACCGAGCTCGACGAATCGGTCGTATTCGCGCGACTGCTCGGCGGTGAGCTGCCCCTCATTCGCCTTCTGAGCCAGCAGGTCGAGACGCGCCTTCGTCGCTTCCGCGAGCTGCAGCTTGCTCAGCGCGCGTGCACTTTCCACATCGAGTCACCGCGCTGCGGACTCGAGCAAGCTTTCATCGACGCCGAAGACGCATTCGTGCACGCCCCGCCCTCCCCTACCCTGCCAACGCAATCCAGGCCAGCTTGATCACGAAGGACAGCGCAAGGCCGGTCAAGCCGATGAGAACCAGCCGGTAGTCCACCGCATCCCATCGCGTGATGAGTTGCTCCAGGGCTTGTGCCGTGCGCTCGGCGCGCTCCTGCATGTCGGCCGACCACCCCGCTTGTCGCGGAGCGGCCTCGCGAAGCTTGTGGACGGTCCGCAAGTGACGCACGAGCCGATACGCCTGCCAGGCGAGCGCGGTGGCGGAGATGAAGCCGAGCGCCTCGGCCAGCAGCTCGACCTCCGCCCCGGTACGCATGGCCTCAGCGCCCGGCGCGCCTGACCGTGGGTCGCGGTGCGGAACTCACGCCTTGCTGCTGAGGACGGTGTGGAATTCCTGCTCCTCGCGGACCTGAGCGCTCTCCTCACCCGCCATCGCCGCGACTTGGCGGTGCTTCGCACCGATTACGAGCTCGAAGTCGCAGCCCTGGACGTATCGCATGACCGTGTCGATCTCCGGGCCGTGCGGGCCGAATCCCGCCTCGATCCGGCTGACCGCCGGCTGGGTCATCCCGACGCGCTCGGCGAGCTGCATCTGCGTCATCCCCGAGGCCTCGCGCACCTGGCGCAAGAGCGTGCCGAGCCGGATGAGCGCATCGCGCGCAGCATAGCCCTCCCGAAAAGCCTCGCTCTTCAGGCCCCGTCGGCGCAGCTCATCCAGCTTCTTCGACATGCCTCTCGTCCTTCCTTCAATCACGGAAACACCTGCGCAGCGCGACGCTTCGCTTCGTCCAAGTCCTGATTCTGCTCATACTCCGTGCCGATCTCCGCCCACTTCACGATCGCAATTTCATCACCACTCACGACGAAGCACAGCAGCACCGGTTCTGCATACATCACATAGACGAGCGCCGACCCGAAGCGCCCGAGCGACGGGCCCAACCCATCGACGCCATCGCTCACCACCTTCTCGAAGGCGCGAAACAGATTTCCGACGCTCGCACAGACGCTCCGGTTCCGGTGCAGCAAGGCATCGAATTCCGCCTCGACCTCCGGCAGCCACCGGTCACGCAGAGCGTTGCTCATGCGAGGCCACGCCTGCCCGAACTGCTGGACGAATATACCAAATTATGCATATCCTGTCGATCTGCCGGCTCGACTTGCGGCGTGCCCTGCTCTTTCGACGACACTCACCCCATACCGAGCTCCCCAGAATTCCTGCGTCTTTCCCGCACTATCGCCATCATTTCTCTCCGATGTCGCACGAAATACCGGTCGAGTTGCAATACGTGCGACAGGGCAGCTATTATACTGCACCGTTATGTTATCAAGGGTGATAGGGACTTAGCGCATCCATGGCCACCAGCCCCGAGCAGATGATGGCCGAGGCCCCCTCCCCTGTCGATCCCACGCGGCGGATCCCGCCGGCGACGGCTGAAGATATCGAGCTCATGGCCGAGCGCTCGGCCGAGATTCTAAAGGAAGCGGTCACCGCCGCGATCGAGCCCGAGCAGCGCAAGGTGCTGCGCAAGTGGAACCTCAAGGAGGTGGCCGAGCTCCTCGATGTCTCGCGCAAAACGCTCGAGCGCGGGATCGATGACGGCAAGCTCCCGGGCGGCGAGCGCGTGGCGACAGGCCGACGGCTCTTCACGCTCGCGGAGATTCACAAAATCCAGGAGACCCTGGGGCTTCTGCCCTGGCGGGATCCGCGGACCGATCCGCCGATCACGATTGCGGTGGCCAATTTCAAAGGTGGAGTGGCCAAGACCTCCACCGCCATCCACCTGGGGCAATACTTTGCGCTCCGGGGCTACCGCACACTCATGATCGACAGTGACGCTCAGGCGAGCCTCACCACCCTCTTCGGCCTGCGCCCCGATGCCGACGTGAAGATGGAGCAGACGCTCGCACCCTGGCTCTACGGACCCGGCCTCGGCGAGCCGAACCCGGAGTGGACCGGAACGCTCGCAACGGCCATCCAGCCCACCTATTGGCATGGGCTCGACCTCATTGCCGCGAATCTTCATCTCTACGGCGCGGAGTTCGCCATCTCGGGCCGGCAAGCGAAGGAGGAGAACTTTCGCTTCTACCGCGTGCTCGCTGACGGGATTGCGACGGTCAGCGATCGCTATGACGTGGTCGTTATCGACACGCCCCCTGCCCTCTCCTTTCTCACGACGAACGCGATCTACGCTGCAAACGGCATCCTGATGCCGGTGCCGCCAGCGATGATGGATTTCGCCTCCTCCGTGAGCTTCTTCCAGCTCCTGGCGGAGCTCGTCCGCGTCACGGATCGCAACGAAGCCGAGCCCAAGCGCTACGACTTTCTCGGGCTCCTGGTTTCCAAGTACGAGCCCAAGAACCCCACGCACCTTGCGATTCACGACTGGCTGAGGGCGGCCTTCGCACGGCGCGTGCTCGTCAACACGATGAGTATGACGACGATCCTGCGCGTCGGAGCCGACATCAAGACCGCGTACGAGATCGAGCGATACGAGGGCGACCGGCGCACGCTCGCGCGGGCGCTCGAATACCTCAACGGCGTGAATGGCGAGATCGAAGCCGTCGTGCGCGCCCAGTGGCCCTCCAAGAGCGCCGCCACCACCAAGGGCTCGCGCAGCCGCGCGAGTGCCGCGGCATGAGCAAGCGCGACGACATTGCCGCCCGCGTTCTCGGCAAGCTCCAGCAGCGCGATGCCGTGGCAGAGCCCACCGTTCGAGCGCGCCCGATGAACACCTTCATCGGCCAGGTCGGGGAGCGCATGACTCAGGGCTTTGCCGCGCGAGTCGAGGAGCTCGAGCGCGAGCGCCGGGAAGGCGGTGTGATCCTCTCGCTCGATCCGAACTACATTCGGCGCAGCCCCCAAGCCAACCGCCATGCGTTGAGCCTCAGCGAGGTGGACGAGGACTTCGTCGCGCTCAAGCAGAGCTTGAAGCGCGACGGCCAGATCATGCCCGTCATCGTGCGGGCCATCGAAGGCGATCGCGAGTTGCCGTACGAGCTTGTCTCGGGGCACCGTCGCCACGAGGCAGCGCTGCAGCTCGATCGCGAGCTGCCCAAGGGCTTCAAGATCCGGGCGGTGCTCGACTCCGCGGCCCAGGACCCCATCGCCCTGGCGCTGCACATGTATCTCGAGAACGCCGCCCGCAAGGACCTCTCGGCCTACGAGCTCGGGGCGATGTTCCGGGCCTGGCTCGATGCAGGTATCTTCCATGAGCAGCAGGCCATCGCCGAGGCCACGGGCCTCGGCAAGCCGACAGTCACCAAGTATCTCCAGGTGGCGAGCCTCCCGACGGTGGTCCTCGATGCCTTCGGTGACCCGCGCGTGATCGCGGTGCGCTGGGCCGAGATTCTAAGCGCGGCTCTGAAGGCGAACGAGGCGGCGGTGCTGGCGGTCGCGAAGAAGATCGCCGAACGCACTGAGCGCCCAGCACCCGAGGTGGCGCTGCGCCAGCTCGCCGAGGCCGCCGCCCCACATAGACCCAAGCGTCAGGGGACGCGCTCCGAGACCGTCAAGATCAACGGCCGGACGGCTTTCGCGTATTCGCTGCGCAACGAGAAGATTTCGATCCGCTTCGGCAAACACGTCGATCGCGAGGTTGCGCGCGAGCTCACTGATGAGATCAAGGACCTCCTGACGAAGCGGCTACACGCCCGGCTCGGGCGGGAGAGCGGACGATGAGCGGGACGCTCTCAGTTTCACGCGTGAAACTCGATCTGCCGGATCGCAGGGTCTCGGCCAGTTTCACGCGTGAAACTGGCCCGCCAAAACGCGGCCAACCCATGACAAGGAACCCCGGGCGACCGGGGTTTCGCGTTTCTGGGATCCAAGAAATAGCGAAGGCGGCGTCAGATCCAGGGCCGCCGTCCGTCATGCGGCACTCAGCGAGGAGGGCAGTCATGCCAGACCCGCCGCAATAAAAAGGCCCCGCAAGCGGGGCCTTTTCATATTTCAGGGGATTGACGGCCAAAGCCACCTAACCGCCCGAAACCGGCATTTCGCAGGTTAGACCCGGACGTTTGCCAGGTCAAGCGCGCGTCGCCAATCCCTCGGTTCTGCGAGAAAGCAGCTTCGATGCTGAGGGAGGTTTTGTGTCTCAAGAATCCTCACGAGACCCGCGCGCGGTGCTCGCGCGGGAGAAGTTCTTCAGCTTACGGCCACAGCCCCTCGAGCGATGGCTGTGGCGCCAGGGCGTGCCCCAGTCCGTCGAGCGCGTATTCTGGCTGCACTGGCAAGCGGGCCAGCGCAGCGGCGACTGGTGTTCCGCCATCCCGCTCAAGGCAGTCGCAGCCGAGTGTTCGCTCGATGTATCGACCGTCACACGCGCCTACCAGATTCTCGCGGGGCTCGGCCTCATCCGCCGGCAGGACCCGGGACGAGACCCCGAGCGGCCGTTCCAACAAGCGGTGGCCATCACCGAAGTCCGCGTTCCCCGCGAACTCGTCCAGGAGCTCGATCGATATCCGAATCGCGTTAGGCCCGCCAAATCCGTGAACCTAGCCTCCGCGGCGAGCGTCGCCCCATCAACCATCGCCGCACTGCCCCCGGCGCCGACGCGTGAGCCGGTCACCGATCCTTTCGCCGGCCTCTCGGGTCGTGAGCGCATGCGGGCCCTCGGCGGCCTGTTGGCCCGGATGTCCCCGCGCGAGCGCCTTCAGTACGACGAGGCAGTTCGCACGCATGCCAGCCACATCGCCTTCGACCCGGAGTCGAAGCTCACGCCCGATCAGCGCGGCCAGCTCCTGCAGCTCCTCGCGGTCATGGGCCGCCAGCCCACTGCCCCGACCCCCGCGGCTCTTGCTCCGGTCCGCACCGGAGCGAGCGACCCGCCCCGGCCTCGCCAGCTCTCAGTCCTCGAGCTCGCCCGGCTCCGAAAGGCGCTCCAGTTGATCGCAGGCCACACCGATGTCGAGGAGCTCCTGCGCCAGGTCGTCTGGTCGGTGGAGGAGGGGGCCCTGCGTCGCTTCAACACCCTCCACGCCGTGCGCATCGCGCTCAAGAAAATTCGCGAGGGCCTCTGGACTCGCCCGAACCGCATGCCACCTCAATGGGCACGGCCGCTTCACCGCCCGACCGGCCCACGCACCTCGAATGCCGCGGTACCCGAGCCCTGCAGGGCCGCATAACGAATAGAAGCTCTTCGGAGCCTGTGTGAGAAGAGAAGACATACGGCCGCGGCCGGTGAGTGAACCCGAAGACGCGAACCCCCGGAGGAAGGGCGGCCAGCGTTCCGGGTTCGTGGAACCAATCGTGGAACATTTCCCCCAATAATCCGCCGTAAAACCAGACGCTTACGTCCTGCAGAGACGGCCCCCAGAGCCCCGACAGATCACCGGACCAGAGGGTTGGCACGAATGGAAACAGTCGTTACCATTAGATCCCATGAATCGGAAGCTGACGGATGCGCAAATCGAAGCGCTCTGCCACGAACTCGTCGCTGTCCAACGCCGAGTGGGTGTGCGCGCGATCATGGCGGAGCTGCGCCGGCGTCATGGCGCAAGCGGTCGGACGGCTCGCGTGGCCCAGATCCTGCGCCGGGCCGAACAGTCGATCAGTGTCGTGCCCGCAGCAGGGGAGGGGAGGGCTGCCCTCCTCACGATGGCGGAACGGCTTCGCCAGGCCGAGGTGCGCGCTGCACGCGCCGAGGAGCTCGAGCGCCGACATCAGGACTACTGGGCCCGCCGGTATGCCGAGAAGGCGGACGAGCTGGAACGCAAGTACGCCGCGGTCCTCAAGTCGCGTCCCGCGATCACCTCCGATGAGTACCTTCGCCTCCATCAGCGCGTGGCCGAACTCTCTCGGCGCCTCGCGCGATACGAACCAGTCGAGCGCTGACACCGACCTCGTGTGTTTCGGAATCGTCAGGCATGGGCCTGCCGGCGGGGCCGCAACATCATTGTGTTTTGCGTTGTGGAGATGCAGGGATCGGCGTGCTGCCGAGCCCCGTGCTGTAGATCGTCTTGTTCATGTCAATAATCATTAAATGTTTATTTATTTGACGTTCATTATGATCATGTCTATGATCATCTCGTGTGCATCGGTCCGCGAGGCTGCTTTCATGCGTAACGCGGCGAGTGCCGGCGCTTTTGCCAGGGCTGCACGGCAGAAGCAGGAGGAACAGCGCAGCCGGAGCGGCGCGGTTGGCCTCACAAAATCTCAGAACCCGGGCGCGCGTGTCATTCCTCTCATCATTCCCGAGCCCAGACGAAGGTGATCGTATGTCTTCAGCCGTGGCAAAAAAAATCGACTCCATTAAGCAGCGCACGAGAATTCCCGCGAGCAGCATTGCGGAGATGATCGGCGCGACGCCGCAGACACTGTCGCGATGGGCGACGGGTAAGAACGAGCCGCAACGCGAGCATCTCGATCGACTCCTGGAGTTCGATTACCTGACCGAGCGCCTCACGGAGTTCTTCGAGCCCGAGGATGCGCGGCTGTGGCTGCTGGCGCCCCATCCGCAACTCAACGGGGAGCGCCCCGCGGACCTGGTTGCCAAGGGCCGTCAAAAGGAAGTTCTGGCGGTGATCGCACGGCTCCAGGACTCCGCCTTGGTCTGAGGGAGCAGCGTAAGAAGCTCAGAGCGCTTCGATGATCGATGGCCGCTACCTGGAGGACATTCTTGCTTCTGCGACGAGCTCACATGCCTTACGGCGTACCGCTTGACCGCCCCCTCCCGCAGCGCATACTCAGCTTCCATGGGCTGGCGAGAACGTATCAGCACTGACCCGAGCATCTGCCACGGCAAGGCCTGCATTGCCGGCACGCGCATCATGGTGTCGGTTGTCCTCGATAACTTGGCCGCCAGTGCCGATGCCGCCGAGATCCTGCGCCTGTACCCCTCGCTGCGCCCCGAGGACATCACGGCGGCGATCGCCTATGCCGCTGAGCTCGCGCGCGAACGGGTCGTATCGACCGCGGCGTGAAATTCAAGCTCGACGAGAACCTCTCGCCGACTCTTGCGGCTCAGTTCGTCTCTGCAGGTCACGAAGCGCACTCGGCGCTCCAGCAAGCGCTCGGTGGTGCCGCGGATGCCAGCCTCATCGAGACCTGCCAACGTGAAGGGCGCCCGCTGGTCACGCTCGATCTGGATTTCGCCAATATTCAGCGCTATCCGCCGGGGCACTACCCCGGCCTCATGGTCATGCGACTCGGAAGCCACGCCCATGGGGTGATCGCCGATGCACTGGCCCGCGCCCTCGAGGTGCTCGAGCGTGAGGTTCTCGTCGGGCGGCTGTGGATCATCGAGGTGGGCCGTATTCGCATCCATGAATAGCGCCGCGCAGTGGCAGCACGCGAGCGCTCGCCTGCGTGGACCGCGGCGCCGCATGATCGAAGCGCAGCCGACGCATCTGTGATGGCAGCCGAAGCGCGCCCGAGCATGGGCATTTTCCCCTGAGCGAACTGACCACCACCGCGTGATCACCCTGCGTTGTACTCGCCTAATCCGCAAGCGCCTCCATTTACCGGAGGTGCTGTCCGAATCGGTGACCTCGACGGCTGCGCTCGGTGACTGGTACGTGCATCTCCTGCGCTTCGGACACGACCAGCTCGTGATGGTGACCAGCGAACGCTCGTTGCTCACGGTCTTGTTGCCAGCCAAGGATCTCCGCACCACCGTCTTGCCGAATCTGCACGCGGCACTTCGCACGCTTCTCGCCGGACTCTCGGTCGCACCCGATCGGATCGATCGTGAGATCGCGTCCATGACGCCCGTGAACTTCGGCCGCGCGACGAACCGCCGGGTCCTCGGCTCGATGAACGACTTCGCATTCGAGGCGAGCGTCCACCTCGCGGCAGGGGAGGACGCGCGCAGCATCGCACTGCGCCTTGCGGAAACTCCGATGTCCGCGATCGGGCCGAGGCGCGGCCACTTGGGATACCCTTGCGATGTGGCGCGGGATCTTCTTGGCGCCTCGGTTGCGTGAATTGCTGTCACTGCGGGTGGTACGTGCTGCCCTTTGATGCGCTCTTTCGCGAGGTGGCTTCCGAGGAGGTCCGGGTTCTGCACGCGGCCGGCGAAGCCGGGCTACCGCAGGGGACATTTGTCTTTCGGGAGTTTTACTGCACGGATGATCGCTACTCTCCACACACCCCGAGGGTGTGAACTGCTGCTGTGACGCCATCGTTCAGGTTGAGTAGCGTGGTGCAGGGTGAACGCCACCATCGACATCCCCGGCTTCCGTGCGGATGCGCTTCGCAAGGGGTATGCGGGCCGCCCCGTGCTGGCGGGCCTCGACCTCTGCATTCCCCAGGGTGCAGTCGTCGGACTTCTCGGGGCGAATGGCGCAGGCAAGACGACGCTGCTGCGGATTCTCTTGGGACTTCTACCCTCCGACGGCGGCAGGGCGTATGTGTTGTCCGAAAGCGCCGAGCATCTCTCACCGGAACTGCGCGCCCGCATCGGCTACGTCCCGCAATCGCCGAGCCAATTTGCCTGGCTCACGGGCAACGCGCTGCTCAAGTATCTCGCGGCGTTCTATCCACGGTTCGATCGGGCTTACGCGCGCTCACTCACCGAGCGGTGGCAAGTCTCGCTCGGGACGCCGATCGGTGCGTTATCCCCCGGACAGCAGCAGCGGCTCTCGATCGTGCGGGCACTCGCCTCGCGCCCCGACCTCATCGTCATGGACGAGCCCATTGCGGCCCTTGATCCCGCCACGCGGATCGAGGTCATCGAGGAGCTTCAGCGCCTGAGACAGGAGCGAGCGATCACGCTCCTCTTCTCCTCCCACATTCTCGGTGACCTGCAGCGGCTCTGCACCGAGTTCGCCGTCCTCGCCCAGGGCAAGATCGTCGAGTCGGCACCGGTGAGCGCGTTCACCGAGCTCGCGCGCCTCACCCTCGAGGGCCCGGAGGCGCTGCTGGCAACCTGCGATTTCAGCCGCTGTCGCCGCGCCCGCAAGTCTCGGGAGGGTCAGCGACTCGCGCTCCTCTCATTGCGCGACATTCAGGCGTGGCGCGCGAGCCTGCCGTCGGGCGTTGCGATCACGCTTCAGGAATCCGACCTCGAGCTGGTGGTCTCGGAATGGATGCGCTGAGACGCCGCTCGCGCGCCTTTCGCGCCTTGGTGTTCAGTCACCCCCTCATTGCCGTTCTCCTGCTGCTCTTCTATCCCGTGGCTGCCCTCATCGGATTCAAGAGCGGCGTATCCCGCGCCGGCCTCGGTATTGCGCTTCTCAGTGTCTTGCCGGCCGCGGGGTTTCCTGCCATGGCGACCGAACGGGCGATGCAGTACAGCCGCTCCGCGGCTGCGCTCGGTGTGCCTCGACATTCATCGGCCATTCGCGCTGCACAGGTGCTCGTACTCGTGCTCTTCGTGGGGCTGCCCTATGTGGCCTGTGTTTGCGCGGGAGGCAGTGCACTCTCAAACGCCGCGCTCCTCGGCGGAGCCGGTGCACTGGGGTCGCTCCTCGCGCGCTACCCCAACCGGATGGCGCTTCCCTTCGTATCCCTCGTGGCACTTCATGCGGTTTACCCCGAGATGGGCGCATGGTTAGCCTCGCCCTGGCTGCAGGGCGCGATCTGCGTAGCGAGTGCCGCGGCTTTCTATCGGTGGCTCACGCTTGGATCGGCCATCGAGCGCGAAGCGCCGCGACTTCCGCAGCCGTTCGCGGATGCGCGTCACGAGGTGAGGGCTCGCACCCGCAGCACCGGCATGACCGGTCCAAGTCCTGCGCGCACGACGGAGCTTGCCGAGCCTGCCGCGGAGATGACCTCCGCCCACGGGCCCTCTTACCGGGCAGTCCTCTACGGACTGGGCGTACCCACCCCCACCGGCTGGCGAGCATGCGCGATCATCGTGGCGGTCTGCGCTCTCATCCTGGCCGCACGCCACGCCGCCGCAGGGGAGGGCGCATCGCACCGTGCGTTCCTCGTGATCTGCGCGATCGGTGCGTTCGCGCTCATCAGGAACGTGTCCTCGCTGGCCCAAGCCTGGACCAGACGCCGTACGGAGGAGGAGATCCTGTTCTTGACGCCGTACTGGCCGCGCGGTCGTGGGCTTCGATGGCTGGCAGTTCGGATACTCTTGCGCGTGCAGCTCGCCCCGGCCACCGTCTTGGCCTGCACGACACTCATTGCAGCGCTCTTGGCCTGGATACCCTGGCGGGATGCGCTGGTCGCCGCCCTCGCGCTCGGCGCAGCGAGCCTCGCTGCGTCCGCGGCCTTCCTCATCGGCATGGTCCGCCCCGTCCACAAGGAAATTCAGTGGATCAACATCGGCATTCTTCTATGGTGTGCGGCGGGCGCGGCAGTGAGCGCGTTGGGTCCCACCTGGACGCCGCGGGCTGTGCCAATCGGGCTTGCCATGCTGCTCGCGCCGCTTTCCATGGCGCTGTTCGCGTTCTTGATGCGACCGTTGCGCTTTCCGGCGGTCTGTCGTACCCCAAGAAGTGCGCTCGGCCTCGGATGACCGGATCGGTCAGCTTTCCGCGGCTCGCGGAGTTCTTCGAGCCCGAGGATGCGCGGCGGTGGTTCTTCGCGCCGCATCCACAGTTGAACGGCGAGCGCCCGGCGGACCTGGTCGCCAAGGGCCGTCAAAAGGAAGTTCTGGCGTTCTGGCAGTGATCGCGCGGCTTCAGGAGTCCGCGTTCGTCTGAAGGCAGCCGCGTAAGAGGCTCGCAGCGCTTCGATGGTCGATCGCCGCCCCCTGAAGCTTCAGCGCAGTCATTCAGGACTTATGAGTCGCCGAATGGGAGGATTGTGAAATCGCATCATGACTGCGAAGGTGTCGGCCGACAGTGGGTCCTGATGCAATCGGGCGGTGATGATCATGCTTCGGTATGCGAGCCCGAACGCGCCGGGAATTCTGCGAAACCACCCCAATCTGCCTTGCATCCACAGCAGAAAGATTCTCCCGCGTGCAGCCGCATGACCCATTCGCTCGGCGCGCTTCAGCAGGCGCACGGCAGCTGTGATGTCTTTGAACTGAAGCACGCCGGCGAGATCCAAGACTGCTAGGCTGAATCCTGCCTCTGCAGCGCGGCGCAGGTGGCTGTAGGAAGCCGATTTGTCTCCCGAAAGAAACTCCGCCCATGCCAACACGTAGAGCGAGTAGGCATCACCCTCTGCCGCGGCTCTGCTGACCAATTCCTTGGATTTGGAAAGGCCCCTCACTCCGCGTTCGTTCGGATACAGAAGAATCGTTGCGAGCGCCGCTGACGCCCAGTTCGACCCCAAAGACGACAGTCGCTGAATTTCCGAGAGGAGCGCACCGGATGAGCAAATATTGAGGCGGCCCAAAGTGACTCGACCCTCGGGAGGGATGAATAGCGGAATACCAACTTCCTTCATCCATCGCCGCGAACCGGGTCGACCGAACAGATTGCTTTGCTTTAAGTCGGGCAAGGCTTACTCGAGATCGCGGACGAAGATCTGTGTTGACAGTCGCAAGGCCGGCCTCCCCGACAAGCCCCTAATCCTGCGCATCGCAAAATCCTTCGCCGTGCGTTTCGCGGTGCTCACCTAGTTCGCGTCAGAGCGCGTAAAGCCAACCCGACAAGGATCACCCAGACGACGGGTAGCCCCACGAAGACGACGAATACGCCACGGTGCCGGTATTCTCTCGCCACCTGGGGCGATGCGGAGTAGTTCCGGAATTGCCTGTTCACCCAATATCCAATGAGCAGTCCCAAAGCAATTGACGGCAATAAGAAGGTTGAATCTAGCCGACCGACGTGTTGGGCAAAGGGCGGCCACAGCATAGCGGTGGCCAGCCATCCTGTGGAAACCACCGGTAATGCGAGAAACATAGCTGTCTGGATCATGGCATCCGAGCATGCTGCGTCGGGTTCACCTCGACGAGACCTTTCCAAGTTGTGCGCGTAGAGTCGAAGGAACACATGCGTGCAAAAGGCTCTAATCGACGTCATGGTTGTATGCTGCCACCTAAGGCCCAACAGGCCAATCCGGCTCAGGCTTGGCCTGATTCTCTCCGAAGCCGACAGCGGTGACTGTGAAAACCTTCTCGGCCGCCGTCCCGACGTTGCAAGAGATATTTGCGCCTTAGTGACGCGGGGCAGGCGGAGGCAGCGGCCGGCCAGAAGTGGTACCTCATCACACTAGAGTTCACGCCCGGAAGCCGCCACTGGTGGCGCGGCGGTAAGCTAAGAGTGGTGGAAGGTCATCACTTGCGGACTCCAGAGTGAGGGTCACAGGGTGGAGAAAATTGCGTTCCTCAGCGCACTCAAAGAATTCGATCGCCGGCGGCAACGGAGCGGATGGCTGCAATTCGCGCTTTTCTCGGTACTCCTATCCCTGGTCTTCGTCCTCGTGCCAGCTGGCTTGCGACATGTCCCCCGCGCGGTGATCGGATCGATCGCTGCTCGTCAACTGATACTCATTCTTAGCTTGACGACGGTATTCGTTGGATACACGGCTTACGCGGCCTTGAGTAAGCGCCGACTATTGGAAAAGCTCTCCCTCAGATGTCCGCACTGCGCCAAGGTTTTTTGTGACCAGGATCTAGGGCGCATGGGATACACGGACACGTGCAGTGCTTGCGGAAGCGCAGTATTTAACGGAAACGGCGCAACGCAATCGAGCTGTTCGACAACTCTAGAATCCGCGCCGAGCGGAACTAGTCTCAGGCTTCGGACGCGCGGCGAGATGTTCGGCCTAGCGCAAGATTTTCGCAAACGCGACGGATACAAAATCGACAAGATCACGATCATCCTCGGTGCCGGCATTTTGATGCCACTGTCGTTCGTGCTTCTTATCCCTGTGGGTACGAGCGGCGACATCATTGGGATCACTTTGCGGTCCCTCGCTATCCTAGTCTCGTTGACGGGTGTTTTCGTTCTTGCGCACTTTGCTCGGAAGCGGGCAGCACGCCGCTTCGGACTGGCTTGCCCGTCATGTCAGCACATATTCAAGCCAAGGGAGTTTAAGTATCTCGGGTATTCGGGCCAGTGCGAGCAGTGCAAAGCGCAACTCGTCCGCTAAATCGGCTGCCTCAGAGCTGCCATTCGTCCCTGATGCGAGCTCGGTCACCCGCAGTACGAAGCCGACACCGCGGTGAACCACGAGCCAGATCGATGCGTTCAGGCCGTTACTGAGGGCGAGTCCCAGAGAGCCCACGGTTTTGCGGTAGAGGGCGGCTCGGGGCGGCCAATGCTCATGGGTGCGCCAGACCTCGCTCAGCCAAGCCCATCCTGTCTTACTGTCACGGCGACGACGGCCATTTCACCTGCTGACGCCCTGGCTCGGCACTCCCCGCCCACTCGACATGCCATCGCGCTTGCTGCCTGCGCGGCGCTGATATGAAGGTGTAAGATTTTGGCGCAGGCGAGCAAAGCACAATAGAAGAAAGCGGGGGGACCAGCGTGACGCTCCGAATACGCCTCTCTGCGGCGTTGCTGACCGCGGCGGTGCTTGCACAGAGCCACCCCGCGGCGGCACAGCCCTCCGTGGATCTCGTAAAGACCGACTTGCGAGCGCTCATTCGCGAGGGCGCCAGCCACCCGAATCAATTCGCGGTGGACGTGCCCCATGCAGTGTCCCCGACCACGGCGGGCAGCTGGTCCTCAGCGGGCCCCATGGCTGAGTGGAGCTATGCGGTACGCATTCCCACGGCCGTTTCCATCTCCTTTCACGCTGCGCCCGTGCGACTGCCGGCCGACGCCGTATTGACCGTGCGGAGCGCCACGACGACGTTCACCTACCACGCGACGGACGTGCACCGCGGAGGGCTGTGGAGCCGGATTCATCGCGGAGACACGCTCGAGTTTTCCCTCGAGGTTCCCTCCGCGGAGCGCAGCAAGGTGACCTTCCAGATCGTGAGTCTGCAGGCCGGCTATCGGGGGATCGGCCCAGGTGTTCGGGACAACACCTATTATCGAGAGATCAAGCAGTCCCCCCAGCAAGCCGGCAACGAGACCTGTGTTCAGAACTACGAGTGCAGCGTCACGGCGAGCAACTCGCCCTTGGGGCAGGCAACTGTCGCACTGGTCATCGGGAATGAGATCTACTGCACCGGGACGCTGATCAACGATGTTCCGGGTGATAACACTCCCTACGTGCTGACGGCGCGTCACTGCGAGGCTGACGTGCTCGGCGGGGGCGCTCCCGGGGCAGCGGCCGATGTGACGGTCTACTGGGACGCGACCACGCCCTGCGGCCAGACGCTGGGGAGCATCCTCGATCCCGGCATCAAGACCCAGGCGGGCGCGACGACGATCGTCGAGCAGCAGGACGCATGGCTCATTCTGCTCGACACCACCCCCGTGGTGAGCGATGCGGAGTTTGCCGGTTTCGATGCGAGCGGCGGGACGATTCAGGGCGGCTACACGATCCAGCACGCGCTCGCTTACGACAAGCAGTTCACGGCCTGGTTCGGCCAGGCGCTCGGTCTGACCAATGTGAACATCGACAGTGCACCCTACCAATCGAATTTCTGGCAGGTCGTGAACCAAACGGGAAACATCGCACCGGGCGCATCCGGCAGTGGCCTCATCGATCAGAACAATCATCTCGTCGGCTCACTCACATTCGGCCTCACGCCCAGCGATTCTTCCGGATACGGGTCTTGCCCGGCGAATCCACCTTCCGCGCCCAACGGCGCAAACGGGGTGGCCGACTTTACCTCTCTCGCCGGCGTATGGAACTCTACCGCCGATACGACCAGCAGCACCGGCTCAACCACACTTCAATCGGTGCTCGACCCCGCAAATACCGGCCAGTTGGTCGTCTCGAGCATACCGGCCGTCTCGATCTCCTTCACGGCATCCAGCAACACGCCGGAAGCCGGGCAGACGATACAACTGATGTGGAGCGTGCCTGCCGCGACGGGGTGCACCGCGAGCGGCGGTCTTGCCGGAGACGGTTGGTCCGGAACGCTTGCCGCCAGCGGTTCACGATCGGTATCCGAGCCGGCCGCGTTGGATGTGACCTACCAGCTCACCTGTCGACTTGCAACGGGCGGCAGCGTGAGCTCTTCGCTGTTGATCCCGTGGTATGGAAGTACACCCTTTGTCCAGCTCTACCCGTCAGAGCCCATCGTGTGGACCACACGGCCGCTGACGCTGAACTGGACGTCAAATGTACCGCCCTGCAGTGTGAGCGGCGGGTCGCTCTCGATCAGCAATCAACCCTCATCGGGATCGACCACAACGACCCAAAGCACGGCTGGCGATGTGACCTATAAGGTCTCTTGCGGTTCGGGACCGACCGCAGTGTCGCAGTCGCAGACAGTGACTTACGTTCCGCCCAGCCTCACCTTTGGGGCTAATGCGACGGACCGGCTGCTCGGGCAACCTCTGACACTGGGTTGGATCGTTTGGGCAGACTCCTGCGCATCCTCGGGCGGCGCTCCCAATGACGGCTGGGACTCGAATATCTTCGGCCCCGCCACCACCGGCTTTTCGCCGCGAGTCTCAACGCTTGGCACCTACACCTACACACTGACCTGCTCGTCGGGACCCCTTTCGGTGTCCCAAAGCGTCACGGTAACGATCGAAGACAACGCCCCATACGTCACGGCCTCGTTGAGC
>Ga0335072_10000631_pt1 | contig 65086 bp, 55 predicted proteins | sample Lox_Sample_21_FD_206725 | JGI IMG/M metagenome (GOLD analysis project Ga0335072, IMG submission 206725) | Soil microbial communities from Loxahatchee National Wildlife Refuge, Florida, United States - Lox_Sample_2.1 | ecosystem: Environmental > Terrestrial > Soil > Wetlands | place: USA...
GCCCGCGGCTTCGCCCCGGCGAATTTTCTTCCGTTGATCGATCGTGCCCTCTATCCCGCGACGGAATATCCCGCCGGCCAATGGGAGTACATGCTGTTCTATGAAGAGGATTTCGCCAAGGCGAGCGCCACCTTCGAGGCAAACGTCGAGAACACGGTGAAGGTCTTGTTCCGCAAGGGCAACCCGACCTACCGGGGCAAGCCGGCCCGCACGGCGCTGGTGCGCCACGATGGCGGCTGGTTCAACGGTGCTGCGGTGGCGCCTGACGTGCCACTGGATACCGACGTGCTCACGGTGCAGGACCTGCGCGCCTATGTGGCCGCGTTGCAATGCAACGGGTTCTTCGGGCCGGATTCCTGGTACATGAACCATACGCGCAACATCGAGTATGCCGCGGAGGCCGCAAACAGCGGCCGGTTGAGCATGCCGGTGTTGTTCCTGCACGCCGCGCATGACTACACTTGCGAAACGTTGGTATCGCGCCTGGCCGAGCCGATGCGGCTGGACTGCGATGACCTGACCGAAGCCGTTGTCCCGTCAGGCCACTGGATGGCCCAGGAAAAGCCGTCCGGGGTCAACGCCGCGATAGCCCAGTGGCTGGCGCATAAGCTGCCATCCCTGTGGTGCTCGGCGCTCGAGGGGAAAAACCGGGCCTGATCCAGGACGTTCCGCTGTTGCTGTAGCGAAATACGGCCTGGATCAGGTCAGCGACTTGTCTCGACCGTCCGCCCTTATCCCGCTGCGATCTCTCGCGTTGCGCGGATCGGCAGTTTGAGCGCCTTGCAAAGCGCACTCAAATTTGCGTCACGTGGCTTTACCCGGTCGGTTTCCCAGAAATAAATGCTGGCGGCACTGACGCCGACTTGGTCGGCGAGTTCGGCGACCGAAAGGCCGCGTCGCAGGCGCGCATCGCGAATGTAACGCGACAGGCTGGGTTTACGAGCCAAGATGATTCTCCGCTTGGTTGGTTTGACGAATGGGGGCACTCTATATTGAATTTGGACCGGCTTGGCAACTCGCGCGTCTGAAAGAGACTTGAAACCTCTCTTAAAGTCCTATTAACGAACGCTAAATTCCAAGACAGGCGACTGGCCGGGTCCGGCACGGTGTGCCGCGATGCAGCAATCCATCAGTCGCGCATTGGACTTCCGGTACCCCGCATTGTTGTGCACGAAGGATTTGGGACGGACTCAATGGCCGTCGAGGAATGCTCGGTAGGATAAACGGTAAATTGTGCGAGGGGGAAAATTATGTTCAGCCGGTACGGCAGGCCACTTGGATCATCATCCCCTGCGCGCATGCTGATTCCCTTCTGCAAAGTCACGTCCTCGCGCGGTCCCGCGTGCGTTTTCTCCAGCGTTGGATGCACGGCAGTATCGCGGCCAACACATGCAGGGAACTGGCGTGCCGGGAGGGACGCGCGAGAGCCTCGTGCGAAAGTCCTGCCATCCATGTTACTAAAAAGTAATGTTCCTGCTTGGGCAATCCATGGTTGCACGGTACTACTTTTCCCCGGCCTACGCGCAATTGTGTGATCGATGCAAGATTAGACACAGCGGCCGGCGGCTCTCCTGCAAAACTGGTAAATCTCACATAGTGAGCCTAGAGAGGTATTCTCTTTACCGAGGGATAGACGGCAGTGCCAGCCGAATTATTGCAAGAAATCATCTTTGGGTCCGGAAGCGAGGACAGGAACCATCTCGGAAGCGGATGGTCTGCAGCCGAAAACGGATTTCGCTGGATGATCGGCACCGAAAGCGATCTGTGGCTAAGCAACCCGGGGTCCGGCGATGCTTTCGTGCTGCAGATCGAACTGACCCCCTTCTGCCATCCGCCGGAACTCCGGTCACAACGGGTCAGAGTTCTTGTCAGGGGCCAACCGGTCGGGCGATCCGTCCTGGCGATCAACACCTGCGTCGCCTACCGCGTCGCGGCCGAGTTGTTGTCCGGCAAGGCGCCGGTCCGAATTGTCTTTCAGCATCCGGATGCGGCGCGGCCGACGGACTACGGCCATCCGAATGACACGCGGCAACTTACCCTGGCGATCCGCAACCTGCGGCTATTGCGCGTGACTGGCGAGCTGGCGGAATTTCGCCTGGAAGGCGGCCGCGGCGTCACCCCGGCAGAGGTTGCGGCCGAAACCGATGTGCCGGCTGCGCAATTCCTGATGCAATTCGAAAGCCTTGGCGACAACTGCGAGTTCGGACTAGTGCAACGACGCTGCGGCGCGGAACCGCTGAGCCTGCTGCGCTTTTCCAATATCGGGTTACGCGACCTGGTGCGCGCGCTCGAGATGAAATTTGACGGTCTGGGCGAGTTGGACGCCTTGCATTACTGGACCGACGATTCGCCGCGGCGCGAATACGTGCTGCGGGACAGCCGCTATTCCCTCACCTTCCACACGTTCCTTTACCACGGCGATGTCGACGAAAGCCGCCTGCTTGCGCAGCAGGCGGCGCGGCTGAAGCTGCTGCGGCGTAAATTGCTCGAGGATCTCGCGAACGGCGAGAAGATTTTCGTCATTAAGCGGAATGATACCCCGCAGGACGAAGAGATCCTGGCGTTGTATGCCTGCTTGAATTTATACGGCAGCAATACCCTGTTGTGGGTGGTCCCTGCCGATGCGCAACACCAGCCCGGCACCGTGGAACGCGTATTGCCAGGCTTGTTGAAAGGCTACATTGATCGCCTTGCACCGAACGAAAACGCCCACGACCTGTCGTTCGATCTGTGGTTGCGGTTGTGCCTGCAAGCGCGGCGCATCGTACCGGCACGGCGGGTCGCCGCCTGACGCGGCCTAACGGGGCGCGACAGCAGGCCTCTGCAGCAGCATCAGGCGATAGGCATTGAGGCAAACGCGCAGCCAGGCATTCAGCGACAGGTCGTGCGCATTCTCCGCCGGCGCGAAACGATCCACATAGCCACGGAACAGGCCATTTTCCAGCACCTCCACGGTGCCGACCTGTGCCGGCGTTTCAGTCGGCACGACCCACAGCAGAGTGTTCGGCCCGAAACGGTTCAACGCGAGGAACAGTGCCCGCAATTCCTCGCGGCTGACCTTGTCGTTCTGCTTGTATACGAAGATCTTCTCATGCACCTCAAGTTCCTCCATGAACTTGCGATGCAGGAATTTCAAACGAGTCGACTCCTGCTCCTTGAGCAGCCAGGCGCTCCGTTGATGCTCCAGGACGAAGGTGTGGTACAGCAGGCCGTAGCGCCGGTCGGCAATCATGTATTCCTTTTCGCTGCCCATCCCTTCCAGGCGCGGCTCGATGTCCTCCGGCGCTCCGATGCCCTCGAACCCGGCGTCCAAACCGCGTACCAGATCGCGGATGAAGGTGCTGGAAAAGCGCAGCAGCCCCAACGGCTCGGCATCGCAACGGCGCTGCACCAGGCCGAATTCGCAATTCTCGCCCAGACTCTCGAACTGCATCATGAGCTGCGTCGTCGTCAGGCCGGTCTGCTGCTTGATATACTGGCTTATATCCTCGAGCTCCGGCTGTCCAGGATCCCTGGTGTAAGTCCCTGGGATCAGCAGCCCGGGCGGGAGCGCGACCGGTGAGTCGAAGATACCGCCAGCCAGCCGGTAGAGTTGGGCGGAGGCGAGCGATAGCGCCAGCGGCCGATCGTCGGGGACGTCGGAAATGTCCATCGGCCGCGCGGCATCCGGATGTTGCAGCGTAATCACCGTACGGCGAGCATCGCGGAACACGGGATTGGGCAGCTTGTAGGCCAGGATGCTCGGTCGCGACACACTACAGGAGCCGACGACAACGTCGTTGGAGGAGACGATCAGCCGCTGCGATGGCAGGTCCGGGGGGTGGGCGAAGGGTATGGCATCCAGCACGAGCAAATAGGCGCTGGCCTCGGGGTCCAGGCGGACCAGGATCTGGCTCTCGCCACCGACCATCCAGGTGAAGTCGCTTTCCGCGCGTGCCCAGCCGCCGGCCAGGTAGCTTTGGCTGTTCCCAGATGATTTGAAATCGATGCTGAGTTCGAGCTCCACCGGCATAATAGTGCTCAGGCACCCCTTTCGGTGCGTAGCGCAGACAGCAAGCGCGACGGCCTGACCGCGCGTTGCAAACCCGCGAAAGTCCCCTTGTGGATTCCCGTGCCCCGTCTGCTCTCGTAGGGCAAGCGGACGGAAGACGCTACAAAAAAGAGACGGTGGTGCGCAATCCCCCAACTACCCGGCCGTTGAGGGTTTTGGCGAACGCGCAGGCAAATTGCGTTGCGAGCGCCGATCCTGAAACAAATCCTATGCGACGGGTGCGCCCTGGCGCCGCCTGGCTATCCTGCCGAGGCGCAACATTCAAGCCGCCGGATGGAGAGCCCGGATATCCTGGTCAATCCGTCCGGAGGCTGCATGCTCTGTCAGCACATGCAGTCGGATCTGACGCCCTTGGCGAAAATTCGAATCGGCAAATCCCATGGTGTCCAATCCGTCCAGCAGGCGGCGAATAGTACCAGACAACGTCGCCTGCGGTTGATGATCGGGCGCCAGAGAGCGGAACAACGAAAAATCCACCTGGTATGATCGCCGGTCTGGCGGCGCATTTCTATTTATTGTCAAAGAGCAGCCGGGCACCTGATCAACCACGGCCTGCGCCAGGTCGCGCACCTGGTAATTCCAACCGTCTGATCCGGCGTTGACCACCAGCAGATCGCCGCCATGCTCCGGTGGCCGACGCACGGCCCATTCGATCGCGCGTGCCATGTCGGTCACGTCGATCAGCGGTCGCCAGGGCGTGCCGTCGCTCAAGACCGTGATTTCCTTGGTTGCCACGGCACAGGCGACAAAATCGTTCAGAACCAGGTCGAGCCGCAGACGGTCCGACATGCCGCATGCCGTCGCGAAGCGCAGACATGTAACGATCATCCCGCCGCGATCCATCTGCCGCAAGCCCTCCTCGGTCGCGATTTTCGAGCGGGCATAGGCGGTCAGCGGCAAGACGCTGTCCATTTCGGTCCGCGCTGCGTCCGAGGCGGCGCCGTAGACGCTGCAACTGGACGCAAACACGAAGTGCCGCACACCCGCGTCCCGCGCCAGATTGGCAAGCCGAATGCTGGCGAGGTGGTTTACGGCATTGGTTTGTTCGGCGAAGCGGTCGCCCATCGGGTCATTGGAGATGGCGGCCAGGTGGACCACGGCGTCGCAACCGGCCAGAACGTCGGGCGGGATGTCACGCACATCGCCGAAGATCTGGCGGTTCAGCAACGCCTCAGGCAAGGAAGAGCACCCGGTCAGGCAATGGCCGAACAAACCGGAATCGTAGCCGACGAGCTCCGCCTGCGGGAAGCGTGTGCGCAAATGGCGGGTAAGAACTGGCCCGACATACCCCATGTTGCCAGTGATCAGGATTTGCATGACGACGCCGTTACGTTTGGGAAGGCACCCGTTCGGATGGCTGGTGGAATATCATACCGCAGCCTTTTGCAGATGGCAATTATTACCATGAATTGATTACCATGAATTGATAAAGGTCCACAACCAAATCTCTTGGGGGATATTTTCTGCCCCGGCCGAACACAATCGTCTGCTGCGCCCGCAAAACCTTTGCTTCCTCCGAGCCCAAAAAGTTAAAGTCGTATTCTGCCGCGCCTCGCCGGCCGCCTTCAGGACCCACACCGTAATGCGCCGCCTCTTCCATTCCGCTGCTGCATCGCTCACGCGCCCGCCTGGAACTTTCTCATGAGCGCCGCGGCAGGCGGCAGACAAAGGCGGCGGAGGCGGAGGGGCGACTCGTCCTCGCGGCTGCGCACGCCCGACCAGTTGAACCAGTCCGTCGCCCGCCGTCCTGTTCGCGCGGCCGACGCCCTTGGTGCCGCCGTTATCGTTGTCATCTGCGCCGCGTTGATCGCACTGGTCTGGATCAACGCGGCCAACGCCATCGGTGAACGAACGGACAATCAGCGCGACCGGGTCGAGGCTACCCTGACCGCGCAGGCCACCACGCTCGCCATGCAGGTGGAGCATGAGCTGCAACAAATCGATCAGTCGCTCGCCATCATCCAAGCCGAGTGGGACGATCACCCGGACACCTTCAGGCTCGACGACTGGCGCAAGAGGGTCCCTGCGCTCACCGCCATGTCCGACGACGTCTTCATCGCCAACGACCATCATGTGATTGTCCAGGACATCCTGCCGGCGGCGGTCGGCCAGGGCATAGGCTCGGCCTATGGCAATCTCGACAACGGCTCGTTGGAGCCGATCCGCCTCGATGATCCTGCCGTGAAAGACAGCACCCTATTGCTCGGCGAACTGGGCAGCGACGCGGTCACGCGGGCGTACACAATGTATATGGTGCGGCCGCTGAAGCCGAAGGGCTGGCTGGTTGGTGCTTCCTACCGCTCGAAGGCCTTGACCCGGGTATTCGCCGTCGCCGGCCTGGGACAAGGCGGCCTCGCCGCTCTGGTCGATACCTTGCATGGCGACGCGCAGGCCTTGGCGGGCAGCGCCGCGGTCCGCCCGACTATCAACATCGCCAACTCCGAGCTGTACAAAGCGGTGAAGGCGCATCCTGACGATGGCGTTTGGGGCGGCACCACGCCGATCGACCACGTCGAGCGGCTCATCGCCTACCACAAGGTTCCTGGCCGCGATCTTATCGTGCTGGTGGGCGAAACCGACGCCGTTGCGATGGAGCCGGCCGATAGCTGGGATGCGGCCGCGCGGACACTGGCGGTGATTGCCACGCTGCTGGTCATTGCGATTGGCGGTGCGATCTGGTGGGAGCTCTGGCACTGGCGTCAGATTCGCCGCAGGCAACGCGCGTTGGTGCAGACGCAGACAACGCTGGCCGGCGCACAGACCGAACTCGCTGCCCTGCGGCGGCGCTATGCGGTCGACGAAGTGCAGGTGCAGACGCTGTTGCCGCTCGCTGCGGCAGGTGTCGCGGTGACTGATTCGGAAGGTCGCGTTGCGCGTTGGAACCCTCGTTTCATCAAATCGCTGGGGGTGCCGCGAGATACCGTGACCGAGGGCTTGCCGCTGGACGATCTGCTGCGCCGGCAGCTGGCGCAGGAACAAAACGGGGAGCCGGAGAACCTCGACGGTGAAGTCGCGCGCCGTCTTGCACTGTTGCATCCGGAATCGGGCGAAGGCTCGCTGGCCTGGACAGCGCAGGACGGCACTGCATGGGTCATGCATGCGAAGCCGCTGCCCGACCGCGGTACCTTGCTGATTGTGGAACATGCCGCGGAAGAAAAGTTGGAAGACCAGGTCGCCGATCCGGTGGAGTGGTGACCGCGGCTGCCGATCGACATTACGCCGCCAGGGCGAGGATCTCCTTCACATCGGCCGGCCCGTTGATCGGGCGCGGATTGCGCGGCACCCACGGCGTGTGCATCGCACCCTCAGCAATCCGGTCGATTGCGTTGCGCGGAACGTTAACCGCGTGCAGACTGCGCGGCATGCCGAGCCCGGCGATGAGGGCATCCAGCACCTCGCCGGCGTCCTCGCCCGGATGGTCCATCGCCGCGGCGACCAATGCCTGGCGCTCGGCATTCGCCGGCTTGTTCCAGCGCATCACCGCGGGCAGCATGATGCACGACGTGTGGCCGTGCGGAATGTCGAAGACCGCGCCCAGCACATAGCCGATGCCGTGGCTTGCCCCCATCGGCACGCCGGCCGCCAGCGGCCCCATCGACAGCCATGCGCCCATCTGGCAATCGAGCCGCGCCTCGATATCGCCTGGATCGGCTTTGACTCGCGGCAGCCCACGCGCAAGCAAGGCCAGTCCGCGCAACGCCTGAGCGTCGGCATAAGGATTTGCCGCGCCGGAGCAAATTCCTTCCACGCAATGATCCACCGCGCGGATACCGGTGGACAGAAATAGCCATTCCGGGGTAAAAACAGTCAGCGCCGGATCGAGGATGACCGCGCGCGGGATGATCATCGGGTGGCGGAACAATTCCTTCACCTTGGTGCGCTCGTCCGTCACGCCGGCGATGGCGCTGAACTCGCCGGCGGACAGCGTGGTTGGCACCGCGATCTGCGGCACGGTCGGCGGTTGGCAGGGCGGGGCTACCATCGCGCCATCCAGCCCCTTCACCGGCCGCAACGCATCCAGCGCCTCGGGCGTGGCGATATCGTTCGCGAGGCAAAGCTGCATTGCCTTGGCGCCGTCGGTGATCGAGCCGCCGCCGATCGTCACGATCAGGTCCGCCTGTGCCGCACGCGCCTGCACTGTCGCGGCGATCACGGCCTGCCGCGGCGTGTGAGGCGGCATGCGGTCGAACGTGCCGGCATGGCGGTTGCCGAGCGCAGCCCGCACCGCGTCGATCGTGCCGGGCGTGCGATTGAGCGTGCCGCTGACCATGAGAAACACGCGGCTTGCGTCCAGGCGCCGTACCTCCTCCGCGACGGCGTCGGCCGCCGCGACCCCAAACAGCACCTGCTCCATCTTGCCGAACACGACGCGCCCGGTTTGCAGCATGATGTGTCCTCCCGGATGAATGCTCCTCCCGTTGTCCGGGGGCCGAGGTACTATCGCGCCACCGGGCGGCGGACAGTCAAGTGCGGCCCGGCAGTTCTGTAGCCCGGCAGTTCGATCCGGCGTTTGGCGACAAACGGGCCAGCCCTGCTTGGGAAGACGGACGGATCAACGCCGGCCATGAGGGGAGCAACGTGGCGATTCGCAGTACGTCTGCATCGTTGCGGACATGCCGGCCGGGGTGGACCAGGCTAGGCAATCCGCACACTCGCCAGGCAGCAGGCTTCATAGCAATGTCAGTGAACGCTATTGGAGTCCAGTGCGCCGCCTCGTCACGCACGCCGGGGTCAGGAAAGATAACACATGCAGCCTCCTATCCTGCGTTTGCTGCTGTTGATTGGCCTTGCGTTCTTCCTCGGACTGGCGTTCGAGGAGTTTTATGCCCGTGTGCACCAGAAACGCCCCGGCGGCATCCGCACGTTTCCATTGCTCGCGCTTGCCGGTGCCTTGCTCTATCTTCTGGATCCGGCGCATCTGCTGCCCGTGAGTGTCGGGCTGCTCGCGCTGAGCGCCTGGCTCACCTGCTATTATTGGCAGCACGGCCGTGAGACCGATACCGAGGGCTTTCCCAATGTCGGCCTGGTTGTGCCGATCTGCAACGTGCTGGCCTATCTGCTGGGCCCCATCTCGCTGGCTGAACCGCCATGGGTTGCGGTGGGCAGCACCGTTGCCTGCGTGCTGTTTCTTACCGCGCGCGAAGGGCTGCACGGCTTTGCCCGCAGCATCGAACTGGCCGAGATCGTCAACGCCGGCCGCTTCCTGCTGTTGACCGGCTTCATCCTGCCGGTGCTGCCCACCACGCCGGTGACATCACTGACGACGCTGACGCCGTTCCAGGTCTGGCTTGCCGTTATCGCAGTTTGCTCGGTGTCTTACATAAGCTACCTGCTGCAACGCTACGTCGTGCCGTCCGAGGCGACGCTGCTGACCGCCGTGCTCGGCGGATTCTATTCGTCAACCGCGACGGTGGTCGTGCTCGCACGCCGTGCGCGCGCGGCTGCGACAGCACTGCGCCAAGAGCAGACCGGGATGATCCTCGCGACCGCCGTGATGTACCCGCGGCTTCTTGTCGTCATTGCCGTGTTCGATCCGCCCCTTGCCTTGGCGCTGGCACCGGCGTTGCTGGGCCTTTGCGCATTGGGCCTGGTGATGGCGGCAGGGTGGTACCGCAGCGGCGCTTCGGCGCACCGCAACGGCGCAGCCGCCGAGCCGCCTGCCAATCCGCTGGAACTTGGTACCGCCGCGATCTTTGCCGTGATGTTCGTGTTGGTGTCGATCGTCACCGCATGGGCGATGCGGCACTTTGGGGCGCTCGGGATTTATAGCGTCGCGGCGATCGTCGGTGTGTCCGACATCAACCCCTTCGTCCTGACGCTTGCGCAGCATGGCGCAGGTGGGATCCCGGCGACGGTTGCGGTGGTTGCGACACTTCTGGCGACGTCGTCCAACAACCTGTTCCAGGCGATTTACGTGGCCGCATATTCCGGCGGCAAGGCCGGGTGGGTACCATCCGCGGCGCTGGTGCTGCTGGCGTTGTGCAGCGTCGCAATCGCTGTGGCACTGGCGTGACGCCGCTTGCGGCGCTTTGTTCGACGGGATGGGTGAAGCTCGGGAGAACGATCCATGCCTCGTATTCTGCGCGCGCCGGGTGGCGTGCCGCCGTTGGAATTCGGCAATCGCGCCTTCCACGGCCTGACGACGGCCGCCGGCAATGTCGTGGTCATCGACTCGCCCTCACTGGTCGCGCAATCCGTTGCGCCGATCGATGCGCCGCGCGATGTGCTGGTGCACGCCGCCTATCTCGCCGCGCCGCCGACCGTGGGTTTGCTGAATCGCGGCCTGCGCGGCGTGATCGCGGTGGATGCCGGGATCGGTCGCAATGATTCCGGCGTGGGCGGTCTCGCGCTGGCGGACAGCGTGCACGTGCCGGCCGCCGCGGTGAGTGTGTTCAGTGCCGAGATGTGCATCGGGCGATCGGTGTGGGACGACGGCGTGATCAGCCGCATAAACGCCACCGCGGCGGCGCTGGGCGTGCAGCCCGGGCTTTCGACGCAGGAGGCGGCGGCACTGATGCTGCATGCACCTCACGGGATGGGGCGGCATCTCGCCAATCCTGAAGGCGACAGCGACTTTCTGATTCAGGCCGGCGAGGACGGCAGCATTTTTGGCTGCTGGAGCATGGGCCTGCCCGGTGGCGATCGCGCGCGCGACGTGTTCTGCGTCGGCACGCCGGTGGATACCACGATGACGGTGCATATGTACAATCACCGCATCCTGCCGCGTGGTGTGATCGGCAGCGATGGCGGCTTCGGCCGCGCGCAGATGGCCATCGTGGGACTGCATATCTTGCAGGACATGGGCATCGCATGCGCTGCCGTGTCCCACCTGAGTGCCGAGTTGGGGAACGCGCGCAGCATCCACGGTGAGGGGATAATCACCATTGCCAACCAGTCCGCGGAAGCAGCCGGGGTACGCGCTGGCATGTCGGCGCGCGAGGCTGCGGCGCTGATGCTACATCGGGCGGTGCCGCTTGTGCCGTAATGGCCTATGTCATTCCGAGGCGCAGAGCGACGAAGCAACCTCGTTCGGGGGAAGCCTCCAGACTGTCCGTACGCCTGCACCACGGGGATCGCTGCGTCGCTGACGCTTTCACAGAAAAGGCACAAGCCATCCGTCACCTCTGCATCGGCATCATCGCGCGCATCGGCATCAGATTGTCGGTCAGATGCGCCATGATCCAGACCGAACCGCCGAAGATCAGCGCCACGATCAGCACCCCGAAGGCCAGCGCCAGGATGTTGTTGGTGTTGTCAGGCGCGCTGGTGATGTGCAGGAAGAACACCAGGTGCACGCCGATCTGGGCGACAGCCAGCACGATCAGCGCCACAGGAATGCCCGGTCCCCAGATCAGTTTCGTGCCTTCGATATAGAAGGCCGCAGCCGTCAGCAGTGCCGCCAGCACCAGGCCAAGCACATAGGTTTGGATGCTCTCACGAATGCTCTGGCCGGCTCCCTCCATATACCCGGGGCCGGCATCGCCGTATTGCGGATCTCGATGCTGATGTGCGTCGCTCATCGGCCCAACCCCAGCAGGTAGACGATCGTGAACAGGGCTACCCAGATAATATCCAGCGCGTGCCAGAAAAGATTGAAACACAGCAAACGGCGCAAGACATTCGGCCGGAATCCCTTGACACAGACTTGCGCCATCATGGTGCCCAACCACAGCAGCCCGGCGGTGACGTGCAGGCCGTGGCAGCCCACAACGGCGAAGAACGATGACAGGAAGGCACTGCGCTCCGGGCTGGCGCCGCGCGCGACGAAGGAGGCGAATTCCTGGCATTCCAGAACCAGGAACATAGCGCCGAGCAAACCCGTGACCAGCAGCGCCACTTCCGTCCAGAGCAAATCGCGTGCGCGCGTCGCCACGGCAGACAGGCCGCAGGTGAAACTCGACAGCAGCAGACAGGTGGTTTCCAACGCAACATGGGTCGGATCGAATAGTTCCCTGCCCGAAGGGCCGCCGGCCGTCGCCGTCGCCAGCACCGCATGCGCCGCGAAGAACGCGGAAAACATGATGATGTCGCTGAGGATGAATATCCAGAATCCGTACGCCACAACGACGTTGCGCGGTGCAGGGCCACCTTCGCCGCGGCCGGTTGGATAATCACGCCCCCCATGGCCGCCATGACCGTCCCGGATCAGGTACGGATCCATATCCCGCCGGTGTGGCCCCGGCAGAGCCTGGCTGACGCTCATACTTGCTCTCCGACCTGGGCATGAGCCGCCAGCCATTGCTCGCGGGCGCTGCGGCGAGCGCGATCAATCGCGGCCACTTCCTCGGCCGGCACTTCGTATTCTTCCTTGTCACGCCAGGCGAAGATCACGAACACGGCGTAGGCCGCGACCAGGCCGAGACCCACCATCCACCAGATCTGCCAGATCAGTGCAAAGCCGGTGATCGTGGCAAAGAACGCCGTGATGAAGCCGGTTGGGCTGTTGCGCGGCAGTTCGATCGGCTTGTAGTCGGGTTCCGGCGCAAGATGCTGAGCTTCGATGGTGCGGCGCTTGATTTCCCAATACGGCTCCTCGCCGTGCACGTTGGGCAGCACGGCGTAATTGAACGCCGGTGGTGGCGACGCCGTGGACCATTCCAGCGAGCGGCCGTTCCACGGATCGCCGGTTTCGTCGCGCAGTTCATCGCGGCGGCGGATGCTGACGACAAGCTGCGTGACCTGGCATACTGCACCGGCGAGCGTGATCAGCACCCCAACACCGGCCGCCAACACCCAAGGCCGCCAGGCCGCGACGTCGTACTCCTGCAGCCGCCGCGTCATGCCCAGCAATCCGGCGACGTAGAGCGGCATGAAGGTCGCGTAGAAGCCCGCGAGGGTGAACCAGAACGCCGCCTTGCCCCAGCCTTCATGCAGGCGGAAGCCGAACGCTTTGGGGAACCAGTAGGTCAGGCCGGCAAAGCCACCGAACACAACCCCGCCGATGATGACGTTGTGGAAATGTGCGACCAGGAAAAGGCTGTTGTGCAGCTCGAAATCGGCGGGAGGCACCGCCAGCATCACTCCGGTCATGCCGCCGATCACGAAGGTAATGATGAACCCGATCGACCACAGCATTGGCGCGTCGAAGCGGATGCGCCCGCCATACATGGTGAAGATCCAGTTGTAGATTTTCACACCGGTCCCGACGGCGATGATGCTGGTGGCAATGCCGAACACGGCATTCACGTCGCCGCCCGCGCCCATGGTGAAGAAATGGTGCAACCACACCATGAAGGAGACGAGGCAAATGAAAAGCGTGGCGGCAACCATGGAGCGGTAGCCGAACAGGGGCTTGCCGGAAAACGTGGGGATCACTTCGGAAAACACGCCGAAGGCGGGCAGTACCAGGATGTAGACTTCCGGATGGCCCCAGGCCCAGATGAGGTTCACGAACATCATCTGGTTGCCGCCTGCGGTATCCGTGAAGAAGTGGAAACCCAGGTAGCGGTCCAGCGCCAGCATGGCGAGCGTCGCCGTCAGCACCGGAAAAGCGGCGACGATCAGCAGGTTGGATGCCAGCGCGGTCCAGCAGAACACCGGCATGCGCATATAGCTCATGCCGGGGGCACGGATTTTCAGGATGGTGGTGACGAAATTGACACCGGTCAGCAGCGTGCCCACGCCGGAAATCTGCAACGCCCAGATATAGTAATCGACGCCGACGCCAGGTGTGTATTGCGCCTCCGACAAGGGCGGATAGGGCAGCCAGCCAGTGCGAGCGAACTCGCCCACCACCAAGGACAGGTTCACCAGCAGCGCGCCGGTCGCGGTAAGCCAGAAGCTGGTGGAATTCAGTGTCGGGAAGGCGACGTCGCGTACGCCGAGCTGCAACGGCACGACGAAATTCATCAGGCCGATCATCATCGGCATGGCGCCGAAGAAGATCATGATCGTGCCGTGGGCCGAGAAGATCTGGTCGTAATGCTCTGGTGGCAGATAGCCTGGGGCACGGAACGCCAGCGCCTGTTGCGAGCGCATCATCAGCCCGTCGATGAAGCCGCGCAGCAGCATCAGCAGCGACAACAGCATATACATTACGCCGATGCGCTTGTGATCGACGCTGGTGATCCACTCGTTCCACAGGTACGGCAGGTGGCCCTTGACGATGATCCAGATGATGACGGCGACCAGCACCAGGAAGACGGCGCCGCCGGCGACCAGGGGAATCGGCTGGTCGAACGGGATGGCCTGCCAGGTGAGCTTGCCAAGCATCTCAACCCTCCGGACGTGGGTGGCCGCGTAGGCCGCCAGGTCCGGTCTGCGGACCCGGGCCCGGCGGGACGGTCCGGGCCGTAATGGCGCGGAACAATGACGGATCGACTGATCTGTAGGCGTAGGGCTGGACGTTCTGGCTTTGCTTCTCCAGGGTGGCATAGCCGGTCAAATCGAGCGTCGGTCCCCTGCCCTGCTGAACGCTCTGCACCCAGCTCGCGAAATCTGCCGGTGCCACTGCGCGCATGGTGAAGTGCATGCCGGAGAAACCGTCGCCGCTGAACTGCGACGACTCACCGTAGTAGTTGCCCTGATGGTTGGCCTCCAGCCAAAGCTGGCTGACCATGCCGTTCATTGCGTAGATCATGCTGCCGAGCTGCGGCACGAAGAACACGTTCATCACGCTTGCCGACGTGAGATAGAAATGGATCGGCGTGTTGGCCGGCACGACGAGCTGGTTGACGGTGGCGATGTGCTGGTCTGGATAGATGAACAACCATTTCCAATCGAGCGAGACGACTTGCACGTTGAGTGGCGCGTTACGCGATGCGATCGGCTTGTATGGATCGAGATCATGCGAGCCGATCCAGATCACGCCGCCCAGGAACAGGATGACCAGCAGCGGGATGGCCCAGACGATCAGCTCCAGCCGGCCAGAATAGTCGAAATTCGGCAGATAACGCGCCCGGGTGTTGGATGCGCGGAACCACCAGGCAAACAGCAATGCCGCGACAAGCGTCGGCATCACGATCGCCAGCATGATTTCCAGGGCGTTGAGCATGATCAGCCCGTCGGAATCGCCGATCGGGCCTTGCGGATCCAGGATTCCGCCGCACGCGCCCAGCGGCAGCAGCGGCGAAATGCGAACAGCGGTGCGCAGGCAAGACCTCACGCGCCTGGAAACAGCGTGCGCGGGACAGATAGGCTGCGCCGAATTCGCGCGCATGATGCGGTGGCCTCCCGTTATCGAGCGCATGACGCCAGACTGACATCTCTGCCGGGAACCGGCATTGCTGCCGGATCCTCAGCGGCCATCTTCGAAAATGTACGCACGCGAGAAACTCCAGCGGCGCCGGCAGTGGAACATGGACGGACAGTGGTTGCCTTCTTGAGCAACCGCCGCAAGCGATTGTTTTTGTGCGGCCCTGAGCAATGAGCGCAACGGCCAACGGCTATCCGCAGATCAACCGCATTGCCAGAGCCTATGCGTTCACGATCCGGGCAATTGATCGGGTATCGCCGCGGCTATTTCGTATGAAACCACCGTATGCCGTCTTGTCCGAATGCTTGCTGTTTTGTCGGAACGCTGGTGCGCGATCCCCGGGTCAAGCCAGACGACAGGACCGAACGACGCGCTGGAAGCCTGGCTCACAGGACACACAACAATACTCACGCAAACGGGAACCTCTGGTATCCGCCGCTTGTTTACGCGGAAACGCAGAGGAGTCCGCGTGATGACTGATCCTGGGAAAAGCGAAGCAGTGCAGGTCGAGTTACCTGCCCGTGGTTATCCGCCTTCAGAAGAGGCCGTGAGTAACTGGTTCCGTGGCCGTGTTGGACGCGAGCCGGCCGAATTGGAACTGGGCATGATCATCGGTGCCATGGCACAGCGTGAAGCGACGCGGCCACGTGACCACGGCGCACCGCCCACGGAAGCCTGGATCACCGGCCCGTTGCCCTCACGTACTGTTCATGACTGAACTCCGCATGCAGTGGTGGCGGCCCGGGATCGGGTGGCACGGGAATGGGAAACGGCGGCTCCTCAATTGGGGGCGGCTCGTCAGGATCGGGATCGGGATCAGGGTCGGTCGGTCCGCCCGGCGGGCGGGGTGGCACGGATAGCGACGCCCGCCAGGCGGCCAAGGTCATGCCCGCGCGCCGCCGTCGCCTGCCGGGGCCGGCAACGGACGCATCGCCTGCTGCGCCGTCTGGGTCGCAAGCTGCAACAGCGTCGAACTGGATTCCACTGCCCGGTTCACCGCGCCAAGGTAGATATTGCGCTGCACCTCGGCGAATTCTTCCAGCGACTTGCACCGCAACAGCTCCTGCGGCCGATGGGCCGCTTCGTCGGCCGTGCGATCCAGCATATCGAGCCAAACGTGCTGCATTTGTTGCAGGCCCTGCCCCAATCGAAGATAGCTCGAGAACAGTGCTTGCAGGTTTTCCGCGGTGTTGTCGCCGGCTTCATGCCAGATTTGCAGAGCGCGCGCCATAGCCCCCAGCACGCGATGGCTGCGGCCACAGCCGACCTCGGCCAGCCGTCCATTCATGCCGGCCGCCGCGCGCATGCCCAGCATCATGACTTCGTGGCCTTGCTCGGCCACGCGCTGCCCCATTTCGACCGCCGCATCGGCGGTCTTGGCCACGGTGTCCGCAACGCTCTCGCCCATGTCGCGGAACTCCTCCGCAGCTTCCTGCGCTACCGCCTCGCCTCGCTCGATTGCCTCGCGTGAGGCGCGCGCCGCCGCGTCACGATTCCTTCTTGTCTCTGACATAGGAATTTCCCCTTGCATGGCGGCGCAGTACCACGCCGCAGGGGAAGAATGCGCCGCAATGCCACTGGTTGCGTGACAGATCGGAAAGAACGAAAATGTCGCACAGGATTGCTCTGTCGCGGTTACAGCAGGGCGCGGTTACAGCAGGGCGCGGTTACAGCAGGGCGCGGTTACAGCAGGGATGGAGGAGACGCACAATGGCAAGGTTGGTGGCGGCGTTTGGCTCATCGCATAGCCCGATGCTGGCGGCACAGGCCGCGGACTGGAACGGCGGTTTCCTAAGCCGCGACCGCGCCCGCGCGCATGTCGATCTCGATGGCAATCCGTGTCGTTACGATGATTTGCTGGCGTCCGCGCCGGCTGACGCCGTAGCACGCATCGCACCGGAACTGCTGACGCAGCGGCATGCCCAGGTGCAGGCGTCGATTGCGCGCCTCGCCGACGATATCGCCAGTGCACAGCTCGATGCGCTGATCGTGGTCGGTGACGACCAGGAGGAATTGTTCGACCACACCAACATGCCAGCCATCGGCATCTACTATGGCGAGACGATCCGCAACGCTGGGCAGGCTTCGATTGCCGGCGAAGACTGGATGGCGCAGGCCCGCCGGCGTTACCTGGAGCCGGCCGAAGCGGCAGAGCGCCCGTGCCACCCGGCCCTGGCGCGTCATCTGATTGGGGCGTTGCAACAGGACGGGTTCGATATTTCGGTGATGCGCGCGGTGCCTGCGGGCAAGTTCGAAGGCCACGCGTATTCGTATGTTCACCGGTTCTGCATGGCGAACGCCGTGGTGCCAATCGTGCCGGTGTTCCTGAACGCCTACTACCCGCCCAACCAGCCGACGCCGGCACGCTGCTTCGCCTTGGGTGAGGCGCTTGCCCAGGCGGTGGCTGCATTCCCGGGTGAGTCGCGAGTGGGGATCATGGCTTCCGGTGGGCTCAGCCATTTCGTGGTGGACGAGGCGTTCGACCGTGCGTTGCTGGATGCGCTGCGGCGGAAGGATTCGGGGTTCTTCTGCGCGGCGCCGCTGGCAAAGTTGCAATCCGGCAGTTCGGAGATTCGGAACTGGATCTGCGTTGCGGGTGCGGCGGGGATGTTGGATGTTGCGTGGAGCAATTACGCCCCGGGGTATCGCACGCCGGCGCTGACCGGCACCGGTTTGGCTTTTGCCAGCATGCGATAACGGAACACCAAACCCCCGCCCCACCCGACTGGTGCCCAGAACCGGAGAAGCGCGAAACTGCCCGATCCATGTCATTGCGAGGAGCGCAGCGACGAAGCAACCTCGGTCGGTACAGCGCGCGGAAGGTTCGTGCGCCCGCGCAACCTGGATTGCTTCCTCCCGTCACGCGTCGCCAGCGGTCCTCGCAATCGAATCGGTCGCGTGACGCACGCTTCTCCGATCGTGGGCACTAATCCAATTGCAGCAACTGCGCCTTCAAATAGGCCGTCTCCGGCAAGTGCGGATGCACCGGATGGTCCGGCCCCGCACCCGACGTAACCAGCACGCGTCCGTCCCGCCGCGCGCGATGCAAGCCAAATGAAATCTGCGCAGCCCATGCGTCCAAGGCCGCGTGATAACTGCACGACGCCACAAACAGAAAACCGCCCGGCGCCACCAGAGGCGCCGCCAGCCGAGCCATGCGGCCATAGGCGCGCAACCCGGCTTCCGCATCCTTCCGCGAGCGCGCAAAGGCAGGCGGATCGCAGACAACGATATCGAACCGCTCTCCGGCGGCCGCCAGCGCCGTCATCACATCGAACGCATCGCCGCGCTGTGCCGCGACATGTTCTGCCACCCCGTTCAGCGCCGCCGCCTGCAATGCCAGATCGAGCGCCGGCATGCTCGCATCCACCAGCGTCACCGACGTCGCCCCCGCGGCCGCGCAGCGCAAACCGAAAGCGCCGGTATGGCAGAACACGTCCAGCACCCGCGCGCCGGAGGCCAAACCCGCGACGCGGTCGCGGTTCGGACGCTGATCGAAAAACCAGCCGGTCTTCTGCCCGGTTAGCAGGTCAACCGAAAACCGCACGCCGCCCTCCACCACCGTTGCGGCGGCATCGCTGCCATGCAGCAGCGCAACCCTCTCGGCCAAGCCCTCCAGCTTCCGCGCTCCCGAGTCATTCCGCGCCACCACCGCCCGCAGCGGCAACAGTCCCAGCAGTGCCTCGACGATCAGGGGCGTCAACAGCTCCATCCCTGCCGTGTTGGCGGACAGTACCGCCACGTCGTCATAGCGATCGATAATCAGCCCAGGCAGCCGGTCCGCCTCGGCATGGACCAGCCGGTGGAACGGCCCGTCGCACACCTGACCGCGCAATGCGATCGCGGCGGCCAGCCGTCCCCTGATCCATCGGACATCGATCGCCGCATCCGGATCGCGATCCAGCAATCGCGCCGCGATCAGCGAGTGCGGGTTGAACATGAACGTGCCGAACCGCGAGCCGTCGTCGCCCTCCAGCCGGACCACGCCTCCCGGTACCATGCGGCGGTACTCCGGCCGCATCGCAATTTCGTTCGAGAACACCCATGGCGCACCCGCCCGCAGCCGCCGTCCCTGGCCGGGGACCAGCCGTAAAACCGGCCGGTCCGTTGGTCGTCCATCCTGCATCGCATCCCGTCCTTGAAACTCTTTCACAAGCGCCCGCCGCATACCCTTGGGCAATGCGCTGCACCCTGATGCATGGCCCCCCGTGCGCCACCTGATCGCCCATCTGCGTAGCGGCGACTGGCTGTCGCCCGAGCGCGTCACCGCCTGGGCCACCGTCCTGCTCGTTGCCGAGTGCCTGATCACCTTGTTCCTGGCGCTGTGGCAGCACGGCGTGTTCGGGCCGGAGCCCAACCCGCCGCCGAGCGATTTCGTCAGTTTCTATGCCGCGGGCAAGCTGGCGTTGGCCGGCACTCCCGCACGCGCCTACAACCACGCCGCGCACTGGGCGGCAGAGCAATCCGCGACCTGGAGCACGGCCCGCTACGTCTATTTCTACTACCCGCCGATCTTCCTGCTGCTATGCGCGCCGCTGGCCGCGCTTCCCTATTTTGTCGCCTTCGCCGTGTTCCAGGTCGCAACTCTCGTCCCCATGCTACTGGTGATGCGCAGCGTGCTGAGCGCCCGGTCCTGGGGCTGGCTGCCGACATTGCTGGCGTTTCCGGCCATGTTCTGGACGATGGCGCTTGGCCAGAACGCGTTCCTGACCACCGCCTTGTTCGGTGGCTTCACCCTGTTGCTGGATCGCCGCCCCGCCGGTGCGGGCGTATTGCTCGGACTGCTGAGCTACAAGCCGCATTTCGGCCTGCTGCTGCCGGTCGCGCTTATCGCCGGCGGCCGCTGGCGGACCTTCGCTGCGGCGGGGCTCATGGTCGCCGCATTGGTCGGCTTGTCCGCCGCAATCTTCGGCTGGCAAACCTGGGCGGCTTTCCTGAACAGTTTCGGCGGTGCCGGTGCCACCTACCAGTCGGGCAAGGTCGATTTCGCCGGCATCGACACACCGTTCGGCGCCGCCCATCTGCTGGGAGCCTCGCCGGGGTTCGCCGGTGCATTGCAGGCTGTCGCGATGCTGGCGATGGCCGGCGTGACGGCCCTGGTCTGGCGGTGCTCTGCCTCCCACCCGATGCGCTGCGCCACGCTCCTCACCGCGACATTGCTCGCCGTGCCTCTGGCCTTGCTCTACGACAAGCTGATCCTGCTGCTGGCGATCTGCTGGCTGGTGCGCGCGGCAGAAGAACGAGGATGGCTGGCGTGGGAAAGGCTGGTGCTGCTGGCGGTTTGGCCGGCCTCGGTGGTGAGCTGGCCGATCGGCGCCGCATGCCAAGTCCCGCTCGGACCGCTGGTCACCGTGGCGGTGCTGGTGCTGTGCCTGCGGCGTGCATGGCACGCCCCGGCGGTGCGGCCGGTCCAGGCAACGTCGGATCGAGTGATGGTTCAGACGGCTGGCGCGACCCCGTAGCGCTTGAACCAGGTCAGCATGCGATTCCACCCGTCCACGGCGTCGGTCGCGCGGTAGCTTGGGCGGTAATCGGCATTGAAGCCGTGGGGCGCGTCCGGATAGACGACGATTTCCACGGTCTTGCCGGCCGCCTTTGCCTTGGCCGCGGCCGCACGGACATCGGCCAGCGAGATGCTCTGGTCCTGCCCTCCATAGAGGCCAAGGACAGGGCATTGTATTTCCGTCACAACATCAAGAACAGTACGGGGCTGGATCGGGCTGGTGGGGCCTTTGATCGGCCCGTACCAGACGACCGCCGCGCGCAGATGCGGGTTGTGCGTGGCATATAGCCAGGTTTGCCGTCCCCCGCGGCAGAAGCCGGTAACGCCCAGGCGGTCTCTGTCGCCCTTGTTATGTTCTGCCCAGGCCGCTGTTGAATCGAGATCCGTCATGTATTCGGCGTCGGGTTTCTTGGAGATGACGTCTTTGATGATGGTCGGGACGTCCGTCATCTTCGAAAGATCGCCGATACGCGCATAATATTCGGTGGCAACGGCGAAATATCCGTCCTTCGCCAGACGCCGGCACACATCCTTGATATGCTCGTGGACGCCGAAAATTTCCTCGTTCACCAGGATGATCGGAAAATGCGAGCCCCTGGCGGGACGCGCGAAATACGCAGGCAGATGGCCGTCCTTTACCGGGATCTGCGTTTCGCCCGCATCCAGGCCCTTGGTGTCGGTGTGGATCATCTGCGCTTCCACCGTCTGGGTGGCAAGCGTGAAACCGGAAATCAGGCCGGTCATAACCAGGCCGCGGCGCGCCAGCGGATAACGCTGCAGGCCAGCCTCCTCTGACAGGTCATTCATCACGATCTCCGGTTTGATGCACGGGTTGAGGGTGGCGCAGACGATAGGCTGGCGCAATGGCTTCTCTGGCCGGACGTTGCCACGCCCTGCGGCCAGCCCTACGCTCGATAGCGATACCCAACCCGAGGGGGGAGAGCATTCAGATGAAGGTCGGTGACGCCGTTGCGGAAATCATGAGGCGCGAGGGGATCGAGATCCTCTGTGGCTATCCTGTGAACCATCTGCTGGAATATGCCGCCAAGGCTGATATCCGCCCGATCATCGTCCGCCAGGAGCGCATCGGACTGCACATGGCGGATGCAATCTCCCGTGTCACGTCGGGCAAGAAGATCGGCGCCTTCTGCATGCAGCACGGTCCCGGAACGGAAAATGCCTATGGCGGCATCGCCCAGGCGTACAGTGAGTCCGTGCCGGTACTGGTAATTCCGCAAGGCTATCCGCGCCGCATCGCGCATATCGAACCGAACTACAGCGCCGTGCGTGAGATGAGGGGGGTGGCGAAGATCGCCGAGCCGGTGACGGTGCCGAGCGAGCTGTCCAACGTGATGCGCCGCGCGTTCAGCAACCTGCGCAACGGTCGCGGCGGCCCGGCGATTGTGGAAATTCCCACCGACATTTGGAATGAGGAGATCGGCGAACTGGACTACACGCCGGTGGGACGGCACCGTTTCGGCCCTGATCCGGCCGACGTGCGCAAGGCGGCGGCGGCGATCCTGGCGGCGAAGCGTCCGGTGATCTACGCCGGCACCGGCGTGCAATGGGCGGAAGCCTGGCCGCAACTGCGTGCATTCGCCGAATTGCTCGGCGCGCCGGTCACCACCAGCCTGGGTGGCAAGAGTTCGTTCCCCGAGAACCATGAGCTGTCGCTGGGGTCCGGCGGCAACGCGGTCCCGAAGCCGGTGCATCATTTCGTGCAGAACGCCGACCTGATCATCGGCATCGGGTGCTCGTTCACCGAGACGAATTTCGGCATCAAGTTCCCCAAGGGCAAGAAATTCGTCCACGCGACGCTGGATCCGAACCACCTGAACAAGGACGTGAGCAGCACTGTCGGGCTGGTCGGCGATGCGGCACTGACGCTGGAGGCGCTGATCGGCGAGTTGCGCCAGACCATCAAGGCAAATCGCGACACCAAGGACGTGGTGGCGGAGATCAAGGCTGTTCGCGAGGAATGGATGGCGCAATGGCAGCCGCTGTTGAATTCCAACGAAGCACCGATCAGCCCGTATCGTGTGATCTGGGAACTGATGGCGGCAACGGATCCGAAGAACACGATCATCACGCACGATGCGGGCAGCCCGCGCGACCAGATCTCGCCGTTCTGGGTCTCCACCGAGCCGATGTCCTATATCGGCTGGGGCAAGACGACGCAGCTCGGCATGGGGCTGGGGCTGGCGATGGGCGCCAAGCTGGTGCATCCGGAAAAAACCTGCATCAACTTTTGGGGCGATGCGGCGATCGGCTTCACCGGCATGGATTTCGAAACCGCGGTGCGCGAGCGCATCCCCATCCTGTCCTGCCTGATGAACAATTTCTCCATGGCGATCGAGCTGAAGGTGATGCCGATCTCGACCGATAAGTACCGATCGACGGATATCTCCGGCAACTACGCCGACATGGCGAAGGCGTTCGGCGGCTATGGCGAGCGCATCACCGACCCGAGCCAGATCAAGGCGGCGATCCAGCGCGGAATCGAGCAAACGAAGGCGGGCAAGCCGGCGCTGCTGGAGTTCATCACCGCGAAGGAGACGCGGGTTTCGAAGTTCTGACATGGTTGTGGCGGGCGTATGCCCGCCACTCTTCTCCTGTCATGGCCAGGCCTGACCCGGGCACGCAACCAATGTCGTTGCGCGTTGCCACCGGCCGAACGGACCGACTCACGACTGGATGAAAACGTGGGAGGAGGAACGCGTTCGTCCAGTCGCGGGTCGGCCGCGCCGGTCGTGTGCTAAATCGCAATGACAGAAGGCGCACGATTAACATTTCTCTGTTACCGATTACGACTGCACCAATTGCAACAGCCCAAACGCTGCCGCGTCACCGCCTCTGGTGCGCCGTCCCGCTTTCCGGCAGCATCGCACGCTCATCCTGATGAGCCGCCCCATCATGCCCCGCCCGCGCGTCCTCGCCCTGCTTGCCGCTTTCCTCTTTCAAACCCTCCTCGCCACTGCCGCCCTCGCCGATGGCACCCTCCGCATCGGTCTCAACGAAGATCCCGATGCGCTTGACCCCGCCCGCAGCGGCACGTTCGTCGGCCGCATCGTCTTCGCCGCCACCTGCGACAAGCTGATCGACAGCGACGCCCACAACAATTTCGTCCCGCAGCTCGCGACCTCATGGAGCTGGTCGCCCGACAACCTGGCGCTCACGCTCAAGCTACGTCACGGCGTGCATTTCCAGGACGGTGCGCTGATGGACGCCAACGCCGTCGCCGCCAACCTGCAACGCTACCGCACCGCGCCGGAGAGCCTGCGCAAGACCGAACTGAAACCGGTCTCGGCCGTCGAGGTGATCGACCCCTACACTATCCGCCTGCACCTCTCGCAGCCCTATGCGCCGCTGGTCGCGGTGCTGGCCGACCGCGCCGGCATGATGATCTCCCCCGCGACTTTCTCGGGCAACGTCACCAAGACCCTCGCCTGCGCTGGCCCATTCAAACTCACCCAGCGCATCGCCGAGGACCGCATCGTCGTGGACCGCTTCCCCGGCTATTGGGATGCCGCCGCGATTCATCTCGACCGCATCATCTACGAACCGCAGCCAGACACGGCAGTACGCCTCGTGAACCTGCAGGCCGGCCAGCTCGACATGGTGGAGCGTCTCGCCCCCAGCGACGCAGCCACCGTGCGCAAGAACCCCAAGCTGTTGCTCGTCGGCGAAACCGCGCTGGCGTACAACTCGATCAGCATCAATCTCGCCAATCATGGGGCGCTGGCCAATCCACTCGTGCGCGAGGCGCTGGAGGACTCCATCGACCGCACGGCCCTCTCGAAGGTGGTCACTGATGGCTTGTTCACGGCCTCCAACCAGTTCGAAGCGCCCGGCAGTACCTATTGGGACCCGGCGCATCCGGTGCCGCCCCGCCACCTGGCCCAGGCCAAGGCGCTGCTGATAAAGGCCGGCATGACGCACCCCGCCTTCACCCTGCTGGTCGGCAACAGCTCGATGGAGCAACAAACCGGCGAGGTTCTCCAGGCGATGGCGGATGAGGCCGGATTCGACGTGAAGATCCAGGTGGCAGAAGCGAACGCCCAGGTCGCGGCCGCCCGCGCCGGCAACTACGACGCCACCGTGGTGATCTGGAGCGGCCGTCCCGACCCCGACGGCAACGTCGCGATCTGGCTGCAATGCGACGGCTTCCTGAACTGGGGCAAATACTGCAACCCGGCCTTCGATGCCTTGCTGGCCAAGGCCCGCGGCGTCACCGCCGTCGCCGCGCGGCAGGCGCTCTACCGGCAAGTGGTGGACGCCTACCTGCGCGACCGCCCCCACATCGTGCTCTGGCACGTGAAATGGCTATGGGCGCTCAGCGACAAAGTGAAAGGCTTCGTCCCCACCCCAGACGGACTGATCCGTCTGCAAGGCATGAGGATCGCGCCATGAGCAGGATCGACAGCGCCCGCCTCCTGAAAGACCTGCATGAGCTGCGCTCGATCGGCGCGCATCGCAGCGGCGTCCACCGCCCGACTTATTCGCCGGAGGACATGAAGGCACGGCACTGGCTCGCCGCGCGGCTGACCGAGGCCGGGCTCACACCCGAGATCGACGGCATCGGCAACGTCATCGGCCGCGGCAACGGGGACGGAAAACGCTTGCTCATCGGCAGCCATTTGGAAACGCAGCCCTACGCCGGCTGGCTGGATGGCGCCATGGGCGTGATCTACGGCCTGGAAATCGCCCGCGCGCTGGGCCGCGGGGTCGATGTCGGCGCCTGGGCGGATGAGGAAGGCCATTACGGCTCGTTCCTCGGCAGCCGCTCCTTCTGCGGCCTGGTGGACGAAGCGGAACTGGACGCCGCCCGCAACCGCCACGACGACACGTCCCTGCGCGACGCCCTGCAGCGCGCCGGGCTGGCCGGGCGTCCGCGCGCCGTGATCGACCCCAGCCGCTATCGCGGCTACCTGGAAGCCCATATCGAACAAGGTGCCGACCTTGAAGATTCCGGCCAGCGCCTGGGCGTTGTGACCAGCATCGTCGGGTCCCGCAATTTCCGCATCGGCTTCGGGGGCGTACAGAACCACGCCGGCACCACCCGCATGGCGATCCGCCGCGACGCCGGCGTGGCGCTGGTCCGCCTGGCGGCCGCGATCGACAAGCGCTTCCCGCACGTCGCCGGGCCACGCTCGGTGTGGACGATAGGCCGCATCTCCCTTGACCCCGGCGCCTCCAGCATTGTCCCAGGCCGCGCCGAGATGTTGTTTCAGTTCCGCGACACCGACCCAGCGGTGCTGGACCGGCTATCCGCGGAGCTCGATACGCTGATCGCGGAGGCAGCCAAAGGTCCGTGCCACGTCACGGTGGAAAAACTCTCGGAGTCCGTGCCCACCGCGATGGACGCCGGTTTCCAGGACGTGCTGGCGCACACGGCCGAACGCCACGCGCCCGGTCAGGTGGCGCGGATGCCCAGTGGCGCCGGCCACGACGCCCAGATCCTCGCCAAGCGCATCCCTGCGTCCATGTTGTTCGTCCCCAGCATCGGCGGCATCAGCCATCACTGGGCCGAGGACACCAAGGAGGACGACATCGTGCTTGGCTGTGCGACGCTGGCCGACGCCGCCGCGGAGATTCTGGGAATTGCATGAATTGGGACGAGCCATCGAACCATTCACGAGCGAGGCGCCTGTGATCCCGCTGCAAACCCGACGACACTCTCGAAGGATCGGAGATCAGGCCGCCAAAGACGGCTTGCCGGCCTTTCCCGCCTTATGCCGCGTCAAGCCTTTCTCGGCCTGGGCCAACTCCAGATCGATGCGCGCCATCTCCGCGTAGATGACCCGCGTTTGCTCTTGCGGCGACATAACGAGCCAGTCCCGGCCACAGCGGCGCAGTGCCGCCTTGGCCGCTTCCTGAAAGACGTCCATCCAACACCCCTTGGTTGCGACCTCCACCTTTGGCCGTGGATTATGCCGCTTTCCTGCCCGAGCCGAGGCATGGTAGCGCGGTTCGAACCCGTGTCCATGAAAAAACGATCCCACTTTGGCATGAACGCTCTGTCAAAGGGAACCCGCATGCCGGCAAACGGCCCGTTCCACTCTGTACGGATTCGCAAGCCGATAAGCCGCCGCTGACCGCCTCAACAAAGCGCGGAATTCCCGATTGCGATGCATTGATTTCTGCCGTGCTGCAACAATACCTCTCTGTGCTATATTGTTTGCGGCGCACGCATGCGCCGGGAGCACGGGATGCCGGTGCGACGCAGGTGGCTGGACGATGCCGAGGCAGAAGAGGAGGCGAACCGGCAGACCGCCAGCCTCGCCGGCATCGCCATTACTTTGCTATTGCTCGTAATCGGCCTGTTCTTGATCCGCGAGTTGCACACCAAGGCGCAGATCGAAGATTGCCTCATGGCGGGTCGCGCCAACTGCGACATCCTGGTACATGCGGCGCTCTGGAGCCCCATGTAAGCCAGAGCCCGCGGGCTTTCCTGGTGATGTCAATCGAGCAAGGCGCGGATTGCTTCCAATTCGTGAAGAATCTCGGTCAGGATAGTGCGCAGCCGCTCCGCCTCCGGGTCTATCTTCGGCCGCACATTGACGCGCGCCGCGCCTGGGGCAGGCGGGGGTGCCAGGCCCGGCAGAGGCAGTTCCGGGTCGGGCGGCGGGCCATCGGCGTCCGGCCCTGCTTCTGCACGTTCCTCATCGCTCGGCGGCGGAATGTCGTCGGACAGCCGCCCACCGCCCTCGCGCAGCAGTCGCTGCACGCCCTTGATCGTATAGCCCTGAATGTACAGCAGATCGGAGATGCGGCGCAGCAACGCGATGTCGTCAGGCCGATAGTACCGCCGGCCACCGCCCCGCTTCAGCGGACGAACCTGGGTGAATTTTGTCTCCCAGAACCGCAGGACATGCTGCGGGATGTGAAGATCGTCTGCTACCTCACTGATTGTCCTGAAGGCGTTAGGGGCTTTCTTCGGCTTGGTGCGGCCGATGTGCAGATCAAATCCGGCGTCGTCCGCCGTGTCGCTCATGAATCCCCAACGGGTCCGGGTTCGGTCGCGTTGACACGGGCCTTCAGCACGTGGCTGGGGCGGAACACCAGGACGCGACGCGGCAGGATCGGCACCTCCTCTCCGGTCTTGGGATTGCGGCCGATGCGGCGCCCCTTCTGGCGCACAGAAAACGTCCCGAAGCCGCTGATCTTGACGGAATCTCCATCCTCCAACGTCGCAGCCATGCGCTCGAGGACTGTTTCCAGCAGATCGGCAGACTCGTTCCGTGATAGCCCGACCTGGGTATAGATGGTCTCGGCCAGATGCGCCCGTGTGACCGTCTGCATGTTACAACGCTAGGGACGCACGCGGCCCGCGTCAAGCAAGATCGCAAAAAAAACCGCAGTATCAGACGCTTGTGCGGTGGAAACAGGGCTGCCGCTGAAGCTTGCCGACATGGTGTCGGTGGTCGTGCGCTGGCGGGCGCCCACGTCGCGGAACCGGCTCGGCAGGAGGCACCCGTTTCCGGTAAATTCTATCGCTGAGGAAGCGAAGACGCAGAGATCGCCGAGAGAGAGTTTCCGATCCACTCCTCTGCGCGCTGCCGTCACTATTTGCCCATGGGCGGAATCACCGCAATCTCCGTCATCGGTGATATCTGCAAGCCAGATTGCAGGGCACGGCGCGGGCCTCGCGTGATGTGGCGCACGCGGCGGCTCGCACCGCTCCCGAATGCGATTGCCCAGACCCGTTGGTGCTACATCCGCACCAGCGCTGACCCCCAGGTCAGCCCGCCGCCCAGTGCCTCCATCAGCACGAGGTCGCCACGGCGGATGCGGCCATCCCTCACCGCCTCAGCCAGGGCGAGCGGCACCGAGGCGGCCGACGTATTGGCATGCCGGTCCACCGTCACCACCACGCGTTCCGACGGCAGGCCCAGCCGCTTCCCCATGGCGTCGATGATCCGCAGATTGGCTTGGTGCGGCACCAGCCAGTCCACGTCCCGCCTGCTCAGTCCGTTGGCGGCCAAGGCCTCGTCCACCGCCTCGGCCAGGCGGATCACGGCTTGGCGGAACACTTCCGGGCCCTTCATCACCAGATGCCCGGGCTTCTCCGGCTGGCCCACCGCGCCATCGACATACAGGATGTCGCCCAACGTGCCCTGGGCGTGCATGTGAGTTGACAGGATGCCGCGATCGATCGACCCGCGCCCCTCACCCGCGCGCAGGAACACTGCCCCTGCCCCGTCGCCGAACAACACGCACGTGCCGCGATCCTGCCAGTTCAGGATGCGGGAATAGACCTCGCTGCCGATGACAAGTACGCCCCGCGCCGCGCCCGCGCGGATCAGGCTATCCGCCGTCGCCAGCGCATAGATAAAGCCCGCGCAAGCCGCGGCCATGTCGAAGCCGAATCCTTGGTTGACGCCCAGCGCCGCCTGCACCCGCAATGCCGTGGCCGGGAACGCCTGGTCCGGCGTGGACGTCGCGAGGATAATGGCGTCCACCTCCTCCGGCCTCGCATCGGCGTCAGTCAGCGCCGCGCGTGCCGCGGCGGTGCCCATGAAGGCGGCCGTCTCGTGTGGCCCCGCAATATGGCGCTGCCGGATGCCGGTGCGCTCGCGGATCCACGCGTCCGACGTTTCCAGCGTGCGCGCCAGCTCCTCGTTGGTCACGACGCGTTCGGGCAGGTAGCCCCCCACACCGGTGAGAATGGAACGCAGCGGCATCCTCTACCTGTCCCGAACGGAAGTCAGCGGCGCGCTTACCGGGTCTGCGATTCGCGCCCCGGAGGGTTCCTTGCCGTTCTTGTCCGATGACGCCGGCTTGTCCAGCCCGCTGCGCGCAAGGTCCTGGCGGATCAGGTCATTGAACCGGTGCACCACCATGTCCATGGCCACGTCCACGGCATGGGCAAACGTCTCGGCGTCCGCCCCGCCATGCGACTTCACCACCACGCCGTTCAACCCCACCATGACAGCGCCGTTATAGCGCCGCGGATCGAGCCATTCCCGCAGCCGCTCCAATCCCGGCCGCGCCAGCAAATACGCCAGCCGCCCCGACCAGGTGCTGGAAAATACCTGCCGCAACAGATCAAAGATCAGCCGCAACGCGCCCTCGCCGGTCTTCAGCGCGACGTTGCCGGTGAAGCCGTCGGTCACCACGACGTCGGTGGTGCCGCGGGCGATGTCGTGCCCCTCCACGAAGCCCTTGAACTGGGCGCCGATATGGCTGCGGCGCAGGATCTCCGCTGCCTCGCGCAACGTGTCGTCGCCCTTAAGCTCCTCGGACCCGACATTCAGCAGGCCGATCGAGGGCGCGGTCAGTCCCAGCACGGTACGGGCAAACACGTCCCCCATGATCGCAAACTGTACCAGGTTGCGCACATCGCACTGCACGTTCGCGCCCAGATCCAGCATCACCACGTCGCCACGCGCCGAGGGGCCGATCGCCGCCATGGCCGGCCGGTCGATTCCCGGCAGCGTCTTCACCACGACCTTGGCGATGGCCAGCAGCGCGCCGGTATTGCCGGCGGAAACCACACCGGAGACCTCGCCCGATGCCACCGCATCGATCGCAACCCGCATCGAGGACTGCCGCGCGCGTAACGCCGCGGTCGGCTTCATGTCGTCAGGAATGACATCCGGCGCGTGGCGCAGCGTGCAGGACGCTTTGGCGCGGCGATGGTGCTCCAGCAGCGGCTTGACCTTCGCCTCGTCGCCGACCAGCAGAAACCGCGCATCGGGGTGACGCTCGGCAGCGATCTCGAGTCCGCCGACCACCATCGCCGGCGCGCGGTCGCCGCCCATGGCATCCACTGCCAGCGAGAAGGTCGCGGTCAATGGCGTGGCGGCGGCACTGGGCGCCCCGGGATCAGACCCGGACAGCGCCCTTCAGCGCCTTGCCGGCGGCAATGATCTCGCGCCCGTCATAATAGCCGCAATGCCCGCAGATATGATGCGGACGCTTCAATTCGCCGCAGTTCGGGCATTCGGCATGCGCTTCACGCGGTAACGCCTCGTGACTGCGACGCATGCCACGGCGGGACGGCGACGTCTTTCGCTTGGGTACAGCCATTGGGACAACGCCCCCTTTACGCAAAGGCGGGCCGTCTAGCATCGGGGTGTCCGAGTCGCAAGGGTAAGGTCTTCGCGTGAATGAAGGAAGGTCAGGGGCTCTGCCCTCTTGGTCCGCTTCGCGGCGCAAGCCCAGCAAAGGCTGGGCCTTAGCGGGATGGAGGGGTGGGGGCATGGCTTGCCCCGCGGCGACGGCGAGGCAAGCCATGCCCCATCCCTCCATCCCGCCAAGTAAAGGGTTCCAAGGGCTCGCCCTTGGCGGGGTTCCAAGGGGCAGAGCCCCTTGGTCGGGGGCTCGGGGGCAACGCCCCCGATCTTTCTTTCGCTCACACAAGAACCTCACCTGCGCGCCGCGCACACGCTTGACCGCGCACCTTCCGCGCGACCACACTCAGCGGCAACTGATCCGCCCGGCGTGGCGGCCAGACCTGTTGCAACACGGCAAGGATGGAGGGGAGGTCGCATGCCTCAGGTTACGCTGACGGTGAACGGCAAGCAGCACACGGTGGAGGTTGAAGGCCGCACCTTGCTGGTCGAGCTGTTGCGCGAAAAGCTGGGTTTAACCGGCACGCATGTCGGCTGCGACACCAGCCAGTGCGGTGCCTGTGTCGTTCACATGAATGGCGAGGCCATCAAGTCCTGCACCATTCTGGCGTTGCAGACGGATGGTGCGCAGGTCATGACGATCGAAGGCCTCGCCGCACCGGACGGCACGCTGCATCCGATGCAGGAGATGTTCCGCGAGCACCACGCCTTGCAATGCGGCTTCTGCACGCCGGGCATGGTGATGACGGCGGTGGACATGGTGAAGGCGCATCCCGACGGCCTCACCGAGAAGCAGATCCGCGACGGGCTTGAAGGCAATTTGTGCCGTTGCACGGGCTATCATAACATCGTCAAGGCGATCGCCGCGGCGTGGCCGTTGATGCATGGCAAGTCCATGCCGGTCGCCGCCGAATAACACCGTAAGCAATAACACGGGAGAGACGCCATGGCATTCGACGGCATCGGTGCGTCTGTTCGCCGCAGGGAGGATGCACGCTTCCTGCGCGGACGCGGCAACTACGTCGACGACATCAACCGCCCCGGCCAGGTCTATGCGGTGATCAAGCGCGCCGACCGGCCGCATGCAAAGATCAACGGCATCGACACGGCGGCGGCAGCGAAGGCGCCCGGCGTGCTGGCGATATTTACCGGCGCGGATCTGGCGGCCGAGGCGATCGGCGGCCTGCCCTGCGGCTGGCAAATTCACAACAAGGACGGCTCGCCGATGGCCGAGCCGCCGCATCCGGTGCTGGCCGTCGGCAAGGTGCGCCACGTCGGCGATCCCGTTGCGGTAGTGATCGCCGAAACGAAGCAGCAGGCCAAGGACGCCGCCGAACTGCTGTCGATCGACTACCAGGACCTGCCGGCAGTCGCGACGATGCAGGATGCGCTGAAGCCCGGCGCACCGCTGGTGCATGACGATGCCAACGGCAACCTCTGCTACGACTGGCATATCGGCGACAAGTCGGTGGTGGACGACGTGTTCGCCAAGGCGGCGAAGGTGGTAAAGCTGGAGCTCACCAACAACCGCCTGGTGCCGAACGCGATGGAGCCGCGCGCCGCTGTCGGCGAATGCGATCCGTCGAGCGGCGATTTCACGTTGTACACCACCAGCCAGAACCCACACGTAATCCGGCTGCTGATGGGCGCCTTCGTACTGCACATCCCGGAGAACAAGCTGCGCGTGGTGGCGCCCGATGTCGGTGGCGGCTTCGGTTCGAAAATCTATCACTATGCGGAGGAGGCGATCGTCACCTGGGCCGCGGGCAAGTTGCGGCGCCCAATCAAGTGGACCGCCGAGCGCAACGAAAGCTTTATCACCGACGCGCATGGCCGCGACCACGTCAGCACCGCGGAGATGGCGCTGGATGCCGCCGGCAATTTCCAGGCGCTGCGCGTTTCCACGCTAGCCAACATGGGCGCCTACCTCTCGACGTTCGCGCCCTGCATCCCCACCTACCTTTATGCGACATTGCTGGCAGGCGTGTACAAGACTCCGCTGGTGTATTGTGAAGTAAAGGCGGTGTTCACCAACACCGTACCGGTGGACGCCTATCGTGGCGCCGGCCGGCCGGAGGCGACGTTCCTGTTGGAACGCCTGGTCGACGTAATCGCGCACGACACCGGCAAGGACCGTATCGCGATCCGACGCCAGAACTTCATTCCGCCGGATGCATTCCCGTACCAGACGCCGGTGGCGCTGCAATACGACAGCGGCAACTACCAGGCGACGCTGGACGCGGCGTTGAAGGCGGCTGACTTCGCTGGCTTCGAATCCCGTCGCGCGGCGGCGAAGGCGCGCGGCAAGCTGCGCGGCATCGGCGTTTCCACCTATATCGAGGCCTGCGGCATTGCGCCGTCGGCCGTGGTGGGATCGCTGGGCGCGCGTGCCGGGCTGTATGAGTGCGCCAACATCCGCGTGCACCCGACCGGCAGCGTCACCGTCTATACCGGCGCACACAGCCACGGCCAGGGCCACGAAACCACGCTGGCGCAGTTGGTCGTGGATCAGCTCGGCGTGCCGTACGACCAAGTGGAGATCGTGCACGGCGATACGGACAAGGTTCCGTTTGGCATGGGCACCTATGGCAGCCGCAGCCTCGCGGTCGGTGGCACTGCGATGGTAAAGGCGATGGACAAGATCATCGCCAAGGGCAAGAAGATCGCCGCCCATCTGATGGAAGCCTCGGTGAACGACATCGAGTTCAAGGACAACAAGTTCACGGTTGCCGGTACCGACAAGACGAAGTCGCTGACCGAGATCTCGCTGGCCGCCTACGTGCCGCACAACTACCCCATCGAAGAACTCGAGCCCGGGCTCGAGGAAACCGCGTTCTACGATCCCAAGAACTTCACCTTCCCGGCCGGCTGCCATGTCTGCGAAGTGGAAGTGGACATGGAAACCGGCATGCCGGAGGTCGTAAGTTTCGTCGCGGTGGACGACGTAGGCCGCGTGATCAACCCGATGATTGTCGAAGGCCAGGTACAGGGAGGCGTCGCCCAGGGCGTCGGCCAGGCGCTGCTGGAGAACGCAGTATACGACGCCGACGGACAGCTTCTGTCCGGATCCTTCATGGACTACACCATGCCGCGCGCCTGGGACGTACCGAACATCCAGGTCGCGACCGAAGTCACCTTGTGCACGCACAATCCGCTGGGCGTGAAGGGCTGCGGCGAAGTCGGTGCGATCGGCTCGCCGCCGGCGGTCATCAACGCCATCATCGATGCGCTGCGCGACTATCGCGTGCGGCACCTCGACATGCCGGCCACCGGGCCGAAACTATGGGCCATCATGCAATCCGCGCGTCCCGCGATGGCGGCGGAATAGAGAGGAACCAGAACGATGTATGATTTCTCTTATCAGAAGCCGGGCAGCATCGACGACGCGGTGAAGATCCTGGCAGGCGATCCGGAGGCAAAGGCGCTCGCCGGCGGCATGACGTATATTCCCGTGCTGAAGCAGCGCCTGGCCAAGCCGACAGTGGTGGTGGACCTGGCAAAGCTGGGCCTGACAGGGATTACCATCGGCGCCAACAGCGCCACCATCGGCGCAATGACCCGGCATGCCGACGTGGCGTCAAGCAAGGAACTGGCGGCGAAGATTCCCGCGCTGGCGGCCTTGGCCAGCCTGATCGGCGACGAGGCTGTGCGTCATCGCGGTACCATCGGCGGCAGCATCGCCAACAACGATCCCGCCGCGGACTATCCCGCAGCGGCGCTGGCGCTCGGCGCGACGATCAAGACCAACAAGCGCTCGATCGCCGCGGACGATTTCTTCACCGGCATGTTCTCCACCGCGCTGGAGCAAGACGAACTGATCACAGCGGTCGAATTCCCGGCGCCAGAGAAGGCAGCCTACGAAAAATTCCGCAATCCGGCGTCGCGCTATGCCATCGTTGGCGTATTCGTTGCGAAGTTCCCGAATGGCGTTCGTCTCGCCGTGACCGGCGCCGGCCAGGGCGGCGTGTTCCGCCACAAGGAAATGGAGCAAGCGCTGTCGGCCAAGTTCGCACCTGATGCCGTCGCGAACCTCAAAACGCCGGTTGGCGATATGAACTCCGATATCCACGCCAGCGCCGAGTACCGCGCGCATCTGGTGGGCGTGATTGCCAAGCGCGCGGTCGCGAAGGCCGGCTGAGGTCCCTTTGTCATTGCGAGGAGCGAAGCGACGAAGCAATCTCGGTCGTGGGTACGCTTCTTACGGCCGAGGTTGCTTCGCCCCTACCGGCCTCGCAATGACATGGGGCTCAGAGTCACCCGCCATGCCGGCGTTCCTCCCCGGCATCGGCCACAATGGCGGCCCGTCTCCAGGCCCCGATCCCGACGATCCGCACGCGTCCTGGCGCCTGTATTGTTGGAAACGCGCGGTGAAGCGTGCCTGGAAAACGCCGCCGCGCGAGATCGCCCTGCGCCGCCTGGTCCGCGCCGAGGCAGCCGGCATGACCTATCGCGAATACACGCTGGAAATTCTCGAGCGTGGCGTATTCATGGCACCGCGCCATGCCCCGTAGCATTCTAACATCAGCCCTGCTCCTGGTATTGCTCGCCCCGGCGGCGCTCGCCGGCGCCAACCCGCCCGCGCCCGTGCCAGACCTGCCGAACCTGCCAGGACCGCCGCCCCCCTCCGTCACCTTGACCATCAATCCCGACGGCTCCGCGATATGGGATGGCCAACCGCTGACCGGCGTCCCCGATCTGCAAGACAAGCTCGCGCACAAGACCCTGCAAGACCCGAAGCTTGAGCTCGATCTGCATTTTCACACCGTCAGCGAACTGGGCGAAAGCAATCGGCAAACGCTCCTAGAGGTATTGGAACTCGCGGCAAAGTTCGGTTACGTGCACGTGCAGGCGACCACGGACGGCGCAAAGCTGACGGTGCTGGGCCCCACGGCCGTAGACTCGGCGCCGAAGTGACCACGCGCATCGCCATGACTGACCTGTCGCGCCTGGTCGCAGCGCCGGGCGCTCACTCCCTGCCCTACATCGATCCCATGTTTCCGGACCGTCCGCTGGTGCTCCATGCCGCGCGGCCGCGCGCCTTCACCCAAGAAACGCCTGTCCTGCTCGTGCACCACGGCGTCGGCCGCAACGGCGCCGCCTATCGCGACTATTGGCTGAAACTGGTAGACGACGCCGGCGTCCTGGCGATCGCCATCGAATTTTCGGAAGCATCCTTCCCCGACTACCTGCGCTATCATTTCGGCAACCTGCGTAACGAGGACGGCACCCCGAACCCCCGCACCCAATGGACCTATGGCGTCGACGAACGCCTCTTCCTCGCATTACAGCAGCAAGGTGTGACCGCGTGCCGCCGCTACGGCTTGTTCGGCCACTCCGCGGGCGGACAGTTCGTGCACCGTATGCTGTCCTTCGGCTATCGTGACTACGTCGCCATTGCGATCTGCGCCAATGCCGGCACCTATGCCATGCCGGACCTGGACATCGCCTGGCCGTTCGGCCTCGGCGAGACCGAACTCGACGCGCCGGCACTTGCCGACCTGCTGCGCTTTCCCATCACCGTGATGGCGGGCACTGAAGATACCAAGACGACAGGCCGCTTCTTTCCCAAAGGCCCGCGCTCCATGCGCCAAGGCGGCACGCGCTATGAACGTGCCCACAGCTATATCCGCTCCGGCCACCATGCGGCCCAGGCACTCGGCACCCATTGCGCCTGGACCGTGATCGACGTTCCCGACGTGGGCCATGACGGACACGGCATGTCGATCGCCGCTGCCCCCGTGATCGCCGCCGCCTTGCGGGCGGACGTTGCAATGAATTGCTGACTCGGCGGCCCTGGAGTAGGAGTTGGCATGGTCGAACCGGAGAACAGATAGATCATGCAACGTCGCGACGTCCTGAAGACCGCCCTTGTCGGGGCCGCTGCCCTGACCGCACCTCGTATCGGCCACGCCCAAGGTGCAAAAGATGCGAAAACCATTCTGTTCACGCCACAATCGGACCTCGCCTCGCTCGATCCGGTCTGGACCACCGCCGACGTCACCCGCAACTTCTCGCTCGCGGTCTACGATACGCTGTATGCCTACGATGCCCAGTTCAACGTGCAACCGCAGATGGTTGCCGGTGCAACGACTGAAAACGACGGCAAGCTCTGGAAGCTGACACTGCGTGATGGCCTGTCGTTCCACGACGGCACGCCGGTCCTGGCCAAGGACTGTGTCACCAGCATCACACGCTTCTGCGTGCGCGATCCGTTCGGCCAGGCGCTGGCCATGCGCGTCGACGAAATCTCCGCCCCGGCCGACAAGGTGATCCAGTTCAGCCTGAAGCGGCCCTTCGCGCTGCTGCCGAACGCCCTGGCACAGGCCTATTGCGTCATCATGCCGCAACGGCTGGCACAGACCGACGCGTTCACCCAAGTCACCGAGGCGGTCGGCAGCGGCCCGTTCAAATACCTCGCGTCCGAACGTATCGTCGGCCAGCGCATCGTGTTCGAGAAATTTGACAAATACGTGCCGCGTTCGAGCGGCGTACCAAGCTTCAACGCCGGCCCCAAGATCGTCTATGTCGATCGCGTGGTATGGAACGTGATTCCAGACCCCGCCACGGCATTGGCCGCACTGACCCAGGGCGAAACCGACTGGTGGGAACAACCGACCATCGACCTGATCCCGCTGTTGAAGCGTTCCAAGGATATCACCGTCACGGTGAAGGACCGCACCGGCGAAATGGGTTGCCTGCGCTTCAACCAGTTGTTCCCGCCATTCGACAACGCCGCCATCCGCCGCGTTGTCGTGGCGGCGATGGACCAGAAGGAAGTAATGGACGCGGCCGCCGGCTCGGATCTCAGCCTGGTGCAGACCAATATCGGATTGTTCGTTCCCGGCACGCCAATGGCCAGCACTGTCGGCGTGAATATCACCCGCGGCCCGAAGAATTATGCCAAGCTGAAACAGGATCTCGCCGCGGCGGGCTACAAGGGTGAGAAGGTGGTGGTCCTCGCCGCCTCCAACTACCCGGCGATCTGGGCGGAATCGGAAGTCGCGATCGATACGCTGAAGAAGATCGGCATAAACGTCGATTTGCAGGCGCTGGATTGGAGCACCGTGGTACAGCGCCGCGCGAGCAAGCAACCGATCGACAAGGGCGGCTGGAACATCTTCTTCACCTATCTCGGCGGCCTCGGCAACATTTCGCCGGCCCCGAATATTGCCATCCCGTCCGGGACGGGAAGCTGGTTCGGGTGGCCAAACGATCCCGCAATGGACAAGCTGCGCGCTGCCTGGTTCAACGCGCCCGACCTCGCGGCGCAGAAGAAGATCGCCGAGCAAATGCAGGTCGAATTCTGGAAGAACCCCAGCTATGCGCCGCTCGGCATGTACGACCAGCCGACCGCGTTCCACAATTACCTGACCGGCATTCCCGCTGGCTTTCCGCAATTCTATGGCGTGAAGAAAAACGCCTGACGGGCGGCCGGCCCGTGGCGCAGCATGTGGTGGTGATCGGCGCCGGCATCGTCGGCGCCGCGACAGCGGTCGAACTGCTGCGCGACGGGCATCGCGTGACGATCGTCGAACCGGGCGATCCGGGCGGTGAGCAAGCGGCGAGTTACGGCAACGGAACGCTGTTGAATCCGAGTTCGGTGATCCCCATGCCCTCGCCCGGCATTTGGCGCAAGGTGCCGGGTTATCTGGCGGATCCGTTGGGACCGCTGACAATTCGCTGGTCCTATCTGCCGCGATTGGCACCATGGCTGTGGCGCTTCGTGCGTGCCGGCGCGACCGAGGCGCGCGTCGCCGCCACGGCCCGCGCGCTTCGTCCCCTCCTGCTCGATGCGCCGGAACGACACCGGCGTTTGGCTGAGGAAGCCGGCGTCGGTGATCTGATCACGCGTCAGGGCGTATTGTTCGTATTTCCCAGCCGCGCGGATTTCGCAGCGGAAGCACGGTCGTGGCGGCTGCGCGCAGAAAATGGCACGCATTGGCTGGAGCTTTCCGAGGACGAGTTGCGCCAGCGTGAACCGTCCCTGGACCGGCGCTATAAATTTGCGCTGCTGGTCGAAGAAAACGGCCAGTGCCGCGATCCCGGTGCCTATGTGAACGCACTGCTGCGCCATGCCGTCGCATCGGGCGCGGTGCATCGGCAGGCTCGCGCCACCGGCCTTAGCATCGATAACCGCCGGCTGCGCGCAGTGCGCACGGATGCCGGTGACATCGACTGCGATAAGGCGGTGATCGCTGCGGGAGCATGGTCGAAAACACTGGCGGCAGAGGCCGGAGATCGCGTGCCGCTGGAAACCGAGCGGGGCTATCACGTGGTGATCGAGAACCCCGGCATCGAGCCGCGTTATCCGATCATGCCAAGCGACGGCAAGATGGCGTGTGTCATGACGCCGCAGGGTTTGCGGCTGGCGGGACAAGTGGAACTGGCGGGTCTCGCCGCGGAACCGAACTGGGACCGTGCCGAGGTGCTGCGGAAATTTGCCCGGCAAGTGTTCCCCGGTCTTTCCGAAACCTCGCAGGTGAAGCGATGGATGGGACATCGGCCGTCCACCCCGGATGGGCTTCCCTGCATCGGCCCGGCATCCGGCTGCGCGGACATGCTCTACGCATTCGGGCACGGCCATGTCGGACTGACTGCCGGGGCAACAACGGCGCGGATAGTTGCCGACCTTGTCAGTGGGAAGCCGCCATCAATCAACCTGGCACCATATTCAGCAGCGCGGTTCCGCTAACAAAAAACCTCGCCCGCGAAGCGGAAGAGGTTTTCTCCACGCTAAAAATACACCTCCCGCCCCAGAATCCCCCGCCTCTGCAAATATGGAATCCCCCGCCGCAGCACCGGCGCCAGTACCCGCTGCCCACCAGCCACCGCACAAAACACCGGCACCCACCAGTGCGCTCGAAACCGCAGCGCATACCCCCCTGCCCCCAACTCCCGATGCAGCCAGGCCTCCATCGCGAAGCATTCCGCCGCGGACAGCCGCCGCCATACCGGCATCGCATCGTCCGGCAGCGGCTGGCGCAATCGTCCATGCAAATGCCGGTCGCGCTTGGCCACCTGATCCACACGCGCACGCCAGTCCAGCATCGCCGGTTCGAATTCCTCGCCAAGGAAAATGCAAATACGCCGCACGGTATCCTCCGCACGCCGCACCAGATCTTCGTAACGTACCGCCAGCACCCGCTCCGGATACGCAAGGCGATCGCGATGCAAACAGGCCATGGCGCGCGGCCATTCGAATCCGGGTTCGTAATACCGCTGCCAACCGGCGTCGATCCACGACATCGCCACATCCCGTCCATCGCGCACCAGATAGATAAACACGGCATTGGGAAACAGCGTCGCCAGTTCAGGCACAATCTCGAAATAATGTGGCGTCTTGTCGCCGATCCTCTGCTTGCCGCTCGCCGCCAGCAGCCGCGCATGGACACGCTCGATCACGTCGTGCAGCCCCGCCCCGTCCGGCAGTGCCTCGACCGCTCGCCGCGCGTCATCCTCATCCAGCCCCAGATCCGGCCAGCGCTCGTGTCGAACCATCACCACCGCCGCTTGCTCTCTCTGCGGTTGCGTCAGCGCGCCGGTCAGCGGAAACTGCCGCACCAGATCGCGCAGGAACCAGGTCTCGGGGGGAAGGTACAGGCGCGAATGGCCGGTCAGGATCAGACGCAGCAGCGTGGTCCCGGACCGGCCGGCGCCGACAACAAAGAACGGGGCCCGACCCGCCATGATCCACCTTCAGTGAGGAGCGCAGACATGCAACAGCCGCTGACCTTCACTTTCGCCGATGACGGCGCCATTCCCAACTCCCGTCTGCCGATGCTGGTGTATCGCAGCGCGGTGCCGGCGGATCCTGCGGCGATAGAGAAACTGTTCACCGCCAACCAGTGGCCTGCCGCGTGGCGCAACAGCGTTCACCCGTTCCAGCATTTCCACAGCAATGCACACGAGGCTTTGGGCGTCGCCCGTGGCCGCGGCCGCGTCCAGTTCGGCGGTCCCAGCGGCGAGACGTTGGACATCGAGGCCGGCGACGTCGTCGTGCTCCCCGCTGGTGTCGGTCATTGCCGCCTGGAGAAGTCGGCCGACCTGCTGATCGTCGGCGCCTACCCCGACAATGCAAAGCGGCCAGACCAACACCGCGGCGACCCGGCGGAGCATGATGCGGTGGTGCGCAACATCGCTGCCGTGGCGGCCCCAAACGCCGATCCCGTCACAGGCGCGCAGGGGCCGCTGGTGCAGCTCTGGGGGTAACAGTCAGCGGGTAACATTCGGGGGCAACATTATGTCATTGCGAGGCGCGTAGCGCCGAAGCAACCTCGGTCGAGCGCACACACGGACGCCCGTGCGTGCGCGCCCGAACGAGGTTGCTCCGGCCCCTTCGGGCCCTCGCAATGACCTGTGTTGGTGCGCTACGCCGCTTCCCGCACCCGCAGATCATTGTTCACCCGGTGATCGCCCGCCATCCAGCGCGCCAGTTCGGCATGTGCATCGGCACGGCGGATGGCATCGATCTCCGCAGCATTCGCCGGATCGACAGTGAACTCCACTACCAGACCGTCCGGTGACGTGGTGTACATCGACCGGCAATAACCATGATCGGTCTCGCGCAGATCGAGCCCCGCGGACTTCACGCGCCCGACCAACTCGTCGTACGTCCCGTCATCGACCTTGAACGCGATGTGGTCGAAACTGCGGATTTCCGCTGGCTTCTCCGCCTGCGTCTTTTGGTACACCTCGTCATCGGCGAACGAAAAGAACGCCAGCGCACCGCCATCGCCCAGCGCGTAGAACGTGTGGCAGAACGCCACGTCGCGCTTCACCCACGGATTGAAGTGTTGCTCGCACCAGGTCGCGGCAAGCGGAATGCCCAGCACGTCCTCAAAGAACCGACGGTTCTTCTCCTGGTCTTTCACCACATAGGCGTGGTGGTGCAGGCGTTCGGGGGCACGTGACAGCAGCGTGGCCATGGTTGCGCTCCTCCTCGGGTTGGGCAGTTTTCTGACCGCAAGCTTGCCCTCCGCCCGCGCTGCCCGCAAGCTGCGCCCAGGAGGAGCGAGCGAACATGCGCATCGAGATCATCTGCACCGGCGACGAGGTTCTCACCGGCAAGATCGTCAATACGAATTTCAGCTACATGGCCCAGAAGTTGGAGGATGTCGGCCTCTCCGTCCATTGGGGCACCACGGTCGGCGACGACCGCGACAGCTTGCTCCGCGCCTTTCAGCTTGCGGGCGAGCGTGCCGATGCGGTGATCGTGAATGGGGGGCTCGGCCCGACGGTGGATGACCTGTCGCAGGAAATCGCGGCGCAAGCAGCCGGCGTGGAGCTGGTGCTGCACGAGGAATGGCTGACCCGCATGGAGGATTTCTTCCTGAAGCGCGCCCGCAGCATGCCGCCGAACAATCGCAAACAGGCAATGCTGCCGGCCACCGCCGAAATGCTGGACAATCCCATAGGCACCGCCTGCGGTTTTGCGCTGGATATCGGCAAGGCGCGATTCTTCTTCACCCCCGGCGTGCCACGCGAACTGCGGCGCATGCTGGAGGAGCAAATCATTCCGCGTTTGCTGGAACGAAGCGGCGAGCCGACAGCGATCTTCCTCAAGCGGTTCCATTCCTACGGCCTGGGCGAATCGCATGTGGACCAGTTGCTGACCGGCGTGGAGGCAATGGCGCCAGACGGTTCGGTAAAACTCGGCTTCCGGGCGCATTATCCTCAGATCGAAACCAAGCTGACGGTGCGCGGCACCGACGCCGACGATATAAGCCGCAAGCTGGAACCGATCCAGGCAGAGGTGCGGCGGCGCCTGGGAAACTTCATCCTCGCCGAAGACGACAAAACATTGGAAGGCATCGTGCTGGCGGAATTGCTGGCACGGCAGGGATCGCTCGCGATCATCGAAACCTTCACCGGCGGCCAGATCGCGGTGCGCCTGGCGCCGATGCCAGGCGGCGAGCATGTCTTCCGCCGCAGCATCGTCGTGCGCGAATTCACTCAGTTACACGGCGTGCTCGGGCTCGAGGGCATACATCTCGCCGGCCCGATGACGCAGGAAACCACCGAGGCAGTGGCGCGCGCCGCCCGCGAACGCGGCAACGCCTCGCATGCCCTCGTGGTGCTGATCGAGCTGGACGACGGCCCCGACCGTATCGACTTCGGCGGCACGATCTGGATCGGTATCGCCACGGCGGAGGAAACCGCGTTCCGCCGCTCGCGTGTGCTGGGCGGGCGCGAATGGGTGCGGCTGGGCGCGGCCGAGCTGGCGCTCGATTGCCTGCGCCGTTTCCTGCTCGGCCTGCCGGTGGTGGAACGCATCGATTTCGAAAAAACCTGAGAGGCGCGCCAATGGACAATTATCTATTCTCGGGATTGAAGGTGATCGATTGCGCGAGCTGGATCGCGGGTCCGGCGGCGGCGACGATCCTCTCGGATTTCGGCGCCGACGTGATCAAGATCGAGCCGCCGGGCACCGGTGATCCCTGGCGCGCCCGCAGCGTCAACCCGCACGCCCACGCCGATTCGTACTGGCAGTTGACGTCGCGCAACAAACGAAGCCTGGCACTGGATTTGAAGCACCAGGCAGGGTGCGACGTGCTGTACCGGCTGGTGACGGACGCCGACGTGTTCGTCACCAACTTTCCACTGCCGGTGCGGGATCGGCTGAAGCTGGCGCCAGCCGATCTGCTGCCGCTCAACAATCGGCTGATCTATGCGTCGTTCACCGCGTACGGCGAAGCTGGCGAGGAAGCCGCGAAAACCGGCTTCGATTCCACCGCCTATTGGGCGCGCACCGGACTGATGGATGCGGTGCGCGCGGATGTCGATACCGTGCCGGCACGGTCGGCGCCCGGAATGGGCGATCACCCCAGCGCCACCGGCCTTTACGCTGCGATCGTCACTGCACTGTACCGACGCGAGAAGACCGGCACAGGCGGTGTCGTCAGTTCGTCGCTGCTGGCGAACGGGCTGTGGGCCAACGGCTGCTTCATCCAGTCCCGCTTGCTCGGCGAGGAGGTGGCGCACCGCCCGCCACGCGAGCAAGCGCCAAACGCATTGGCCAACCACTACCGATGCCGCGACGGCCGCTGGTTCATCATGGCCTTGTTCAACGAGGAACGGCAGTTGCGCCCGTTCTTCAACGCGATTGGGCGGGAGGAACTGGCGGACGACCCGCGCTTCGCGACCCGGCAGGCACGATTGCACAACGCGCACGCACTGGTGGCGGAACTCGACGCGACATTTGCCGCGCGGGATATGGCGGAGTGGCGGGTCATCCTGGATGATGTAGGCGTCACGTTCGGCGTCGTAGGGAAGGTCGACGATGCGCCGAACGATGCGCAAATGCGGGCGATCGGCGCGCTGGTCCCCTTCGCGGACGGGGAAGCGCTGACAGTGTCAAGCCCATTCAATCTTGCGGGAGAGGCGAAGGTGCCGCCGCAGCGCGCGCCAAATCTTGGCCAGCATACGGAAGCGGTGCTGCGGGATTCAGGTTTCGACGCAGACACGATAGGGATGCTGCGGAAGCAGGGCGTGGTTTCATGAAACCTCTCCCGCGCTGCGTTGTTCGCGCAGCGCGGGCTTGGGCCGTAAAGCGGATCAACGTGAGGCGCGAAGCGCCGCGGATGAGGGTGATCGGGAGGGTTCGAAGAACTACGTGCCCTCCCCATCACCCTCACCCTCGACGCCTGTGGCGTCTCAACCTACCCGCACGCCACGCAGTAGATGTCCTTCACCCCGCTCGGCAGTGGCATGAAGTCCCAGCTCTCGCCACCATCCTTGGTGCCGAACACTTCACCATCATAGCGCGCACCAAGATAGACCTGCTTCGGATCGCTGGGATGCGGCGCCACCGACATCACGGTGCCATGCACCTGCACCTTGTCGAACCGCTGCCACGTCTGGCCCTTGTCCGTGCTGCGATACACCCCGCCATCCTTGCTCGCCGCCGCAACGCTCAGCGCCGAGTACAGTGTGTTCGGCTCGGCGCGCGATGCCTGGATGTCGCGGCCATAGGTGGTAGGTGAGAACCGCCCCACCTCCATATCCTGCCAGCTCTCGCCGCTATCTGCGGTGCGGAACAACCCCATGCGGACGGCAACGATCACCGCATCCGGGTCGGCAGCGCTGATCGCGATGGCGTGGCCGTCCAGCATGCCCTCATCCGACGTGTCGCTGCCGATCTTGCTGCGCAGGTGCGGCAGCTTGGCCAGCCGCACCAGGTCGTCGCTGCAATCCTTCCAGCTCTCGCCGCTATCGGTGGTACGCATCACGCCGCCCACTTCCAACGCGGCAAATATGCTGCCCGGCTTGCGCGGATGCTGCGCCATGCGCATCACCCGGGGGTTGAACGCCATCACGCAGCGTGACGGCATGTTTGGATCAGGCAGGCGCTTCCAGGTCTCGCCGCTGTCCTCGCTGCGATACACCGCAATCGGCGAGCCGCCCGCATAGATCAGCTTCGGATCGCCCGCATCTACCAGGAACGACCAGATTTCCATGTTCTTGTCCGGGAAGTTCACGCGCCGGAAACTCTTGCCCCGATCGGTGCTGCGATACACGCCGTCATGTGTGCCGGCAAACACCAGGTTGGGATCGGTTGGATGCACGAAAACGCAATTGCTGGGCGTGTTGCTGATCACATGCTCCCACGCGCCGCCGTCCTCGCGGCGGAACACGCCGACCATGCCTGGATCCTTGTCGCTGCGGCCCACTGTGCCGGCCACGCTGGCATAGACGTTCGCCATGGTTTCCTCCTCCCGGGTTTCGCTCGCCCCGAAGGCTACGCCAGTTCGGCCAGGGTTGACAGCCCGCGCCGACGCAAGCTTGCTCCGCCTGACGTCGTAGCGGGAGGATGACATGCCGGTCGTGCAGGCAGAGAAGCTGATGGAGATCGCGCGGACGCTGCTGGTAAAGGCCGGCGCCTCGGCCGAGGAAGCGGCCACCATCGCGCGCTACAATATCGGTGCGAACCTGGTGGGGCATGATTCGCACGGCATCATCCTGATCCCCACCTATATCGACCGTATCAAGGTCGGCCACATCGTCCCCGGCGCGCCGTTCGACGTGAAGGAACAATCGCCCACCACGATGGTAATCGATGGCAACTGGGGTTTTGGCTATGTCGTCACCGATCGTGCGATGCGCATGACGATCGACAAGGCGCGGGAGCAGAACGTCGCGGCGACGACAGTGTTCCGGCAAAGCCATATCGGTCGCCTCGCGTCCTATCCGCTGATGGCCGCGCGCGAGGGCATGATCGCGATGATCACCGCAGACTCTGGCCGCAGTGCGAAGGCGGTGGCGCCGTTCGGCGGGGCGCAGGCGCGGCTGGGCACCAATCCGATCTGTTTCGCCATCCCCTCCAACCTGGAAGGGCCGTTGTTCTTCGATATGGCGACGTCGGCGGCGGCGGCCGGCAAGATCAACGTAGCCACGGCACGCGGCGAGCAAGTACCCAGCGGCTGGCTGATCGACAAGGACGGCAAGCCGAGCACTGATCCACGCGTGCTGCGGCAGGGCGGTGCGCTGCTCCCCCTGGGGGGTGCCGAGGGCTACAAGGGTTACGGCCTTGCCACGATCGTCGAAATCTTCTCCGGATTGCTGACGGGATTGGGCTTCGGCGTCGAACCGACCGGACGCCACAATGATGGCTGCTTCATCGCCGTGTTCAACGTTGCAGCGTTCCGCGACCTGGAGACGTTCAAGCGCGAGGTGACAGAGTTCGCGCAGTATTTGAAGGCAACCCCGCCTGCTCAGGGATTCACGGAAGTGTTCTATCCGGGTGAAGTTGAATTTCGAAAGGAGCAGGATCGGCGGAAGAACGGAATCCCGGTGGAAGACGCGACGTGGGGGAAGCTGCGCGAGCTGGCGCAGGGTTACGGGATCGCGGGAGAGTTAGGAATTTAATTTGGTCCGAAGTTCCGATATGCCGCCGCTGCGCACCACGTGCCGCTGTCATTGCGACGAGCGGAGCGACGAAGCAATCTCCTGCCAGTGGGGCGCGCGAACCGTGCAAGCATCGGCTCGAACGGGATTGCGTCGGCGCTCCGCCCCTCGCAATGACATGAGAACGCAGTCGCTACTCGCCAGCACGCTGACATGACCAGGTCGTTCCGTGGCCAATCCTTGCGGCGCTTCGAGGACGTCCGCTTCCTCACCGGACGCGGCCGGTACATCGAGGACATCGACCTGCCGCGTCAGGCCTGGATGCACGTGGTGCGTTCGCCGCATGCGCATGCAGCGGTCGAAGCCATCGATACGGCCGCAACTCGCGCGATTCCCGGCGTACTGGGCGTGTTCACCGCGGCCGACCTGCGCGACCTGGGGCCGATGCCCTGCACGGTCCCTGTCGCAAGCATGGCCCCAATGATCGTCCCGCCTCGTTTCGCCCTGGCGACAGACCATGTGCGGCATGTCGGCGATCCCGTCGCATTTGTGGTCGCCGAAACCCGCAGCGCGGCACGGGACGCGGCCGAAGTTCTCACTGTCGATTACCGTCCCCTGCCCTCGGTCACCGACGCGGCCGCGGCATTGCAGCCGGCCGCGCCTCTTCTATGGACGCAAGCCGCCGGCAATCTCTCCTATCGTTTCCAAAAGGGCGATGCAGCCGCCGTCGCCGCCGCAATGCAGGCAGCAACCCACGTCGTGGACCTCGAACTGGTCAACAACCGCATCGTCATCTCCTCGGCGGAAACGCGCGGAGCAATCGGGCAGCACGACGCCAACGGGTTCCACCTGATGTTCTCCGGCGCCGGCGTGCACGCGCTGCAATCCCAGCTTGCCGGCGCGGTGTTCCGCGTGCCGCACGATCAGATGCGCGTATCGTGCCCCGATGTTGGCGGTGGGTTCGGGGTAAAGAACGCGCTGTATCCCGAATGGATCATGCTGCTCTGGGCAGCGCGCATGCTCGGCCGGCCGATCAAATGGATCGGCGAGCGCACCGAGGATTTCGTCGCCACAGCGCAAGGCCGCGACAACATTACCCGTGCCCGCCTGGCGCTGGATCGCGGCGGGCGGTTCCTCGCGCTGCAGGCGAACACGATCGCCAATCTCGGCGCGTATCTGTCCTCGGGTGGGCCGGGCAGTTCCACCAACGCGCCCGCCAACGCGATCGGCAGCGGCTACGATATTCCCGCGATCTTCATGGACGTGCACGGCGTATTCACCAACACCGTACCGATCGACGCCTATCGCGGCGCCGGCAAGCCCGAAGTCAACTATCTGATTGAGCGGCTGATCGACACCGCCGCCCGTCGCCGCGGCTTTGATCCGGTCGATCTGCGCCGCCGCAACCTGGTGTACGAATTTCCCTACCGCAAAGCACTCGGCACAATCATCGACGGCGGCCGCTTCGCCGCCAACCTGGATGATGCAATCGTCGCGGCCGACCACAGCGGTTTCGCGACCCGTCGCGCCACCGCAGAACATGCAGGAATGCGCCGCGGCATCGGCATCACCTGCTTCATGGAAACCGCTCGCGGCGCACCGAACGAAGGCGCGGAGCTACGTTTCGATGCCGACGGCCGCATCAGCCTGCGCGTCGGCACGCAATCCAACGGCATGGGCCACGAAACCGCCTATGCCCAGATCGCCGCCGACCTTCTGGGCCAGCCAATCGAAACCTTCCGCTACATCCAGGCCGATACCGCAGACGTGCGAGCCGGCAACGGCCATGGCGGCGCGCGTTCCATGCATATGGGCGGCGCTGCACTGTGCAAGACGGTCGATACGATGCTGGCGAAAGCCACCCCCATCGCCGCCCGCCTGCTGCAAGCCACACCGCCGCAGATCGTCTTCGTCAATGGCAATTTCAGCGTGCGAGATGAGCCCGCGCGCAGCGTCACGTTGATGGAAGTAGCACGTGCCGCGCGCGATCCAACCAATCGTCCGGATGCCTCCGAACCTGCCCTGGACACCTACGTCTGGAACTTGCTCGACGGCATCACCTTCCCTAACGGCTGCCACATCGCAGAAGTGGACGTCGATCCGGAAACCGGAGTCGTCACGTTGCAGCGCTACACGGCGGTCGACGATTTCGGCACGCTGATCAATCCGATGCTCACGGTCGGCCAGGTGCAGGGTGGAGTCGCGCAAGGCATCGGCCAGGCCATGCTGGAACACACCGTCTACGATGCTCAATCCGGTCAGATGCTGAGCGGTTCGTTGATGGATTACGCGTTGCCCCGTGCCGACGATCTGCCCGACCTCGCGATCACCCTGACCGGCGTACCGACCAACGCCAACCCGCTCGGCGTGAAAGGCTCGGGACAGGCTGGCGCGATGGCCGCCCCTCAGGCGATCATCTGCGCGGTGCTGGATGCGCTGGCCCCGCTGGGCGTGACCCATATCGACATGCCAGCGACGCCCGAACGGGTCTGGCGCGCTATACAAGCGGCACAGGGACAGGAGACGAAACAATGACCCAAACTCGCATTGCCGCAGAAGATTATCTGGAAGCGCTCGCCGCACACGGCATCAGCCATCTGTTCGTCAATCCCGGCACCGACTTCGCGCCGATCGTCGAGGCCTTCGCCCGCAGCGCCCGTAGCAACCGCAAAGTGCCGGAGCCGATGGTGGTGCCGCACGAAACCGCCGCAGTCGCCATGGCGCATGGCTATACAATGGTCACCGGCAAGCCGCAGGCAGTGATGCTGCATACCAATGTTGGCACCGCCAATGCCATCAACATGCTGATAGACGCGTCACGCGACCGCATCCCCATCTTGCTCTCCTCCGGCCGCACACCATTCACCGAATCTGGCGCCGAAGGATCGCGCAACGCCCACATCCATTGGGCGCAGGAAATGTACGACCAGGCCGGCATGCTGCGCGAGGTCGTCAAATGGGACTATGAAATGAAACGCGGCGACCAGGCCGCGACCGTGCTGGACCGCGCGCTGGAAATGGCCATGACATCGCCGAAGGGTCCGGTGTATCTCAGCCTGCCGCGCGAAGTGCTGGGCGAGGAGACGCACAAATCGCCGGACAGCAACTGGGAACGCCGCGCGCGCCCGCGCGATCCGGTGCCCGCCCCCGCCGATATCGAGCAGCTTGCCGAGTGGATCGCTGCAGCGCAGGCACCGGTGGTGATCACCGGCGGGCTTGGACAGGACCCGCGCGATGCGGTGGCGCTGACACGCCTCGCCGAGCAATGGGCGTTGCCGGTCGTGCCGTACAACACCCGGTATTTCGCAATTTCAGCGAACAGTACGATGTTCCAGGGGGCGATGCCGGGGCCGCTGCTGAAGGACTCCGACCTTGTGATTGTGATTGAGGCCGACGTGCCCTGGCTTCCCAGCCAGGAACACCCGCCGGCCGACGCTCGCATCGTGCAGATCGGCGAGGACCCGCTTTACACGCGCTATCCGATGCGCAGCTTCCCCTCCGACCTGACGATCGCCGCGAGTGCCTTATCGGTTTTGGAAGCACTGGAGCAGGCGCTGGCGAAGCGCAAAGGTGCGCATGTCGAGAAGCGGCGGGCGGGGCTGACGCAACGCTGGACGGAATTGCACGCGGCATGGCTGGCCGAGGCAACGCAGGCGCAACAGGGGAACAGAAACACGCTGGCCTGGCTGAACCACTGCCTGCGCAATGTGATCGATCGCGACACGATCGTGATTTCCGAATATTCGTTCCGGCAAGAATATTGTCCACTTGACATGCCTGGCAGTCTGTTCGCTTTGAGCTCGGCCGGCGGACTGGGATGGGGATTCGGGGCATCGCTCGGTGCGAAACTCGCAGCACCGGAGAAGCAGGTGGTGTCGGTGCTGGGCGACGGCGCCTATATGTTCGCCAATCCGACGGCATGCCACTACATGGCGCAGATGCAGAACCTGCCGGTGCTGACGGTGATCTATAACAACGCGCTGTATGGCGCCGTGCGGCGCGCAACGTTGGGCATGTATGGCAGGGGCGTGGCATCGGAGAACGATGGCCGGCTGCTGGCCGATCTGCCGGCGCCGGCGTTCGAAAAGATCGTGCTGGCGCATGACGGGCACGGTGAGCGCGTGGAGAGTCCTCGCGATCTGCCGGCGGCTTTGCAACGTGCGGCGGCAGCCGTGCGCGGCGGGCAACAGGCGTTGGTGAACGTGATCTGCCCCTGATGCCGCACGCAATGCAGCATTTGCGCACGCGCGTGTTAGTGGTCGGTGGCGGACCGGTCGGCACCACGCTGGCCATGGACCTCGCGTGGCGCGGCATCGATGTGATGGTGCTGGAGCAACGGCGGCGCGACGAACCTCCGAGCGTGAAGTGCAACCATGTGGCGGCACGGTCGATGGAGGTGTTCCGCCGGTTGGGCGTCGCGCAGGCGGTGCGCGATACCGGGCTGCCGTCGGATTATCCCAACGATGTCGCGTTCCGAACAACGACGGTCGGAATCGAATTCGGCCGCATTCCCATCCCTTGCCGGCGCGATCGATTTACCGCGACGGAGGGTCCGGACACGTGGTGGCCGACGCCAGAACCCCCACACCGCATCAATCAGATCTTTCTTGAGCCGGTGCTGGTGGATCATGCCGCGTGCATGCCGGGCCTGACATTCCGCCACCGCGCCAAGGTGACCGGGTTCGACCAGTCGGCCGAAGGGGTGACGACGGAAGCCGAGGATCTCGACACCGGCGAAACACTGCTGATCGCCAGTGACTACATGATCGGCTGCGATGGCGGCCATTCGGGAATCCGCCACGGCATCGGCGCTGCTCTGACCGGCGACGCGGTGGTACAGCGCACGCGCTCCACCTATTTCCGCGCGCCGTCGCTGCTGAGCAAGATGCAGGCGCGGCCATCCTGGTCCAACCAGTCGCTCAACCCGCGGCGCAGCGCCGGCATGTTCGCGATCGACGGACGCGAGACCTGGCTGCTGCACTGCTATCTGCGCGACAGCGAGCTGGATTTCGCCGCGGTGGATCGCGACAAGACGCTGCGCCAGGTACTGGGTGTCGGCGACGATTTCCAATACCAGATCCTCGGTACCGAGGATTGGTACGGCCGCCGATTGCTCGCCGATAAATTCCGTGACCGGCGCGTGTTCATCTGTGGCGATGCCGCGCATATCTGGGTGCCGTTTGCCGGCTATGGCATGAATGCCGGGATCGCCGACGCGATGAACCTGTCGTGGATGCTGGCGGGCGTGCTGCAAGGCTGGGCCGATCCGGCCATCCTGCACGCTCATGAACCGGAACGCTGGCCTATTACCGAGCAAGTCTCTCGCTACGCGATGAACACGGCGCTGCGGCTGGCGAAGCTGCGGGCGAATGTGCCGGACACTATCGAAGATCCCGGCCCCGAGGGGCAGGCGGTGCGGGCGGAACTGGGCCGCGCGCTTGTCACCGCCAACACCCCGCAATTCTGCTGTGGCGGATTGAACTTCGGGTATTTCTACGACCGCTCGCCAATCATCGCATATGATGGTGAGCAAGCCCCACCCTACACAATGTACGATTTCACCTCGTCCACGGTGCCGGGCTGTCGCGTGCCGCATGTTTGGCTACGCGATGGGCGGTCTTTGTATGATTCGCTGGGGCCATGGTTCACGCTGCTGCGTCTGGACCCCTCGGTGTCTGTGGCGCCGTTGGTTGAGGCTGCGGCGCACCGCAGCGTGCCGATGGCGGTGCTGGACGTGGCGGCAGAAGGCGCCGGCGAGCTCTACGCGCGCAAGCTGGTGCTGGCGCGGCCGGACCAGCACGTGGCGTGGCGCGGCGATGAGACGCCGCATGATCCGCTTGCATTGGTGGATCGGGTACGCGGATCACTTCGGCCGTAATCGATGGATCGGCTCGCATGCCCCAGATGTCCTCGCAATGACGCCCTGCGGCCACTACATCGATCACAATAGCGCAGAATTACGCAGCTCCGGTGCTACCATCTGCTGGAACAATGTCAGGCTCTGCGCCGCGTTGTCGTAGGCCATCGGCCCCAACCGGAACTGCATGATCGCGCCACCGACGCCAATCGCCGCCACCGCCGCCAGCTTCTCCGCTACCGTCGCCGGTGACCCGTAGATCAGCGAATGCTCCACCACCATCCGCGCCGCCGGCGCCGTGCCAGGCGACGGCATGGGCACAATCGACACGCCTTGTTCGCGGTACACGCGCTCCCGCATGGCTGTACGATGCGCGTGCATTGCTTCGAAGGCCGGCACGGCAATGCGTTCCGCTTCGGCGTCCGTCTCCGCCACGAACACGTTGCGCCACACCCAGCATTGCTCGACGTTGGCAGCCACGGCCGCTTCGTCCATGCCAATCTCCCGCAATGTCTGGCGGTAAAGCTCCATTCGAGCGCGCGTAACGTCATTACTCTGCACGTTCATCATGAACGGCAGGCCGCGGCGAGCGATCGCCAGCATCCCATGTTCCGATGATGCCGAGCGGATCACGTAAGGGTGCGGCGGCGTGTAGGGCCGCGGCCGCAGCATCGGCAGCTTCAAATCCCAGAACCGACCGTGATGGTCCACCGGCTCGCCGGTCCACGCCTTGAACATGATGTCTTCGGCTTCCTCGAAGCGCGCCTGCGCTTCGGTATGGTCCAGTCCGTACCCCTGGTAGTCGTAGATGTTATAGGCAGTGCCACGGCCGAGGCCGACGATCAGCCGGCCCTTACTGATATGATCGATCAGCGCCAATTGCTCGGCCATGCGGATCGGATGATGCAGCGACATCTGCGCCACGGCGAAGCCAATCTTGGCACGCTGCGTGGCCACAGCCAGCGCCGCGGCGAAGCTCACCGGATCGACATAGGCACAGATGCCGTCGAAATGATGCTCGGCCAGCCATATCACGTCGAAGCCCAGCGCATCGGTCAGTTGCGCCTCGCGCAAAGTCTCGTCGATAACGCGGTCGTCATCGGCCGGATCGCTGCTTTCGGGGAACAGGAAGTTGCTGAATTTCATGCAGGGATCCGTATGGCGAGGTGGTCGCAAGCTGGTGCCGTGCGCCTGGTACGTGACCACTCGTCATGGCCGGGCTTGATCGGGCCATCTACGCACGACCGATCGGGTCGCATTGTGACCGCGCCCGGTCGTCGGGGGAAGATGGCCGGGCCAAGGGCCGGCCATGACGAGGAGCGTCAATGCCCCGCGTGGCTCCCGGAAAAGTCTGGCGCCGGCAGCCCCGACTTCGCCAATTGCCCCACCAGCGCGGCCTTCAGCCGTTCCAACCCCTCAGCCGATGCCCCCTCCGCCCGCGCCACCAGCACTGCCTGTGTGTTGGACGCGCGCAGCAGCCACCAGCCGTCCGGCGTGTTCACCCGCACGCCATCCGCATCCGACACGTTGGCGCCCTCAGCCCGCAGCCGGGCAGCGACTTCCTCGATCACCTTGAACTTGCGCGTATCGTCGCAGTCGAACCGCACTTCCGGCGTGTTCACCACCTGAGGCAGCGCGCGCCGCACATCCGACAGCTTGCGATCCATCCGCGCCACGATGCCCAGAGTGCGCACCGCGGCATACAGCGCGTCATCGAACCCGTACCAATGATCGGCGAAGAAGATATGGCCCGACATCTCGCCCGCCAAAGGCGATTTCGTCTCCGCCATCTTTGCCTTGATCAGCGAATGCCCGGTGCGCCACATCAGCGGATCGCCGCCGGCGCGCGCGATCTCATCGAACAACACCTGGCTCGCCTTCACGTCGGCGATGATTTTGGCGCCCGGGTGCTGCTTCAGCACGTCGCGCGCCAGCAACACCATCAACTGGTCGCCGAACAGGATTTCGCCCGTGTCGTCGATGACGCCGATGCGGTCGGCGTCGCCATCGAACGCGATGCCGATATCGGCGCCGCGCGCCTTCACCTCGTGGATAAGCTGTTGCAGGTTGGCAGGCACCGTCGGATCGGGATGGTGCGCGGGGAATGTGCCGTCGATCGCGCCGTTCAGCACAACATGCTCGCCGGGCAGCGCAGCGACCAGCTTCGCCAGCACCTCGCCGGCCGCGCCGTTGCCGTTATCCCACACCACCTTCAGGATCCGGTCGCCGCCGTCCCAATCGGAAAGCAGACGCGCCACGTAGTCGGCGGCGATGTCGACGGTGCGTTCGGTGCGCTCGTTCTCCTCCACCACGTCGCCGTCGCGCGCCAACTGCCCCAGGCGCTTGATGTCGTCGCCGAAGAACGGCTTGCCCTGCAGCATCATCTTGAAGCCGTTATAGTCGGGCGGGTTGTGGCTGCCGGTAACCATCACCGCGCCATCCGCGCCCAGCTTGGTGTTGGCGTAGTACAGCATCGGCGTCGGCCCGCGGCCGATGCACACCGCGTCCACGTCGCTGTGGCGGATGCCGTTCATCAGCCGCACCGCCAGGTCCGGGCTGGACAGCCGCCCATCATACCCTACCACGACGGTCGATCCTGCCCCGCGGGCGCGCGCGACAATCGAGCCGAACACGCGGCCGATCGCATAGGCGTCACCCGGACCCAACGTTCGGCCGACGATCCCGCGAATGTCGTACTCACGCAGCGTGGTGGGGTCGAACTTGTGCGAGAACGACATCGCTTGGATCACTCCGTCTCAGGTATAATGCTTCAGGAACTTGCGCACGGCGTCCGCCAGGTCCGGATGCTTCAGTGCGTAGGCGATCTGTGCTTCCAGGAACCCGGCCTTGTCGCCGCAATCGAAGCGACGGCCTTCAAAGCGCAGGCCGTGGAACGGTTGCGTCCCGATCAGTCTTGCCATGCCATCCGTCAACTGCACCTCACCGCCGGCCCCTCGCTCCATAAGTCCCAGATAGCCGATCACCTCCGGCATCAGCACATAGCGGCCGATGATCGAAAGATTGGATGGTGCATCCTTCGGGGCCGGTTTCTCCACCAGCCCAAGCACCTCCACCAGCTTTCCATCATCCTTGCCCGTCTTCAAGATGCCGTAACGGTTGGTGTGTTCCCGCGGCACTTCGCTCACAGCGACGACATTGCCGCCGGTATCCTTATACGCATCGGCAAGCTGGCGCAGGCAAGGCGTGTCCGCCAGCACCAGGTCGTCCGGCAGGATGATGGCGAACGGTTCGTCGCCGATGAAGGCCCGCGCGCACCATATCGCGTGCCCCAACCCCAAAGGCACCTGCTGGCGCACCGTCACCATCGAGCCAGGCTCCACCTGCGTACCTTCCAGCAGCGCCAGCGCGTCGGACTTGTTCCGCTCGCGCAAGGTTGCTTCCAGTTCATAGGCGACATCGAAATGTTCCACCAGCGCGGTCTTGCCGCGGCCGGTCACCATGCAGAACAACTCGATGCCGGCGGCGCGTGCCTCTTCGATGGCGTATTGAATCAGCGGCTTGTCGACGACCGGCAACATTTCCTTGGCAGTCGCCTTGGTGGCGGGCAGGAATCGCGTCCCCAGGCCGGCGACGGGCAGGACGGCCTTACGCAGTGGTTTGATCAAGAGAAGCCTCCCTGAGAGCCCGCGGAACCGACCATGGGCAACAGGCTGAAATGTGGCAGCCCGGGAGCCCGCATGGCGACACGTGGCCGCGAGCAATATCACGACGGCGTATAGCATCCCGCCGCGCAATTTCTCTACGCAGAATCATGCGTGTTTGCTCCCGAGCAACACGTCGCGTGCCATGTTGATACGCGCGGCAAGCCAATCGGAACCGCCGGCATCCGGGTGTGCGGTACGCATCAGACGATGATGCGCTGCGCGGATATCCGCTTCGCTCGCGCCGGGCGCCAGGCCAAGCACCTGGTAAGCTTCCTGCTGGCTCATGGTGCCGGCGCGCGGGCGGGACGGCCCGCTGCTGTTGCCAGCGCTCGAACCGGCGCCACCGGCCTGTCCGCCTGCGTTCCCGGAGCCGAAGAATCCGGATCTGAAAAATTCCGAAGCCCGCCAGCGGTTCCACAGCAGCGGCCCGAACATTGCCAGAGCGCCCAGTGCGACTGGGCCGCGGCCCATCAGCACCAGCAACAATGCCAGGGTCAATCCGCCCAGCGCGGCAATCCACAACAGCAGCGACTTGATCGTCGTAACCGAGGCTTGCTCGAACGCCCGCAGGCCGCCGAGGAACAGAAACAAGGTGAGGGCGCCAAGCGCGAGCCAGAGCATGGGCCCAATTTGCGCGGGCGCGATGACTTCCGCAACCATCGGTTGGGATGCCGGTGCGAAACGCGGCGCGGGCGGTTCGCGATCGGCCCGCCAGTCGACCGGCAAGGCGCGATCCATTGTTCACCCGGAACCTTGCCTACCGCGCCTGCAACGCCTGTCCGTCCATGCCCGCCGCCGGCACGCCGAGATGCCGCAGGATGGTGGGCGCAAGGTCGACGATATGCGCCAGTTGGGCGTGCGCCGTGCCGCCGGCAAATCCCGCGCCCTCGATCATCAGCACCGGCGATTGCTCGTAACGCGCCAACCCGCCGTGCTGGCCGCAGCCTTCGCGCACCGGTTTGTCCCAGCGCGGCACGGCGGCCAGCGCTCGTCCAGGAATGCCATAGGCATTCGGCGCATCGTCGGCCCGCAGCGACACCGCGAAGGCAAGTCCGTGGTGTGGTGCCTGGCCGATCGTGCCCAGCTCGGCCGCCGGAACCACCACGCTGGCCCAGGATTGCGAGCGCAGGAAATCCTCCAGCCCTCCTCGGCGTTTTTCCTGCTCCGGGTGCAGATAGATCAGCGACGCCGTGCCATTGGACAGCGCAACCACGTCGGTAGAGTCCGTGCCCGCCTTCAGCCCGGCGGCAACCAATGCAGCCTCCACATCGACGGCGCCGCTGACGGTTTCATGTCCATGGTCGGACCCGATCATCAGCAACACGTCGTCGCCTTCAGCGCGCTGCCGGGCGACCGTGTCGATGACGGCCCCGGCGTTGCGGTCGGCCTCGCGCAGCACCGCCAGGTGCTCTGGCGATCCGAGCGGGGTTTCGTGCTGGATGTGGTCCGGCTCGCCCAGCCACAGCACGGCGAGCGCCGGACGTCGCGGCAACGCTTCGGTGACGAAACGCTCAGTCATGGTGCGATCGCCGGCGGCATCCAGCGTCACGCGGAGCGGCTGCGGCACCCGCACGCCGCCGGGACCGCGCGAGATGACACGGTGATAAAGATGACCATGCGCATCGGGATCATGCGCGTTCGCCGCGCCAGGCGAGACGTTGTTGAAAACGATCGCACCGCCATGGGCGGCGAGCCGCTGAGCCAGCGTCGGTACCGCCAACGCGTGGCCGGTGACGGCACGCTTGTGCGCGAGAAAGTCAGGACGACCGACATCATGCGGCACCAATACGCCGTTCTCCATCAGCGCGACGGCGTTGCCTTGCAGCGTATGGCGCGCCGGATGGCAGCCGGTCGCGAAGCTTGCGGAGACGGCGCGCGTGGCGGAGGGAAACGCCGTGCCAAAGGCGGGAAAGGTTTCGGCCTGGCCGGCGAAGGCGGCCAGACGCGGCGTGCGCGCCGCATCGACGAAGTCGCGGCGGAGGCCATCCAGGATGACGACGACGGCACGGTGCATGGCGCGGGCTCCTTCCCCACTTGTCATTGCGAGGAGCGAAGCGACGAAGCAACTCCGCTCACGCGAATGCGCGAACGGTTCGGCGGCTTCCCTGAACGAGGTTGCTTCGTCGCTTCGCTCCCCGCAATGACATGCTACGTCGTGTGGCTACCCGCGACGAGCTCCACGCCTGCCACAAACGCATCGGGAGAACGTGCATGCAATTCGGCTTCTGCGTCATGGCCAACGTCGGGGAGATCGGCTTCTACCGTCACATCGAATCCCTCGGCTACCATTCCGCCTGGGTTGCCGACAGCCAGATGCTGTTTTCCGACTGCTATGCCGTGTTGGCGCTCGCGGCGCAGCAGACCACGACATTGCGGCTCGGCCCCGGCACGGCAATCTGCGGCACGCGCATCCCGCCGGTGCACGCGGCGGCGATGATGACGCTGAACCGCCTGGCACCGGGGCGCGTGTTTCTGGGCATCGGCACGGGGAACACGGCGATGCGCAGCATGGGGCAGCAGCCGATGCGGATTGCTGCGTTCGATGCGTACTTGCGCGTGCTGGCCGCGCTGCTGCGTGGCGAGACGGTGGAGTACGCGCTGGAAGGCAGCGCGGCGCTGCCGATCCGGATGCTGCTGGAAGGCAATGGCGGCGGCAGCCGGGAGCCGAAAATCCCACTCTACGTCTCGGGGTTCGGCCCGCGTGCGATGGCGCTCGCCGGCCTGCATGGCGACGGCCTGGTGTTTGCGATTCCGCCGCGCGGCGTGCCGGTGGCACAGGCCTTGACCCATGCACGGCAAGGCGCAGCGCGTGGCAGTCGCGATCTGGACGCCGCGGGCTTTCACACCTGCGCGTTGACCAACGTCGTGCTGCTGCAGCCGGGCGAGGCGGTGGACTCCGATCGTGTGAAGGCAGCAATCGGTCCCAACGTGATGGCGAGTGTCTACTATTTCTACGACGAGGTGCAGGAACGCGGCATCGATCCGCCGCCTTTCCTTGCACGCATCTGGCCGGGCTATTGCGCGCTGGTGGAGGAAACGGAGCCGCACTTGCGTCACCTGCGCACGCACGAATTCCACTATACGAAGCTACATCCCGGCGAGGCGGCGTTGATCGACGCACAACTGATTCGCGATACATGCCTCGTGGGCACCGCGGACGAATTGGTGGAACGCATCCGCGCGTTGGCCGGCGATGGGCTGCACGAGCTGATCTTTGCGGTGGGCAATGACGCGAAATGGCAACTTGCAGAGGATTTCGCCCGGCAAGTGATGGCACGAATATAACAATATGTCATTGCGAAGAGCGCAGCGACGAAGCAACCTAGGTCACAAAGGCTAATCATGATCGAGATTGCTTCGTCGCTGCGTTCCTCGCAATGACATATGAATGCACTTCACACGATTGTAGGCAAACCAAAAAGGGCCAACGCGCTTACCGATCCTTAACGACTTTGCCCCTAAAAAGAGAAGCCGGCCGGGAATTCTCCCGACCGGCTACGAAAGGAGGGACCCGATGAATGCCATTCGGTCTCTCCTTCGACGGGTAGTAGACCGTGGTCGTTAAGATCAAGATCATTATTCGCCGTCGGCAGGAGAGCGGCCGGCCCCGGAAACCGGGCCGGCCCGCTCTCCCAATCCACGCAGACGTATGCGAAATCCGTGCGCCCGGCCAATCGGTCAAGCCGCCACCGACTTCTCCCGCCGCCGCTGCACCGAATTCGGAATTCGCAACGCCTCGCGATATTTTGCCACCGTCCGGCGCGCGATATCGACACCCTCCCCCCGCAGCACCGCGACGATCGCATCGTCCGACAGCACATCTTCCGGGCGTTCCGCTTCGATCAGCGAGCGGATGCGATGGCGTACCGCCTCGGCGCTGTGCTCCTCGCCATCGGTGCCATGCAGCGCTGTCGTAAAAAAGTACTTCAGCTCGAACGTGCCCCGCGGCGTCGCGATATACTTGTTCGACGTCACTCGGCTGACGGTGCTTTCGTGCATCTCCACTGCCTCGGCGATGTCGCGCAGGATCAGTGGACGCAGATGCGCCACACCATGGCGCAGGAATCCGTCCTGCTGCCGCACGATCTCGGCCGACACACGCAGGATGGTCTGCGCCCGCTGTTGCAGCGAGCGCACCAGCCAGTTGGCATTGGCCAACCGCTCGGTCAGGAACACGCGCTCCTCTTTCTTCGCGCGCGGCGCGACGCGGGCATAGAAGCGCTCGTTCACCAGCACGCGCGGCATGGTCTCCGGATTGAGCTCCAGCAACCAGGACCCATCCGGCCCGGGACGCATCAGGATGTCGGGCACCACAAGCTGGGCGGGCTCATCGCTCCAGGTGGCGGCCGGCTTCGGATCCAGTGCCTTGACCTCGCTGATCATGTCCGCGAGATCTTCGGAATCGACGCCGCACAGCGCCATCAGCCTGCGGATATCGCGCCGCGCCAGCAGGTCCAGATTGTCCAGCAAGGCCTGCATCGCCGGATCCAGCCGGTTCTTGTCGGCAAGCTGGGCGGCCAGGCACTCTTTCAGGTCACGCGCGAACAACCCGGGCGGATCGAAGCGCATCATACGGCTGCGCACGCTCTCGACGCGGTCCAGCGGCAGACCCATCACCTCGGCGATCGCCGCTGGCTCGGCGGTCAGGCGGCCGGCAGGGCAGAGCAAGGCGATCAGGTGGGCGCCGATCATCCGGTCCACCGGGTCGGCGAAAGACAGGCGCAATTGCTCGCCGAGATGTTCCCGCAGCGGCCGGCGGCCGTCTTCCAGGTCCTCGATGGTGCGGTCGTCCGCCTCGAAGCTGCGGTCGCCGCCGCGGCCGTCGATGCGCGTAGACATGCCGGCGCCGTCCGCCACCCCACCGGTATCAAAGATGTTGCCGTTGTCCGCATCGAGCGGTGCGGTGGCCTCGGAGGGCAAGGTGTCGGCCGTGGTGGCCGTCGCGGTATCCGCCGGTGCGGCATTGGCCGGCACGATCTGGTCCAGCGCGGCATGCTCTGGCAAGGGCGCGTCGTCGGCGTCACCGCGCTCGAGCAGGGGGTTCCGTTCCAGCTCCTCCTCGACGAACGAGGCAACCTCGATATTGGAGTACTGCAACAGCTTGATCGCTTGACGCAGTTGCGGCGTCATGACCAAGGTCTGGGTTTGGCGCAGATCGAGGCGCGGGACGATCGCCATGGCCAGCGCCTAACGGGAGACGAAGTGGGTCAAAGGGGTACGAAGCCACCTGATGCAAGTGATGCAAGAAACGTGCTAGCAGCACGTTATACCCTAAAGCTTTCTCCCAGGTAAACGCGCACGCATCAAAATCAGGAGGCGACGGGGCCGGGGGCAAGCAAGGCCCGCTTCCCTTGGGTGCTGCAAGCAACGCCTGCGGTGCGCCGCGTTCCCTGCAAAATCAGCCCCGCCAACCCGGACATGCGACTCGACTCGGGGCAAAAGTTCTTTATATGTTCCCGGCTCCTCCGCGAGGATTGGCGCAGGGGCCATGGTGGAACAAAACCATACCACAGCAGTCGGTTTGGCCGCACTGAAGGTCAGCATCGCCCGGATCGGGCGATCGGCAAAACTCGTGGGCGGTACCCTCCCGCTGGGGATGGTAGCCGTCGATGCCCATCTGCCCGGCAGCGGCCTGGCCCTGGGCGCCTTGCACGAAATTGCCGGCGGCGGCCCGGACATAGAGCATGGCACCGCCGCGGCATTGCTGATCGCGGGCGTCCTGGCCCGCCGTCCCGGTCCAGTGCTGTGGCTGCTGGAACGCCCCGATTTGTTCTCGCCCGCCCTTGATGCGGTCGGCCTACAGGCGGATCGCGTCATCTATGCCGAGGCCGGCAAACCCGCGACCGTGCTACAAGGCATGGAAGAAGGGCTGCGTCACCCCGGCCTGGCCGGCGTTGTTGGCGAACTATCCGGACGCCTGACTCTCACCGCTTCGCGCCGCCTGCAACTGGCAGCAGAGCAATCGGGCACGATCTGCTTCGTCCTCCGCCGCAGCCGCCGGCACGACGACCCATCATTGCTCGAACCCACCGCCGCGGCGACTCGCTGGCGCGTCGCCGCTCTGCCCTCGCCGCCGGTGCTGGCGCATGCGCCGCAGACGCCGGGCCTGGCACGGCCGCGCTGGCGGCTCGATTTGCTGCGCTGCCGCGGCGGCGAACCTGCATCCTGGATCGTGGAGGCAACCGATGCGACGGGTCATCTCGGTCTTCCTGCCGGCCTGGCCGACCGACCGATTGCGGCGCCACCCGACCGCAGCCGTGCCGCCGCTGGATAGGCCGCTGGTCACCGCCCTGCATGATGGCCGCCGCCAGGCCGTGGCGGCCGCGGACCGGGTCGCCCGGTCGCTGGGGCTGACAACCGGCATGCCGCTCGCCCAGGCACAGGGCCTGGTGCCGAGCCTGGCTGTGGTGCCGGCCGAGCCGGAGGCCGACGCGCGCGCGCTCGAGGAACTGGCGGCGTGGTGCCTGCGTTATGCGCCGCTCACCGCACCGGACCAGCCCGGCGGAATCTGGATCGACGCCACCGGTTGCGCGCATTTGTTCGGCGGCGAGGCCGCCATGCTGGCCGATATCGTGGCGCGGCTGGGACAGGGCGGCATCGTGGCGCAGGCGGCGATCGCGGACACGGCCGGCGCAGCCTGGGCGGTGGCGCGTTATGCCGGGACAGCCGTCACTGTGGTGCCGGCCGGCGAAACGAAAGCGGCGCTCCGCCCCTTGCCGGTTGCCGCGCTGCGGCTGAACGACGAAACGGCAGCGGGCCTGATCCGGCTTGGCTTCGAACGCATCGAGCAAGTGCTGGATGCACCGCGGGCGCCGCTCGCGCTGCGGTTCGGGGCGGCGGTCATCCGCCGCCTGGATCAGGCCCTGGGCCGCGTCAGCGAGCCGATCGAGCCCATAGCGCCGCCCGGCATGGTGGCCGCCCGCCTGGGGTTCCCGGAGCCGCTGCTGACGCCGGAGGCTTTTTCCACTGTGATCGCCAGGCTGGCCGCCCTGGTCTGCGCCGAACTGGAACGGCGTGGCGAGGGTGCCCGCCGGCTGGACCTGCGCTTTGAGCGCGTCGATCACACGCAGCAGGCGATCTGCATCGGCACCGCGCGCCCGAGCAATCGTCCCGACCATCTGGCCCGGCTGCTGGACGAGCAATTGGAACGGATCGATCCGGGGCTGGGGATCGAGGCCATGCGGCTTGTGGCGCCACTGACCGAGCCTCTGGCCTTCGGGCAGCCCTCCGCCGGCTTGCTCGGTGGCGAGGAGGCGGACGCCGACGTCTCGGTGCTGGTCGACCGCCTGGTGAACCGGCTGGGCGCCCGCAAGGTTTATCGCGTTGCGCCGGTGGAGAGCGACGTGCCGGAACGCAGCGTGCGCCGTGTCGGCCCGCTGAGCTCGCCGACGCGGGGGCGCTGGCCGCCTGCGTTGCCGCGGCCCACCCGGCTGTTGCGGCCACCGCAACCGGTGGAGGCGCTGGCGATGCTGCCCGACCATCCGCCGGCGCAATTCACCTGGCGCCGCCGGAAGCACCGGATCCGGCGTGCGGATGGTCCCGAGCGCATTGGCGGCGAATGGTGGAAGCACGATCGCGAACGCAGTGCCATGCGCGATTACTGGCAGGTGGAAGACGAAGACGGCCGCCGCTTCTGGTTGTTCCGCAGCGGCGATGCCGTCGATCCGGCGACCGGCGATCTGCGCTGGTTTCTGCATGGGGTGTTCTAATTCCTGGTGAGTCCGTGACCGACAGCATCGATCTTCGTCCCGCCACGCCCGAGGAAATCGCCGAAGCGCTGTGCTTCGCCTTGCGCTTCAAAGGCCGCAAGCCGTTTCCGCAGTCGAACACCCTGATGGCACAGATCACGGCTGCACATCTGGTCGAACATTTGCAGCGTTGTGGCTTCCGGCTGATGAAAGCTTCGGATGCGATTGCGCCCAGTGCGAGCCATCACGTGCGATTGGAGGAAGGGGACAAGCTGTGATCGGATATACACGACATTGACCCACGATATCAAAGTCAATGCAATCGTTGAACGCATGAAGAAGCTGCAATGGATCGGGTCGGCACGCGACATCTGCGTGCATCTGCGTGCATCTGCGGCGAATTTTTCTTCACTGCGAGGCCCGATTACCTTCAGAAGTACCCCGCGCCGTTCGTGCTGCGAGCAGCAGAAAAAATATTTGCCGCAGATGCACGCAGATGCACGCAGATGTTCCGGTGCTGTTGGTAGCTTCGAGGCTATCTATTATTTTTTCTGTGGCCTCTGTGTTAAAATACTTGCTTTGCTGCGTATCCCACAGGCTTGGCGTGACCGTCCTCTCATGGCGGCGCGCTATCCCTGCCTCCATCCAAATGCGATTGCCCTGCCGTGACCGGATACGCAGAGCTCCAGGTCACGTCCAACTTCTCCTTCCTGCGCGGTGCGTCGCATGTCGAGGAACTGATGGCGCAGGCGAAGTTGATCGGCCTGTCAGCGATCGGCATCACGGACCGCAACTCGCTCGCCGGCATCGCGCGGGCGCATCAGCGGGCGGAGGATGTCGGCATTCGGCTGGTGGTGGGATGCCGGCTGGATTTGACGTCTACCCCGTCGTATCGGTGGAGCCCACCCCGGCGAACTGGCGGGGCGGCGGAACCCACGCCTTTCCTTTCTGTGGTCAGCAAAGTCGTGGATGGCGGGCCTGCGCCCGCCATGACGCGGGGTCAGGCCGCGTCCGCCATGACACCGGCCAGCCTTTCGGTACTCGTCTACCCCACCAACCGCGCCGCCTATGCGCGGCTATGTCGCCTGCTCTCAATCGGCAAAGCCCGCGCGGGAAAAGGCGCCTGCGAACTCACCTGGCAAGACCTTGCGGACCATGGCGAAGGCCTGCTCGCCGTGCTGCTACCGCACGCCCCCGATGCCGCACTCG
>Ga0335072_10000632_pt1 | contig 65038 bp, 61 predicted proteins | sample Lox_Sample_21_FD_206725 | JGI IMG/M metagenome (GOLD analysis project Ga0335072, IMG submission 206725) | Soil microbial communities from Loxahatchee National Wildlife Refuge, Florida, United States - Lox_Sample_2.1 | ecosystem: Environmental > Terrestrial > Soil > Wetlands | place: USA...
GGGGCCACGGTGCAGACACTAGAGCGCCATTCAAATTCGGTTCAGGCTGTGGCCTTCTCGCCAGATGGCCTGCTCCTTGCGTCTGGATCAGGCGACCGCACAATCCGACTTTGGGATCCTACGACCGGGGCCACGATGCAGACACTGGAGGGCCATTCAGATTGGGTTCAGGCTGTGGCCTTCTCGCCAGATAGCCTGCTCCTTGCGTCTGGATCAGACGACCGCACAGTCCAGCTGTGGGATCCCACGACCGGGGCCACGGTGCAGACACTAGAGCGCCATTCAGGTTGGGTTCAGGCTGTGGCCTTCTCGCCAGATGGCATGCTCCTTGCGTCTGGAACAGGCGACCGCACAATCCGACTTTGGGATCCTACGACCGGGACCACGATGCAGACACTGGAGGGCCATTCAAATTCGGTTCAGGCTGTGGCCTTCTCGCCAGATGGCCTGCTCCTTGCGTCTGGATCAGGCGACCGCACAATCCGGCTGTGGGATCCCACGACCGGGGCCACGGTGCAGACACTGGAGGGCCATTCAAGTTGGGTTCAGGCTGTGGCCTTCTCGCCAGATGGCCTGCTCCTTGCGTCTGGATCAGACGACTGCACAGTCCGGCTGTGGGATCCCACGACCGGGGCCACGGTGCAGACACTAGAGCGCCATTCAAATTCGGTTCGGGCTGTGGCCTTCTCGCCAGATGGCATGCTCCTTGCGTCTGGATCAGCCGACCGCACAGTCCAGCTGTGGGATCCCACGACCGGGGCCACGGTGCAGACACTGGAGGACCATTCAGGTTGGGTTCAGGCTGTGGCCTTCTCGCCAGATGGCCGGCTCCTTGCGTCTGGATCAGACGACTGCACAGTCCGGCTGTGGGATGTCAAAACTACGGAATTAATTCAACAGTTCACTACTAAAAATCCTCCTTACAACCTCTCATTTAATATGGATGAGTCAAGCTTGGAAACAGGTCAAGAAAAATTTCAACTCAGCTTTCCATCTATATCTCATACCCAACCCCAATCCTCACCCCCATCGTCATATTCGTTAGATAAAACACAACGTTGGGTGACTTGGAATTCCCACGGTATCCTCTTTCTTCCTCCTGATCGCCGACCTGGTCGCTTTGTTATCAAAAACAACATCCTGGCGATAGGACACCTCTCAGGTCGACTGACTTTCTTGGAGTTTAAGCCAGATCTCAGTCCTCTAATCAATATGGACGTGGGTGAAGGTATAAAATGACCTACTTTGGTGAAGATCCAACTTGGGATCCCCCAAAACTGAAACGGACGCCGTTGCCATCGCCGCCTAGAGATGAGAACAGGCATGCGACTTACTACAATTAAGCGTGTTCAGGCGGCTCAGGACATATTCAGCGGGTTCGGTAGAAAGTACTCTAACTGCGATATACAGAATAGTGACCATGTTCCCAGACCAGAAGTCAAGGACCTGCCAAGGGGTTTCGCTCGCTATGAGATTATTGGTAATTGCTACGTGCATGGATACATGAGCGGAGAAATTGCGGCTAGTGGAGATTATGGCCGAGACAAGGAATACATCTTCTCCGTGGCAGAGGGGCGGATAGCGCGTGTCCAGATCGAATGAAGGGCTCCCTGGACGCCCGCCTCCAGAAATGGATGAAAGGCCCTTTTGAACTCTGGCAAGAACGTCTACGCCTTCATCGAGAGCAAAGGGCCACGTTCGATGTCAGAAGAGCCACGTTCATAGAAGGAATCAATGAAATGGCTACAAAGGAGCACATCACTCGCTATTGCGGAAGTGCTGCAAAGGCCACCGCGGCATCGCTCGAGGTATGTCGGAAGGATGTTTTCCTTCCTTGCGGGGGAGAAGCTAACGTGTCTTAGGGGAGAGACGGTTGCTTACTTCACGCCAAAAAAGGCCCCCTGTGAAGGACATCGCGGAGATGAAGTCTATTACATGACAAGAAAAGAGCCGACGAGACTACAAGAGTGGAAGACCAGGTTGGGTTTGTGTGAATGTCATTATTCCACCATCATCCTTGTTTTGCTACTGTAGGTACAGATATTCCACAAACCATTTTGCTCCATCTGCTTTTACTCACGTAACTTAACAAGATACATTGTCTCACTCGGCAAAGTCAGCAAATTTTTGAGCTCTTCTCATGTCTCTTAAATGCTGTATGACTTTCAAAAGCAATTCTCTAACCAGTGAATCTTCCCGCTAGATTCTCATACAAACCTGGATAGAATAAGTCCTCCAGCCCCTCTAATTACAATCCACAGCACTCAGCTCACAGAGCGAACTCCACCGGCCTCGCTTGGGCACAGCCGAATGCCTTTCTTGATGGTCAAGAGTCCTCGTCACAAGGTCCAGCGCAGATAGCCATTCAATCCAAACGGAATCTCAACTAGCCTATCAGGACCTTTCACTTTCGCGAGTACCTAATTTACGCCTTTCCGCATCTCACCTTTATTTTGCCCAGTTTGTCTTTCGATCGTCAATCACCCCAAACTTCCTCCCAGGGGTTGCAAGTAAACTGGTGCTCATGCCGCCTTAGGCGATGTGAGAGCTCTCGCCACCCTAACCCATGCTCGCCGACTCTAAAACACGCCCAGCCAACACTGTCCTTTTGGCCAATCAACTCACCCTCTGAGTCTCCGTTTCTGGTCCTCGGCCAGCGCGGCAGAAATGGGTTCCCACAACAGTGTTGCCCCTGAGCTGTTTATCTAACTGAAGAAGGCCGCGCCAACGAAGGAGATTAGATCAGAACCGATATTCGAACGGACAAATGTTCATGCCTAGCTTTCTCAGACGTATCTCCTTGTGAGGTAACCAAAGACGACTCGCTCTTCTGTTCTCACTCCCTTGCTGAGTTCATCTGCTTTAAGACGAGGTTCGTAATCTGTTTGAACTGCGAGCGATTACGCGCGTTCTCGGGTGATTTGCTCCCACTGCATTCTCGTATCCTTGTAGCGCCCACACGTACATCGTCTCCGCCTCCATCACCTTGCCGTGGTCGGCGTACAGGGTACTAAGATTTTTGACCATCTTCAGGGTCGCCCCGTGCTCCGGGCCCAGCGTCTTCTCGTACCCCGCTAGCGCCCGCTGGTACATAACCTCCGCCTCTACCAGCCTCCCTTGATCCTCACGGAGAACGCCCAGGTTGTGGACCGTCTTCAGGGTCAACATATGCTCCGGGCCTAGTGCCTTCTCGTACCCCGTCTGCGCCCGCCGGTACATCGCCTCCGCCTCTACCAGCTTTCCCTACTCGCTGCGGAGAATGCCCAGGTTGTAGACTGTGGCCAGCGTTGACATGTGCTCCAGCCCCAGCGCCTTTTCACTCCCCGCCAGTGCCCGCTGATACAGGGCCTCCGCCTCCGCCAGCTTTCCCTGCTCTCTGCGGAGCACGCCCAGGTTGTGGACCGTGTCCAGGGTCAGCCTGTGCTCCGGGCTCAACGCCTTCTCGTACCCCGCCAGCGCCCGCTGGTACATAACCTCCGCCTCCGCCAGCTTCCCCTGATTCTTGCAGAGGATGCCCAGGTTGTGGACCGTGTGCAGCGGCGATGTGTGCTCCAGCCCCAGCGCCTTTCACTCCCTGCCGACCCAATTCTCATCTCTTCTTCAGCCAATACTTCAGTGAAGAGTCCTTTGGATTCTAAATCCTAGTATCCCTACTCTCATGGTCATTCGAAGCAAGTTTAGGCATTCGGAGACACGAATCGAGTGTAGGCCGGTTGAAGAGTCTAATTGCGCAAAGGCCGAAGCTGATCAGGTCCGAGCATAATTGGACAAGCGCAGGGCGAAGGAGTTGGATTCTGGAATATCCATAGAGTTGAACGTATGCTTCCCAGCTGGGGAGAGACCTTGCAATGTCCTCAAGTGTTTCTAACACAACGTTGAAGGTGTCGATGATGTCTCGCGCAACCTGCCTTCGCATCAATGATTTCCCATGAGGATATGCTCAGCGACTTGCTCACTACGAGTAAGAATCTCACAGAACCCCATATGAGCCCAACGAGGTTTAATCCTATAGCTTGGGGGCTGGGATAGTATATCTATCGTCGAACTGAATCGTTCCAATCGAAGCAGTAGAGGCTCAAGAACACTCTGTGCTCTCCGCTTTGTGTCTGTGTGTAAAGCGACATTTTTCTCGATTGCTTCTTGGAGGGTGTCCAGGATATCTTCAGGTTTTTCGGTCTTCATAAGTGATTCGTAGTCCGCAGGCGACAGATGGCCTGCATCCTTGCACGCTCGGAGCTGGTTGATGGCATCTTCGTAGATGTCCTCGAGGGTGTACCCCTGAGGCCTAGATACTGTCAGCAACAAGTTTCTAAGACGTCCATCGTGACACGTCTGGCTCAGAAAAGTCCTTGTTGCAATCTCTGCAATGAGTGCGACGAGACGAAAAGTGTTGTACAGGACCACCGCAGATAACACCTGAGAGCGTAGGTGAGTGCTGCTCGGTGCGGAAACGCCGCCGGCGCAGTTTTTTGGGTGGAGCTTTTATGCTGGCGAGTGCACAGGGGCCGCACCAGCAGATAAGACCCATCAGCATGATTGCGACCTTGACAATGGTAAGGAGGGCTCTGACCCAGAGGTGTCTTGGCTTCTGTGGGCTCTAGGTTGAACTGCGCCTTCGACTTCGACGTCTATGGCGACGGTGACGGCGAGAATTTTCTTCATCAGAATGCGATGTGAATGACTTGGACCTAGACCGAAACTGAGACCGTGACCGAGATCGACTACGGGGAAACGAATCTTTCCTCTGAAAACAAATCACATCTGAGTCCCACGTCACGTCTGACCCTGGCCCGGATCGTCCTCCATTTTCAAAGAATGGGTACGGCCCTGATTTGACGTGTCAATGCACTTTGTTTCCTTCATCGAAACTCCATCGTCGCGGACGTCCACGGTCATGACGATGGATGGATTGAGAAGATGCCAATGAGAGCACAGACTGGTATCTATGTCAATGGGAACCCTCAGTCGACTTCTAAGAACCAAAAAAGTTGGCGATTCCGTGATGGTCCTTTTCATCGCACTAAATTAGTTACACCTCCCCTCCATCTCTAGACGTCAGCGACGACAAACTCGCCATGGCGACCCCCACAAAAAAGCCACAACCCTTCGAATATTCTATACCAAAGCCTTCCTCTCTCAGCCGCAGCTCTCGACCTTGATCCTCGGCTCCCTCACCTGAGCCTCAGCCGCAATTATTGCCCTTCCAATATCTCCCCTTCTCTCCTCTACACGCACCAAAATTTCCCGTCATCTTGCAACCCATCTTCACGACCGCCGCCTCCTCCGGCGATTGGAGACGGTATTTCGGTTAGAGCAATGTTACTATCAGGAGTTTCGTTTTCACTGCGTTGCGAGTTTTGTCTGATATAGTTGACATAGAAAGGGAAATTGTATCTTCTCGAAAAGGTAGGGGTATATACATGAAGTGCAGGACTAACATTCCCCAAAAACGCCCAGTAACACTCTCCAAATGTGTAGTAGAAGAAGAATCGCTCATCTCATATTGCGCTAAACTGTTTTAGACGCACGCGCTTGCTGAATTGCTGTTCAGAATCCAAAAATCCGCTACAAAAGGTGTCAAAGTCCGCTTCATGTCCCATCACGTCCTTTTGGGGGCACGGCGGCCTCCATTACCATATCAAATTCCCGGTCCGCCAACCATGCGACATGGTGACTGAGAGGCCCGCTTGGTTCGGAGCCTGACCCAAACTTTAGAAAAAGGGACTGATCAACAAGCTGCTCGGACACTAACGCTATGTGATCTCGGTACAGTCCTGTAGCCCGAAAAGTATGCTGGTGGAGCCGCAATGCTTGCGTGCCGCGCTCCTAACGATGCTAGAGTAGGCCGTTCGGTGTATTCGGGACTCGGTGGGTCCATGCCCGCCGCAGTAAAGAAGTCGCTGTCGACTTCTCTCTCCGCGGCTGCTTGGATCTCCGCTTCCGTCGGTGCCCTGGCGTCCTCCTCATTACCTGCAAGGCTGCCTTCTGCCGATACATGCAGGGGTACTTTGAGTACAATAGAAGGGTTGAAGGAGCCGGAAACGCGATAAGAGAGGTTGTATTCGATAAGGTACGAGCGTGACACGATGCAGCAATGGAAAGAGGGTATAAATGTTTTATGTTTTGGTAGGGAGATGGGGACGAGCACAGTCGCAGTGTAGAAATGGCCGCCCGAGTAAGCCGCTGAAGGCTCGGGAATGCTTCCTGGGGTTGAGGTAGTGGATAGAGCAGAAGGGCGACGAGAAATATCTGAATGTTCGTCGGTACGGGACGGCGTCTGTATATGCTGGTATTCGGGACTCGCATCCTCGCCCTCGTGCCTCGTCCACACTACGGTAGATAGGCATCTGGAAGATAATTCGACAGTGTTGGTATATGAGCCTTTCATCGTATCCCAAGCATTCATATTTTCCCTGGAGGGAAATTTCCTATATGGTGTTGCCCCAAAAAATGTCTCGGCGCGGAGCTTACTGACTATGGTTTCGAGGGCAGGCGGCTCACTGACGCCAATAGGATCGAAGCGAAGGTTCACGGTCGCCATGGTGCTGGGGGGCAATACAGATCTCGATCTCGGTGGTGGCAAACGTAAGCCTCTAGGTTCTGTGGTCTCGGCAGTTAGACGGCCTATCTTGCCCAGTTTGAAGAGGCCTTTCTTGACATCCTTTTCCTTACGCAACTCATACTCTTTGCTTTCGGAAAGGTCCATTGGCGGATTCTCCTGCCTGGCAGGAACTAATCGAACTCGAATTGCTTTGTCGGCAATTTCCACGAATTTGCCCGATTGCGTTTTTTGGACCATTTTTACACGGACGTGATACGATATCCGGGCCATATCCGGGGCTAGGTCGTCCATGAGAGTGAGTCCGTCCGCAGACAGCATAGGATCTCCCAAGCTTGGCGGCAACTGAAGGTGAGCATCCTTGACCTCTGGATGCTCGACAGGGTGGACACATATATGAGGTAAGAGCCGCTCGGGGACAACGAACGTGAACGGAAAGCGACATTTGGTTCCCGCTGTGGCATTGTTGTGCTGAGGCAGATTGGCAGGGTCAATAGGCTGCAGCAGCCTCAGAAAGACGTGCTTTCCAGTCGTTCGACCAGTTGTAGGGGCTGTCGTAGCAAGCTTCTCCACATATGTCGCCGACTGGCCCTCGAAGGAAATTATCAGGTCATCAAAATGTATATCTCTTTCAAAAGACACGACGACTTCCCCCTTTATTGCATCGTGTGTCGAGTAGCTGTTGACGAAACCGGGCGCATCATCCGGCTTGTCTAGTATGATATCGATATCGCCCCCTTTTCTTAGGGCTGGGGGTACGAATGACAGCAAGGCCGATGGACGGCGAGAGAAGGAACTTGAGATGGACATTGTGAGAGGGTTGGGACAACGGCCGACGGTTGACGGTTGACGGAACCGGGGAGCGAGAAGCGGGGAGCCCCCGTTTGAGCCACAGGGTTGCTAGAAGGCTCCTTACCCACGTCGGCAGTGCAGTGGGAAGAGTGAATTGTTGTGCCAATTCACAGAGGACTTGCAAGTCGACAGTTTAAGAGGTTGCAGCTCTGACGTATCGCATATGTCGGGGTAATGCTCGTGTGACAACTCGTCAAGTTGTGATTTGATGCTTGATCGGACGCTATGCTCCGCACGGCTCTTTGATTCGGGTGGAAATTTTGAGGTCTTGATCGCATAGAATGTTCGAATGATCGCATTAGCGAACGCGCGCAGAGATGAAAAGAGTAAATGAAGTGGGTGTGTTTCCGGCGAGTTTTACAGGTCCCCCAGTCACAAAGGGGAAGCGCTATAAATTCAAGCGGGGCTCCGATCTGCGGAGAGATCCACTTGGCGATAAGCCTAATTCGGCTTACCACAGTAGACGTGGTTGAAGAGGCTAAATGTTCAAGATGGCGTGAACAAAGAATAGTTAGGACGTGTGGTAGGAGCAAGTCTGATGTGAGACGAGCCCTACTGTCCAATCTATAAGTACTACACTGTCTCGAGCACGTTATTGACTCATCCATCCTGATCCCTGTTTCATGATCCCAAGGGCGCACGCTACGGCGCGTATAGTGAAGTCAGAAAGGCCCTGGGACCTCCCAGATTTCAAGCTTTTTCCTAGTTAAAGACTTGCCGGGTGGTCGGAATTGGGTGAGCCCAGCCCCAACGAGGCAAGTTTCCGCACTTCTCCACGACCCACAAAACCCATAAGCTGGCTACTTTGGGTGGAGCCGGACCAGTCTGAACATTGTTGACAAAGCATCAGCCCCACAGGCTTGCTTCGGTTCAGATAAGCCGGCCTTGTGACTGGGTGTGCTGATGATGCTGCTGAATGAATGCCAATTGGGTGGGCCCAATACTCCGATGACGCTTTCCCCCCCTTTCCGCTAACAGGGCAACTATGATGAAAGGAATGGGCAGCTTACATCCCTCCCAACGGAAAAAGTTCTCGGAATTGAAGCCGGAGTTTCGAAATCCAAACCATGTCTCGTAAGGCATAAGCTCTTGGGCGGAGCGCATGATTCATGCTTCGAAACCGAAATTGCAATCTATTTCATTACCATGCAGTATGGGCTATGGTTCAGTCCGCTGTTTCTATGTTGGCATGTGATGGCCACCTTGCGCCCTTAAATCAGTCCACTTTCGTCCCGCTAAAAATGCGCCGTACAAATGCATAAGCCGTGAGAAACCCAACCGTGCCCGTGAGCAGACCATAGACCAAGCACGCCAGAAAGCTATAGCTGAAGAATAACATGCTCGAAACGAATCCCTCAATGTGCAGTCGTGTCGCGTAATACCACACGCAATAGGCGAAGATCCAAAATGCGCTGGCGCCACCAACGAAGAAGCTCTGCCACCACCAATGGTAGTTCTGCACAGTTGTCAGTTCGATTGCACAGAATCCAAGGAAACTTAGACAGAGCTTACCTCAGAGCAAAGTTGAATGTACGTGGCAATGATCGTGACCTCGCTGATGGTGATAATCAGGATTGCGCTGACCACGCTCAAGAATCCGAACACATAGTAGTAACCACTCTTGTCCTGCCAAAGGCTCTTGAAAACGAACATGAGCTCAATGAAGAGCACGGCAAATGGAACCAGGCCAGCAAGTAGTGCTCCAGACGCGCTGTGCGTGTACCACGACGGCGCCGGGATCTGCCGAGCAATTGTATTGGTCTTGGTCGGGTGGCTCCACGCTTCTGTTCTAGCGTAGCCATACCAGCTTCCAGCATAGACGAGAGGCACCTGAATCAGGAGCCAGAGCGATGCCAAGCCAACGAGAGTGCCGAATGGGATGGCAGTGCTTGAGGCTTGCGCCCAAACGAAGAGGTTGAGAATAAAAATCAGTGAGAACAGCAAGCCGGGGAAAAGAAGAGCAGTCTATCGCAGGTTAGCAGAGGCAAGAGGGAGCCAGGCAGCTACAACCTACCATTAGTGTATTCTTTCTCCAATTCTTCCCACCGAATGTCTTATAGACCCTTGCAGAAAAGTAGCCAGAAAATAGTCCAGCGAAAATAAAAAGACCAACACCCACGCTCACAAAGCCGCCGCGAAAGCTGGGATTGAGGACGCCAAGGCAGCTAAGCAACAGCAATCCAGTGGTCATAAATAGAAGCTGCATGCCGGACCCGATGAGGGGAGCCAGCAATCCACCATATGGAGGAGGTCGGAAGACATCTCCGTGTAGCAACTTCCACCCACTGATTTCTTCTAGTGGCTCGTCGTCTGACGACAGGTCCTCCTCCAAACCAAATTCGCTGACCTTCTCAAGGAGCCCACTGGTGACACCTTTCTTCTCCCCTGGTCGTTTCTTCCGGATCCGCACTCTTGCTTCCTCAAGCACGCCGTCTCCCCGGCCTTTGATGTCGCCCTGCATCGTCCGGCCCCAGATGACAATCACAATGGCGCCCAGGATGCCAGAGATAATCAGCGAGTTCAATATGGCCAGCCAGTGGGTGAAAGAGCTCTCGGTTGAGTCGTTGAAGTACAGGTCCCATCGATTGCTCCAGTCAATGTCTTGCTCTTCCCGAAAATATACCGAGTAGGTGTAGGGTATCGTCAGCGTAGCTCCATCGTTGACATCCACCTCCTCGTCGGGAATGTAAGAAGAATCCCGGTATTTCGTTGCCAGATCGGTGTTGTTTGGTGGGAAGTAGAGTGCAAAAGGTTCGTGGTCACCGGAGACCTCCCTCGGGCAGCCTGTCTCGTTTCTATGTTGTCCGCCAATACTCTTCGTGTACACCTCAAAACCAATTACTACCTTGCCACCATTATGACCAGCCCTGCCAGGAGCACTTCGCCAACGAACCACTATGGTATAGTGATTGTTCAAGTAGTATGTTGGTCGGTTGGTCTCGTAGAAGAATTCCACATAGCCCATCTTGAAACCGGCAGCATAGTACTTGCGCTTCCGATCGACGGTCACAAACGAAGTGGCCCCAGGCAGATTGTCCAATATCCACTCCGTGACATACCCATCGTCGATGAGTTGCTGTGCCCATTTGACATCTGCGCGTCCAACCTGGCGATCACACAGATACTGACACTCCACATCTTGGCCCATGTTGATCTCGAAGTCCGACGTCATGATTCGATCTCCGCGCAGTATTTCACCAAGGTTGAGGGGAACGCTATGCCCACTACCGAAAGGCGAGGAACCTCGCTTGTGTCCACTAGGAGGGCAGACAAAGGGTAGATCAAAGTAGGCATACTGCAGCTGGGTGTTGTCTGAGTAGATCTTGTTGACGAGGAGTGGGATATTTTCCTCATCCCGATAGGTATTAATCGAGTAGCCTGCGAAAGAGGTTGTCAGGGTACTCAGCGCGCGGAAGATTATGACCAGCGGAACAAACCTGGAATGTAGAAAGCGTCTATCAAGGTCGAAAAGAACACAAGCAAGTAGATTAGCCATCGGGGAGGTATTCGGACGTCCAGGGGCAGAGCCATTGTGTTGAAGAAAGCTAAGCGAGTGCAATTGGCACAAAGTGCCAGCAATCTCCTGAAGCAAACGAAGACTGCGAGTCAACAACTACGCCTGACGATCATCCGAAATGTGACAGGTTCCAAATGAGCATCACGCTCCTTTCCTGCTTCCGAGACGTAGGCTTTCCCGGGGGGGGGAGGGCGTTGAGGGAAGTGTCCAAAAAGAGGAGCTTACGGATGAGGGAGACGCGGCTGGTCGGTCGGCGGCCCCCAAGTTGGCCCTAAAGTGGAGCAGTGCATGCGCAATTTCACGCCAACTTCTACATAGGGGAGAGCTCGAGTCCACATACAAACTCATGATTCATAAGATTTTCAACAATGTCACTAGAAGTGATACAAGAACTTGCTGCTATACACCCCAGATCGAAAACTGGTTCAAAAATGCTCCTTCCAAAACTTAAACCTAACCTGAGTACCTGACACAGCTTTTGTCGCTTTCTTGATTTCCCTGGCCGCCGCTGATGGGCCGCAGAAGTAGACACCCACGTCCGTCCGCGTCGACGACGAGTCTAGGCCAGACATGAACGTCCGGTCAAGCAGGCCGTCGCGCATTGCTCCAAATAGCCGCTTGAAGTCGGGCCTCCCGAAGTTGGTACGTGTCTTTAGCTCTGTCAGAGGATCGAGGTCGGTGCCGACAGAGTTCAGGTAAACGTTTGCAGTAGTGTCGGCGTCCAGGCGTTGGGTAAGGTAGATGTGAATTCGAAGGAATTCAGGACCGCCCACAGCACTAGCCGCAGCAGCGGACTGTTGTTCGAGACTAGAGAGGAGAGTCTGGAACCATTCGAAGGAGGATGTGTCCTTGCATATCCAGATGAACTCGACTCTTCGTAACCGTCTTGGAGCATTTTCGCGGGCTCGTATGTTGTAAATGTTCTTCAGAACTGATGCCCATGGTGTGACACCGATCCCGGTGCCAATCAACACAGCGATTTCGTTGTCGAAGACATCTTCGGCGGGTGCTCCATATGGTCCGTCTATCCTCAGCTTGGGCATGGTCTGGCCGTTGGCCAAATCGATCACAAAAACTCCGTTCTGATCCAGGCCATCGAATTCTTTCTCTTGTGCAGGTCCACATCCCAGGGCATCACCGAGTGCCTTGGTAAAGTCGCCCACCTGGCGTATATGTACAGAGATGTAGGGATCGAATGGACAGGAAGTGATGGTGAAGGGATGCCATTGTTGACTTGAGACCTCTGGAACTTGCAGAAATAACCACTGCCCAGCTTTGTAGCGCATGGATGGTTTGCGGAATTGGATCTCCATTGTATCACATGGGTGTCGCACGACGGTACAGATTTCCGTCTCACGTCGAGCTCGAACCTCTCGATATAGACGTTCTATGAGGTACAGTCCACCTCCGAATAGTTCCCATCTCCAGCCCTCGTAGCCAATGCAGTGTTCCCAGAAGGGTTTGCCGGCAAAAGGAGAAAAGGGATTCTTGGTATCTCGAACGAAACAGTTGGTTGCGTGAGTGTACATTCCCAGCAGGAATGGGATGAAGAGGTGATGTGTGTACCAGAACGTCTCGAAAGATTGCTGGCGGATGCGGTGATGTGCTGAGGTGTACATCAGGAGCATACACAGCAACATGATATGGCCAGTGATGCCACCCGCCTGCGTGTAGTGGATCTGCACCGCGGTTTCCGGCCGAATCTGGTTCCGCTCGACGTTGAAGAAGTTGACGTAATGCGCGCAGACGTGAAGAATGGTAAAAAACAAGAGCGAGTAAGCGCATTGGCGGTGGAACCATTGCGACTCGTCCAAGGGGAGGAATCTGAGTTTCGGACGAATGAATCTCATCAGATTCCGGCACATCGGCAGTAGTATGAGCAGTACATCGACTGACAATACTAGTCCAGCACCTCGTGAAATCCAAACAGAGAATGTGAGTGTATTTAGACCAGCGAGCCGCGGGTCATCGGCTTGTTTTACCCTGCACGCTAGTAAGCGATCGCTCTGTTGAAGATCCTGATGTCGCCTACTTACCATCCGTACGCGAATAACCCCCATTGCATACCCCAGAACAAGAAGTAGAAAAGGAGCTTTGCAGGCGCAAGATGCGACCTGAGGGTGGCCATTGCTGATATTCCAAGTTCTGCCAGAAGACGAACGGCTTAGCGGCAGGATGTCAACAAGGCATCGAGCAATGCAATGTACGAAAAAAGTGAAAGCTGTGTTGGGGAACTGGGTGATGTCCGATAGATGAGTTTGAAGCGAAAAAACCAAGGCCGATTCTTCAAACCAAACGTTGGCTTGGTACCAGGCTTTGTGCTGTGTCGAGATCTCGGGCAGCAGGCTGTCCGAGCGGCTCAGAGTGATTTCCTCAATGCCGCTGCTACACCCACTGCTACACCCACTGCTTTGTTAAAAGCTTGGCGAATTGCTTTGATTCCCTGTCTCTATGGACTGCTCCTTTTCTTTGTGTTTCTTTTTGCTGAGTTTTTCGGCTTCTCGCATCCCGGGTGCGAGAAGTTGTATCCAAATCTCAGGCGAAACGTCCGTCGTCTGTAAGAGATATTTTCTGCGTCGCACTTCAGACCCGAAACGTTGAGAAGAGTGGTTATCGAGAGCTGTTTCAAAGATGCGACAGACTGAGCCGCGAAGAGACGCCGACCGACCCTTGACCGAAGGATGCCGGCACGAAAAGAAGCAACGTCTATGACGGCGGATGGCTTTGACTTTGAGGGTTCTGCACAGCACCGAAGGAGAGGTTCAGGAACAATGGTCCAGGATCAGATGACGGTGGAAAACGTGGACTGGGCCGGCGGTGCATTCGGTGGGAGAATGTGTGATAGCTCTGTGATAGAACGAGAGGCCGCTGCTGCATGCAACTACTTGGACCTAGATGCCCGACATCGAATCAGGCGCATGCGCACCGAGGAAGTTGGATTCCCAATAGGGCAGCTCCAAACCCTGTCGCATGGCGTACGTTCCTGAGTGTGAGGACGGTTATGATTGGCCAAGCCCATGCAGCCACAGCCGCCAATCCTATTCCCGGCACCTTTCCCGTCTCTCCTCGGCTCTGGGTCAGGTTGCCGAGGGGAAACTGGCTCATAGGACAAGACAGGCCGGTTTCAAGAAATTGCGGCTCCCACAGTTTTGCACAACTCCATGCAATTTTTGATACTTGTTTGAAGGCTTCAAGTTTCAAGTGGCCTTACATGCTATGCTCTTCTCCTTTCTCGGTGCACACGCCAAAGGCGTGCACCTCAGAGAGGCGCAATGCTAACGAAAAGAATACGAGGTAGTCCATCACTAACATTTTCATTATCACAACACATAGCACTAGCAAGGAAAAGAATAACATCGTGCATTTGTGAGTGTGAAGCGAAAGGCGGTGGCTGGTATTTTGCAAGCGAATCTGGAAATAAAAATGCATCATTTGAGGGCCTGCCTATGAGAAGCGAGCCATAACCGCCTTTTCCAGGAGCACGGGCCGCTTTGTTTCTTAGCTTGTGGTCAGGGTCTGGTGGTGATTGGCGAAGGTGGGGTCGACAAAGGCCGCCAGCGACGCATAAGGCCTTGAGATGGGGGGGTTCGAGGGCGGCAACCGCAGCTCCCTGGCACTCCATTCGTCACACCCGCAAAGATCCGCTGGAAGCTTAACGGCAAGTTCTGCCCCTTTCGCGAGTCCTAGGTTGCGTTTATTTTCGTATCACCCCGCTAATGCAGTAACGCCCGCTCAATCATGATATCGAATCACAGCGCCAATAATGTCAACACTTCCAAATCTGGAGCACACAATGCGAGAAATGCGTTCCACCAACGTGGCCGGGAGACGGCCGAGGTGGAGACGACCACTCAGTCAACTTCGAGACGGAAGATGTCTTGCATTCTCCACGTCTTCACCCTCGAACTATCAGATTCCATATCCTATCTAATCTTCCCACCTCGGGTGTATAACCTGTCAATCCCTACAGCTCTATCCTCAACTGCTCGACCCAGCCGAGAGAGCTTGCATAGCAACAATCGTTGTTTGTGACCTGTCCTCGCGCCAGCATATCGCCTTCCATGATCTGTCGGTAACATATCAAGACGTCGCTGCTCGACTCCGAGTCTCCGAATCCAGCGACTCCAACTTTGACCCAGCCGTCAATCTCAATCGACGACTTCTCTCCTATCACCTAGGTTAGGAGCATCATCCTTCGCCGCAATGGGCAAGCTCATCAAAAATCACTGGGCCCGCCTCATCATACTCACGGCCGCCATCTACCAATGCGCCGCCGCCCTCGAGGGCTTCTTCTGGCCCAAGATCTTCTGGGATTTCCTCACCAAAAACCTCGACGCCGCCGTCAAACCATTCCCCACCCTCCAAATCATCAACCTATTATTCGGCCTCTTCGGCCTTGCCTGGGAGTGGCCTCTGAAGCCGCTCGCTGGCACCTCGCTGCATCGCAGCATTGAAGCGAGACTTGTCCTATATCCGCTGAGTGCGCTCGCGGCCGCACTACTATACCAAGCCACGAACCCGGCAATCTACTATTGTATAGGGATGGGCATCTATTTCTGGGCGTTTAGCGAGGGCGAGGTATGTTCACTAGTTCTCGATACTGTTTCTACAACCACAAAAAAGCTAACTGTCTTGCAGTCTGTCTGTGCCGAGACGTGGACTCTACCACCGAGCAATTTACGAAGTACGGGTAAAGTTTGAGCATCGTTTTAGGCACTTTTGCCATGCGACGGCGTTTTGGGCTGGGAAGGGGTCTATCATGGCCAGACTGTCTTCGAACGTGTCAAAATTCTTATGATAAATAGCCAAAGAGAGCCTCTAGAGCTGAATTGGACTCAAATTTAACTATCGAACGAACATTCTTCAACATCCTCTTTTTATGAGTATTTACTTTACGAGATCATTGCCTTCTACCCATCGCCCTTACCCATCGCCCCTACCCATCGCTGTCAGGCTCTACCCAATCAGAGCAAATCCTCCCGCCACACATTGCAGTACCTGGCTGTTGTTCCGTGATCCCGGTACATTCGTTCGCATGTGATCACGATAACACCGGCGCTCCTCCAAGGGGGGTTGTCACTTCTACTCCATAAATGCTCATTGGCTACGACAGGACGCTACACTCTTGCCACCACTCTCCCCGTCACCTCTGCAAGCCACTCTGCCATACTCACCTACTCCTCACGTGTCTCACATCTCTTCAGAACCAGTTCCCAAAAAGAAGTCACATTCCGGCCCCACTCCCTTCAATGGGCAGCCGTCAACATCTTTGGCTCAACCCTGCTAACCGCATTGACAAAACCAGCCAGCTTAACCGTGTGGTTGAGAGTAGCCTGGATCTGGACTTACCGCTTCCTTGAAGGTGACGACAGTGGCTCTGGGGCTGTGTCGATCATCTGCGAAATTGAATTTCAAGCGTAATTCACGACCTTCATGCAATGTTTCGGCAGAGTTCAGGCCTGTTGTTCTGTTCTTGGGCTAAATGCAGTGTCTACCAGCCATGCGCCTTGCAAGAGACATATGTGAAGGTACCTGATAGAGAGGGTGGAATGTGTTGTTGCAACAGTATTCATCGGCAGTTTGCTTGCTTAACTGTTGCCATGTTCCGCTTCTCGGAGATTGGTCTAGGGTCTTTGCGTGAGAGCGTTGTAGTAAAGGAATACCAGGGAAGAGTACGGCAACGCTGGGGGGTAAAGAGCAAAAGAGGGGACGCACGGTGTAGATTCGTGACAGGATGTCGGCTTGTGGTATGTCACTGCTGGTCGGGTCACTAGGGGAAACTGATCGCCAAAAAGATATACCAGGTTGATCCGGGGATGAGGGAGATGGAGGAGCTATCTAGCGAAGAGTTTACCATTCATTCCCAAAGAAACACTGCTTTCGTTCTTTGATCGTGCTAAATGTGTCATCATTGTGATCGTTGTTGAGCCAGCCATCATCCCCACTGCAGAGCCAGTACTATGGACCAACTTGTGTATACGAATGCTTTTGCTTGCAGGTTGTGTCCATATTTTGGTCCATTCCTGCCAAGTCCGCTGCCTCAGAAATTCTGGCCAGGTCCAGCCATAGGCCCCTTGGAATCGTTGCGGCTTCCACCACGCTCGCTGTTCTATGTACTATTGCGTTAGCTTCGTGAGCACCAAGTTTTGTAGTATTAAGTGATTGCGAACCTGGGTTTTTTGAACTTCGCCGTTCTCAAGAATCTTGATGATGCATTCGTCTTCATTAGAAGTTCCGAACTCATTTTCTAGCGTAGCCTTAGATGCACCATCCAGCACGCCTTGTGCCCCATGCCTGATTAGAGAACGTCAGCGTGCTATTGTAATGTTGTGAAGGCTCTCCATTGCCTCTCTGTGTTGACGGAGGTAGTATCAAGGGCATACTTGTGTGAGATCATGATTTTGAAGCCTGAAACGACCTGGGCCTGGACATTTGTTAACGATCATGTTTGGGTACTGCAGGCTCTGTGTATGTACCAGTGGGATAGAGCGGTCTTTCCTCCATGCGTTCAATTCGGCGACAGAGTCGACAAAGACGATAAAGTCCTCATCCTTGCCTTTGTGAAGTACCTAAACAGCGTATCAGCTTCCACGAAGCTTAAGAAGGTGAGCTATCGTGTGCAGACTCGCCTTGACCTGGGTGACGTTTCCGCGAGGCATGTTGCTTTCAGCTGATGAAGAGTGAGATGAAACTAGGTTGATGTCACGCGAGCGTCGTCAAGGTGGGAAAGGTGGGATAGGTGGGGTCGCGCTCTGTTCAAGCCAAAGATCTATCAGCTTCTTGTAAGGTAAATCAGACGTAGCCTTGGGAGATCTAGTGCTGACTGTGAGATGATCTGGTTGTACGGCAAACCGTGTTTGATGGCAGATAATGTTATGTTGAAGAAAGCTGTCTACACGGGAGCTTCAGCTTTCCAGGAATGCTGTGATTCGATGACGTAGAGGTGTCTCGCCAAGATCGGGAGAGCCATGCTGCCTAGTTAGGGGAAGGGTCATGATGAATTCGCAGATCGTGACATTCATCGGTCATATGAAGCATCAATCTATACAGACATGTAAACTAAGAAACTAGCGAACAACATCATCTGGAAGAATAGAGAGCATGTGTCTGGAACGTTCCGTCGAGAAGCTCTTCAAAAGCCCAGAGGATTACTCCGTCTTTTTCTACCTCCCAACTTTTCTTCCACAACGACTTGTCCCGAAGAAGCCTCCTCAACCGCAATAGGGACATCGAGGCTTGCCATGAACATTCTCCGCAGCTTTTTCGTCCCGCGTCTAACGAGGCGGTTATCATCTGTCAATGAACGTCTCTCAGGCGGTGCCTCATCCTTTCGCTCTGCATTCGTTTCTTCTGTCTCATTCAAAGCCTTCGTTTCGTCCATCATACTGTATTTTGGATGGCCTATTGCAGCCTCTATTCTCACGACTTGGGGTGTTTCGTTCGACCTCCTCTGGTTGGCGGTGGTAAGACTCATCGAGCGTCTAGCGAATGTACCGTGCATACTCGCAAGACTGAGCTTATGAACAAGGGAGCCAGCAGATGCTCTGATAACCTGACCGCTCCATGAGGTGGTCACACCCGAGCATGGCAGCTTGTCCCGCGTCCAAATATCGCCCAGGGCATACTCCAGCCGGATTCGTTTGCTGCTTTTTGGCGTAAGGATAACCGTCTTGCGAGTCGTGAGTAGCGATTCTGATCCGTTGATTAAAGCTGCAGAAGGATCTCGGCTGTCTCGGCTGTCCTGCGGCTTATGCGTATTTCTGATTATGACCTGACACATATTCGTCCTGTTGCTCACTGTTGCAGCGCTCTGGACAGAGAGGCGGCGAGCTAGTGTCGCAGCTTGTCCAAAAACCACACCAACAGGCTTGACAGCCAAAGCCACAGCAGTGAATGGTTCAGTGAAAGCGGGGTGAATTCTAGTACCCTCGTCACTCGATATCTCTCTCCGCCTCTCCATAAATAGCTTCCATTGCTCTTCTTCCGTGGCCAAGCACGCGCTGAGAATTACCTCGAACAATTTCTGATCTGACTCGAAGACAATTCTCCACGAAAACAATGCTGCAAGCCTGAAAGTGGTCAACTTAGTGACAGCCGCAAATCATATGAGTAGGATTATTTGCCATCGCTAGTTGACTCCATCGTCAGATCTGACAAGTGAATTACAGCAATCACATCAAATTTCTCGGCCTGTTTAGCAGGTACAGCCACAACCAAGTGCGTTTCGAAGAGAATGCAGAGTCCAAAGCCTCCTTGACTTACCGTTTAGTCTAGTAGGCGAGATACGATACGCCGCAAAGTATCGATGACGGAGCATTTGGAATTGGCTTGTTTGTAACGTTTCGTGATTGAAAGCTAAGCGATCCTGCAGAAGCTAACGTTTCCAGATTCTCTCTCTAGCAACATAGTCGTCTGTTACATGATTGACTTCTCGCACCAATTCACGAAGATGTTCGAGGGTGAAACCTACCTCGGCAGCGAGACAGGGCAATTGATCATAGGTGTACTCTGGAGAAGGTCTGCAAATAAGAGAGGGTACTTGGTGAGCTGTTGAATCGGTGACATCACATCACTGACCATCATTGCTCTCTTGTTGCTACCTCTCCGATGATCAATGGCACGAATAGATCGTGTCAATGCTTCAATACTAGTCTCGTACAACGGCCAGGAAGATAGCGACCTCTGAGAAGCAACGAGCTCACGCAGCATTACTTCGTGGTTGGAGCAGTTGTCCTCGTAGATGAAAAAGCGAGCCAGGAAACCCTCAAAAGCCCCAGCAACATCAATAGCCTCGCTTGGTTCTGCGGTTCGCAGCACAGCATTTGAATCTGCAGAGTCAACCGAATGTTGCGGCTCTCCATCCTGAAAATAGTGCATATCCAAGCTGCCACGCTTGATCCGGCCACGCACTCCGGACTTCCGAAGCAGACATTCTGGCATCCAATGCATGGAAATATCGATCGTTGACACTCTATGAAGTTCATTGGCAAGATCGGTGTGTAGATGGAGGATTTCAAGCAAGTTTCTCCGGATGCCAGCTTTTGCCAGGTTTGAAACGACGCTATTGAGGTGAGCAATGTTGAGAAAAGGTTGGAAAGCGCCCTAAGATCAACCAAGTAGCTCTCTTCCGACATCAACATCTCACGGAGAATCTGTCGGCGTCTGAGTCTGCGACGTAATGCTCCTTCATCCAAGGATGGTCTGGTAATAGGGCGGTCACTATCTAGGGAGTATCTTACATTGCTGCTTCGATTGCCCCGTGTCTCGGTGGAGCGAGTCAGCCTGTGAGATCTTGGTCCAATATTTATGCTAGCCTTGCTGAAACTCGCTGTCTTCACCGTCTCGACAAACCCCGAAGACGAGTTGGACAGACGTTTGGTGTGACCGAAGTGGGATCTAGTTGGCGAGTCCGCACTTGAAGACAGGTCTTGATTGGAAGTCCTTAGCCTTTGTCGGCGTTGGCTTTGCCGTACAGTTATTCGTGACGGGATGTTTCTTGCGTCGAGAGGCATTTGCCTAATGCCCAAATTTACCATCGTCCTTGTGAATCTGATGACCATTTTCGGGGGTTGTTGCACCAGCCGTTTCTGCTGTTGTATCATCTATGATTGAGTCGATAGTCAAGGACGCGAGTCACTGGTCTAGATGGCGTGACAAATGGTTGTATGTGCTGCTCTTGGCGATTTGTGGTTCTCCTACTGAAGGCCCATCAATGTTTTGGAACTGGCCAGGGCGTTGTAAACCGGTCAGTGAGGCACCAAGATTGTGGCGCGAGTTCAGAATTGAGACCAGCGAAGTGCTCCGAATTGTTCCAAAGAAACTATTTACATACTTCCGTGGCTCATGCATGGATATGAATCTCTTTGCTGAAGGGGTAGGGAGGACATCATATGCACCACGATTCTCATGGTTGCGAGGTTGTAAAGGCGTTGAGGGGAAGACGTCGAGACTTGACGACGGTTTATAGCCGCCACGGACGCCAGCGTCGTATTCGACACGTTGTCAATCACCGGATTAGGCTCTCTAAGGGGGTCGAAATATAGGGCTTGTGTTTGAAATATCTCCCGAATGGGCTGTGAACAATAGGTGGTAATGTTGTCGCCATCATGATCAGCAAGAGCCTTCTCAGGCTTCACCCCAAGAAATACCACAACAAATGAGATGCAAATAGAGTTAGCCAGTGGTCAGAGTTCATTGAACGAAGTCCAAAATTTCTGCCCGTCTAAAAGCTTGACCAAAAGTCGGTTTGAGCTAGAGAAGCTGAGAACGAAGGAGATTGATGTAAGTCCGAAAGATACGAGACGCTGGGGGTAGGTCTTAGTGAGGCAAACGTAGTTGCCTTCCATTTTGACACACGCACACTCGAAGGGTTGGATGGCAGGGCGTCAGTTCACCACCCTACCGTACCTTCTCTTCCAAGTATCTTGCTTTCGAATTTGTGACTTGCCGAGGATTTGTGAGACTACGGGTTAGTAATTTTCAAGGAAGATAAAAGGGTGATTCTAGTATGTCCTAAGTGGCAGTTGTACTCACAGAATATTCAAGACAAGGGATTCTAGCGTCCTTTTCTAATCCCCGCATACGTCGTTCTCTGCGGCCTTCAAGTTCCGAACAAAAGTGCTTCATCTGCCAGTCCACGATTCTACCCTTCTGGTTCGGTTTCTGCCAAAACTCTCGCTGGAGAGAAAACCTACTTCAAGATTCTGTTTCCTCAGGAAATGGGCTTGCCGATGAACAACCTCCACGCACCAACTGTGCCTTCGGGCCCCACCTCAGGGCCTCAAGGGGATCGCAGCGCTCTAGACAGACTTTCGCTGATGGAGCTAATATCAAGGAAAGACAACCTTGAAGCCGAGCTCATGGCACTGGGCTCTGTTCTAGATTCGGTAAGTCTCACCACCTTCACCAGACTTGTGTCCAGGAATGGCCACTAACAGTTGGTTCCAAAGCACGGGGTCAACATGAACACGAGTCTCACAACGTTCGACGGATATCCACGAGATGATTTGGACATTGCACAAAGTATGGATCTGTTCTGGCACATAAAAGGCTTGCCCTTGCTGATTCTATAACAGTTCGGACCACAAGAGCTAGGATAATATGGTTGAAGAATGACTATAAAGACATCATGAATCGGATCGAGAAAGGTCTTCACGAGCATCATGCCTCCATGCAGGCTGCAGGGCCTCCCAAAGACGAGAGTGCCGAAGTTTCTGCAGCACCGGTAGCAGAAAGCCACTCCGAGCCTATCATCGAGACACCTTTTGCCAGAGTCAACAGTGTCGAGAGCGGGAGCCCTGCACATGAGGCAAACTTGAAAGCTGGCGACAGAATCAGAGCGTTTGGCACTGCAAATTGGACGAATCACGAGAACCTGAGGAAATTGGCAGAGGTTGTACAACGCAATGAGGGTGTATGGAACCCTTTTCACTATGTAAAGGTTTTTTTGGCTCACTTTCTACTAGCGACCCATACTTGTCAAAGTCGTACGGGACTCACAGGAGCTCCAACTTCGAGTGACACCACGTCGAAACTGGGGCGGAAGAGGAACTCTCGGCTGTCACATTCTACCAATCTGAGAATGGGATATCCTCATATAGGATATCAGCACACGACACGCCCCTACGAACGAACGAACAATCGCTGTACAAACGGCGAAGCTGGGGAGGACGCAAGGGGATTTCATTGCTCGCACATGGGTAAGCTTGTTCCCAAAGACATTAGACTTATTACTGTATAATTAACGGACTGGTAGGGCAGTGAGGAGATGCGAAGATATCATGATGAGGTAACCGTTGGTGACTTCGACGGATAGGCATAGCTGGGGCGTTGCTTGAATCAATCAACCCAACAGTTATATCAGCATAGCACCAGCCCCGAAACTCAACAATACGGAAATTAGGCTGCGTTAAACCGATGAGATTGAGTTCCACACATCCTAGTAGAATGCAAATGACGCCCTACATGCAAAAGTCATAGCACACGTGACCAGAAGTTAGGCTCTTAGATTGGACCATCATGTTTTGCGTCAGGGCTTGGCATAAATTTTAGCCTTCATCGCTGAGCCTTTGCAATCAACATCACAAATTCTCCTCTGTCTGCGCATTCAACCTTTCATTGTGACATCTCTCTGTGACCACCACAGCATCGCGTCTCGTTCACACAGCTCTACGGAACTTAATCGCAAAGGCTAGCGAGAAGCATTCAACAAAATGGCGGAAGCTGCCTCTCAAGTTCCCAGCTTCAAGCTTGTGCTTGTTGGTGATGGCGGAACAGGAAAGGTCAGCCATCGCAACCCCTTATAGAGAGTTATTGCGATCGCTTTTGCGATCAGTGAAATTCCGCTTGACCTTCTCGTCCTTCGCAAGCAACAATCCAGCGATAGCTAACATAATTTCCAGACCACGTTCGTCAAGCGACATCTCACGGGAGAATTCGAGAAGAAGTACATTGCGACACTCGGTGTGGAAGTTCATCCCCTCGGTTTCACCACCGTACGTTCGCAACCTACCTGAATAGTCAACATGATCTAACTACAAGCAGAACCTCGGCCAAATCCAATTTGATGTCTGGGACACAGCAGGACAAGAGAAGTTCGGTGGGCTGAGAGATGGCTATTATATCAACGGCCAGTGCGGCATCATCATGTTCGATGTTACATCTCGCATTACTTACAAGAACGTCCCCAACTGGCACCGTAAGCATTTCCTCTCCAATCTCCCAACCAAACCAACCAACCATCTCGCAGGTGACCTCGTCCGCGTGTGCGAAAACGTCCCCATCGTCCTCTGCGGCAACAAAGTCGATGTCAAAGAGCGCAAAGTCAAGGCCAAGACCATTACCTTCCACCGCAAGAAGAACCTTCAATACTACGATATCTCGGCCAAGTCAAACTACAACTTCGAGAAGCCTTTCCTGTGGCTTGCCCGCAAGCTCGTTGGCAACCAGGCTTTGGAGTTTGTCGCTGAAGTCGCCCTTGCTCCTCCCGAGGTCCAGGTCAACCAGCAGTTGATGGATCAATACCACAAGGAGCTGACGGAGGCTTCCACTATGCCATTGCCTGACGAAGAAGATCCTGATTTGTAAGCCAGTTGCAAGCCATACAATCCTAGCATATGGCAAGTGGGAACGGGGGGGCTAGTAGGATTCAGGGGACCCCGAGAGCGAGGTGTTTTTATTTCTGGCCGTGGCTGAGCCGAAAGGGCATGCGTGGTAGAAAGGCTCGCTTCTACAGGGAATTATCACGACCAGACACGACCAGGGAAAGCCGGAAGCTAGAGATACCAAACATGTTACATCTCGTCGGCTTCAAAGTGAGATAGTAGATTAGACCTCTCGATAGCATAGCATAGCAAGGACACAGCACAAGATGTGACCAAGATTATGGCGCTTGACTCAAAGCTTCACCTTTCAGCTTTTAAAAACGGCTAATTTGAGATGTGAATTAAGATTCTAGCTTCCCATTGCTACTAATACAGTACAAACTTGGACCCCTCCCTAAAAAGCCTCCTGCAAAGCCATAACGAGCGCATTATCAATGTCCTTGCGCCTGAACCCGGGCGCCCGCCCAAGACACGCACTCCCATCCACGATGCGTTCGAGCAATTTGCTCACGTCCACTGTCACCGGCTGGGAGGTCCGCTGCAGCACCTCTTGGAAGCTGGGCGTGTGGCTTGGCGACGGGGGCAGGCTGGCACGACTACTACCGGCGCCACCGAAGGTAATGTCGTATTCGAGCAGCTTGTCAGGGAGGGGGAAGAGGCTGTCGGAACCGTACGGGTCGGGCAGCTCTTGGAAGTAGTTGGTATGAGTGACTTGCTGTGGAGTGTTTTGAAGGGGTGTTGCGGGGGAGTGGATGGGGCTTGCGTTCGAGGTGGAGCTGGTGGTGGATGAGTTGGAGTGGAGGAGGAGCGGTGGGGCGCGCTCGATGACTAGGGGGTCGATCTCGACGAAGGAGGATTGGCCGTCGAGGTGGATGCCTTTTGTGCGGAGGTAGCCTTCCACGTCGTGCGAGTCGAACCACACACCGCCGAATCCGATCGACTCGAGTAGCTGCTCAATGGTCGCCTCGGTGCGCGGTGTCTCTGCTGTTGGGATGGCGAGGGGACCGAAGGCCCTTGCCGGTGAGAAGATGTTGGGTGGGTAGATGGGTCTGCCTTGCGCGTCGAGGCGTGGGAAGTGAGTGCCTGCGCCTCCGATGTGGAAGAATGGCACGTTCCAATTCTCGAGGCTCTCACCCGCTTTGCGCTTCAGCAACTCCTGGAAGCGCGCGAGCATGCGTCTGCGGTTCGAGAAGGTGAAGGTGAAGCGGAAGGCGCGCTTGATGAATTCTGGGTCGACGTCTGGGTTGGTGAGGACACGGAAGGCACGCTCGAGAGAGAGGCGGTGGAGGCGGCGGGCGAAGGTCGTTTCCTGAAAGCTGTAGGTATACGGGACGGAGGCTTTGAGTGGCTTTTGGATTGGCGGGAGGAGGTTTTCAAAGTTGAAGGTTGGGATGTGGACTTCAGCATTTAGCTGTTGGTAATTGTTTAGGAAAGACCACTCCTTCAGAGAGTCATTCGCTTCGACAAGAGCCCCAGAAGTGGATGCGTCTGTAGGAATATACTGCGGGAGCTCTTCGACATCGACATCGCTAGCGTCGTTTCCGTCGAAGGTAAAGCCAAAAGTATATTGGTCAGCGGCGGGGTCCTGCGATTGGCTGGAATTCTGGTAGTCGAGTTTGTTTGACGGAGACTCTGTCTGATTTGAGCGCTCAAATTCAGCTATATTAGCAGCCTCTTCTTCGTGGTCAGAGTCTATCGAGGCTAGTTTTGCGAGCGACACAAATTCTGCAGTAGTCGCCTTCAGTTGTCGAGCCAGACTTGGCTTGGAAAGCACAAGGCCGGAATTGATTGCATTATCGTGAAACTCGAGGAAAGACTTGTTCATCTTCTCGATAGTGCGTTCTAGCTCGCTGACGCGCTTCTTCAGCGCCGAAATCGTTGTTTCTTTCCTATGCCGATAGGCTCGCTGTGCGAGTCTTATTTGCGTGCGGCGACGATCGGCAGCGGTCTCATCTTGTGTGTCGAGGCGTGGCCGGCCTCGTTGTTTCTTACTGTCCTCCTCGTCACTTTTTGGAGACCGCCTTGACCTCTTCTTCGGTGAGGGATTGTCATCAACATATCCTCCGTAATTCACCTGACTTGGCTTTCGTTTTGGATTGCGTTTACCGACCCCCGAGCTAGTTGGAACGCCTGGATACGTAGAAGCGGAGAGGATGTCTGGTGCGAGATCTGACATGTTCCTGCGAGTATGTATCACGCCAGGGCCGTAAAAAGCCGAAAGAGTGTCGCTTAATGAGCCACCCGGGTGAGGTAACGAAACGTGCTGCCCTTGAGCCTGCACTTCGGCGTTCATGACTTAGACTCGAGTGCGGACTGCGCCAACTATGATTTAAGACGCCTTTTCTGCTGGGTCAAGACGTCCTAGTCAGCGGTGGTATGTGGAGACAAAGAGCCCGTCTTGGTGGAACAAGCGGCTCAACTCATAGGCCTGATGGTCTCGCTTGCTTCATGTCGTGCGGCATACTGCGGGGAGGCGAAGTTTGAGAATCTTGTGGGCTAATTCTCTGCTCTATAGTAAGGCAATAGCTGTCAAGTAAATAGGAAAGAAGATAGGACAGCTTCAGTATTGTACTGAAGCGTTATTAAGCCTATTGCTGCTTTTGCGGGTGACCTTCATCAGTCAGATCTTGGGCCAAGCCTCACGCGCAGCCAATGTGAAGGACGCATGCACAGTCAGATTTCCCCGTATCCGCGCAAAAAGGGTGCGCATTGTGAGGAGGAGCCTTGTAACCAACGACGAATTATTGCTCGGAGGCTATTTTGCTTACCAAACTGACGCTGTCTCTGATTGCCCTCCATGCCCCATATGAAGCTAGGCCGAAGCTTACCAGTGAGCCGGGGAAAACCGATCAGTAATCAGTCCTCGGTCGGAAATCCTAGGCTAGCCATGTTGCAAGCTGGGACAGTCCCTTGATTTTCGTCATTAGCGTGCTCCCGGCGATCCCCTGCAGTTAAGAGGCCTCGGCCGTAGGATCCTTGTCATCATCGTACGTCCGTAATTTGAGCGAATGGGTTTCGTGTCTTCAACAGGTCTGTCAAAAATTCGAATTCTAAGGCTGAAGGTCGTCAGCCTTGCGTCACAGCCATCACTTTTGGGGTTGATACATCACGTGGATCAACTGACAAGCTCGTTGAGGGTCAGAAGTGCCTGTTGAGCAGTTGAACTGGCGTGGCCCATGGGATGGAATCGTGGGAAACCTTGGCGCGAGGGACCACTTCCGCACTTGCCTTGGACATCCTCATATGCTCGTCATCCCACGGAAAGTAAAGGGTACGGCGATGTTGAGACCAGCTACCCTGTCGTGAATTTGTAGGTAGGCTCGACTGCTGAGAGGGAAATGGTGTCGACGGCCCAACATCTCACAGCATCGACGCCCAGAGAGACAGAGTACTAAGAGGGTTCCTCGGAGATTGCTTCTCCTTACTAAAGGATGCTTGTTTCTTTTGAAGGCGTCTGGCAGAAGGCAATACTCTTGTGCTTCCCTCTACATCTCACATGTCACTGATTCGCTCGGAATGGGCAGGCTTGTTGGCTTCGGCGTCAACCGAGGCATTCCAGCCAAGCTTTTTGCCTCAGTGGCCATGACATCAACGAGCACGCGAGCAATTTTTTCGTCCGACGAAAATCTGGGAAAACGTCAAACACTGGGCTAGATCAGACGGCTATAGAACTCCCCAGAATATTTCACTATGATCTTGATCATACCGTGGCCGCGGTTGTTCTTTTGGTGTCTCTCCTCTCTTTCCTTGAGCTGAAAGTTCTCCCAATTCATATCGTTTTCGAGATTACTCGCAAAGGTCATGCGACCACTTACCCGTTACTTGCAACATGTTCTCCTATCTCAGCCCTATCCCCGCGTTGCCTGAGCACCCAGGACCACTAGCTATTGGCTCGACGGAATATGAGGTTCCCGTCTCTGACATACCTTCACCCTCACGAGTGCCTGATCCGACAATCACAAGCATCAAGTTTCGAATATTCTATCCCGCTTCTCCCTCTACCTCATCCAAGCAGTCAATCCCATGGCTGCCAGAGCCTCAACAGCAATGGCTAGAGGCATATGCTACCTTCTTGGGAGCTTCCCCACGCCTGGCTAAACTATTCTCGTAAGTGGAAAAAGTTCCTTTGTCCTCACTTGGCATGTTGTGATTTGTCCCGGCCACTCATGACGGTGCACCGCAAGACCTATCTCCTCGAAGAAGCTAGTAGAGCCTATGTTGGGGGCTTTTGATTTTGCGGTTTGCACGTTGGTATGTCTTTCACTACTAACGTAGGAACAGGTACTCGCCTAATCCACTGAAACATACAGTAATCCCTGCGGCCCCAAATACGGAAGTTCTTTCTCCCCCGCCATCAGGAGACAAGTATCCGGTTGTCATTTTTTCTCATGGCCTTGGTGGATCCTTCAATGCTTACAGCAGCATATTGAGCGCTCTTGCCAGCTGTGGTATAGTGTGTGTAGCATCTGAACACAGAGATCGGTCATGTCCAATCTCAATTATCAGGAATGTGGATGGTACCACCACGAATGTGCCATACCTCAACCTGTCACATACTCCGACGCCAGACGTCCTCACAGCCCGCAACTCTCAACTACGAATCAGACTATGGGAGCTCGAGCTGCTCTACACAGCGATCGAAAAGCTAGAATCCGGATCAGCTCTGACAAATCTCGCCCAACAATCGACACCTTCCTTCAAAAATATGCTAGATCTTAGCCCGTCAAATGTGACCTGGGCAGGCCACTCCTTCGGTGCTGCGAGCATCGTGCAATTTGTCAAATCTGTCTTCTGGCGTCAGGCAATTCCCGATCTCAAGGGCACCGAGCATGAGCATAACCCGGACTGGGAACCACTCTATTCGCCCGCAGCGAACTCAGGCCTGTCAAGGCAGATCACAGCTCAGTCACCTATCGTTCTGCTAGACCTTTGGACGATGCCACTTTGCAGCACGCCAAGTACGAAATGGCTCTGGGAAAAGCCGCTACCATGCTGGGCTGCGGAGGAACAGGCTGGACGCAGCAACGTGCTGGCGATCATGAGCGAAGCGTTCTATAACTGGTCTGCGCTGCTCCAGTGCACGAAAAGTCTACTGTCAGAGGAGCCCGAGAGGGAAACGGTGGCCACAGAAAAGGTCGGTGATCGATTACCTCGTCTTTTTTACGCACCAAAGACTGCTCATTTGAGCCAGTCTGACTTTGGCTGCCTCTTTCCCTGGATCGGGAGGCGATTTCTGAATGCCGAAAACCCCGAGAGGACAATATTGCTCAATGTAAGAGCGGTCCTGCAGCTGTTCCGGGAGCGGGGTGTGCAGGTGGAGCCCTTTAGGGAGAGTTTGAAGGTAGGAGAGAAAGATGATATGAGAAATGATGAAGGCATTCTTGCTATGGATGGCAGGGTGGAAGGATGGGTACCACTTTCGGTGCATGAATAAGCATTGACACGGATTCAGCATTGGCGGAGTTGGCAGCATTTTGGCAATACCCTGGCGTGTCTTTCTAGCACGAGCGTTCAGGATGGATTGGATAATATAGTGTTAGAATGCACTCAGAGTAAATCAATGATCTTCGTGGCGTTGAAGCCTTGGGACATTTGAAACAACTGCCCAATACAGAGTGCATGAGACTAGAACTTTCCAGGGCAGCAGGAAGTGCCCCTACGCCATCTCCAGCAACCTGCCATTATGGTCATGAAACAGACGCGCGCAGTCGTGTTTGGAACGCGACCGCAGATACGCGCGACCAGGCGCGGCGCCCTCCGAGTCTACTTGTAGGATTCCACGCGCAAGTGGGGCGAAGAAACGAGGCTGGGGAGACCGCTTGCTGGTGCATTTTCCCCCCAGGTTTTGGCGATCGGCGGTCAAGCGCTCTCTCCTGAATCGCAAAAACAATGGCGCTGTATTTTCCTCTATAGCATCATTTTCATCCAAACGTATACAGCAAGATGAACATGACCCCAATGCGATCTGTTCGACAACTATTCAAGCACTTGATCTCTGCGACAAAAAGCTTTGGTACCTACGGAGGATGGGGCTTGGAGCTTCTTGGAGCTTCTTTGGAGCTGGTTCAAGGGGTCCGAGCCCCAAGCCGGGTGCTTCTGCACTTCCTTTTCCTTGACCATTCATCACGTCGGCAGCGTGTATTTCTCGCGATTTCCTAACTGTAAAGCGTTCCACGCTTCTGCACTCTAAGACTTGTGCTTTTCACTTTGTGATTCTAATGGACAGAAATGACTCATACAAACAATTGCTCGACGATTTTCGGTGGCAAGGCCAAAACCCGATTTCTCTAAATGCCCGGATGGATGCCTCAGAATCCTGAGGCGAACCTCTTCTCTCTATCCAACCCCCTCTCTGCACTCCGAACACATAATCCCTCACACATTGCAGTGACACCCCTTTGAATTTTGTATTTGTACCAAACACTCTCCACTCCTCTTTGGTCGTTTAGGTGGCGCTCAATTATTCGGTTTCGGTGTGCGGGCTTTCCATTCTTTTCTCATTTATACCTTTCCCATTTCTCTATCGCGAAAGCGAAATGAAACATTACGATAATGCCTTCGGCCGCATTTGTCAAGTTCTGGCGGACCGATCTTACCCGCGATTGCTTTCTCTCTTATGTGGCCAAAGAAGACTGCCAGACGCTCCGGCTAGTCTGTCATAACTTCAGCACAACAGTTGCGCCGCATCTTTTTGCCGACATAAAGCTATCTTTTGACATCAACTCATTTACACGCCTGGCGCGTATGGCCGCACTGGAGAGGATTGGGTACCATGTCAGGACTTTCTCCTTCCACATGCCGCACACTCCCGACACTTTTCTCGCTCCCTTGCTGGACCCAGTGACCGGCGAAGAACAGACCTTCCTCTACGAGCCTTCACTAGGCTCAAGTAGGCCTTCATCGTCTACTTCACGGGCCTCGACGCCCAAGTATGGTACTCGAGAAATGAACGACCTCCTCGTCAAACAGTATCCACCCATATTTCACGCCGCTACGAACATTTCTTCATTCATCCGCGCTTTCGATGCAATGCCATTCTTACGGCACTTACGAATCTCTTGTCCCGGGCAACCTTTAGGCCAACGCTATCGACGGGATGCTGTCGATTATGCTCTAATCTCGCTCCGGATGGCCGTGGAGAGAGTAGTCCTTCCAGACCTCGACACTCTGTCACTACAGCCAATCCATCCAGCCGCTGTCTTGTATCTACGTCCACAGATCGGCATCGGCGCGTCACCAGCCTCGACAAAAAGGTGGCGTAATATCAAAAAGTTGACTGTTGAGATGGACAGTTTCGGTTTCGGGCCCGAGCACCCATCCGACCATCTCAAAATACTGCACACTTACCTCAAATCATTGACATCACTTGAATCGCTCAGCTTCCGATGGATTGGTTCAAAAGGGCCCAGTCCGTTATCACTACACATGGAACCTTGTGTTGTAGCTTCAAGAGTCTTCGACTGCTCCAGCGCTTGTCCTAAGTCCGGGGCCAACCCTCCCTTTGCAGCGCTCAAGTTTCGACACTTGAAAAACATGCTACTGGAAAACGCCACGGTGGATGCTGTACAAATCTCTGACTTCATCATGTCGCATCGCAAAGTCCTTCACGATTTTGAATTCGAAGACGTGCGTCTTCGGAGCGGTAATTGGGACGACGCTTTGGCTCCTCTGACCCGAATTTCGGGTAACGAGGACTGGAAAATGAAACAAGAGGAAGTGAGGGACGTTCCACTGATCCTCAGTCCTACGACCTGCTATCCGCCGGAGTGCGTTGATGAGATCATGTGGGGGGATGAAAGGAAAGGGCGCCGAACTCTCCAAACGCTGAGGAAAGCGAGCTTGAAGACGAAGGAGATGCTGGGAGCTGGACCGGAGCACTTGAAGAAATTGCTGCGGTCTTCGTTTCTTTGGCGTTGATGAAATGAGTTTCGGCCAGGTGAGAGTCGGTTTCAGGAGGTGAGAAACCAGCGCATGTGCATCTGGACGTTGTTTCTGTTCGAGGAGCACGGGAACAATCCAACGAGCCTTGGAAAAGGCCATGGCGCAAACGGCTTTCCGCTTGCCATAGATCTCTATGGTAGGCGATGTGCCATAGGAACGTGGGGTAAATAACTATAGCCAACGACACGAATGTGGTCCATGACTGTATAGATGAGCTTAACCGAACGCTTTGCCAATGACCAGTTTGAATTGCGATTTGCTTTTGGCCGTAGCCTGGTGGGCTTACGTGTTCTGCCAAAAGGACCTTCTAGGCTCCCATATGCCAAGCATCCCCACCATGGGAGACGGCCGTGACGAAAGTTTGTCCTTCGAGTATATCCTGCGATATTGGCATGTTCAAAGGTTTCTGTGCGCCCTTGTTGGTTCATACGGCCGCTATCCTGGTAAAACATTCCTATCGTTGGCTTTTTGTGCTCGTCTCACTTGAGTTTCAAGTCTTGCTGAGCCCAAAGCGGGGCCTCCATATCTCCAAGCAAGGCCCAAGCGTCGAAATCGACGACGTCTCCCCCGCTGGGTATTATTTACGCCGTTGAACATCTGGCGACACGCCGCGATAGTGGGAGGCTAATTGAACTTTCTTGGAGACCATGTCTTCATTCCCAGGGTTGGAAAGGTTCCCTTTCACCATCCGCCAGCTCAACCCGTCCACTCACCTTATCCGAGAGACCGACAAGTACTCTGAGTTTCCACACATCTATGCAAAGACGGTCTTCTTGACCAAGGGATCTACTCGCCCTGCTCTGATTATCCTCTCGGATACTGGCTGTGGCACGAATCTCAACCCGCGTCCGAATTTCTCCACTGTCATCAGGCCGGAGCCAATCTTGTCAGGCACTTACAAGCCTCGCCCTGATCACAACTATAACCTTGCCAACTTCCTTCGTGCCACCATCAATCCAAATGGCGAGATCCCATACCTCGTCGTCACCACGCACTGCCACTACGATCACATCCTTGGCCTCAACTATTTGCCTTCAACCACTTCAGGCATGACTACTGTGCTTTCTTCGTCGCACAAGAAAAGCTTCATCGTGCCACGCTCGAATCTCGCTGAGCATTCCCTTTGCGAGGCAATGGGCGTGAAGACCCCAAAGTATGATGTCGGCATTTGGGCTCACGATTTGGAGCCTATAGTATATGCCTACCCTAACCCGTTGCATCGTTCAGAAATTCTAGAAATAGACACGGGTATAACGATTCTGCACACACCAGGTCATACGCCGGACTCCTTGACCTGGTATGATCGCAACGAGCGATACATTGTTGTGGGCGACAGCTTATATGAACGAGAATCGCCTGATACGAAAGAGGCATCAGAGCCGCCGATGCCCACCATATTCGACATTGAGAGTGATCTGCTGGACTGGTGGGATTCATTGAAGAAGGTCATAAGTTTTGTGGAGGAGAGGAACAAGGAAGTGGAGGAGACAGCTGATGACAGGATCGAAGAGGCGGGAAGCGATGAAGACGAATGGGTCTTGGTCACTGCCACAGATAGTCTAAGTGACTCCAGCGGCACGACTGAACCTACGCCGCGCACCATCACCATAGACCTGAGGGCCGAAAAGACTCCAGTACGAGTTGGACCTGAACAAGTGAGCAAGAAACGAAGAGTGAGACTTGGCGCAGCGCATGTGACAGCAGACGTGGATGCAGAAGACTGCCTTCTGGCTATGCAGGATTTCATGCGGCGAGTTCTACGCAACGAGATACCTTCGTGTTCGCTTGGACAGGAACGTGGAGAAGAAGCATATCTCTGGGACGAGGCCCTGGGCGACGGAGATGGCAATGGACGCTTCAGTGTCAAGGCTCCCTGGCGGATCGTAGAGGAAGGTAGGAAGGCGATTCCGAAAAGTGAGATTTGGCGAGCATGGGTAGGATAACGTCCAACACGACCATTTCGAAGTGTGCCAGGAAAACCCAACATGTTACTATAATGTAAGGCGCTCTGGTACATAAGGTCGAAATTTGCAAATTGAGGGTCTATACAAGATCCGCGACTGATTCTGTTGGCTTGTGTCAGATGTGAGAATGTGGAACAGGAGATGATATGTAAGAGAAACTTGTCGCTTACTGCGTTGGTTTGGAGTTATCCCAACAAACCAACCCGAGGCAATGTTTTAGCGAGTATCCGAGATTGGCCTGTTCCGTTGGGGCCTCGATGCACGACGTTGGAAAAACGGGAATGGATGACATGTGGCTTTTACCGCCGCTTACCGACCAGCCCCAGGTTACCACGTTGTTGGAACTTTTGTTGGCTGATCATTCACCAATGGACACGCGATCAGCTCTCTGGCCTGAACAAAGACAGCTTCATCCAACCCCATAACCGTTTCTGTTCCGTACTAAATCGAAGTCTCAGAAGCGGCCATAGCAAGGCCAACCCCTGAGATACCGGATCGAGCGTTGTGGCACGCAAGCATGCTTTGCAGCGTTGGAAGCGCTCTCCACTTTGCACCTTCAGAAAACGCTAGCTTGATAGCATGAGGGGGGGTTATACTTTTGACCCTCTCCTGCGATAAGGCTGCTCTGTCATCGGGGGCGAGAGTGCAGAGCCTTTAGGTCTTAAGGAATCACTTATTCCCACAAATAGTAATGATGCCGGTAGGCCTAGACTGAAACAACGACCCATGGGTTCAGGAGTGTTTCGCAGAACGCGGCAGAAGCCTCCCACCTCAAACACTAGGGGCGATGTCCGAGCTTTCATGGTCCGGCGGCTACAAGGAGGCGTTAAGCCACAAGGAATTTAGGCTACCTTCATGCGTCTCGGCCCACGAATTGCAGCAGCGAGAGCACGAAGCTGCAGGTGCCAATCTGTAGCTAATCCAACTCATCACCAACCGACACACTCCAGTTGAATGGTTCAGTCGGGAACGCTATCACTGGCATGATCCACTCTACGCGGTCCACGCCTTTCTCCATTGTGCCGCACGGCGACTCCGCCAAGCAATCCGCTCTCAGGTCCTTCCTTTCCATCCTTCCCCGTGTAAATGTCACTTGTCTGTTCACCGATCCACACGCATTTGTGGGGCCTGGTGTGGGTCAACAGCACACCACCAATCCAGGAGCTCGACTTCCGACAAGGCCTTCTCCCCTTGTCGATTGATTCGCGACTAGCGCGACTCGAGCTACCAAATACTACCTGCACATGCAGCCTTTTTTTGCACCGTCTTTCCTGCCATTCACTCCATACTGCATCTCGCGGATTGGCGTCTACTTGCACCAACCTTCTGAAAGTACGACCTCTTAGAATCACAAGTGGCAGTTTACTGCCAAACGCTGGGTGGCCTTTCTCTAACACGACTGCTACAACTACTTTCTCATCCGGCCAAATTTTCCTGCAACTTATTGGCCGGTTTTAAGTCCCTCTTCTCCAAGAGGATTGTTCGCACTTGATACTTTCGCGAGCGGGTTTTTTAGGCCCCCACAGCTTCCAAGTCTTCAACAGGCAGACCATTTCCAGCTTTCCCCTCGCACCTGGAGTTTGAATCATCCCAGCCAACAATTGTGTACATCGACATCGTCCGACATTGACTCTCCTCAGCCGGCGTGGGGGCCAAAAGACGAAAGGTCGCATTTCAGGCCGCATCCCCCCGCTTGTGCCTCTTTGGACAAATAACACGCCCACCTGGACCATCCATGCATGACAGCTGCCTTTCTCTGCTTGCAAATCAGCCTTACTAGAGTTTTGATAGTGTCAGAGCTCCATGCTTGAGGTGCCATCGTGTTGCCCCCCAAAAACGTCCTTTTTGCGCACCTCGCCTTCCTTCTTACCCTGAGCCTCACTCCCGACGCCGGCAGGTCGCATAAGCGGCCATGATGATGGCCGTTCGCTCGCCCTTGAGGCAACCTTCATCTGCCAACGCCCTCATCTCAGCATTCTCGCCCTTCTCAGACAAACCTGATTCGCCTAGGCCTGCATTTATTCCAGGTCCCGTGACTGCCATGTGAGTACCGATGCCCCACTCTACGACCTCGACCTTGACTGATACCTGGTAGGGTGAATCCAAGTGAGAAGCAAGCACATCTCGCTCCTCCGTCACCGAATGCCCCCGAAAGCATCGTCGACCCTTCACCTGTTGCCCCATCTTCGACGGGGACTGATTTCACGGATGTGGACGAGGTGCTGGAGAACAATGATAAAGAGCCTACAAAACCGCAGACTACCTCTTCAGTAAAAAGCCCGATCCAGGCCGAATTGAAGGTACATATGTCTCGCCTGGGAGTCTCCAAATTGAAGGCGTTGGCTGACATGCAAAAAGATTGAAACAGCAAAACAGACGGGCGCCTCCTATCCGCCCAGATCAGATGAGGACGAACCCCCACAATCTGTAATCCATGCACCAGCTGGTTTTGGAAGATTTGTAAGTCCAATGCGGCACAAGCAATCGAATGCGGAATACTAACTTTCACTTTTAACGAAGTCGGATCTGCCCAAGCGTCCACAAACAGCGCCAAATCGTCATAGTGGAACATCGAGAATAGAAAGCCACCAGCGTACTGAATCGGGGCAGTCACAAGCACCAAGCCGACCAGAATCACAGGCTCATCGGCCTCCGCTGTCCGACCAGCGACCAATCTCGAACAGCTCACAGAGCTCTGCGATAACTGTGAAGACCCCCCTCGTCATCGACCACAAATCTTCCGAGAAGGTCTGACTTCCTCAGGATGTTCAGCGCTGAAGCAATGCTGACCCATCGTTTAGAGAAGCGGAGACGCACCTGTTTCACCTCCCGCCCTAACAACGGCTCTCACACCACCAAAGGACTGGTCCGAAAGGGCTACTCCTCGTGCTCAAACAAGACAAGAGGTGGAGGATTTCGACAGACGCCCACCTTCAAGAAGTGTACTAGAAGGTGAGTAATTACAATATGCCAAACCGGGTTCTCATGCTAAAAAACCTTGCTACAAAGACATTCCGGAGGCACAAGATGCTGAGGCAGCAGTGCCCGAGGTGAGCGATTACGAAGAAGCCATCAATCGCGCCGTGAGCCAGTTCCGGGACACAGAAGTGGAAATTACCGCGTTGAGAACAGCCCTGGCAGAATGCTGGACGTTGTGCAACACGTTGGCTAATCTTAGCCATATACATCGCGAGAGGATATTCAACTTCGCTGGCAAAGGGGACATGCAAGAGCAGGCCTGGAAAACCTGTTGGAAGCTTTGCCAAAATTTATACGACAGCCGAGAAGACCCCACACCAAGTCGTATCCGGCCAACCTTGGACCTTTGCCGAGACTTCTGTCAGGCCCTGTTCGAAGTTCGAGTGCGCGACAATGAAGCTGCGGATTCGGTGCTGAGAGTGAGCTTCGAGCTGAACAATCACCTCTATAACACGCATGATCGAAGTCTGCCCGAAGCATTTCGAGAAAGAACACTCGACTTCTACATCACCCTGTGTCACAGGTTGATGAAACAGAACTCTCGACTCGCAGAGGAGACAGACTCTCTCCTCCGAGCGTGCTGGTCATTAGCCGAAATGTTGTTCAGCCTCCGCCAAAGCAAGCGCGAAGGTCGGAAGCCGGACGAGGAACTCCTGGGCTCCGCAGTGCAGGCGTGTTGGGAGCTGTGTGACCTCTTCCGTGAAGGATGGACCCAGATCAGACCAGATCGCGGCACGCCTCGACCGAGCCAAACTACCTTCACCCAGGCCTTCAACCAAGCGAAGCGCTCCGGCTTCGTCCCCGTTGAAGACACATCAGCGCAGCGCCTGCTCCCCGAAACTCCCACCACCATCTTCGAAGACACCATCAATGTCTCCCCCGACGAGGCACCCGTGCCCAACATCCTTGTCTTCGGAGGAACGACCCAAAACCAGCCATCCCAACAACGTAGCTCCGACGCCAAATCCAACACAACAGCCATCAAAACCCCGCTCTCTGCAACAGCAGCCCAAGTCCAACAAGCTGCCGCCCAAGCAGCTGCTCAGAAATGGTCATCAGCCTCCTCGACCCTTTCCACCTCCTCCCGCGCCTCCAATCGTTCCGCCCGCAGCGCTATCTCTGCCACCTCGTCTACTCATACCGTTACCACTCCTTCCGAAGACCCCAACCTCACCCTCCTCAAAGTGCTTTTCGTCAAAGCTGCCCTGAACACGGGCTTTGAGCGTAACTCGCCCGCCTACAATCTACCCTCGTTTGTAAAGCAGCTTCCGGACGATTCCTTCGGGACGCAACCCTGGCAGGTCAACCTTCTGGACAACTACAAAAAGGTCATCGCTGGCGATCCAGCGTTTAGGAATATTGGACCGCCAGTGCGGGCGGCGGCGGTGGATGTTGCAAGGGCGGTAAAGGCGATGGTGCAGAGTGGCTATTTTACCTGGTTGAGAGATCTGTATCGGTTGGTGTTTGGCTTTTATATCGAAGAGGCACAGAGCAAGAAGGCCGTTGGTGTGCAGACGTGACAACCTTTTTGCTAACAAAAAACCCTACAAGTGATCCCCCATCCAGTCTAAGATTTGACGGGGCAGACCAACCTCCTGGGAGAGGAGAGGGCAACTGTAGCATCTTGCCCATGTCTGGCAGCAGAGCAAGAAATGTCGCAAGACGATATTCCGACATTCCGACATTCCGACATTCTGCATCAACATCGACATCAACATCGACATCGCTCGAGGCGAGCTTGAGCTGAGCCGAGCAAGGGTGGCCCGGCCAGGCCATTATACCCACTGTTATAGTATCTACATCTACTATTGATAATACTATTCACCCCCCTATGTACATATCACATGAGACAGATTCCGCAGCTTCGATCTGGTTGAGCCATTGGTGCAACCGAGAAAGGGGACAGCGTCAAAGGACGAGTTTCCCGTTTTCCACCTTACATCCATCCATTCACCTTCCTACCGGGCTGTGGAGGGGATGAAAGTACCTCCACATCTTGTATGATGGCTGAATCCAATGGATGTTGTTATGGTGCATCATAGCCATGAATAACCAGGTCCGGAAGAATAAAAGTATAGATAGAAGACTTTCAGTATCATCTTGCCATTGTAGAACATGCTACTTAAGCTATGTACTGTCGCCAAACACAATATAAGAGACACCATGAGGCAATCATGGCAGACATCACGAGGGGCTTCGGCCTCGCACGCAAGATGCCCACCAAATAAGCCTCAACCCAATCAACGCCATGCCATGCTCAAGCATCAAAGATTCGCTCATCTCACAATCACCGAATTGTCATTTGTTTAGCCATCTGGCTACCACTCTTGCCTATGCCACCTTCGCGCGATGCCGAAGCACTTACGCCTGCTTTGCGTTCAAAGACTTTCCAGAACTTGAGGCTCTCGTCCGCCGCTAAATTCAAGATAGGTCAGTAATCAGAAGGGGTCGGGGTCTGCAATGAATGGAGGTACTCACCAGCAGTAGCTAGCATCTGCCCATCTGGACTAAGGCAACTATGCAGGACTCTAGTCTCGTGAGCAGGGATCTCGACGTTCCGTACAAGTGTAGGATAGCTCCAGATGCTAAGCGAGTTATCGGGGAAGCCACTTGAGCTGACTAGTTCACGGTAGTGGTTGCTGAACTTCAGACTCGTAACTTGAGACCCAGTGTCAATGCTGTTGACTCTAGCACCAGTAGTGGTATTCCAGAAGTGGATGTGTCTGTCGTAGGATCCACCTCCAGTTGCCAGCAAGTTAAGCTGCCATGGACACCAACTAAGAGCCTTCACTGCTGCACGATGATTCTTCTTGCTAAACTTGGGAGCGCTAAGCGATCGTGAGTCCCAGATAGAGACGAGATTGTCGTTGCCACCAGTAGCGAGCTGAGCACCGTCAGAGCGCCACTCGAGGCCACAAACTTCGGATGTGTGGGAGACTAGCTCGGCAACTTTGTGCTGAGCAACACGAACGTCGTGATTGAAGACGAGACCGCTTCGTGCTCCTGTCGACAACGTGTGCTTGTTCCAGCCCATGACGCCAACGCGTGTCTCATGTCCAGTCATGCTTCGAAGCTTGGTGGCCTCTTCAACATCCCAGATCTGGACTTCACCGGAGCCGAGACCAACACCGACGTAAGCCCCATCTCCACTCCACTTGACACTACTGATGTAAGTGTCGGCTGGGGCATCGAGAAGACAGCTGACTGTGCCTGAATCCGCGGACCAGACGTACACACTGCGTTCGAGACCGATGGCGACTTGGTTGCCAGAGCTCCAGTCAAGTAGATTAAGGTAGTAATCATCGACCAAGCCTGGAGCATCAAGGACGCGCTCGGGAGCAGTCTGTATTCTCCGTCTGAACTGAGCTGACTGTGTAGCAGCTTGCTTCAGTGGTCTGTTGTATTGTGATCGGAGATCAATTGGCTTCGAGGACTCAGGTGGTGCTGGTTTGAAAGCCAGAATTCGGGTGTTGAGGGAGACTCCGCAAGCAGAGGCGAGTTCACTCTCGTAAGCGACAGAGTCAGGAGTGGGGCGAGTGTATGATGTGGTTGTGTTGTCGTCATCTAGACCGAGACTCTCTAGCGCTGCGGTGACATCGGCATCGGCACCTCGCCCGGAAATGTCAAAGGCACTGGCGGCATTTGCAAGCACTGTCGATCCTTCCCCATTGCTCGATTTTGGTCTCGAGTTCTCATCGTGCTTTGCAGATCCAGTATTGACTAAGCCTTCGCTTGCAGCACGATTGGGTATGAAACGATCGGCAGCATTGTGTGGAATGCGGATGGTTGTCTTCCCCCCCCTGGACCGCAGTGCTGCATCTTTTCTCGCTCGCTCTTTCGATGGTGTATGGCTGGTGGTTGGACCAGTCCCCGTTAGTGTCCACTCCGAGACTCCTAGCTCAAGGTGTTTGGGTGAGTGTCTGGCTTTTGCTATGTTTGATTTTGGAGACTGCTGGTAGTTGCTTCTCGAGACAGAACGAGAAAAGAAGGTAGGGTCTTGTTTGTGGATTGAAGCAGCAGGGCGAGGCGGTGTGAATGGAGTGGACTGTGTGGAGGCATTGGCAGTGACACTTGTTGTCCTTGCCCTTGGAGAAGGAGTCAATGGCATGCGTCCGCCAGCGGTCTTGGAAGAAAAGAGGCCATGGTGGCTCTTCACTGGTGTACAGACTGAAGGAGTCGCCATGGTTAGGTGCTGTGATCGAATGGACAAACTAATGTTTCGATCGTGATCCTGTATTGGAGGCCAGTGAAGACCTCAAGTTAGTATGGTATCGATTAAGCAATCAGAACTTGTCGAGAAAGTCTGTGCTGGGTTCCGGCCAATGCAGTGATATCTCAAGATACTCAACTGAATGGATCCTGAGGAGATGTCGTTGTTGTTGTTAGTGGACTGTCGCTGTGAGAGCCGGAGATGACTGAATAATCGAACGCTCTGCTGAGAAAGCTATGCAATCGGTGGGCCGATCAATTCAAGACGGAGCGAGAATGATCTAATGGATCGTATGCTATGCTCGAGCAAAGATATTAGAGGGAGGAGATGGTGAGAAGAGGAGGAAAGGGACGGATTGAGGAAGCTGAAGTAGCTAAGAAGGAGGAAGGAGAGAGCTTCGGTTACAAGGGCAGGTAAATGCTCTTGTTTACTGCCATGGGCAACGGAGCTGCTGCCAAGAGTTGTGTTGGACTAGGCCATTTGGGGCTTTAGCGTGAAACTTCTTTTTTCTAGAAGGAAAGGCTGGATGATCGTCAACCGTTCTCCTGGATCCCATCTTAAATTCACAAAAAATCCCATTCAACCACATGTACATCAACCAAGACGCACAATCATTATGTTTGCTCTATGACCATTCATGAAGGTCCGTTCTGATCTGAGGCGGGCCACCTGTGCGGTAAATCGTCACTGTTGTCGGAGTGCATGAGCGGCTGTGAAAGGCCGGCAAACGAGATGGCAGCAACACCAGCATCTCATCTCTCGGCAAATCATCCCTCCTTTCATCACGCTTCTGCTGGCGGCGGCAGTAGCTGGAACGGCATGTCTTCGTCCAAAAATTCGCCGTCTGGAGCACCTTCAGCAACGACCTACCTAATGCCTACAAGTCCTGCCAAGAATCGGCGCTTAAGCTCCGCCGACGGATATCGGCCCAGAGTGGCCAAAGCTACGGGGCAGAAACCAGCCTGTCTCGTCAACGCCTCTGTCACATATTGTGGCAACGATCAAATCTACGCATTCGGCGGCTTTGATCAATTTACGGATGAAGTTTACAATCACGTCCTCAAACTCGACCTGAAAACCCTTAACTGGACCTTGGTTGACAATTATGGCGACATTCCTGGCGTCCGGATGGGTCACTCTGCCTCCCTCTACCAAGGCGACAAGCTGCTTGTGTACGGCGGAGAAAACGAGCACCGCGAGTATTTATCCGACGTCGTAATCCTTGATCTGAAGACCCACCACTGGACGCAACCGGAGCTACGTGGTCCTTGTCCCAAGGGCCGTGCTCGGCATGCTGCAGTCGTGTATGAGGACAAGCTCTTCGTCATTGGTGGCCTAACAGGCGAGACGAATTACATACTAGATGATATCTGCTATCTCGATCTTAAAACCTGGACCTGGTCTCGGACTTGGAGCTTTGTCAGTCGTTTCGATCACACAGCATGGATTTGGGGTGGCAGACTTTGGGTGCTTGGTGGACTAGGTCCAGAAATGGAGCGCTCCACTGAAATCTGGTGGTTGGATCTAAAAGGGAGCCCGAACTTCAATCTGCCTGCAAGAGGCTTCAATGATTCACTCATACCTGGGGGACGAACAGCCAGTGGAGCCAGTACTTTCAGTGGTCAAGCGAGTTTTGCAAACAGAACAGACACATATGCTGCCAATTCAGGTAGTGTACAGGTCAGAGCGTCTCGGAAAGACAAGCCTACTGCACCAGGCGCGATATCATCCCTCAAATTTCTATCCGGACCTCATGTACCCACCCAGTCATCCGGAACTCACTTCCACGTCTCCTCATCGGGCAGCCTACTCGACTTTGTCACACCGGCGACCACCATCCGATCCAGCGAATGCAATCTGTCATCGCTAGAGCTTGATTCACTGCGATGGCAAAGGCTTGTAGATGGGCCAGAAATCTTCGATCCTGGCTATCGGTGGCATTATTGCACCGTCAACGAAGACGGAACCAAAGTCTGGTTGCTTGGCTCGCCCGTAGACGGCGGGCTTGGCGGCAATCAGGATGCGCAGTTGAGTGAAGTATTGGCTGTTGACCTCAAGAAATATGGTTTACTCGGCAATGACGCGACATACGGTTCTAGCTCGGAACAGAGCAGAATCTTAGCCGCGGAACAGAACACAACTAGTACCTCACGTGGCCTGGGAGCTGACCTGGCAGCTATATTCGACCAACCTCCTGAATCAGGAAGCATGACTGACTTCATCATCACTGCCAACCATGATGATGCGGACGGCTCTGAAGAGGCGGAGACAAGATTCTCAACAGGATCTTCTGCCAGTCAGCCTATCTTCGTCGCGGAAAATACAACTACATCACCACAAATCCACGTCCACAAAATGATCCTCCAGGCACGATGGCCTCATTTCCGGCGGCTCTACGCTTCCAAGATGGTGGAATATCACAACCAAAGAATGCACATCCCTGAGCCTTATTCAGTCGTTCGCGCCTTCTTGTACTACCTTTACACGGATAGCATAGCGCCTCACCCTCTCTACTGCCGCACCTTGACCGATGTAGCTGGTATGCTCGTCATGGCAAATCTATATGACATGCCGAAGCTTAGACTCCTGTGCGTCCACAGACTAAGTCGCGAGATCGACATCGAGCATGCGGCGATTGTATGGGAGCGCGCTGGACGCACGGATGAAGAGTGGCTCAAGTCGAGGGCCGCGAGATTTTGTCTGACGCACTGGGGTCGGGTAGTGAGGACAGAAGGGTTCAGGACTCTGAGCAGACAGAGCTTGATGGAACTGTGCGAGGTGGTTGATACCGAGGGCCGGGTTGTGGGTGGAGAAGAGCTGGAGGCTGCTGGCAGTCTGTACAGCTTTGGAGAATTGGGGTCAGGGAGGAGAACAAGGCACGGCACTGTTGACGCCGATGAGACCGAGGGCGATGACGATGACGGGATGGAGATCAACTGAAGCAGCTTGCGCATTCCTAAGGTTCACATTTGTATCATAAGTTTCAGCGTTTTTTTCATTGCACGGCTCGCTTGGCGTCTGGTTGGGAGTTGTCCCCCGTCCAGGGGGGGAAGGGACGTGAGAAGACGCTATGGGAGGCTACGAATCTGAACAAAACGCGAGGGGTAATAGAACGGCTTTGGCGAATAGGGCTTCGGCCTGAAAGGCTCGTTGATATTTCGACTGTGATGATTTAATCTATCCACCTCTGGCTCTGCTTATCATATCCTATGAGCTCCAAGTCCACATTGAGGCTGTTGAGCATCATATCCATCGTAAACGACTGCGTTAGCAATAGCAATCAGTTCTCGGACATGAGGGATTGAAAAACAGTAAAGAGACCCTACCTCATCTTCCTTCTCCTCGACTACTTGTTCCACTTTCTCAATTCCGTACTTTTGATTCATTGCCTCCCTCTCCTCTTTCTGTTCTTCAATCAGATCCTTCTGCTCATCTGTCAAGGCGTCTTGATTGACAGGCTCTTCTTCGTCCCATCGTTGTGTTTGTTTCTGATTCCTTTCTCGCCATGCTCCAACTCCACCCATGCGATTTACGCGATCTTTGGCGCTAGCAAAGAGCTCCTCGGCGGCTTCTCTACTAATACGTTGCCATTTCCCTATGACGAGTTCCAATTCCACATCTGTGTTGGAGGATTGAATCTTGAGAGCCTGCTGAGTGGTGTCGAGGGCTTGTCTCAGCTTGGAGAGTTGGAGAACAAGGGCAGAGTGTTGTTTCTGGAGGGACAAGTATTCGGGATCTTCCGCAGGACCACGAGGAGATGAGGATAAGCGAGGTGGCGGTTTGCGGATTGCACTCGAGCTGCTGGGTGGTAGTGGTGGTTCTGTGGTAGATTGATGCAGTGAATTGTTTTCGACTTCTATCACATTTGCATATGGGTTGGTTTGGTGAACTGTCACTTTTGCACGTTGATCAGGCACAGTCTGTTCTTTGTGGTTAATTTGATGATTTTGTGAGTTAACGCCTACTCTCATCGGTGATTTGAAAGGCTTGGACAGTGTGGAAGATGATTCGTCAAGCTTCCGTCGCTTTGCCGGATGCATTACTGGCAGTGACATATCTTGCGGGCGAAGCAGATTTGAGGGCGCGTGCAAAAGATGGGGGTTAGAAATCAATGTGCATTCCTTATCCCTAGGGCTTGCATCACAAAGTCGGTCAGCGTGATAACTAACTTAGCAGCTGAAGGAAGCGTAATTTGATGATCCTTGTCACTTGTCGTGTTGCAGGCTCGTCGATCAAGGCGAGACTTCGTTGGTGTGTGCCGGCTGAGCGAATTGCCAATGGTGGACGCCGTCTGCTGCAGGCTGGAACTTCTCCTGAATGCAACGCCAGCCAAGCTGCGGTCTGCGGGAGCGTAGGCCGGAAGCGGCAAGGCGTGATCCGCGCAGGTTGCTCGTTGCGATTATTGCACTGAAGCCGTAGCTCGCCGTAGAATCCGCCTCAAGTTGGGATGCCACACGGTTGTCTTGCACGTCCTTGACTTTAGGTTGGCGAAAACCCAGCCCATCATGACACACTCAAATCATCAACCAGCGCATTCCGCAATCCGCCATTTCTCCCATCCATCATCCATCCACACCATCCACCATGATCAACAACCAACACCACTCACAACTTCACCGAATACCTCTCACACTCTGATTCTGCACTTTGCCTTGCGACACGTGGGTGATTGCCAACGTTGCAGCCCTCACGACATTCAAGGCCAAGTCCTCGCCTTCAAGCCCCCCAAAGGCCACCTGTGGCCGGCAATTTCAGCGTCTCACCACATCACCACATCCACCTCACCACCACCACCATGTCGACTCCCTCCCTGAACCCGACTTCGTCGCCGACGCCTAATGGCAGATCAACCAAAATCCACAAACTACGAAAAGTAATCGTCCTCAAACTCCAGCCTGACCTTCTTGCTCAATTCCTACCCAAGCCAGTACCACGATCGAATTTCAAAACCAAGTCGTCACCGTCGTTGGCCTCGACGTCGAACAACCTCTCCGCCGCCGCTCCTATCCCTCAAACCTCCTCGACCGACGAGGCCTCCGAGTCCAATTCAACACCGGTGCCTAATACCGATCAACCAACAACGGATGAAACTCCGAAGAAGATTAGCACAAAGGGTCCCAAGCCTGGATCGAAAAGAGGACTTGGCCTGGGCTCGGATAGCCTGCCCAAGCCACGGGGCAAGCCTGGTCCGAAAAAGAAACCTAGACTGTAAGTCTTCCTTCTCCAAGCTGATTGCACACCACACCACTTCATCCCGAATATGCATGACCATGCCTTTGACCATCAACATGTGAGCTAACCTGACTTCCAGAGACGATGGTACTATTGACCACGGCGGCGTCAAGACAACCGTTGGTGCCGTTGCTCCCATCTCAACCCACAAGCTTGGGCCGAAAGCCAATCAAGGCGCCATCAATGCTGGTCTACGAGCCCTCGATCGCTCTGGCAGGCCCTGTCGCAAATGGGAAAGAAAACCTTTTCAACTGAAAAGCTTCACGGGTGTTGTTTGGGAACTTCCGTCATGGCGGGCTCCCGCTTCACAGTACCAAAATGGCGACTACAGTAGTGACGGCAAGGACGCGTCACAAGCCAGTGCAAGCAACAGCAAAGCTAATGACAGCAGCACCGCCGCAGAGAGCAGTGGTGGTGATATGGTCGACCCAATGATTCTCTCTACACCTGCCGCAAGCTCTCCTGCTCCCGCGCCAGCCACTCCAGCCGTCGCCGTGGAAAGTTAATAGAGCCACAAACCTCTTGAGCCATCCGCGCTTCCTGAACTCTCGCATCGTCTGACCTCGGCCAATGTACCAACATCTATCTGCTATGTTTGATACGTCGCCATATTACCCTGGTGCTGCTACTTCTACTCTTCCGAACCTCAGGTAGCCATCACTTTGGGGAAGAACTCAGGATTTTCATATCTGGATTTCCCAAACGTATTGGCCTAACTGTATAGCAAGGTGTTTGCGGCAGAGTCATTCAGCATACTAAAGGCGTCCCACATTGAAGACATGGAAGCAGTAATGTTAAGATATGTCTTTATCAACGAAAAGGTTTCTCCAACCTAAATTGAAAACGGATTCAAGGACGGTGGAAAACATGGGCCTGGGATTGGTATGGCCACTAAGGTCGTGTCACCATTTGTACAATTACAGAATTCAAAGCTTATGGGTGATGCCTACTTCTCCATTAATCCTCTCGTTCCTTAGACTATTTCTTATTGAAGAGAGAGTTGAGATCCACCGTCCTTATCAATCAAAACGGCGTGAGACTAGAAAATGCCCGGGCTCGATAGTTTGCGTTTGCGTTTGCTCTTCCCCGCAGGCGCAGACAGCCATAGCTCTAAGCTGGGCCATGCTTAACCCCAACACTTGTAATTGCGAGAGATAATACCGCTCCGCCTACCAAGACACTTATTGCCAGTATCGGTGACGTGTACGCATCTCATGACATTGCCGGCTGGAGGACTGCAAAATCACATGATGTCCCTCACGCTTCCTCATCCGTGAGCACACCCCTATGTCCTCCAATCACAATCAAACTCCATCCACGCCGGCTGCCTTTCGCTAACCGTGCGCGAATTCACACTCCGGACACATCCTCTCGGTGACAGCACAAGTAAGCTTTGTTCTGAGGGTGAGAGGATACACCAGGATGACGAATGGATCTGGGTCGGGACCAGGCACCAGACAAAGTGGTCCGCCAGCAGCCCAACCTGCTGGACCAAGTCTACTGCCAGCGCGGAGATCATCCTATGCGTCTGTTCTCTCAGGAGCAACTCCCAGAAGTGGCGCTCTTTTGCATCTAGCCAGTGCACCAACCGGAAGTCCACACCAACATCACCCTGACTATCGCCATTCTCGACAACTTACTGGGCAAGAGTCGGAGACAAATCCCAACGGCGCAGTCCCGTTTGGATCTTCTTGGAGGAAGGCTACTCCGCTCCCCTCTTACTCGAGACAGTTCGCCAATATGCCAGGGCACGCAAGCAACGGCTACGGAGCACAAAACACCTTCTTTATACCGTCCTACCTGCGAAACTCGAGATACGTTGCAAAGCTGGAAGCTGCACACAAGGCCAAGATAGCGGCGCAGAGGGAACACACTTCACCCCACTCCTCGAATCCTGCATCACTGTCGACCAGCTCGAGTAATGTCAACCTCCATCGGATGGCTCCCTCGCACAGAGGCATGACGTACGACATCATTGAGCATCCTCTCCCAGGCGAGGACGAGTCACTGATGCCCCTGCCCTCTAAATGGAGTGATGAAGAGAAAAACGCTGGGCTTGATGTTCTCGGAGAGGGACTGGAGATAAGATACAATGGCCCAAGCAGCAAGACAGACATGGATGCTGCCGCTGCTCGAGCAGATTATCCGATGTCACCACAGTGCGGCATTTACTATTTTGAAGTGGAAATCAAGAACAAGAGCAGAGAGGGCATGATTGCAGTTGGCTTTTCGACTCGAAAGGCGTCACTTGAGCGTTTGCCTGGGTGGGAAACTGAATCGTGGGCATATCATGGCGATGACGGAAAGATATTCTTTGGCGAGAGCACGGGGAAAAATTACAATGCCCAATTCACTATCAACGACATAATAGGATGTGGCATCAATTTCTGGACAGGATGTGCTTTCTTTACCAAAAATGGGTTAGATCTGGGAGTTGCATTCCGTGAGCTTAAGAATGTCCGGCCGTTTCCATCAGTTGGCATGAAGAAGCATTCAGGAGCTTGGGTGAGCGTCAACTTTGGCCAGCGCCCTTTTGTGTTTGACATTGATGGCATGATGGCTCGAGAGCAAATGGCTGTTGAGAGCGAAATTATGGCGACCAAACCGACAAGTCTAAGGCCTCCTTCCGACGAAGATACACTCATCCAAGAACTTGTTGCACATTTCTTGGCTCATGATGGGTACGTTGAGACTGCAAAAGCATTTGCAAGCGAGAGAAGAGCAGCGTCTGTAGCCCTACGAGGTACACAAGACTCTTCAGCTGGGGCCATCGAAGTTGAGGACGACCTCGACGCAGTCAATCGACAAAGTGAGCTCCTGTTTCATGGTATCGTTCTTCTGCTAACCATACCTTTTCAGAAATTCGAGCCGCAATACTAGAAGGAGATATCGACAAAGCTCTAAAGCATACCCATGCGTACTATCCACATGTGCTTGAAAGGAATCCTCAAATAGTCTTTCGGCTCAAGTGCCGGAAGTTTGTCGAATTGATTCGAAAGTGTTCGGATACCCAGAATCTTCCGGCAGCCAGAGCTGGGAAGTCATCGAATGGCCATTCTCACGCTAGCGATACGGATGTTTTCGAGCAAGACATGGACTTGGACGAACAAATGAACGAGGGTGACCAATGGGACGAAATGGATACCGAAGAAGTAGAGAACAACATGAGAGATGAGCCGCTTTTGCAGGAGGCCATGAGGTACGGCCAAGTGCTCATGCAAGAATACCGTGATGAGAACCGAGAGTATAAGCGGACCTTAGACCAGGTCTTCTCTCTGATAGCCTACCCCGATGCCAAGTCCTCTGTACATGGACATCTACTTGATCCCAAGGGGCGGGTAGCTGTGGCGGAGGAACTGAATTCGGCTATACTTGGTACGTTTCTTTTCTCATCCAGAAGAAGACAGCTAACAAGGATTTTAACAGTCTCACTTGGTCGATCTTCCTCCGCCGCACTCGAGCGTCTGTATCAGCAAACTGAGGCGTTAATCGATGAAATTTCACAAGATGGAGGGCCCGGAGCTTTTGTGAATCTTCAGAGCAATTTCCTAGCATGATTCTGAGGTGGGCTACTTGGTTATAGACTGTTTGACATTGCAAGGCGTACAAGGAGCGGCACTGAGGGATGACGGTCTAGCAGACTCTCCCCTTTACCCTGTATTGCAAGCGTCATACGGATGATTGGAAGGCGAAAGGAGATTGTTTATTGGCGAGAGAAACCTTTCGGCGCGCATGATCGGATCTCATCGCAGGCTGTACAGCAAAGGCTTCCAATCATTTCTGAGGTTCACACAAATTGGCAGGCGTGTGGGTAACATTACAGTCATGCAGCCTCTATATAGGAAAATGTGAGAGGTTGTCCAGCTCCATTCGAGCCAAGCATCTAGTATGAGCAGGCAAGAAAGGCCACCGGATTAAAGCGCAGCACGACAGAAGTAGGCGAGATAAAATTGGAATTTTTCCCAATCGCGAACATTGACCTTCTCCTACTCATTTTCATCTGCCCTTTTCACTTGGACAGGATTTTCTACCATTGAATGCTAAATTTCAAAACCTCGGTAGTAACAGACTGGTCAACCTATCACTTGGCAGGAGGTGAGGCGGCAGTCTTTGGCTTGTCCCGCTGGCGCCCTGCCCGTCATCGTGCATAATTATATTGCTGCAAAAACGCGACACCTGGCTTTTCTGATTCCCAGGCGACACATACATGCAGAACTCAATCGCTTTACATGAACGATTGCCCTGGTAGCAGTGCAGTTGGAGCCCTAGCAATGTGTTTTATCTTGTACTTGTACTTGTACAGATAACACAACTTGATTACACCTTGAAGATGAAGCTGCATAGATGGCATTGGATTCCAGCATTTGGTACGCATATTACCTTTGATACGATAAGTCTGCTGACCGGCATTGTGATGTAGTCCTACTCCAGCTCCTCCCTATTCTCTCGCTTGCTCGCGAGGAAGCGGGCCCGGTTACCGGGCCCGACGAGAACGGTCTTTGGGAATCATTCGAAGAGCCACCTACATCGGATTTCGTGCCTCACGAGGGGCATCTCAATAGTCCTGCGCCTGCAGAAGGCAATACCGCTGTTCATGAAGCATGGGCTCGTCTCCGAGAGCTGGATCATAATGCAAACGGAGCCTCTAGATTTTCCAAGCCAACGGGCTTTTTGGGAACGACGTGGTACTACTCGAAAGCAGTGTTCCGCCTCCTTTTCATGAATGGGCCTATAAAGCCGGAGCATGACGGAGATGACATGGACCTCTCAGGTCTGAGCGCGGCCTTTTCGAACGACGTGGTAATCCTCAAGAATGCAGCTGATGATAACGACCTGGATGCTATCTTTCTCCTCGCAGAAATGAATTTTTACGGCAACTTCACACATCCTCGCAATTTCCGCACGGCATTCGAAAGATACGACCAGCTTGCATCGCTCACAGGCAACAGCACAGCCCAATACATGCTAGGTCTGTTTTATGCGACAGGCATTGGAGGCGCTGTGGAACGCGACCAAGCAAAAGCCTTGTTGTATCATACATTTGCCGCGGAACAAGGCAATACGAGATCCGAAATGACAATTGCCTTCCGACATCATTCTGGCATTGGAACCCCAAGAGACTGCGATCAGGCCTCCCATTATTACCGGAGGGTTGCTGAGAAAGCCATGGCCTATTGGAGATCTGGTCCACCAGGTGGGCATAATATGCCCAGATTATCCTACAGATGGGCCGAGGACAGCGGCGGCGTTTACGGTGAAGGGGCGAGTGTCTCGAGTTCCGGCCACAACGCGATCAAAGATGGCACAGTTCAAGCAAGTCTTGACGACATTCTCGAGTTTCTGGATGTGAGGGAGCGTCAAGGCGATATGCATGCGATGTTCAATCTTGGCAGGCATTACTACGAGGGCAGTCGCTACCGCAAACGGAACTTGAAGATGGCGCGAAATCAATTCATGAAAGTAGCTCGGGTGTACTGGAATAAGGATGGGAAAGTCAACCCAAGGGCACCGAAGGGCATTGAAAAAATTGCGGCCAAGGCTGCAGCGCACATTGGGCGGATGTTCTTGCGGGGAGAGGGAATGGAGCAGAGCTTCGAGAAAGCCGCGACGTGGTTCCGACGTGGCATTGCAAATGGCGACTCCCTGTGCCAGCATCACATGGGCTTAATGTTCCGAGACGGCCTTGGCTTCCCGAAGGACAGCGTGAAAGCAGCAATGTACTTCAAAGCTGCTGCAGAACAGAATCTTCCTGCGTCACAATCGAGCCTTGGGGCATTGTTCCTTGATCAGGGTGATGTCGAGACGGCTGGACGCTACTTCGAACTCTCGGCTCGAAACGGACACACAGAAGCATTCTACTACCTTGCTGAGATGACCAGCAAAGGAATCGGGCGCGAAAAACATTGCGGAATGGCGACTGCATATTACAAAATCGTGGCTGAAAAAGCAGAAGTTCTGCACTGTTCATTTGATCAAGCCAATGCCGCGTATGCGGATGGGGATCTCGAAACAGCTTTGATACACTCGATAATGGCTGCCGAACAGGGTTATGAGAGCGCACAGGCAAACGTAGCTTACATCCTCGATGAGCGGACATCGGCACTCTCATCGGCACTTTTCTCAGCACTACCTTTCCGTCCACACGTACAGCAGACTACCTCTCGACGATCAATACTCCACAATGCCGCTCTCGCGCTCATCTACTGGACACGATCTGCAAAGCAAAACAACATTGATTCCCTTCTCAAGGTGGGAGATTACTATCTGTCGGGCCACGGCACCACTACGGACATTGACAAGGCCAGCACTTGTTATCATACGGCAGCAGAGACACACCACTCTGCCCAAGCCTTGTGGAATCTTGGATGGATGCACGAAAATGGGGTTGGTCCTGTCTCTCAAGACTTCCATATGGCCAAACGCTACTACGATCTCGCGCTAGACATGAACTCTGAAGCTTATCTGCCAGTCAAACTTGCCTTGATCAAGCTCCGAATTCGCAGCTGGTGGAACGGAGTAACAGGAGGCAAGATCAATGGTATCCAACCAGACGATGATGCCGACAAAAATCAAAAACCCCGCTCGCTGTCTGAGTGGATTGCTCACTTCCTCGACGCTGCAGGTGAGATGGCCGACCAAGAACAGGGTACGGTCGACGATTTAGAACTCGATTCTGCGGCCTTTGGATCGGACCCCATGCCTGGTGGCGACGACAATTACGATGACTTTGACGACGGTCTTCTGGAAAGCCTAATCATTATTGGGCTCGCAGCGACGTTAGCTTTCCTTGTCTATTATAGGCAGCAAAGACAGTTGCAAAATAGAAGAGCCGCTCAAGCTGCTCAGGTCGCGAACGCACAGAATGCACCGGTACCGGCAGCTGGAGCACAGCTCGCTGCTGAAGCAGGAGCGAGACCGGCAGAGCCTCCGGCAGAAGCGGAGAGAGGCTTGTTTCCTAATCCAGGCGATCCAGACTGGAATCAGTGGGTCGCTGGGGGCGTTGGTCATTAAATGGTATACCTACAGTTCTATAAAGCTCAATTTATCAATTCCACAATTTCTATGTAGTTCTCGAGTCTACCCATCAAAGGACTAGGTATTGGAGTTGCTTGTCGTCATCTATCTCGCAATTCCGAACCCAGATTTTTGAACCGGCACTGGCCCCCATGTGGCGCAGCTGAAGCTTCCACAGCATTCGTGACCACTTGCAACGCAGTTCAATGCAAAACATTGCACACAAGGGACAGTCCTCTGCAAAATACTCAAAGTCATGAGGAGAATAGTGGTGCCCTCCCATGCCGTCAGATACCAAACGTCCGTCCAATTGGGCTGTTACGACAGGTTGTGAAAGAGGGTAAAGCGTGCCCGGAAGGAAATACGGACGCAGTGAGAAGTTTGCTTGCGTTTCCGTCAGGAGGGCGCATATTTCCCAAGCTTAATCCAGTTCACTCTAGGCCTGTGCAGTGCGGCCTCGGCCTCAGCTGTAAGGGCCACTCTTCTGGCGGTGAGTGACGTGAGAATGTACTCCTCCGGTGTATCTGCCATCCGCTCAAGCCAGATGGAGGACAAGGCTAGAGAGATTCTTCGGTTGAGAAACGCAAGGAGGGGTTGCAATGAACCCACATCAACATGCGTTGCAAGCATCAAACATCTAAACAGGTGCTAGGTATACCTCACCCCGTATGATTTTCCAGGCTATTCTGCCCGCTAAACCATTTGTCCGGCCTTTAGGACAGCCCGTAACCTGTGCTCAGAAGCAAAATGCTGACCAAACTGGCCGTCGATGAGATATGCAAATACATAGTACCTCAAAACATATGCTATGGCCAATAAACCATATCTTCCAGACCCTTATGTCAATTATCCACAGGAAGGTATCATCTCAGCCATGATGCTCAGGTCGATAGTTCAGCTGTAGCACCACCACCAAAGCCAGCCGTAGCTTTGCGAACCGACACCATACTCTAAGGTCCAATCAACTGCCCAAGCTCCTGAACTCGCTGCTTCCTCTAGGTGGCCAATGAAGAAAGTCTGGCTCGTGGCGTTGTAGAACCCATGGCCGACACTCTTGCCATTAAAAGTCACTGCTGTGGAGGCAGGCGCGGTCGCAAGTCCCATGATCGTGATGTTAGAGAGGGCGTTGCCATCCATGTATTTACCCTCAACGCTGACTTTAATGGTGCCATTCTTAGCCTCGAAGGTGACGATCTTTGTAGCATTGGGTTTAATCGAAACTCCGTCATCAAGATAAACACTGCAAGTACGTTAGTGCATTCTCCAATAAACAAGGGAAGACAGTATCTGCATACCTTCCGGTCGCGGTGCCATTCACATCTAGAGCAATCAATAGCGACCAAGGAGTTAGTCGAGCATCTCGCGTGGTCATGGCAGGCTGTTGAGTTGCGAGGACCGCACCGCCTCGAATGTAGACCGGTATGTGACCTTGCTAAAGTCAACGACAGCACTCTAAAGGTGGTCAGGACAGAATAGAAAACTCACCTAGTGGCGCCTGAATAGTAGAATTTGCTGTCGTAGGCTTGGCCACAGGAGACTGCGTATACCAATCATAGTAGACTTCGGTGCCGTCCATAATGCCTGGGAACACGCCATCCACGCTTGTTGCTCCCTGTTCGAGCACAGGTGTCACTAGTATAGAGTCTCCGAGGAAAAATTGCCGGTCTGCAGCAGCAAGATTTGGATCATTGGGGAAATTCCAAGCCAAAGCGCGCATTACGGTATCTCCCTTGGTATGTGCGTAATAGAAAAGCGTGTAAATGTATGGTAGGAGCTGGAATCTGACTTCCATGGCTGCCTTGGCGGCGTCGATGACGGAAGACCAGACATAAGCTTCCTGGGAATTCGCGCTGAGAGTGTTGTGGTTCCGGTAGAATGGGAAGAAAGCCGAGAGCTGCATCCAGCGATTGCAGAGCTCTTCGTCAGAATTGCCGTTGAAGCCGCAGGTGTCCACGCCGAACATGGGTATTCCGAATAGGGAGAAGGATAGTGCTTGCGGAATTGAGAAGTACATGTAGAACCACTTCGATGCATTGTCTCCGCCCCAATGGCCAGCGTACACACCTGACCCTGGAAAAGTTGATCGACCAATTATGAAAGGGCGTGTGTCGGGTGATATAGCAGTGAGTCCTGCATAGGTCGCCTGGAGGATTTGGTGCCCGAATAGATTATGGACGTCATATTCCAAGATACCATCGTGATGTGTAGCATTTGGCGACACAGCATGCTCAGCCAGATCGTGCTGACCTTGTACATGGTTGATGACGTACGGAGGGTGGTTGACATTTCGAACGCCTGGGGTAGGGGTCGTTCGCAAATAACTGGTGGTGGTAGATGAAGCGCCGCTGCTCGACGTGGAGCAAGCGGCAGATTGACTGCTGCTCGCGGCAGTAGCTGAAGCTGCTTCAGTTGCATTGGTCAGGTTGAACCCCTCAGGATAGTCGTAGATAATAGCACACTGTTCACCTGAGAGCTTAAAGTTGGGGTGTACTGGATTCAGTGAAAGATTGCCCGACCCACAGGAACCAATGCAGAAGGAGGATACTTCGGACATGTCAATCCAAGCCCCGCTAAAGGGGATTTTATCGTGCCAGTTGACCATTTGGTTCGTCCACCACGACTTGGCAGAGGAAGTGTGCCAATCTGGAAAGACAGTGTAGCCAGGCCAAACCTCTCCAATGTACAACGAACCATCGGGGTTTAGCAAGTAGCTTCCGGTTTCATTTCCATCATTGAAAGGCGGGTATTCATCGCTTGCGTTGGCGGCATTGGGGACGTAAATTGCAGAGTCGATGATTGGTATGTAATGGCGACCACTTGCTGCCAGTCTTTCCAGGAATGCCTTGCCCTCCGCATAACCAAATCTGATCGGGTCATTGTCGAAATTTCGATATTGCTTCATGTAGTCGATATCAGTCCAGATGACTTCAAGAGGGATACCGAATTTGTCATATGTGTTGACAACGTCCTCAACTACTGTCCAATTTTCATAGCCCCACCTGCACTGGTGGAAACCAAAGCCGAAGTATTGTTGCATGGCCGGTAGTCCGATCACGTTAAGATACTGATTTGTCACTTCGGGTTGTGAAGAGCCAGAGAAGAAGAATAGATCAATGCTGCCTCCGAGTGTCCGCCATGTGATGTTTTCTGGCCTCAGGAGCACCTCTTGACCATGCGCGTTTCGCAGATAAACTCCATGGGAGTATGACGTGTATGTGCTATCTGGATCTGTCTCATTTGATGTCAATATGGTGCCACTTTTATCGAAGTATCTCGTATCGAGGTAGAAGGGGTGGGAACCATAAATGTTGTCGTCGATCGGGTCTCCAACATCCGCCGCGTATATTGTTCTTGTAAAGTTGTTTCCTAAGCGAAGGCCGTGAATGACTTCTCCTAGACCATAAACATTGTAATTCTCCGGCTCCGCGGTCACAAATTCGATAAACTGGTTCTCAAACACCAGTTTTGTGCCTGTAGTGGAGAAGATGATATCTCCTGTCTTGTTCCTGATCACCTCGAAGCTGAAGCTTGGGTCGTTGCTCCACGTAAATGACAAGTCGCTGGTAGTCATTGATCCTCCCTCTTGCTTTGGAGCTGGAATGAAGTCGGTAGACAAGATGTAGAAGCTCTCGTTTGCGGCCGTGAGCGTTTTTGGTGCGATGGAGACGTGAAGCCTGCTTTCTGTTTGGTATTCGACAAGTAAGGACAACGACTCCACGTCACTCCCGTAGACGTTACAGGCCGGGCCAGCCAATGCCAAATCCGCCGTCAGACCCGTACTAGAGGTTTCCACATTGCTTGCTGAGTATCCAGGACATACAGTTTGTGCGTCCACAGCCTTTGAGAGGTCAGCTCCAGTAACAAGTTGTAGTACTCGGGAGGGCCATTTCATACCTGTGGATCATCGATGTTCGCTATTAATGTGGCTCCATGGGTTGCAGCATCTGGCACTGTGAATTGAGGTCTGTAGCTAGTGGTAGCGGATGTGCCAGCTGCTGGGGTCAAGGTCTGCGCGTTCACTAGAAGCGGCGCAAGTAAGGCACTCTGAAGCCATTTGGGTACCGAGGGGGCCATGGCAATGGCATGTGAGTAGGCCAGGCGCTATGTTGTGTAAAGGTTCGACTTTGGAACTGACAAAATATGAAGTCCACAAACTGTAGCCAACCGTGACCGTGTCAGTAAGGCAGGCTCTCGAGGCCCAGTAATCGTCCGGACTGGTTGTGGCAAATGGTAAGTGCACAAATTATTGCAAAAGTGTAGGAGCCTCTTCCGGAACTGCAAAAGACCAGAATCGAAAGAGCTTCATTTACTTGACCTGCAGGCCAACCCACCTCTAAATACCTGAACAAGCGTGGTCCCAAACTCCTGTCAAGACAACATCATTATTCGAGGACCTTGTTGTGCTGGGGGACCCGAGACCCCGACCACGACCAAAAAACATTGTGAAAATTGCATACAGGAGCTCCACGCGCCTCCACCTGGACCCGCTACTAGCCCAGCGGGGAAGTCGCCAGCAAGTGGTGATCTTGTTAGTTTGGCAGCAAAAAGAGTGCATGATCTACAAAGAGAGCCTGCATGCAGGCACGGAGAGTGTTCCCGGTCTTGCATATCATTGAAATTGCGGGGTGTAGGGCTATTCCCGGATCCCGAGTTAGCGGTGCTGAAATGAGAGACATTGGCTACGAGAACATTCAACGGCAAGTGTTGAAGTACCAATGCGCAAGAAGAGTAATTCTACTGACTGTCGACGATATGAAAGAAGGGCGAGTTTGATCCCAGATCTAAAGTTTTCCCCATGCGAGATTGATGACGAAGGACATGCTCATCACCGCCGAGTTAAACCGAACTTTGGAGTTACATAGCGGTTACCTAGTACAGTACATCATCCATGATCCTTGGTTTCCATTTCCTGAGTCCTTTAGCCAAGCAATGGCCATCTTGTAGAAGGTGGCAAAGGACAATGTAGCGACTCGGGCGCCACAGTCCTTTGAAAAGGAAAGCGGCCAGAGTTTTGTGAGTTGGGAAAAAGGCTTTGGCGATGGCAGACTGCAAATTTCAGTAGCTTTCCTTCCAATAGCCTTCTAGTTTTTTTACCTCACTCATACGGATCGATGAAAAAAATTGGCTAGCATCATAGCCTGAGAGTTCGATGCGAAGCTTCTGCTATCCGCTATTAGAGATTCTGTTTTGGGTTCAGAGTCTCAAATTACTCATGGAGGTGGTGGTGCATGTGATACAAGAGATGCGGACTTGTATCACTCAGTTGGCCACGCTATTCATGATCAAGCTATAGCTGCACCGGTGCTTCACCCTTCGGCCCTCCCGCCTCTTTCCTGCTCCTCCATTCTCAGTGCTTCAAGTCCCTTGCCGTCCCCCTTGAGACTCAACGGGCCCATACCCAGCCCTGCCAGGCTGATACCTCCTTGAGAACCCCGAGGACAGAGAGAGATACATAGGACACGGAAACGAAGTGGGGTTGTTTCAAACAGCCCAATCCAAAATAGATTACAATGAATGCTCAATGGCAAGTTATAACACGCCTCCATGCGATGCTTTGCCCCAACTCAAGGCAAGCAAAAAGGGACTTATGACGTCAACTTTTTCCAACCCGGCTTTCAATCATCGGTAATCATCCACTCTTGCTCTTCCACGTCGACGGAAGAAGTCCATGACTTTCTTAGCAGGACCTGAGCTGCCTTCGTGATGCGTTGGGCCATGCTCGTTGTTGTAGGCGTCGACAAATTTGCGCTGCGGCTTCTGCAACACTCCTGGGCCTTTGCCCTGTCTCCCTTGTTGCGTTGGAGGGCGAGGCCGGTCATAGTCATTGAAGCCTTCCGGATATTGTGCCTGGCCTTGATTTTGGTGCCTGGACTCTGATTCAACTGGAGGGGTTGGTCCCGACAGATACGACCTTTCCTGGTGTTGAGGGTATTGGAATGTAGGCATGGGGTCGTACACGCCAGTGCCACCATACACGTCATTTTGTGCTTGTGATGATGCCTTCTGATGTTGCTGGTATTGCTGTGGTGGTCTCGAGAAATTATTGATTTTGGCTGGTCGTGGTTGACCGTACTGTCCGTCATTTCCTTCATGGGCGCCTTCTTTCGGATCGTAGTTATTCATCTGTGGATGCTGCGCTGTCGTAGGTCGGCTCTGACCCCTACTAGTTGGAGGCTGCGGAAAGTCACCTGGTTGTGGGACTGGTGACTCAGGGTCAGCGCCCTGATCTCTTGAACCGCCCATCACGCCCTTGAAAGACATGGATGCTGGGAGGAGGGAAAATCTTCTGCCCGGTTTTTCGTCCTGCTGCGACTCCAAATCAATGCTTTTCTTCTTCCCAAGGCCGAATGTAAACGATCGTTTTGAATCTATAGATGGGCGTCGAGGATTTTCTGCCGTGTACGGCTCCTTCATACTGCTCGGAGGATACTTTTTGGGCCGGGGTGAATCTCTGTCTTGCTTCTTCATGACAGACCCGGATCTCCCAAACAGCCGCTCGCCCAACCCGCTTAGGGTACTTGATCTTCTGTGATGGTTCTTCGCGGGCTGCGCTGGTGGCGCAGCTGGTGTTTCGTTGTATTTAGCAGGCAAAGGCTGTGTCATAGGCTGTCCAATGGATTGCGGAAGTTGTTGAGGTATTGGTCCGGACATGCCATATCCTCTACCGTTGGGCGGCTGTGTGACTCTTCCCTGAACATTCGTGGCCGCTACTGTAGGAGCAACAGGCTGACCATACGACCCACGAGAGGGTAGTCGAATATCTGATCGTGTCACACTGGGCCCACTGATCGATGTGATTGAGCCGCCGGTGCTTGGTCTAGTGACCTGCTGATGCGACGTAGCTGGCACTGGTGGTGGAACACCAAAGCCGCCCGTAGAATCAGATGCTGAGCGAGGCACATCCCGGGCAGGTCTGGTTGGAGGTGGCATTTTCTGCAGTGAAGCCGACATGACCGGGTAATCGGCGACTTTTCCACTGTCCAGCGCCGGTTCTCGTGGTAACGGTTTTGAACGTGATGCTGATTGCGCAGCAGGAGCTATTTGCCCTCTGCTTCCGGATGCCACCGCTTGGGGAGCTTCGGGTACTGCGACGGGTGGAGCTTCCCCACGTGTCGTGTGAGTTTGAGGAGCTACATATTCGGGTTGCAAAGTGTGTCGTGCGGTTCGGTCGCGTTGACTTTTAGATGGTTCGATATCGTCGTTCTGCGTAAGATTTGCTTGCTGGTGACTAAAAGCGCCTTTGGGGGAAGTAACGGTCGGTGTTTTTGCGGGTTCACGGACTGAGGCACTTCTGTTCAGAATAGGTACTTCTAATTGGTCCTCTGGATAAGATTCAGTCCAAGGAATACTGCTCTCAGCGCCGAACTTACCATGGGGAACAATACTATTCTGGATGTCTGAGATATTGGTGGTACTGCTGGTTATATGCGACACGACGTGATGATATTCGCTCAGCCAGCTGTGCCGGGCAACTTCGAACAAGTCTGCGCGTTTCCGTGGGTCAGGGACGAGTATCCTCCGCAGAAGATCTCGGGCGTGAGGCGTGACATATTCAGGGAATGTAAGTGGAGTAGAGGTAATGTATTTGTACAAGAGATTGATGTTGTCTCCTTCAGGGTTCGCTGGATCGTCATCGAAAGGTAGATAACCTGCTAGCATTGCGTACTACTTTTGGATTAGGATTTGATTCATTTCAGAGAGCAGGACGAGAGATGTACTCACCAAGATAACACCACAACTCCACACATCCACTTTTCGTCCGGTGTATAGCGAATCACTGACCACGAGTTCTGGGGCGGCATAGCAGGGACTACCACAACTTGTCTGCATCAGGTCGCCTCTCCTCATTCCTTTATCGTCTTGACGGTCAAGTCGATGCTTGCGGACGAACTCTCGGTTGCCAAGATTGTACTCGATCTCATCTGAGAGCTCGTCAGTGGGGTTGAAGGTATTAGCGAACCCGAAGTCCGTGATGATGATGTTGCGATTTTGGTCCAGTAGGAGATTTTCGAGTTTCAGATCTCGATGTACGATTCCCTTCTTGTGTAGATACCCAACGCCGGAAACAAGTTGCGCAAATAATCGACGAGCAGCCTGGTCTTTGAGGTAGCGATGATTCAGAATGTAGTCGAACAGCTCTCCACCCGAGGCATACTCAAGGATGATACCAATATGTCGCTCGGTCTCGACCATCTCATGCAGTCGTACAATGTTTGGGTGCGCAAGATCGCGCAGGATGGAGATCTCACGATAGATCTTGGGCAAGCGGCTTGGATTTGTCGCCACCGTCTCTCGCCGGATCAATTTAATTGCAACCTGCATGCTTCCATCTTTCTTCCATCCCAGTTTCACTTTGCCGAATTCTCCCTCCCCAAGTGTTTGGCCGAGCATATAGTCGCCGAATTGTACATCTTTTCGCCGCGACGTCGACCGTGAGTAGTCTTGTCTCCGAGCCCCTCCGCGTCCACCATCTTCGACGCCTTCGCTACCCACAAGGCCAAGTCCAGTCACGGGAGTAACGTCAGTGCCTACCAGGGCTGGACGTGCTTCGGCGAGTCGCTCTTGCATTCGCTCGGCATCTTCTTGAGGATCTGAAACGACGACCCGATTGATGACCTCGCTATTCTCCCGCATCAACGGGGGTGGGGCGGAATTAGAAACCATGGCAGCTTCGGACCGGCTTTGTGTCACAGCCTCTGTTTGCGGCCCACGTTCTGTCGTGCTGGCATTATGATATGGTGCTTCGGGGGTTGTCGGCCCTTGCCGCCGACTTCGTGCAGTAGCAGCAGTTGTTGTATTCTCTTGTAGCCTTTCACGGACTGGCTCCTTCAGATCTCCGTCGTAATTCTGATCTCGACCATCGTAACTTCGGTCATCTGTAGTGTTTTGCCTTGCCCTAGATCCTGCTGGCACTGCCGAGGAAGGCGTAGCTAACGGAGGAGAACCTTGCTGCTGCGATGATGTCCTCGGTGGAGGTATCGGTGGGCCATCGTATTGATCCGGGATGACCGATCTATTTCGATGGTGCCCAACCACTGCCGAACTCAAAGTCTGTGGCGAGGCATTGGTAGACGGTAGCAAAGCCTGGGTGTAGGGTGTGTTTAAGGCGGAGGAATTTGATGCCGGCGGAGAATAATATTGCTCCGAAGATATTGGCAAGCTGGTAGAGACGCTATGACCATTATTATTGCGTCCCTGCCGTCTTGACGCTTGACCGGAGCTTGGGGGAGTAGCTTGGTTAGTGTAGTATGCCTCTTGGTTTTGTACGGTAGATGGTGGATATTGTCGATTTGCAGAGGTTGGAGCGTAGGGATTTGATGATGATGGCACCTGCGTACGTTGGGACGTCGGTTGCATAGCCGCAGTCGACATCTTCAGGGTACGGGTTTGGACCACAGCCTCTACTCTCACTGTGCGAGCGTCACCCAGCACCCAAGACAGCCGTAAACCGCTAATTCGCGACGTGTGTGGAGGTCATGTACAACTCTCTTGTTCTGGCCAAATAATCGATGAGAATGCCGACGGCCCGGAGAGGACGTCGAGGTTGAGGAGCGGGTCAACGGCCAAAACGGATTGTGGAGTAGCGTGTGCTTTCCTGCATCCGGGCGACGATAGTACAATCTAGACTTTTCCCCGGGAAAAATCAGTGCAGAAGTACGGCGATAGATATGGCGAATGGTGGGAGGACAGCGAAGAGAAAGTGGTGGCTAATGGACCCTTGATTGTTGATTTTCCAAGATTTGCCCTGCGAAAGGAGTTGTGGCGCGCGATGCCCCGATGGGCTGAAGGTCAGCTGCGTAAGAATCTAGGAATCATGAAGACGGGTTTAGGAGGGCTTGGGTCTGCAGTCCGCTCAGCTGCATGAGAAATGAGCGAGACGGAGGGATTTTTGATGAGGCTGCGGTGTGCTGCGATCACAGGCCAATCGTCAACAAGCGCGCTGCAAAGCCAAACAAATGAACTTCAGGAGGTGAGCTGTCATGATCGTTGGGAGGAAGGGAATACGGATTGCGACGATCCAGTTGCGCCGACGTGGTTCCAGGTAGTGTACTTTCAGCACTATTGAGCTTTGTGAAGGAGCGACAATGAAAGATAGCTGGCAGCAAAAGTGAGAGATTGATGCGTTTGCACGAACCCAAAGGCCCAGTCTCGGCGTTAGTCTATTCGAGATCGGAGGCTGGAAAAGGCTCTGGCGTGAAGCTAGCCTGCGGTGGGCCGGCTTGGTTGGTTTTAGGTAGGGTCGCTTGGGGAGAAAGTGGGGGGCGCCGGTGCTACTTAAAACACAGTTGCTGTCCCAAGCCTGGGGACAGCCTGGCAAACAATCGACCATCATTATTACGGGCATTGAGATTATGCATGCGAAAAAGAAAAACCATCTTAAAGCTGCTGGGCCGGTCAGCGCACACGCTCACGCCGGTAGGATTGTGCGGCTCCTGGGCTATTTCACGGCGATTATAAAGGGTGTTGGAGATTGCCCGCCTGAACATGGCCCGTCGCGTCCGCGTCTTTGGCCTATTACACAAAGCTCTTGAATGACCTAGCCGTCGAGTTGTTTCAAGTCGCATTTTGCTCCCGAGAGCGCCGGCGGATCTTAGTCTACGCAGAGACTGGTTTTCCAATTGATTCTCTACACAATGCTATACAATTAATGCCGCACAATTCCACTTAATACGGCGATTTCAACGACATCTCATTATGGCCTTTTCTCCTCGTCGTAATCCAGTTCATGATGCGCCAAAATGCCTGCAACAACATATATTCCCTTACCATATCATCATCTGCAAGTACCACGCGCGCGATGTCAGATTGTAATCGCTCTCGGATCAACGTTTCTCTCTAACATATTGGCCCTGCAACGTTGATCCTAAAGGCTCTCCTAATTGGGACGAGTATGATGGTGGGCCTATCGTTGCATTTCCATAACTCTCGACTCCATAACCAGGTTTACCGACTCCAGGCTGCATTCTGCCAGCGTAGTCGTTCGACATGCCGTTGTTTTGCTTCATGTCTGCTGAATACGCCTCGGCAGGAACAACGCCTCCATCGCCTGTGCCAACAACGAGCTGCTGCCCATTGGGCATCCTGCCTACAACCATCCCCTTCGCTACTGACTTGATCACGGCTCTTCGTGAAACACCCATTGCATCGACGTAGACGAGACCGACATTCTTGACGCCGCCGGCCAGACCGGATGCCACGGTTCTAGCCTCATGGCCGTACTTGTGGCCGACCACAGTCGAAGCAGCTGTTGATCCGGACTGGAGAAGGTTGCGCCCAGCTTGATCAATGCCATCCATAACGGTCGAAAACGCCATCATTGACTTGTTCAACATGCCAGGCTTGTACTCTGGCAGTGGCCTGCCATCTTTATCAAAGCCTCTTGCCTTTTCACCTCTGCGGGCCATGGCCGCGCCGAGGTTCTGTGCATATCGACTGACCGATCCAATGGTTTTAGCGCTAAGTCCTACAGCATCAGCTGTAAAAGCGTTGATCCTTCTGATGCGAGCATGCGTTGCCGGCGAAAAGGTCATGGGCGTCGGGTTCGGCTGCGTTTTCCTCTGGAACGAATCAGCTTGAGAGGCCAGGATATTTGCCAGCTTCGCCGATCCTGTCACGATCAACCTCGATGCGATAGCAGACGTCTGCACAATAGTTGACTTTTGATAG
>Ga0335072_10000633_pt1 | contig 64929 bp, 67 predicted proteins | sample Lox_Sample_21_FD_206725 | JGI IMG/M metagenome (GOLD analysis project Ga0335072, IMG submission 206725) | Soil microbial communities from Loxahatchee National Wildlife Refuge, Florida, United States - Lox_Sample_2.1 | ecosystem: Environmental > Terrestrial > Soil > Wetlands | place: USA...
AAAGATGACTTCCGTTAGGCTCAAAGAGTGAAGAGGGGGGGGGGCAGGAGAAGCGCAGGGCAAGAAACCACTGCCTTTTGAAATCTAGACTCACCATCTTCGTCGCGGACAGACTCGCCGATGGTTACACTGGTCTCCTGGTTCGAATACTGAAGCACCATGATCTTGGTAAGCTCAATGCCCAAACTGCACCGTTCATGATCAGCAGCGACTCGATAAATCGAGTACAGGGTGTACAGACTGATCAGCCACCGCTTTTGCAAGCACAGGGTGGCTGTTGCCAGTCAACAGCTTAATCGAGTTCGACGCCATGGCACCTGTGCTTGAGGAAGTCGTTGTTATTGGGTGATCATCGTGAGCATGAATTTCTTCAGAAAGTTCCATCATGGGGAAGAAAAGAACCCCTCGCGGGCAAAATTTGGTCTTGGCAAACGTTCTAGGCTTGCACCGTACGGTCTGGACATATGGACAGTCACGGGAGTAATTTCAACAGATGTGTATCGAATTGTATTGTTGAAGCTTGTCAACAAGGAGACGTGCTCATCTTTGCAGGATAAGACCGCACAAAGTAGTATGCTATGTGTCACAACATTAGGCACCTTCAGGGTTGACCTTGTGACGGCCTGCCATTCGCCCATCTTGATCCCTTGCTGCGTGAAGTTGCTTTTTCGATGCTTTCCATGATATGATTCACTCCTTCCTCATTGATGACGCACGTCTCTTTCTCAGTTCCGTCCTCTTTTCGCGCTCCTCATGTACACGCTTGGCAAGTAACTGAGCATATTCGTTTGCCGCATCCTTCGAGGCCTCTGCTCTTCTACGCTTGAGCGCAATTCTGTGTCGCTTGTGTTGGAGACGTTGTGGTGTGACGAGTCGTTGAATCTTGGGAGCTTTGGTGTATGGTTTCTTGCCTTCACCCTTTGGTTGCACTTCTCTTCGAATGACGAATTTACTAGTGTAGATGTAAGTATACATGATCCGAATTGCAAAAGTAATTGCATATGCTTACCGGACATCATCTTTCTTGTCAAGGCCAAAGAACTTTCGGATTTTTGTAGCACGCTTGGGACCCAATCGCTTTGGTTGAACGACATCAGTCAAGCCTGGGATTTCGCCTTCGCCTTGTTTGACAATTGAGAGAGAGAGGACAGATAGATCTTGAGCCACGATGCAGCCGCGGACGGACTTGCGCTTGCGTTCACCAGTTCGTCGTGGGCGGTAGCACGAATGGCCATCGGAAAGGAGGAGTCGGACACGAGTTGGGAGCATCTAAGTACAATAAATGTTAGTCCGGGAAGACGTTGCTTGATCTTGCAGTGCCAAACGTACCACACCCTGCTTCATTGGGAAACCTTGCTTGTCGTTACCGCCAGTGATGCGAAAGATCTGTGTAATCGAATTAGTTCCCCTTCCTTTACCCAAATCTATCGGCAGTAATCATACGTAGCCCTTCCACTCATCCCCGAGACTGTCGGCAGGTACTTCATTACCCATGCGTTTTTCCATGAAGACGCGAAGCTTGCGGTCTTCGTCGACTTCGATGAGCTTCTGCGACCCATTGGCCGGGTATGAAATGTTGAGCTTCATCTTGACGTGTACGGTTGCAGGTCGTCAAGACTGTGTCTTGACAGATTCCGCAGTCGAGTTGGCGAGATCAAGATGGAGTCGTTGGTGATGGCGGCTGGGTCTTTCAAAATTCAAGCCAATTTCGAGATTGTGGGTTTCAACTAGCGGGCCTTGGCGCCGAAGAAGCGCCAAGCCTTTTGTTGTCTCTCTTTCGAGTGCTTCATTCTTGCCATTGCCCTTTCCAAGTTATTCGCACAAATCCAGCAAATGTGGTTAGGGATGCTATGCCTAACGATATATGATTCGAAGCAAACACCTTTCACTAGGTAGGCGGGTCTGAAGCGCCTCCGCATTGCAAAACAGTTTTCTGTCAAATCCTCCTGTCAGACTCAATACAGTACAATTGGTACCTCAAAGTATTTGCTGCTATGCTCTATGTTTTCAAAGCTACAACGCCCTTGACCTTTCTCACGTGTCGCTTCCGCTTCGGCAGTGCCGACACTCTTGCTTAGAGGTCTACTCAGCGAATAACTATTTACATGGAATGACAAGTCTTCTAGCAAGGTTTGGGGCTACAGCCCATCGCCAATCCTGTCTGAAGGTGTGATGACAACTGATCATAGATGTCGCTATAATCAACTTGGAAGCATGTTCGAACAAAATTCCGTGACTTGCTTCGAGTTCTGTATGCAACCATCCCTATGGATCTCTCGTCCCTGCTACTCCGAAGCCCACAATGAAGCATACCAACACCCTCATCTCCATCTTCTTCTCTCGGATACTTGGATACTGCTCCTTACCACAGCTTAGCACATCAAACAGCTTGATATAAGCCAGCAACCTAAACTTTTCACTTGCAAAACCGGCATCCCTCTATTACCTTAATCTCCTGCACATTTCGTCGTCCTTTTCTATGAGAACATCGCGCCTAACCCTTCATGCCTTACTACCCAACACTCAAAATGTTCCAGCCGAATGTCATCGCCTTCCCCGAAGGAACGCTCGACGGACAGGTGCCATCTTTTCCTGACAAATCCATTTGCATCACAAGACCGATGCAAGCTCATCAAGATACCCGCGGAAATTCTCGATATAATCTTCGACGGCGAAGAGCTTGACTGCTTCGATATTATCTGTACGATGCTCAGTTGCAAGGGCCTCGCGCGCGCACTCCATAGACCTATCAACAGGAATGATGGCGCAAACTTTAAAATCGCTCAAAGGCAACAGCCGGATTGTTGCCACAGCTTTGGCCAAGGCTGGGATCGATCTAGTGATCGCTTCTGCTATGGCTGCTAGGAGTTCTGGAGGATGACTGACGACCCTTGGCTGGCAATTGGCTTGATTGATAAAGAAGTTTGTGGGGACCTTGCCGTCCCTTTCGCACCGGGAGACTCCTGTACCCTTCCGGGGACGGAAATAGTGCTGGTCCAAGCTATTAGAACTGGCTGACTATGGCGATCGGAAGAAAACGGAACCCATCCTGGGAATATCTGTGATATTGGGCTATGCAAAGGACGGTGCGAGATTCCTACGTTGCCCAGATTGCGTTTACAACTTACCCGCTCAGCCACTCAGCCGCAGTACGAGGAATTCCAGCAAGGAGCTGAAGCAGATTCGCTGAGAGGCAAAATTTACCAGCAATTGTGTGGTCGTGCAGGCGAAAGGACAAAGGCGATGGGCTGATAATGCGAATATCGCATAGCGAACGTCTTGGTGATGCGAGGCTGTGCCAACGATTCGGTAGAAAAGACATTTAGAACTGGATGACAATTAACGAGTGAAATAGCCTACAAGGAAGTAGACTCCAGTACAGAATGCTTGTTCGCATTATGCCCGCTTCTAGATTTCGCTTTCTCCGAATCCCTCACTCCGCCTCCAGCTTCATGATATACTTCGCTGTGTCCTGAAATGTCTGATCCGCCGTCCTGTACTTAATCGGCAACGCTTCCTCCACCTCCTTCGTATCGAGTCTAATCGGGTACACATCCTCATCGTTATCCTTGGCGATCCTCCCTTGCAACTCTGGCACCTTCTTCAGCGCTTCTGCAATATCTTGGAACTTGAACGGATGGCCCACGACGAAGCGCTTGTTAGCAGCGGCTTTTGTCGTCAGGGATGCAATCAGTAGATCGGCCAAGTCGCGGACGTCGATCTAAAAGACAAGTCAGATTTCATCCTCATCACTCGGTAGGAATGCCAGGAGACTTCATACGTAGGCAGGAAACATAGTGCTCGGCACGGTGTCAGTGGTGCCGTCGAAGACATGGTGGACGAAATTGACACTGAGGTTGATATTCGTGAGGTCTCCGACTTTCTGCAGCGGCGGCCCCATGATGAGTGGCGGCATGAAGTTAGTGACGGTGAAGGAGGGCTTTTCGTTCTCGACGAATTCCCAGATCGCCTTCTCGCCGACTTTCTTGCTGACGCAGTAGCTGATAAAGGCGTTTTGGGCCTTGATGGCGTCGTCTCGGGTGAGCTGGCATGGCAGTGTCAGTATGAGGAGCTTGTGAGTGGTAAGGTGGTTGTAGCTGGCTTACAGGAAGCCATTCAGTGTTCGACATGACTCTTCTCTTCCGGTCTTCCACGTCGCCCAATGTAATTGCGTTGATGGATCCCGTCACTGCAATAGCCTTGACATTCTTCCCGTATTTCTTGGCTGACCTCAAGAGATTCGTGTTCCTGTCGACAACAACAAAAAGAGTTCATCAGCTTCCCGCACATCTCAAAAGCAACCCCCCCCAAACCCATCTGTAGGAAACTCCGTCCAAAAAAGGGACCACAAACTCACCCCTGAATACTTGGCTTCTCAAAATGCGTCTCAAAGTCCGTGTATGCCGGGTTATCTGGCATGGGCGCCGCGATGTGCAGCACATAGTCGTAGTCACCTTCCTGGAAGATCTTGTCAAAGACGCCTTCGGCCGTGTAGTCGGCGACCTCGACAAAATCGATCTTTGAAGAATCCCATTCAGGATGGATGGCGACGAGGTCGGCACCAGATTTCTTGGAGCGTACGCAGCCTGTCACGGTGTGGCCGGCTTTAAGGCACTCGTCGATCATGGTCGCGCCGACGAAGCCGTTGGCGCCCGTGATGAGAGTGCGAGTCATAGCTGGTAATTTGGGGGAAAGGAAGACGGGTACAGCTGTATGGGAACTTGAAACTCGGCCTTTGGGAAAGCAGATAAGAAAATATCACGAAAAATGTTTGTGACAGAGGAAAGGAAAACGAAGGACGACCTGAACAGTTTATATTCACGACTATGGGAAACCTCGCTTGTACAAGGACCGGCTGCCTACCTCATGCTCAATGACAAAGGCATGCCAGCCTCACATGGGTAGAGGCCAAGGTTTTACATAACCCATTGACTGATGCTTACAACCAGATTGGCCAGGAAATCGCGACGAAAAGTACGTTGGTGCGGAGATGAGGTGTGTGTTCATCGGGAATAAAGAGCTTATGTAACGTGTAACCTTAATTCCCGGCGGGCTTTTCTCGACGCAGCAATGTTTGATAAGCTGCGTTGCTAAGATTGCGGCAACATTTCCATTTCCGATTCGAATACTTGGCCATTCGCAAAGAGAACTGAGGTGCGGCGCAATGAGTTCATTCAATCCGCCCCGGCCTCTCTCCACCTCAGTGCTAGAGAGGCTTCCGCCCCGCCGGCTGGCTGAAAAATCCAAGGGCAAACATGCCAAATACGCTTCACAAAATCCCTCAGAGAGGGTCTCATTCCCATCAAGACTAAAAGAAGTGCTACAGTCGTTTCTCATCCATTATTGATTATCCCCAAATCCTCTGAGCCGTCTCCCTTAAGGATAAAACAATCTAATACCCTTGTACTACCATAAATCTGAGAACTCCCCGAATCCGTCTAGGTCTAAGACGACGCCACACCTATTATCTCATTCCAGATGGTGGTGGAAAGGCCCGGGAATAAGTTCTTTAAACCGGAAAGAACATTCTTGGCGGATACAACAGCGATTGTCGTGGGAGGCTCCGGCCCCGGTGAAGGATAGCCACACTGTCCGGGGTATTGCCGGTCAGATAAGGGTTGGGGGAAAAGTCCTCCATTCAATTGTGCTTGCATGTCCCACTCGGGGGCCCCTTCCGTCTTCCAAGTCCAGAACAACCATCCCGTTCTTTGCGAATATGCGTCAAGTTGGGCCTCATTGTAGCGGCGAATGTTGTACTTATCGGCACTTGACAGTTCGTCAACTGTCCCGCTCGTCTTGGCCCCGCAGTTACCCACGTAAGTGCTACCCGGGTATGTGCCGTCGTACCTCGCACCAGCACCTTTGCCGTTCAAGTACTTGGCGCAATCTGTGAGGGCACCGGACCACTCGCCCACAATCGTCCAGTGTGTCGAGGATTTGATCTCGGGTCCGTAGCCACAAGCGTTGGAGAAGAACTCTGATGGAGATTGCGCGACCTGGCCGGCGTCGAAAATCTGGTAGACATGCATATCGAGAATGAGGTCGGGGCCAGGATTGAAATCATTCCAGTATTGTGGTCCGTAGAATTTGTCGCAAATGGAGACAGTAATGTTGCTGGTGATCGCACGAACATCCGCATAGCCGCTGTCATAATAGCTCTTGCATATATCATCACTGGCCTCGGGTTCGTTGATAAGCTCAATGATAGTTACAACATCGCTGCTCCGAGCATAACGGTCTGTCAATGCTTGGATCGTCTGTAGAGTCTCGGCGATTGTGTTACCCGTCCCCCAATTTTTGACGTTCTTCTGACCAGAATTGTCGAATCCATTCTGCCCGCCAGGGGCGCCATGGAGGTCAATCATCATCTTTAGGCCGAGTTGACGGGCCCAAGAAACGGCTTGGTCCAAGTATGTCAGAGCGCCCTGCACATAGGGATCGCCGGGGAGGGGGTTGATAGCCCAGTAGCCAATGCCGACGCGAACATGGTTCATACCGGCGGCTTGGATAGCGGCGAAGTCGTCGTACGTGATGAAGGTGGCATAATGGTTGTTTATGACAGTGGTTGCTTGATCATGTCCTAACGTCTGGCACAATGTATACTCATCAACCGCCGAGTTGCCGGCCGCGTCAAAGATTGATGGTGTGATCCACGGTTCCAGCGCAAGCCATCCTCCTAGATTGACGCCCATGACCAGATCGTCATTGTAATCGAAGGCCACGTCTCGCGGTACTAAAGTCGCGCTTGAGAGCCTTAGTGATTGTGATAGTTATAGATATCGCACAGTACTTACCCTCTTGTTGAAGACGTGGCGACGCTGAAAGCCGCGAGGGCAACAAGCCCGCCAGCTCTCAGAAGAAGAGACATGCAAGAAAACATGTCGTAGCTGACAAGCGAATAATTATCTGCGGCGACCGAAAGGGTACTTGTAGACCGCGAACAGGGCAAAACGAGTGTGGATATCTACATGAAGGTGTAGAAATTATGAACACTGGAGCATGGAGCAACGGAGGTCAAAGAAGGATGTCCGGTCGCATAGTCTGTACGCTGCGTAGCTGTCTCACAGTCTAAGGTAAACTGAAATTCGTCCCGTCGACCCTGGTCAATCTAAACAGAGAGGGCTTTGATAGGAACTATTGGCTTGGTTTCCAGCCTAACGCCGCCCCTACCCTGGCCCCATCAACCCAGCTTCCGTCCTACTCCAAAGCTTGGTTCTGTAAAAAGGACCACGGTGACGGGCTCCTCACTGTTAGAGATCTTTTGTCCTCGGGAATAAGGATGGAGCAAAGGTGAGAGAGATCTCAAATGGGCAAGGTAAGGGCGGCTCGCATTCCACGGGCAAGACGCTGGGGAAATTAGCGATCGCCAGGCAAGTGCCAAGGCAAGCAATGTCCGTGAGGCCCCTTGTCTTGGAGATGCAGTCCATGACCACCCCGCCTCGCACTTACAAAGCCACATTTCGCATTGACGAGTTGCAATCTCAATTGCAGTGTGGTCCGTGTACGATGCAATGACGCTGACTCTTCAACCTCATACTACCATCCTGACTAACAATCAATCTTGCGATCGCTGTCCATGTAAGTGAGATTGGCGCTCCCCGCAATGTCTCAAGCTCCTCGCAAGTCGCTGTTGTGCGATAAGCGACCACTATTCCGTGGCAATTGAAATGAAGCAAAGATTCAAGAAGCATTAAATAGTCCGCCATGAGGTTCCTGAACCGTTTCTTTATACGAGATAATCTAGTACCTCGTCGGGTTTGGGTTTTGATGCATGGATATGGAGTTCAGACAACGAGAATGTGAAGTTTCTTCTCATCTTGGCCATTGTGCACCAATGGACTGCGAGGCATCGAGTGATCTGGACCCGACAAATGTATAACGTACACCCTGCGCGATCAAGATGTGGATACGCCTCCCCTTTCAATGGTGACTACTACTCGGTTTTCTTCGCAGACCTTGCCATGAACGAGGAAAGCTTGATCAGGCTTCAGTTATCGAACTTTGTATTGACCTGAACTATATTCGAGAATGGATGACCGACCTATGAACATATTATGCCTGTTGGATGCGCTGCTTCTTTCGTTACGCTCCCTTCGTCCACAACTACCAACAACTTCTCCAAGATGGTCCAATCCTACAAAGAATTCCTGGGCGGCGAAGCGTCGGTTAAGGCCCCCTGGCCAGATTTCATTTCGCACTTACGATGACGAGCAATCATCGCATTGCCGTAGTAGTGATTCCCTCCCATAAGCAACAAGGACGAGAATACATGCGGTCTGGAAGTCGTGTCACCTTGCGAAATGAAGCTAAAGCCAGCAAGCTGAAGTATCCTAGCATGTCGCATTCACTTTTAACAATATCTCTGAGCTGTTCCTGGCCTATCGCCAGCGAATGGCTCTCGGCATTGAACGATATTGCTGCGTCAACCACGGCCCCACCATCAGTCTCTACTGTTGTGACCAAGACGGCAACAGCCTCGAGACATAGGTTAGTTGCTTCGACACGAACGAAGAGGCCACGGGCATGGATGATGTTGCCAGAGTTCGCAGAGAACCTGTTGTGCGTAGACTTTGATCTTGAAGAAATGATTAAGCATTGAAAACGGGTCAGAGCTTTGAAAGCTTGAGGAAAAGACCAAATATTGGACTGCGAGATCTGTCGACTGTGCTGGGCGTCTGAAGTGGAGGGCAGGGGGGCCAAGGTCTGCTAATGATGCCGACCCAATGAATGAAGCTTGTTGACTACTTTTTGTTGTCACTCAGATACATTCTTCACTCACGAGCAAATCCCTCTTCTGTTCCGCCTGCGGAAGTCCGTAGGCCCTGCCAAACGTACCGCTATGGAATGCTTTGGCGCCGGCGTGCCTTATTACTGTAATCTTCCATTTTCCTTCGACGCACTAGACAAACCTGTGCTGTCTTTTCTACCTCTTGCCATCTGTAATCGCATGATCTTCACTTGTTTTCTGCGTCTCGGTTGAAAGTGTCGTCTGAGCACCTTGAGATTGGACGAATGACCGTAGCGTTGGAGGAGGGTTGTTCAGCCAGCCGGTAGCTGGACGTCGAATGGACCAGAAAGGGCCCCCCAAAATCGGTTTGTGTCGGCTCCTCGGACTTTTCAAGGCCATTTTGCCCCAGACGACGAGCATGTCAATGCTTCTGTGGAAGCAAATTTTTCCCTATCAAGCAGAGCTTACACAAGTTGCAAACATGGGCTATATCAAGGTTAAGTTCGATAACCTGCTCTTTTGTCACCCATCGAGCGTGGATTGTGGGAACTCAATAACGGTGATTCGACTTCCACCAGAACCCTGACAAACATCAGCCCATTACTTTCTGCCTGGACTAGGTTGAGAAAAAACGAGGGGGTGAACGTCGAGCGGATGGTGGAGATGGACAGATGGATGGTTCCAAAAGCCAGCGTACCGAACAGGCGTGCTTTGGTGGAAGCAAAGCGGAAGGCGTGGGCTATTTGCGGAGGAGTAGTGTATGTAGTGAGAGAAGGGATATGACAATGGGAGGTCGCCGACTACTTTCGAGCCACATCAAAAGAGTTTTCTGGGGTGATTCTGGTTCGTTTCGATGTAGTCTGGGCAGTCCCGACTTCTGCCAAAGTACACCGCAACTTTCGCTGTCTTGCAATGCAATCAAAGTGAGCCCGAAAGGCTGGTAGCAAGGGATTATTCATAGCGACGACCTTACGCAAATGCTTGAAAAGGGCAGTGATAGGCCTGGCGCTGACGCCGCGCTCGAGCCCGATTTCCGGCTAAAGTAGGGGCCCCCAAGCCCGTATTCTCCATGATCCTTGGGAGGTCCGGCCCCATCTCCGGCCTTTCGCTCGCCCCACGAGGCTCCTCAAGCTTGGCAATCTAGACTTTCAGCCCGAGCAGTCTCGCTTAGTAGTGGGCGAATTTGATCTGACGCTCCCCACTTTCTACTCGGCGAGGTGATGTGTCATCCTGCACGATCCTGCTGCAGCCCCCCGGGACGCTCGACCAACAAACATGGGAGGACCTGATGGCAATCGTTTAATTTCTCGGAATTGGAGAGTGAATATCTATGCTGAATATTTGAGCACGCTCTGTCTCTACTGAGTCACTAAATTTGAGCCTTTAAGCGATCCATACCGGGGAACAATTCGTGTCGATTCTGGGATTGAAGTTACCCTCGCCAACCTACGTGGAAACGATGAGAAGCGTAGTTCACACGGACGCCTTTTCTTCCCCTCATTCTTAACAGAAGTGCGACACGGTTCCTTGCTCACTGGAAAAATATATATTCTTCATGTTTCAAACTCCCCTCCTCCTCTTTCACGCTGTTAGATTAATTGTGTTGCTTCATGTCTGGCGAATTCGGCACCACGTGGCTCAGTTTGCTTGACGAAAAGGAGGCACTCTTGATTGATCGAGGCTATGAAGAGTTAGCGAGCGTCCGCAGTGAGGCTGCCTTTCGCACAGCTTTCGAGGACATCTGCAAAAAATACAAAGAGAAGTGGACCACCCGATTATTGGCCAATCTCCTTCGTCCATATGGACAAATCATTGCTTTTGCCAGCACCATCGGCAGTGCTGCTCAACTCACGTCTCCCGACAGTATGACAGGCTTGGTCTGGTGGGCTTCTTTGGCAGCAATTGAGGTGAGTCCTTCCTATTCGATTGCGCTACTTCTCTAAGCTATGCGCAGTCAGGTTGCAAAGCTGATGTACAACTTGACGTCGTTGTCCACTTGCTGTGCGAACTTAATAGCTCGGTGCCAAACCTAGGCCCAACACTCGGCCGTTATCCCAACGATACTTTTGTCCAAAGCCCCTTGCAAGACCTGTTCGGCGTGTATATCGACTCATACATCTTCATGATCTCCCATTTCGACACAGCAACCTCCTGTAGGCCACCTCTTTCAGTTTTGCGAGTATCGGAAACGGCTGACTTTCTTAGCCTGCGACTGTGAACCCATAAAGAGCCACATCGGAGAAGCAGCGACCAAGTTTGAAGAGGCAAAACATACATACGATAAGATGCTGGATCTGGCAGAGCAACATGAAGCAAGAGAGCGCCTGCGTTACCAACAGCAGAGTCTGCCAAATGGCCTTCATGACGAGAACATACATCACGATGACACCCGGGTACGTTTTCGCTTCCAGAGAAGACTGGGGCGAGGTTCTTTCGGGGACGTCTCCGAAGTCCAAGAGTTGTCAACGGGGGCAGTCTACGCTCGCAAGCTTATCCACTTCGACGAGGAATCTACCAGAGCAACGATAGAGAAGGACGTGCGCAACGAAGTTACCATCATGCAAAAACTACGCCATCAGCACATTGCATCAGTCCTCCTCTTTGTCAAGGAGCCAGACGCTTACAGCATCCTCATGCTGCCCGTTGCCGACAGCGATCTTTTGATGTACCTCGAACGCTGTGTCAGCAAAAAGTATCCCATGTCTTTGTTGAAGCGGCTATATCCGTGGTTCGGATGTTTGCTCGATGCATTAGCCTATGCACACAAGCTGAACATCAATCACAGGGACATCAAGCCTTCGAACGTCCTTATCAAGGATGGCCAGCTGTTCCTGGCGGACTTTGGTGTCGCAAAGGATTTCACAAAACAAGCGATGAGTGCTACGGACGACTATTTTGTGAAAGGGACACCGGTGTATCGCGCCCCAGAAACTTGTCCTGATAATCCCCGCGGCCCTCCTGCGGATATTTTTGCACTGGGCTGTGTCTTCTCGGAGATGCTCACTGTGCGGAAAGGGAGATCATTAGAAGACTTTCGACAATGGCGGCGAGCACCTGACCACGAAAATGGCCTATTCGCATTTCGCGCAAGCCTGCCAAAGGTCAAGGAGTGGATAACTCAGTTGGAGCAAGATGCGCTAAGTGAACTGGTAGTTGACCAAATATCGGCTATGCTGCAGGAGGACCCCGACGACAGGCCAACAGCGCAGGAGAGTGTAAATTTCCTTAGAACAGAGCGTGCGTTGTTTTGCGCGAATCATTGATCTCAGAACTGGCTGCATTGGATGAGGACCTCTGTACAGTACGTCATGTCATCATGGTTCTATTCCTCTACATATTCTGGATCCGAAGAGGGGGAAGAGTCAACTGAAGGAGATTCCACCGGCGGATCTTCCGCCGAGACGGGATCTATCTCATCAGCCCATGGAATTGCTTCCTGGGCACCTAGCACACAGATAGTGCGTGCTGACGCTTTGCACGCGCGTTGTACGGCATGTCTGATATCCCATTTCCCCATTCGCTTCTGTTTGACAAATTCCACCCCGTAGGTCCCAACGAAGGTATCTCTGCAGCACATGTTGTTAGCAATCGCATATCGTACTTCATCCATACGCGCACACACAAGATAAAGGCTTTGGAGCGCCCATGAAGTCTTCAAAATGCTATAACTGATGCGACATACCCGGCTCCAGTCGTGTCCACCACATCTAGGTCCTTCTCCGCCTCGACGTGCCCTCCCTGTCCTACCGCACTGGAGTAGTACGCGCCTTTGGCCCCCAGCGTGATCACGACATTCTTAACGCCCTTCTCCAAGAACTCGTCCGTGACACTAGCCCAGCCCTCAGGTGAGGCAATTTCGTTCATATAGCGCCCCGACAGCAGCGCCGCCTCCGTCTCGTTCACCACCAGATGCGTAATGGTAGGGTAGACAGAACTGAGAAGGTACTGTGCCGGCGCCGGATTCAGCAACACATCGACGCCCGCCATACTCGCCGTCCTCAGAATCTGTTCTACAGTCTCTCTTGGAATTTCCAGTTGGGCAATCAGCAGATCCGGCTTGACTCCACCAGCCAAGCTCTCCAGCGTCAGAAAATCCTCCGGCAGTAAAGAAAGGTTGGCGCCGGCTGTAAAGAGGATTCTGTTCTCGCCAAAGTCGGACTCCACTATAATGACGCACACCCCAGTGGGTTGTTCCTCGACCGTGCGGATCCCAGAGATGTCAACGCCGGTTTGCTCCAGTTTTGCGATACAGAGTGGGCCGAACTCATCATCCCCCACGGCGCCGATCATGCGCACCTGAATTTCATCTTCGTCCTCAGCGCTTATGTCTGGTAAAGCATTGTCATCATTTGGTTTCAGATGGCTAGCGCGGTAAGCCGTGACGGCAGAGTTGGCGCCTTTCCCGCCCAGATGCTTAGTGAAGGATTGGGCGTTCAGTGTCTCGCCCATCTCGGGAACGCGGTCTGTCACCGTGACCAGGCTCACGGCTAGGCCACCGATGATGGCGATGGTGCAAGGAGGCATCTCGAAACCCCGTGTCTTCTGCCTCAAGAAATTACTTCCGGTTGCGAGTATTCTGTGAAGGGAGGATGAAATGCTCTGCACCCTCCTACACAGTGGGAATTGAGCAACCACGTTCTCAAGGTGTGCGACACCACAGACTGCCGGCGACGAATGGTGAGATCAAGCTACTTGTCGCCCACCCCTGTTTTCCGCACCCTGGTAAAAATCTTCCTTTTTTTCATCGATTTTTCGCCAACAACTTACCACAAAATTATTTTCACAGACTAACAGCCTATATGAATCGATAGCCCTCGCTCATGCGATCATTTTTGTACAAGTTTTGTCATTCTTTTTTTGCACTGCACACGAGGTGATGATCTAGTGTGACTTTGGAATAGGTCTTAGCGGTTCCGGGTTTTGACACCGCCTTTTCGGTTGTCTAACAACCGTCCCGTCATCTCTAAATCGGACTGTTCCGGGCGCTTCTTATAGGCCTTTCTAGTTAAATCTCTAGACTCGATTCTAGTGTGGTGATTTTATTTTATTAGGGTGTGCGGAAAACAGTGGTGGGCGACAGTAGCATTGTTCCGGTAGATATCTAGAGCGCAGCCCTGTCCAGGCCGCAAAAGCTTCCCCACCTGTCCGAGATGGCGAAGGGGTCGAATTTCACACGCAAAACAAGGCGCAAGCACGTCTAGAGAGCACAGCAAAATAGCGTGGGTGGTTAGAGATACTCTGCATATGCATGCGCTGGAGCTTACATTAGTTCGAAACGTGGCAATCATCGCCATCCTCATCATCACCGACCATTTCACAGTGCAAGCTTCTAGCCCCATGAAATAGGTAACGGTCACTCTCTTCGGAGCACTTGTCTGCTTGTCGTGAGCCTGCATGGAGATCTCATCGAAGTCAGCCGCTGGTTGTGCAGCTTCCCACGATCGGCCCGCTCTGTTTTAAGTGTTGCTACGCTCTGACAGGTAACGCTCGCAGTTTAGCCCTTGTTGGCTGACCGCTCCAAGGTTGCGGAAGCGCTAAATAACTTAAGTAACTGCTTAGGCGTTCTGATTTGAAGCCCAACCGCGTGCGTACATGCTCCTTCTAGTGACGATGTAACGAGAGCTTCTGATTCAGTGAATCCAAGATCGATCTAAATTGCTGGTTCTGATGGTATTGTCTATGTCATACCAAGTCCTGGAAATCGCATATCCCCTGACTTCCCGACTCATTCAACCATTCGACCCCCCAACGTTCAATAGACCACTGCATCGTCGAAAATGCTCGCGAGGAAGGACGCTAGTGAATCACTCAGCTGTCTATCCCGTTCGTCCGCATCAAGTGGCCTAACCTTTTGCCGGAAAGCCACCACGACCACGTACTTTGGATGACTTCGTTAAGCTAGGTTTGGCCAACACTCGAGTTTTACAGCCACTATGGATCCGATTTCTGCTGCAGGTATCGGTCTAGGTGTCGCTTCACTACTACTTCAGGTCTTTGCCGGCTGCCTACAAGGTACACGTCCTGCTGTAGCTCACGTCGTCTTCTAACAAGAGGTAGGGTACCAGCTGTTTATAGAAGTTGATGGCATGCCAGGGTCATATCAGCATCTCCACCTACGCTTGCGCATTGAGCAAACACGACTTCTCAATTGGGGCCAGAACGTCGGACTTCTTGAGGGAATCCTTAAAGGGCCAAGCCGCGGTCTTGAAATGAATCGCAACCTTATCCTCGATATTTTGCTGGAGATTCAATCTACCTTCAAGGCCTGCACGAGGATCACGTCAAGCTATGACGCCATCGTTCATAGCATACCAATTCGGTCCGACAGTTTGGATCCAAGCGGCACTGATTCAATACTCCGTAAGACCCTAGCACTTCTGAAGAAGACACCTCAATTATCAGCCCGTCTGCAGTGGGTTATGGTTAAGCAAGATCGCTTCACGAAGCTTATTGATGAGCTGATTGGCCACAACGACGCTATCGAAGCGTTTCTTGATAAGGCCGCTCTGGATCATCTACAGTTGATGCATCAACGAACATACATGAAGATCTTACAGCTTACTGACAAGGTAGATGAGCTGAAGGATCTGTCGCAAGCGCTGCAGCTTCGGGCGCACAAAAAAGAATCTGATTTTGGCCCGGGAATCTCTCGAGCCTCTACTCTGGTGGCAGACCCAGCAGATGGCCATGATACTGCTGTACGCCTTGTAGAATTCAAAGCGCAGCAAACAATATCCACATCAGGCGATCAGGATCTGGAAATCCTCGACATATCTAATGTTCGTCTGGCACCAAATGAGACTGATCGCCCAGGTGCGGTATATCAGGGGAAGCAGGGATGGGTCGAGTGGAAATCCTACGACAAAGAAGAGGACCCTAACTCAAGCCGGAACAAGGTGATAGAGGATCGCGTCAAGAGTCTCGTCCGCTTACTTGCATCGGAGCAGAAGCCAAAGGAATTTCGGGCGCCGCAATGTTTAGGTTACTTTAACGACAGCAGACGGGGTAGGTGCCGCTATGGGCTCATATACGAGAACCCCATCCAAGGCTTACCACACCGAATACCCATGACACTGCGTTCGCTGCTGGGATCCGCACTGGAACCGTCACTGACCAAACGTATCGCATTGGCCCACGCGATCGCAGAATCTCTCATGTATCTTCATTCCGTCAATTGGCTGCATAAGGGGGTCCGCAGCAGCAACATTTTATTTCACAATTCGCCTTTGCAGAAAAGTACTAAACAAGCTCCCGCAGAACTCCTACCGATGTTATCAGGCTTTGATTATGCGCGACCGGACTTGCCCGATACTATGACGGAACGATCTTTACGGAACTTAGAGCATGACTTATATCGCCACCCAGAATTGATTGGTCTTACGTCTTCTCGGTCCCAAAAGTCTCATGACATATACAGCCTAGGAATCGTCCTCGTCGAGATCGCATACTGGCAGCCTATTGAGACTGTCATGAAGATAGACCTCAAACAGGGTGGAGCCACGCGTCGAGCCCGTGATATCAGGGACCAACTGCTTGGAGGCGAAGACGAGTACCTTACCAAAATCGACAGCCTGATGGGTGAAATTTTCCGCCATGTCATTCAAAAATGTCTGGTAGGCGGGCTGGAAATTGGTATTCCCCCGAATGGGGATGAAACTGATCCCAAGGTCGGTGTTGAGATGCAGCGCGTGTTCCTTGAGGAAATCGTGGGCAATCTAGGTGGCGTGAGAGTCTGACGTCTGACGCCGCCCTGCAGGCGAAGTTCAGCACAGGTTGACATTCCGAGGAGATGGCCGTCATTGCTGGATCAACCCAGAATGGGCCAAGCGAAGATCTACCAGGGACGGCGATGGATTGAGCAGAAACGAATATGCTTTAAGATGACCCCAGGTGATGGAAAATGAATTTAGCCTCGGACCATCACATCCATTTTGGCCCCGTTGTTTCTCGCCCCTCGAGTCCTGTGCAGAATTCCCCACTGCACTTGCGACCATGTCTCACACTCCTCGCAAGGCCCTTTGAACCCAGGCGCCCGCATCTCAAACATGTACTTGTCGAATAATGCAGGAATCAGCCCTCCTGATGCTCTCGATACTAGCCTGGCTCACATCAGTGGACAAATTGCTTCCGGTGTCCAAGGTTGGACGTCGTCAATTTCTGGATTGTTGCTGCTCAAGTAAACGCTCATTCGCCAAACCAGCTATTTGCATCTACTTCTTTCCGCCGCGAGATTGTAAGTGTCTACAATTGGTAAGGCTTGACAGCATTCTGAAAACTTCACAGGCCTTCGATTGAAATGCAAGATATCTTAGTTGACGTCTTCCAACCTGTTTTCCGCAAGACGAAGAGACTGACCAACTAGACTGGCTCCCTCCACGAGGTATTCTGATTCCGTCCGTAATGTCCTCCAACGTCGCGATGCGGTCGATTCACGTTCGAGAACGACTTGTTCCTTCCCCCTGTCTATAAAAGACTGCTTCCTCGCAGATTGAGCGCGCCAGATTTAATCGAGGGTCACACCGACTACAGTTCGCTTCAGGAAAGCGCTTCGATTTTGAACCGTGAGCCCACGACAGGGATTTCGGGAAAGGCCTGGATCTACGGAGCGATGATACATCATCCGGTGCTCTATCTTCTCCATCAAATGATTTCGACCTGACCCCGAAAGACATCATCAATTCCCTGCAGTCTTCTGGACGCCAGCATGGGAGCGCAAGTTGACTTGGCGGAGGTGCAACTAACCACGGATGCCTTCAACTTGCCCAAGCGGTCGCTACCACTTCACTCAGCCCTAAAATAAGCCCAGATGGAGCCGAACGAACAGTTGCGGCTAAATAATCGGTTGATCCAAGGTGCTCATGTGGAGGACATGAGCATCGTGACCCAGGCACTTGACGATGGCCCAGGAATCCACGCAGTAGGCGAAGGGGGTATATCGGCCTTGGACATCTGCCTCGATAAGTGGCGCTCCACCGATATATGGAAAGAAGCAAACATCGCACATCTTCTTTTGTACAGAGAAACAGCCATCTGTTCGAAAGGTAAGGCCAGCGCTTCGCTCCTGCAGCTGGCCATTCTGGCGGGTGATGTTGCCATGGTAGCTTGCTTGATCCAAGACCTCAGGCTCTCTACGATTTAGCACCATTCCGTGAGATCAATCGCGTACAGGCCTCCAATCAAATCAACCCGGACACGGTTCTAGGTTATGAAGGCAAGAGTGCCCTCTACCTAGTTGCTGTCGAGGGTGACACAGAACATGGTGCAAAAGCTTGTCAGTCTTGGATGCAATCCGTACACGCCGACGGACCCAGCCAGTTACAACAATGATGGAGAAGATTGTTACAGCTCAGCTGTCTTCCTGGCCCTCAAGCTAGGCCATACCGACTTCGTGTTAAAAGTCGTCGATGTTTATTGACAAAGCGTGTGACTCCCCCGGATGAAGAGGGCCATGGTGAAAGGCTGGAATTCGTCCGGGTTGCCGAACAACAAGGCTATCCTCAGATTGTCGAAATGCTAATGCAGAAGTGGCTGGACTGGCATGACAACTTATACTCATCATTAGTGAACTCGACACACGTTAGAATGGAGAACCCAGCCTGGGAACATGACCAAATCGGATGAAGCAAAGAAGGAGTGCAGCGCTGAAGCGGTGGATAGCGCAAAGTCAGACCGCTAATATCGGGGATTCTGGAAAACCAGCTTGCTAGAACGGCATATCCGCCATTCGGAATCCGACACAACTATCTCGCAAGACCCAGTTAGTCTCCTCGCAATGACTTTGGCTGTCCTTGGTCATTATAGTACCCGACCTGCCAGCGCGGCTCTCATGCTTACCAAGGCCCAATGCGTCTCCGACAACCGAAGCAGGTATTCCTCTTATCTGAAGCCAGTCTTACATGTTCAAGAAACTGTCTTACATAAAACTTCACATACCATGCATGATTCAAGAAAGTGAGGCAAAATCACCTTTAGTTCTACGGGAGGGCGCTATTTCCTGTCTAAATAGTCATTCGACTGGGGAAAGAAAATTCCCAAACCTCAACCATGCAGACGGTCCCCCCTTTCAGACACTGTATGGGTGACTTCGTGTCCCTTCAAAAAGACGGAAGTGGGCAATCCGGTAGACGATCTTTCGGGATTTAGAAGGGAAGGCTTGGTCTGGGCCGTTGTAAATCCGCTTAATCGTTCTCATTTCCGTCTGCTGGAGCTGGATATTGGGGTGAAAGGCAGCCAGACCACAGTCCCAATATCAGTATTCGTCTTCAAGGCTCGGTTCGTTCCCAAAAGTGTTCGATACCTAAGATCTAACAAAGCCATTGGCACACTCATGCTCTTTTTCACTTCTGCCATGTACGCCATTCTCCATAGCCAAGTATTTCTCCTCCGCACTGCTAATGCAGTTGATATTCGCGCGGAGTTTGTTCATCGTCTCTTCCCATTCATCCTCCTCCACGCTATCAAAGACGATTCCTCCACCGGCCTGCAAATATGCAATGCCGTCTTTGACAACCATCGTGCGAAGTGCAATACACGTGTCCATTGCACCCTCATCCTCAATTCTTTCGCCGTCCAGTGACACTCGCGAGAAACCAAAGTAGCCCACTGCCCCCGCGTACACTCCACGCTTCTCACCTTCGAGTTCCGCAATGAGCTCCATGGCTTTCACTTTTGGAGCACCGCTTACCGTACCTGCAGGAAAGATCGACCGGAACGCATCCCAGCGGGTTTGCTCCGGTCGCAGAATACCAGAGACCTGACTGACGAGGTGTTGGACATGGCTGAAACGTTCGACGACCATTAGCCTATCCACCCTTGTTGAGAGTGGATCACAGACGCGATTGATGTCATTCCGCGCCAAATCGACAAGCATGACATGCTCTGCTCGGTCTTTGATGCTATTCCTGAGCTCATCTGCTAACACTTCATCAGATTCTGGATCTTGTCCTCGCTTGACAGTCCCAGCGATCGGATGTGTGATGATACGTCCAGCTTCTTCTTTGACGAGCAGTTCGGGTGAGGCACCGACAATAGAGAAGTCCTCACAGTCGATATAGAATAGATAAGGTGATGGGTTGACCGTGCGGAGATGGCGGTAGATGTTGAAAGGATGGAGGGTGGTCGGGCGTGCAATACGATGAGATGGAACCGCCTGAATGATATCTCCCCGGGTTATATGCTTCTTTAACCTCGTGACATGGGCTTCGTAGCCAGTCTGACCGATGTTGGACGTAGACGGTTGATCGAGGGCTATTGGTGGTTGGTATGGAAGAGGGGTGTGTGAATTTTGGAGGGTAGCAATTGTTTTGTGGATGGTGGAGACCGCTTTGGAATATGCACTGGCTAGTGTATCCGAGCCGGAGGACGAAGAGGGGACTCGAAGGTAGGTTATGATCTTGCAGACATTAAAGAAATGATCAAAGGCGACTATGGTGTCAAAGAGCATGAAGAAGCTCTCAGGTAGCTTGAGGACGTCTTTCATTGGGCGAGCCGTTTTGGGCTCGAAGTATCGGACGCAGTCATAGCCCACGTAGCCAATTACACCGCCGGTTAAAGGTGGAAGGGGTTGACCCGGTATAGTAGCAACACGGTACTGCGATAGCTCGGCTTCGAGGAAAGGTAGTGGATCTTCGGCGGGGCCATGGCCAGGCCCTGTCTTTATGACCTTGAGAGGATCTTCGTCATCGATGTTAGCCTGGGAGATAATCGGATCGTAGTGAAGACTGTCATACCTGCTCCTACAAAGCTGTATCGTCCAATGGTCCCAGTTGTGGCTGCACTCTCATAAAGGAAGGATAGTTTCGAGCTGATGATAAGTCAGCAAAGCCCTAGGCTAGTTGGTAATCTTCCTCACCTAGCAGATATCCTTAGATAGGCGAGAGTGGGTGTGAGAAGGTCGGCAGAAATCTGGGCGCTCAGAGGGACAAGGTTGGGCGGGTATTTGGAGGATTTGGACTTAGATAGAAGATCTTCAACTACCTCAATGGACGGCTTGATTTCTGACTATGGGATGTAAGCAATTGGGTAGGGCGTATTTCTGGAAGAGGTAGTAATACTTGTCGAGGCATTATGGAGAGGGGAGGCGGTCAGGTCGCAGGGACAAATCTATAGCACAAGAGGGATCATTAAGTGGCCGTCTTCAATGTATGAGTACGTAAACAGCGCGACAATTCAGGAAACAGCAACATAAGGCGAAAGCAGTCCCTTTGGCGAAGATCATGTTCAGGAACAGGGACCTCTCTCTGACTCGACTGCTGCACGTCTTACAGTGTACAAAAAGTCACGCCAAGCAAGACCCTGTCAGGAACGGCCCCGCCAAAAGTTTCAACGCACAGAGCCAGTGACGATCCCCAGCCACATACGCCCTGCGCGTTGCCACATGACATTGGTGGCCACCCTCCCAATGAATGTACTCGGCTATTATGTGTAGGGTTCCCACGTTGTCGTTCAGTGCATCCGTTCGAGGGTATTGACCTCTCAACATACCCAGCAAGAATGTCGAAACCGCCGCTCCTCCAGGCATCGCAAAGCTCTCCGCGCCCAACGTCAACAGGCTCCTACTTTACTGACTCTGCTATCAACGTGGACATTTCTACACCACCACCGCTCAAATCCCTCCCTCCTCTCGATGCTTTATACACCACTTCCTCCGGTCTCTTTGAGCGCTTGACCCAATTGGCCGCCGCAGCCTGGGATGCAGAGCAAGACGGCCGTCTGCACGAGTCGAATCTGGAGACACTACATAAGCAATTGGACAATGTCGAGTCGTGCATAGCGGGTACCGAAACAGACATTCCAGAAGGCCAACAAACACCTCGCAAAGCGCAGCCGGAGGCACCCGCTCCTATCCAATCCTCCTCCAACGACGCCCACCTCGAATCCCTCTCCTCCGACATCCTCAGCGACCTCGCCTCAACCATCTCGTCTCTCCGCCTCCGCCACACTGAATACCGCCACCTGCTTCAACTCTCAACTTCCCGCCTCGAAGCCATCGCACAGCGATGCATCGCGCAGGAGCGCGCAATCCAAGATCTCAACTCCGAACTGCGAAACCTTCGGAACGAGAACAATGTCCTCGGGAAAGAGAATGAAGACTCGCAGGTTGAAATCCAGCAGTTAAAAGCGGAGGTTGCTTCGAAGGACATCGCTATGGAAGCTATGGCCGGCGCCGTAAGTGGATTGGAGGGTTGGATTGAGAATACTCTGCCACCCTCCTCTCCTGGTGCGCTCCACCATGAGGGCGCAAGGCGAGGAAAGAAGAAAGGAGTAATCCGCGGCCGTGGGCGGTTTCGTGGACGCTATTATATTGATGAGCATTCGCCTGGCGGCCACCATGACATGGACATTGAAGCGCGCGACCTGCACGACGGCGTGAAGGCATGGTTACGGGGCTTTAGAGATGTAGAGGAAGGCGTAAGAGCAAGAGGAGGAATAAGTAGAAGCAGACAATCGAACTTACATGGGAATCTGAAAGATGGGGTCGTGGAAGAAGAGTGGGGAGATTTCGAAAGTGCACAATGATGTGAGAGACGTGATTGGGAGCGAATGCATTGGGCTGCAGGATTTACAAAGCATCATTGAAATAGATACCCCGGCATTATTGATGGCAATTTTGTGTATGTCAAAGCATTGTAGTGGGCTGCTGGAATCCCCAGCTTGAATATTGAAGGAGAACAAGACCCTGAATATTTGATTTTTGAATTTGTGATTCTGTGATTCTCGGCGCTCGATACATGTAGCTCTGCAGAACTGGTTCTAGCTAAGAAAGCAATTTCTTTATATGCCAGAGATATGCGGCGGTACAAGAAGCCGTTGGATAAATTTCTAACTCTTACAAAACCTGTCTGTATGAGTAGACAAAAAGCTGGTGGTACTCATGACATTCATTCAAATGAAAACGCTCGGCTTGGGTGTGGGTATCTTGTAGCGGATCAGGCCTGGTATATCTAATACAAGAATCGAAGGGCAATGTCGTATTAGATCATCGCTGGAAGTTAATCACAGCCACCTGTGTTATCAATGTCAACTAGGCACCGATTGAAGTTCCGAAGCATCAAGCACTCACCTGATTCCCCAGCCCAAAAGCCAGCTTCTTGCTATCTGCATCCCAGCTCAGCGAGTGGTCGGCGTCGAATTCTTGTTCTCCATCGCTCGCACTTCGGACGTCGCCATTTGTATCTTGGTCGCGTAGTTTAAGGGCGGTGCCGCGCCAATCCGAATTCTGACCATCCCACTGTGCGATAGGCTGTATTCCAGACTCGGCTTTCCATATTTTGACCTGATCATAGCTTCCTCCAGCCACATAGAAACCATCTGGAGAGTATGACAATGCCATGACCGGTGACGAGAGGCCCATATGGACTTTAAACAGGAACTCAAGCTGGCTGTTGGAATTGTCAAATCGCCAGAACTTGATGGTTTTGTCCTCTGAGGAAGTTGCAAATTCATGCGCCGAAGCTTGATTCGGATGGACCATCTGATTTGGCCGGAGTTCAAGACTGGTAATGACAGCTTGATGTGCATGCTTCATGTGGATATCTGCAGAAGGTATCCAAATATTAGCGGACTCCGCGGCGGCAGCAATAACTACCGCACTCTCTTCACTCCACCATGAGCATCGAACAAACGTCCATTTGTCCTGGTTGACAGGATTCGATGACCATTTGCGTTCGAGGGTGAGGTCTGATTGTGCTTTGTATTGCCATACGATGCCATCGCCTGAAGCACAAACGATGCTACTGTTTCCATGGCAAGCCCAATTGACATCGTGGATCAGCGCCGAAACGATAGTCGACGATGGCCCCCATGAATCCGGCGGTAATGAAAGGTCCCAGAGCATAAGTGCGAAGTCTTGTGGATCGGATGCAATGCCTACCAGCCTCAATCCAACGCTTGACCACCTTAACGACTGGATGACTTTCTGAGCAGTTGGCAGAGCGTCAACAAGGCTATTATTCTGCGCATCGTATACTTGAAGTTGTCCGGTGAAGTCGGAGCGGTTGTAGGTTGCAATGGCCAGCAAAGTGCCACCAGGCTCCCACGCAGCAGCGCTGACGACCGAAGTGTCGGAGTCATCCATTACACTGAGATAGCGAGGCAGTTGAGAGTCTGGTTTGAAGTCGTGACTTGACACTTTCCACAGTCCGCAAAATTGTTCGCCTAAGGCTGCCAATATCGAGGGGTCGTGCGGACGCCACAGAGCGTGTGTCACGTGATGGCCGTCAGCCACACCCAGGATTTTGGTTTCGGGCTTAAGGTCGGCAACTTTGGCGGGAGTGATCTGTACCCCGACGCTATGGCCTTTGCTCAGCGTGTAAATTGGAGCTGGGGTTTCGATCATTTGTTCCTGGTCCTGTGCGCCAACGCCCGCACCTGCACCTGTGATTGCGCCGCGATCCACATCCACACCCTGGTCCATGTGGGCTCCACCATCGCCCATGGGGGTGTCTCCCTCAAATCCCACATTCGCAGGCGTGGACGATTTGGCTCTGGCATTAAAAGGCGCTTGCTCTGGCTGATGATATGCAAAGCCGTTGGTGCGATCAATGTCCATGGCATTGTCATTAGGCGTAGGCGTGCCTGTTTGTGCTGACTGTTGATTGAGGTGATCGCCGTTTCGCTCTAGACCGTTAGCCGCTGCAGATTTTCGACTCCGTTTTGGTGCGGGTTGGCCTATGTGGTCTGATGCACTGCTCGGCCCACTTTCTCGAGCATGCTTGCGCACACCACTTGTAAGTGCTTGCGGTGATGGAGTGTGGGTGCCTGCGCCAGTCTCGTCATCTGCACTGCGGTTTGGTGCTGAAACAGCCCGTCGGCCAGAATCGGGTCCGAAATAAAACATGTCAGGTTCGAGTTGTTTGGATGGCCGTCCATTCTGTAATTCATGCTTAGCAAAGAGGATCATGTGTCAGAAGACGCTCGACTAGTAACGTGCCTGGTCGATTGTTTTGGCCAAATGGTAATACCGAAGACCTTGCTGAACCAGTGAAATAAGGGCGCGACTTTTGATGCGATTTGCGAAAGGGAGACTCTGTGGAACAATATTCCAGTCTCGCTGTAATTTGACGGCTGCCTCGCCATAGCCTGCTCAATCAGTAAAAGATTTTCAAATAGTAATGCAACATGCCACCTACCAGACTCTTGCAAATATCTGCAGCGCTCAAGAGTCAGTCGACGTTTTTAGGACTTCGCGATGAGGGAGGCGCATGGTGAATACGAACCTCCATACCAGATAATTGAGTTGATCGGAATTCAAGGGTGGCGGCTTGTTTGGCGCAACGTTCGGCTTGATGTCCGGACCCGCGTCCATCTGCATTCTTGTCCTCAGAACAGTGGAATGCGGAAGTTCCACTTCATAAGCGTGAAAGCCGAGAAGAAGAGGATACCGGGAGCAGAGTTTGGAGCGTTGACAGTTGATGAGAGGCAGGATTGAAAGAAGCGACAAGTGCCGATTTGGTCAAAAGAGTCCAACGTGTCACAAGGAGATTTAGGCTGATTTGGACGGGGAACACCACTATTGGGGTGTAGGGAGCAAAATAGAAGTGTCAGCAATCGAAATGCGAGGATCCTAGGGGAGGCAAGGGCGATGATTCGGCAAGAATTGGTGCAGGCCTGCCCTGGAGCTTGTGCCCTCGGGCGCCAGATCCCGCGCTGCCCAGGCAAAGGCCCCGTTCTGGAAGCATGTGATGCACACTAACCAAATAAGCCCTCACCAAACTCCTCTGCCGACCAGGCTCCCAAAAGTTTCGCTGTTTCTGCAGGATAGCTTTTATGCGAATGGCCCGAGTACGCTATCTTAGGGTTCAGTAATGTAGACTATGGTATAAATAGTGTATTTCAAGGGAAAGCATCAGAGTTCGTCTGATCTGAAGATTCTGTAGATGAACAGTCGCCACTGCGACAAGGCTGACAGGCGCGGAAGCAGCCGCCGTTGGGGCAATGCAAGGCAGAGGCCGCTAGCGTCTCCTTTCCTAGAGTTGCCATCGCATGTTTCAACTCCTGCAGACATCCAGCCTGTTCTATCCCATACCTCGGCATGCTCTGACATTCTGTCACAATCATGGCGCCGAGGCTCAACATTCCACCTGTTACCAGAGGCCTACTCATTCTCATCGTGGCTCTCTCCTTTCTATACAATCTTGCCAGGTGGAAGCGGCTTGGAGACCCTTCTGATTCTGAAGCGACTGCCCCTTCTCGCGTCCCCTATCTGGCACTCGTGCCTGCGGTCTCAATCTTCAATCCCTGGACCTTTCTGACAGCTACCTTCGTCGAGCAGAACGTGCTCACCCTCTTCGTCAACGGTGCAACCATCTTCTTCGGCGGCAAATACCTGGAAAGAGCATGGGGCCCCAAAGAGTTTGGCAAGGTTGTGCTCGTGGCGACTGCCATTCCAAATCTCATCGCTGTGCCAATATACATCGCCTGGGGAGCTATCATGGGTAACCCAACCAGAGCCCTTACTCCTATAACCGGCGGCATCACTCTACAAGCAACATTCCTAGTTGCGTTCAAGCAGCTTGTGCCAGAACATACGGTTACAATCCTAAAGGGGATGGTTAAAATGCGCGTTAAACATTTTCCAGCCTTGTTTCTTCTTCTCAACTCCGTATCCGGGCTCGTATTTGGAACGGACACTGCGGCTGTAATGTCATGGCTGGGCCTGTTGACTGCCTGGACATACTTGCGCTTTTACAAGACGCAGCCAGACATGTCAAGCTCAACAACAGGAGGTCGAGGGCTGAAAGGCGATGCGAGTGAGACATTCGCCTTTGCCATGTTCTTCCCAGACATCATGCAACCACCGATAGCATTGGTCTGCGACCAGATATATGTCCTGCTCACAAACCTCAAAATCTGCACCCCATTCTCGAACGACGATATTATATCTGGCAATGAACAGGCAGCTGCCAGGGGCGAAGCAGGTCTACCACACCTTCTAAACAATGCAGGACGAGGAGGAAGAGGATCAGGCAAAAGAGAGGAAGCAGAGAGACGACGAGCTCTAGCACTGAAGGCCCTTGATCAGAGACTCAGCGCAGCTAGCAGCAGCAAGCCTGCTCCTCAGCCAGTGCAGGTCATCCCTACGCCATCTCAAGGGCAGGCAATGTTGGGAGATACGGACTATGCACCAGATGAAGGCCGCTGAAGCAGGGGACATCCACATTACATCTGCAATGCTTTTGAAGGCTTCCAGGCCACGAGGTTTGTGGCCATTCGATCCCAGTCATTCTGGAGGCTACAGGGGGCTCTTATCTAGCTCGATCAGCTATTGCATCAACGCAATCCGAGGAAGCAAATCGATGATGAGTCCTCCATGACCGACTTGATGAGAGCGAAGTTGGCCCGGAAAATGAAAGAGTTGACAGTGACAGATTGCAGGAGCTGAAAAGGCTGCACTTCACTTGGCTGTAATCTTGTGGTTTGGGATGTCACAAAAGTAGAGTACATAAGAGGATCAATGACTTTGTCAGGCCGAGGATGATGGACACTTGGGGAAGTTATTCTTATAGATGCAAATCTCAGCCTGTATAAAGAGCTGAAACGTTTTCATTATTCCCCGTGAGCATGTACACGAGATCGCTTCACGTTATCCCAGATTATTTTCCGATCATTTTGGACAAGCCTCTGCGATTTCATATTTCATTCACTTTCTAGCACACTCTAGGTGAGCGAGGCCGCGCAACAGGCGTGCTAACACTGCCATGTCTTTGTATTACGAACTTGGAGCAGCGTAAATAAGACCAAGTCCCTGCATCCGTCGCTCTATGTTTTTTCATGGTCACACTGGAAAGGAGGGGAGGCTACTGATCATCGATTATGACGTCAAACCTCAGGTTGCTGTTGCCAACCACCAATCCCAGGATGGCAATCATGACCCCCCCTCTTCTATTCCTCTTCCTTGTATATCAGCGGGCGTGTAGACTGGGTGCTGATTTCCTTGGCCGTTATCATTATCTGAGCATTTGCCGCTTTCATTTTCAACATTGTGTTGAGAGCCTGAAAGCATTGTTACACGGCAAGCGCATAGCAGCCAAGCAAAAGGATTACGCGGACTAAATATGGAGGCCCCTTTAAGCAGATAAGTGCACTTTGGTAGATCCGGAGTTGGCGCCTTTCCGGCCCACCTTCATTGCCCGGCCACAGCCTCGAAATCCTCCCGCAGTAGCCTAACCTATTCTTACGATTTCAAACCGTGCCATTCGAGGGGAGGTGACATCCCTCAGCCTCCGTCCGGTTCTGGTGGTCTTATCACGAGTTCACTTCTTCCACACAGGACACCTTCGTTTTTCGCTGCAAAAGCCTTGCCCTCCTTCACGATCGCTAGAGAGTGATACCGCGACATTGTCTGCGGTCCTTGACGAACGTATAACATTCCGGCGTTATGCGCCTTTTTCGATGCCTGGCCTCGTTAGCAGCCAGTGCATGTGTCTTTTCTACTGCGGTCCATGGTAAGTCTCGAAAGACCCAGGAATGAAGCGATGGCACTAAATATCACCAGCAAATTCACAATCGCGCAACCCCCTTACGTACCTCACGCTCGTAGAAAATCCTGAAATACAGACTCCTCGGCATCGCGTAAACGCTTATTCAACTTTCGACCTAACATTTGAACTACACCAAAGCGCACAACCTATACGGCTAAGTCTCGAACCAAATCATGATATTCTCGCAGCGGAGGGCGCCTATGTCGAGTATCTTGACAAAGAGGGCAAAGTGAGGCACACCGAGCGGATAGATCGAGAAGCGCACAAGGTGTTTCAGGGGAAATCATGGATTCTGGAGAGCGAGGGAGAATGGACGAATGTTGGCTGGGCGCGTATAGTAATCAGAAGAGACGGAATTGATCCGCTGTTCGAAGGTGCTTTCACCATCATGGGAGACCATCATCATATCCAGCTCAGGTCGAACTATATGCAGACAAAGCACGCATTAGATCCAGATCTAGAGGAGGATGGCGACGAATATATGGCTGTGTTCAGAGACTCGGACATTGCGCACAATACGCACACAGAACTGAAAAGGAATGGGATGGAAGCATCATGTTCGGCCGACAGGCTGGAATTTAACACGAATCCAAACCATCCAGTTTTTCAACAGACTGTGAAGCGAGATGATGGCCAATGGGGCACAATGCCACTGTCGTCGCTTTTCGGCAAGCGTCAGATCGATAGCAACAACCCCGCCGGCGGCAATTCAGGTGGTGTCAACCTGAGGTCCTCTATCGGCAATTCGCAAGGTTGTCCAAACACACGTAAGGTTGCGTTGATTGGTGTGGCAACTGACTGCAGTTATACGGCCTCGTTCAATTCCACTGACTCGGTCCGGCAAAACGTCATTACACAGATCAACTCTGCTTCCGACCTCTACCAGTCGACCTTCAACATCACTCTAGGCCTCCGTAACCTTACGGTGTCAGATGCAGAGTGTCCCGCCACGGCTCCGTCATCTGCTGATTGGAATCTGCCTTGCACAAATTCCGCCACCATTGAAAACAGGTTGAATCTATTCTCTGGATGGCGTGCGCAGCGTCAGGACACCAACGCTTATTGGACGCTTCTATCCACTTGCAATACTGGAGCCGAGGTTGGACTTGCCTGGCTTGGACAACTTTGCAACTCAGGAGCAACTACCAGTCAGGACACGTCGGGCAATACCCAGCAGGTGTCTGGTGCTAACGTTGTGGTGCGCACCTCGACCGAATGGCAGGTTATTGCCCATGAGACAGGGCATACTTTTGGCGCAGTCCATGACTGCACAAGTGTGACTTGCTCCGATGGCACCACCGTCAATGCTCAACAATGCTGTCCGCTGTCGTCCACGACGTGTGACGCTGGTGGACAGTATATCATGAATCCTTCTGCGGGCACGGGAATCAGCCATTTCTCTCTCTGCACACTGGGAAACATCTGCAGTGCATTGGGAAGGAATTCAGTCCAAAGCAGCTGCCTGTCTGACAACAAAGGTGTCACGACAATTACGGGAGATCAATGTGGCAATGGGATTGTGGAAGGCGCGGAAGAGTGCGACTGTGGTGGGGTAGAAGGCTGTGGTGACGACAGCTGCTGTGAACCCACAACCTGCAAACTGAAGACTGGAGCTGTTTGCGACCCCACCAATGATGGATGCTGCTCAAGCACTTGCCAGTTCGCTACTGCTGGTACCGTGTGTCGAGCGTCCACCGGCGTATGCGATCCGCAAGAGACTTGTTCTGGAAGTAATGGTACTTGTCCTCCTGATATGACAAAGCCAGACGGCACCAGCTGCGGTAATAGCAGTCAACAGTTGCAGTGTGCTAGTGGGCAATGTACTAGCCGAGATCTGCAGTGCAAGACTCTGATGGGCAGCTATACTTCGAACAACGACACCTACGCTTGCAACTCGCAGACTTGCAGTTTGTCGTGCGCATCTCCGGAATTTGGACCGGATGTTTGTTACTCGATGCAGCAGAATTTCCTTGACGGAACGCCGTGTGGTGGAGGCGGCAAATGTGATAATGTGAGTACACTCTACAAGCATATGCTCTGACGGATACTGGTCTCTCCTCCAGCCTCTTGGCTACTATTTCGCTTATTTATCAGAGTGGGGCGTTGAGTCCCGTACCTCTGTTTTGACTCTTTCGCTTTTTTTTACCAGGATGGACGATAGTCTCCTCTTATCTTTCGTCTATGAATTCCTTTGGGTGTTGGGGTGGACGCTTTGCTGACAATATTATCAGGGCCAATGCAAAGGAAGTACTGTCGCTGGGGAAGTGAAATCATGGATAGACGATAATAAGCCGCTGGTTATTGGTCTCTCTGCTGGGATTGGCGCCTTGCTGGTTCTTGCTATACTTAGCTGCCTGATCCGATGTTTCCGGAGACCAAGAAAACAGCAGAGACACCATCGCCCACATGTCCCTAGATATACGGGAGGCTGGAATGGTGCACAAGGCTTTGACGTCCCCATGCCACCACCTATGACTCAAAGAGGTGGAAGTGGATGGTATGATGGCGGAGCTGGGCAGGGTGGAGGTGGGTGGGTAGACTCACAAAACGCTGGAGGGTGGAGACAGCCGCAGCCACACTATCCTCCTCCATCGTACGGGCATACCAGCGTCAGGTACGCGTGAAAGACCGTTTAGATGTTTAGGGGGGTTTGACTGCGGGGTTGTGCTCCCGGACAACGCGAGTTCCGAAATTACAGTTCCCGTCGATAATGGGGTATTGGAAGCATTGGGTGGCGTTTTTGCATTGATCATGCGATACGATGCGACGATTTGGAGATAATGCGCTGTCATTTGCTGGGCCAGGCATCACAGGGCAATCGAGCCCGTCTATGTATATACACATGTATATACCTGTAGTCAATATAGAATCATCTGATCTTCATCAGCGATTTCGGGATCAACCACGAGCTTGAATTCTAGGGAGTACTTCCCTATGCCGTTTAACGGTGCAAAAAACAGTACGTGGAATCCGCTGTATTTCGTTTATCTCGTCTGTCACTTCTATATCAGGGATTTAACCCGCCCATCATCATCTACAACCCTATCGAGATGCCCGTCGCCTTCGCCAACGGCTCCTAAGTCCTACTAATGCATCCATTCTACACACTTTCACTATAAACTCTGCGACTTTAGCGCGACCAGCTGCGAGACCGTGTCGGTGACCAAGTACGGCGACCTTTTCAGAGTCGGCAACGCCCGTTTCTGCCAATAGCTCAACACGCGCCGACGGGTGAGGGTCTCTTGGGCCTTCCTTGCTCTCCTCTCACCTCGGCCAAATGCTCTCTGAACACAAGACAAGGCCTTTCTTTGCCTCGGCATTTTCTTTGTCTGGACGAGAGTCTAGAAAGTCCTGGTTGAAAACCGGTGGTTTGCAAGCCACACAGCATCAACCTGCTCTGTGTGATCACTTTGTTCATCTCCATCATCGCACTCGGAAGAACGGTCTTCGTGTAGTGGTGGGCCTGGTTGGCTCAATTTGCGTAAGCATTCCTGAGATCGGGTCTGATATTCCAGCGTCTTTGCATTTAATGAAGCCGACTCTGATGCAAGTTTGGCAAGCAAGGCGAAAGTCGCCGCAGCTTGCGCAAATTGAGATTGCAGATATTGTGCCTCAGCCATGAACTCGTAACCGCAAATAAGCACCCTGTTTCGTTCGGTACTCCGCAGGGCCCAGGATTGACTGCGGTGAACAATTTCAGCGCCCGTTCTATGCAATTCTATATACTTCTTTCGGGCGGCGAAGTACGTAGCAAGACCTGTGAGTAGTGCAATTGATCGTAACATCTGTGGTGCACATCCTGCACCACTGGGCTTGAGCATAGTTTCAAGATACCTCTCTTGGCATTCTAGATCCAGTGAGCTAGACGCCGTGTCGAGTCGATCGAACTTGCTTGTGATAGTGCTCAAATGTGTAGGACCGAGGACCTCCTCGAGGACATCAATCATGACATCCCAGGCTCGAAGCGCGGTTGGTTGGAATTGATCCGACCCAAGGTCACGAAGAGCGGCAAATATACGTGACATTGGATGTGATTCTATGGATAGAACGGTTGCTGACATTCCGGCAAGATGCTTGAGTAAGATAACAACTAACTCAGGGCGTCCGAACGCGTTGACAAGAATCATCATCTCGATCAACCTTGGAATGGTCTGAGGATCTTCTTCAACGACAATTTCCCGGAATTCGGAGCACACCCACTGAAGCTCCTTGAATGCTTCTGAACACGAGCTTGACGAGTTCCAGCTGAGAAGCATGCAGGCTGATATTAGACCGTTGCGGATATCTTCGAGTAGCGTAAACGTGGTGTGGCTCTTCTTGACACTATAGCACAGATATTCGATGCTCGTGGGGACCCAGGTTCCATTTTCGAAACAGCCCAAACAATAGGTTCGAGCGTCAGCAAGAAGTCTTTCTTGAGGTTCTGGAGTAAAGCAACGAAGACCTCGAGGCATAGACATTTGTGCAGCTTTCCAAGAAATAATGTCGCGAACACTGAACCCCTTCCGCTTGAAGTAACGTTCGACATCCTTCATGTTGACTTTGTGTCCTCGAAGCTCGAATGACGATTCCTTTCCCACAGCAGCGCGCTCGGTCAATTTAGAGAAAATGGCCTTCATTTCATGCTCCCGATTATTTTTGTACAGACCCCATTTGGCTAATCTCGTCTTGTACATCTTTGGGCTGTACACTGTGTGGTCAACGCATTGTGCTCCGCTAATATTGGATCACTTACGTTGCTCTGAAATTGTGATTGCGCTCCATGAATGTCGCAACGTCTTTCAACTTCATATCTTCACCAATGAAAAGATTTCCAATAATTTTCCGATACTGATCCCAATCCTCGTCTGACGATGCGTAGCACCTTTGAGTCATGCAGTACTGGTCTGCTGACATCTCTTTTGCTTCTTCGAGTCTCGTCACAATATCTCCCAAGAGATGTGTTCTCGATGCGAGTAAAAATTGTAACAAGGTCAGCCGGGTCGCAGAGCGATGTCAGGACTGAAAGAAACTTTTGTGGTTGCGCAGTTCGAGGTGTTATGGTGTCACATGGAAGAGTCTGATGTTGTCAACGTATTGTACCCGCCCTCTTTCAACTCTGGTTCAGGATTGGCTGCCTCACGGAAAGTCCATGCATTAGCTTGCCAAGTCCAGCACTTTTACGAAAAGGGTACATAACCATTTATGACCGCGGCGTGGGGGCATTTTTACCACTCTCTACAGGCCGACAGCAAGTGAGACGTCAGGTCTGAAGATGGTTGATGGACGCTAGGTGCAGCGGCTAGCATTTCTAGATCATCCGCTACAGCTTGGATTCGATCAGCCTTGTCACATCCTGTCAATCACTTGTTCACTTACAAAAATTTTATTACCGCTCTCGACCACAATTGGAACAGCGACTTTTATCGGAGCTCGACTTCAAAGATCCGGCACCATAGAAGTAGTGGTCTGAGGCTCACGAAAGTCGGACTCTTAAATATTCTTTGCGGTGTTGATTGGCCGGCCACGACACTTCCTCTTGTCCTGCTTCATAACGACAGCAATATCCAGACATACATAAACGCATAGTCCTTGAAGTAGCTTTCAGAGCTAGGCGGACATATAAACTGTACTTCTTGTTGGGTTTGGAAGATTTGAATGTCATCCATGGTGGCGAATAGGCACTAGACTGGGAGACCGTCAGCTTCCAAGCACTCATCCACCATTTGTGCCAGCAGTACCTTACCGGGACAGACCCTGCTGCCACCATGAACACTACATCCACGACCACAACAAACAGTGTTGCCACGACCCAAAAGGCAGAGGCAATTCCTGTGAACCGGGCAGCGGCCAATGAAAACACTTCGGCACCCAGCTCTACCGCGACGGCTATTGCACAGGGCCCGGCGAGACTGCCTCGTACCCAGGTCGTCTGGTATTGCTGCCAGTGTCGCTTTGGTCCGTTTGTTTTCAATACGACGCCCCATTGCCTCTGTTGTTATCACAAATCGTGCCGACTTTGCTTTTTTAAGAGACGCTAAGACTGATGTTGTTCCGCAAGATCTAAGAATTGTGGGATCTGGCCCGAGCACTATTGATTAAGTCTGGTGCTTCGAGGTGTGGCTCAAGGCCGCGGCTTTGGCGCGCCCAGGCCGCAGAACAGCCAGGAACCATAACATGGTCATTAAGCCACGGATCCTTAAGCAGTTGTCTCGCTGTCTTCCTATCTTCAGGCCGCCACTGCAGCATCCCTCTCACGAAATTCAAAAACATCTCTTTATTCTTTCCTTCGAGAAACTCTTCCGACTGCCCCAAGCTCGTGCCTTGCGGTACTTCCACGTCGGCTTTCCATCGTCCTGGTCGCAAGATCATTAAAAGGCCTCTTTCAAATGCTGTTAAGGAAAAACAAGTCATATGTACCGTCTTCTGTGAAAAATTCCTGGCTTCGTTTCCCTCGTTTGAGCAGATCCAGTGGCGGTGGTCCCAGCGTCCCAACCACCTCGGCGAGATGCGCGCGGGTCGAGTACCCTTTACCATCAGGATCATTACCATAGAACATATGCTTATCCTCAAACAAATCCCAGACCTAATTTGCAGCGGTTAGGAGAAATTTGACTAGCGTGATGGCCGGAAAAGTAGACCGGACGAACCATAACACCAACATTCCATATATCAATGGGATAGCTCCACTCTGTCTTTAGCATCACCTCCGGCGACCTGTAGACATTGGGCTGTGCGTCGTGATTTCTCTTCGGATCTCCACAGACAGCCGAACCGAAATCGCTCAGTACGGCTCTGCCAAATGTCTTTGGCCGTTCGAACCGTCGTGAAGCATACACTGGCGCATCTTTGACAAATTTTCGGGGTGACGGATGTTCCATTTCAGCTTTGGTAAAGGCTTCGAGGATCGATTTGTCCTCTATCTCCTGAAGGATATTGTCACCTTTGATATCTACCAGATGGCGTGTTAGCAACGCCACTGTTCGAAGCACCGGAATCTTTCGCACCTGTGTGAACAAGCTTGCACTCTGTGTGTAGGTAATCCAGCGCAAGGAAAACCTGCATAAGGCCCGTCCTAAGTAGATCTTCTGTAAATCGATGAGTCGGATTGCGATATAGAAGATCCCTAAAGCTTTCCCACATGGGCTTTTGAACGAGGCATAGGTGGTCGCCTCCGAGATGACGAATGGTGAATGTGTCCAAGGCTGTCCTCACATGGGGATAGCCAAGATGTGATGGATTGGCCCTGCTCAGATGCTGATAAATCTTAAACTCTTCCTGGTTGACTTCTTCGCGCGTATACACTTTCAATGCCACATGTTGATGCGCTCTGATTCCATTAGTCGAGTTGGCCGGAAGCGGAAGAGAGGCGCCGCTTGACTTACTGAAGGTCGCAAGCTAGCCATACGGTGGATGTAACCCCAAATCCCAACTTGCCTATGACCTGGTACTTGGAAGCAAAAATATCGCCAATGTTCACGGGATAGTATCGCCCAGTCTTGAATCCTTCAAATCGTTCCTCGTCAAGCACTTTGGAATCGTTAACTACCTCGAAGCCGCTAGCTGGAAAACGCAAGGGCGGAGAGGGAGCTCTTCGGATAGAGTTTCTTGTCCACTTCAAGAAAGACGCCATAGTAATGGCATGAATGAGTAAAGGGTCTTTGTAACGTTGGAAGCCGGCTTTGAGAAACCCCCAGTGAGAAGTGCGAGGCCGGCCCACCTGTCTACTCAATCTTACGACTCATCTCCGCTTATCTTGTACTCACCCGCATTCGCGAGCAGATGCTGGTAAAGCGACGCCGCATGGGTGTGTGCCAAGTGAGGTTGTTGCTATGACTAGGCATCTATAATATTTCCACAGGCCCTAGCGTTGCCCAAGCCAATTGCCACGAGTGCCAAGCCCAGGATCACAGTATCGCGCCACAAATTACGCGAATCGTGTGGAAAAGGAGGGAAGCAGAAAGACCCTCCCCTTCCAACACATCGCCAAGACAAGTCGCCGCTCTAGTCCCTGTCACGTGATCTCAGGCAGTTTTCTGCTTCCCTACCCTCCCCCCACTCTGTCTTCGCGCTGCAGATGCTCCTTCCTAAAGTTTCACAAGCATGATTCTGCCGACAGCATGAAGCCAATAATGAACGAGCAGTGCTTACCCGGCCTGTTGGCCACCTTCTATAAGAATGGCCTACTTGCCGCTCCTCCCTGCCGAGTCCAAATTCAGGCGCTTCCATCGAGACCTAGGGATAGAGACCTAGCTACAGGTCCATCCCTTCTTCCCGCCTAAGGCTGACTTCATGAACGGAGATCCGGCATGATTACATTGATGATTGCTTTGATGATTACTGACGAGCACGAACAACCTGGCGAACCACAATGTGTCAGACTTTTCCGGTGTTTCAGCTAATCGCAGGGCGAGCTTGCGATTAGAATCTGGTAGCCAAGAAGATCCTGTATTGCTTGGTCTAGTGTACCTAGGTGTAGCAGACGACTTATGTACACAATACCTGTCCAGGCAGCAGCAGGCAGATAACACGCTAGAAGCAAGTAGCCATATACTTACTGAGATCACAGCAGGCATCAGCAGGCCCCAGCAGGCACCTGCAAGTAGCAGCCGAAACGCAGCGTATTCGCAAGAGAGTTCCCAGGGCGAAGAGCTGTTCTATACCTATTCTGGCTGACAGAAGGCATGCGAAGTTATAAAACAGCCTACGAAATGATGCGAAGCTTGACACTAGCTCGTAGCTGTTAGGAGGCCGGCCTAGAGCGAATCAATAGAGGTGTCATTAGACTAGGACAACAAATCTAAAGAGAGGAAGAGGAAGCAGCGCCACTAGGTACAAAAGACAACCTGTGTGCCAAGGCCATAGCCAAGGACATGCGCCAAGCCCAAGAGGCTGGTGTTCGTAACAGTAGCTCTGACTGACTCTCTGCAAAATGTTGATTATTCCCATTCTCCTACAACACAGGGTACTTCTAGCCTAGGTATGTACAGGACCGTCTGGCCTGTGCGAACCGTCGTTGGTGGCGTGGACCGCTCAGCTTGCTGAGTGATTTGTTCATTGCTGCGGCCGTCCCTTTGAGGATGTGCAGCTTTCAAAACAAAAATCTGCCTCTTTCAATCCGCACAAATTCTGACTAGCTTTACCTTCCCCGACGCGGTGGGTTTCTTGACAGGCTTGGCATAGCACAACAATTTAAACCCCCGTCACTATTCCAAATCCTCACCTCCATATTATCATCACTCCTCCCGTACCACCATCATGGATTCGTCTTTGTCTCCACCACCCGAGACGCCTCGAAGCAAGCGTTGGCTAGACAGAATCCAAAGAAGATTACGTCCACACAAAACCTAGCTAGCCCAGTCTTTGCCTAACTCCCCACCTCAGTCCCCACCTCAACCAGAGCACTCGAACAGAGACGGTGGCAGCTCAGACGAAAATCAGAAGCCATCCCAACCAGAGCACTCGAACAGAAACGGTGGCAGCTCAGACGAAAATCAGAAGCCATCCCAACCAGAGCACTCAAACAGAAACGGTGGCAGCTCAGACGAAAATCAGATGTCATCTCAAGTTCACTCATTAACCATTGAAGAATACCGAATCGCCGGCCCAATCTACTTGCCCATACCAGTGAGATGCCACGGTAGCGCCGATCAAAGATACCTGGATGCCTGGGAAGCTGGTTTGAAGTCAGACGTTCATCAGATTCTGGAGAACCGTCACATATTTCTACCGGCTGTCAATCTAGAGAAACGCATAACGGAACATGTTCAGGCAGGACCTCGAACCGCGGACTACATATTCGTCCAAATCACCCAACCTCTTCAGAGTGCTCAGTGGCTCCTCGCTGCCAACGAAATCCTCGAGTTATGCCGCCGCAAAGGTCTTGACGGCCTCAACGTTGAGATAGCAGACCCTCGCGGACTCGCCCCGAGGATTTCAGCAACAATTTCTCCGACATTGCCCATCGTGCGCGAGTGGGATAATCTCCTCCCAGACATAATGGAAGCCCTCAAACCAAATGTCGGATGGCTCACCATCGATCTCGTCAATAGGGCGCCCGGGACTAACTTCGCGTCCGTTGGTAAGACTTCATTCATACCGACTATCCTGATCATGATCCAAGAGGATACCAAAGAATCGTATACGGCAGCTCGCGACAAGATACGTAGTCTGCTGGATCCACGTTTCCCAGAGGTTGCAGTCGAAGTGATCCGAGGCAGCTTAGATTACTCCGTTAATACTGAAGATTTGCCTCCAGCATTCGATCACCACAAGGACAAGCTGTTGCAGGATGAGGATTTGCGCCCAGTATTCGAGCACCACGGGGACAAGCTGTGGCAGGATGAGGGATACATGGGCGCATCCATCCAGCGTGCTGGTAGCCGAAGTTGCGGGACGCTCGGCTGCTTCATTAAGTTGCGGCATCCGAATGGTGCGTGCTCAATCTACGGGCTGACCAACTTTCACGTCGTCATGCCATATCACGAAGAGTATAAACGCCACGATTACTTGACCCTCACTTGCATCCAGAAGGGACTCCGCCCAGGCTACGGAACGCCTTTCCCAATCAACATGCCTAGTGAAATAGACCTCCGTCATGCTCGAACAAGTCATGTCCAAGCCGTTAAAGACATTGAAGGAGACGTCGCGGATGGCATACCAGCAAACAGACAGTACCGGGCATATCATGCATTAGAAGCACAAGGGTTAAGTCCAGAGAATTCCATGCCAAGGAGAGACGTGAGGTACGTCAGGAACCTGATGGACGAGATTACGACTTCTCGAGCACGAATCAATGCAATCGACTGGCGGATGAAGAATATGAGGTTGGGCGTTGTTTACGCAGGTTCCGGCATTCGGCGAAAGTGTTCTGGACAGATTATGGATTGGGCGCTGATCGAGGTTAACAGTGCGAGAGTACCGGCGGCAAACGAGCTCCCTGCTAAGATAGACGGAAAACTTATGCAGTCTAGTCAGATGGACCGGATAGGATCTCTGGCTCTTGCTCAAAAAGTTTACAAAGTAGGACGGCGCAGCAACCAGACTTCTGGTTTCGTCAATCCAGTGCAAAGCACACAGCTATTGGCCTGGGAGGATCAGAGTGGTACCCCGGCTTACGGTGTGGGTGCTGCGTGGACTGTGATGAACCGCCAAAAAGATGACGAGGGGGAACGAGGCAGCGCGTACTTCTCGGACAAGGGCGATTCGGGGTCAGCAGTCTTCACCGCGCATGGCGAATTCGTTGGTCTTCTGCATGCCGGTGTGGAACCGGGGAGGGAAACCAGCTATATCACGTCAGCGCAGGATCTGGTGGAGGACATTAAGCACATCACAGGCGCAATTGAGGTGACCATGCTTGAGAGCGACTCATGAAAGGCAGACCGGGGGGATTTAAAGGGCAGGATGAGGTATGCAAAGCCCGCCCTAATCGAGTCCAGAGAGAGTATTAATACATCGAGGCTGTCGTTACGTTACTGTAGCGCCAATATTACGTACTAACTCATCTCATAATCTCCGTCATCAGATCCTCTGGCCATCTTGGCTGATCCACCCCATTCCCTCTTGTGCCAACATTATATCCCAATTTAACCTTGCCAGCCTTAATGTTTAAAATGGGCTTGACAGTCCTAACATCCACCACCAGCGCCTCTTGCTATTTGCCCTGTATCATCCTTACCACTCTCGGAATCGTACAGCCCATGTTATGCTCGGCCCTGAATACGACCCTCCCGTTCCTGTCCCGCACACTTCCTCCCACAACGCCTCCGGATATGTCCCGCAGCTCCTCGCCAGCCACTGGTTATAGTAATTCAGCACGAGATCCATCTTCCAGCTGCCCTCCTCCTCCGCCCTACTCATCAACGCAATCAATATCCCCACCACGCCCACCACGCCCGTTATGTAGTCGCTATTAGGAAAGACAGGCGTTACCGGCTCGCCCTCTTCCAGTCCCATGGCCTTCCTATACCCCCGTTTTACAACATTTTCTCGTCAGGTGATCCTTCATATTTGCAGATCGAAAGTGCTGTAAGAGCAGCATTGTATTCAGTCCAGGCTACTTTGACACCGTATTCCATCATATGCGTAGACGATCACCGGCTCACCCTGCTCCTTTCGTCGTTGTCGTCTCTCTTCTCATCCTTCTCGCGCAAGCTGCCTCTCCCTGAGACGTAGACTGTATCTCGCCTCCGGTCCCCATCCTCAGCCCTCCTCCTCTCCTCGCGCCTCCGTGGCGCAACCTCCATCACCTCATACCCGTCTCTCCTGTCAGGCGACGGCCTCCGGTCAGGCACATGGTATGTCCGATCGTGGATGATGACGGGCCTCGAGGCCGGGCCCTTACCCGCTTGAAAAAGTCTTCAGCTGAGTTTGGCGTCGGCATCGAGAATAGAGCAGCGAGAGCGAGAGCGAGAGAGAGAGAGCTTGAAGGAGTTGACAAAATCACAGGTATTCAGAGGGGTCGAGAAATAACGGCAAGAGAGAAGGGAAGGGTATTTGGTAGATTGGCAAGGCGGCAGGAGCACGAAGTTTCGGACGATGAATGCACTGCCATTGTCGATAAAGACAGGAGCAGCGACGATGCCGTGGTAGCCATAGTCAGGGCTACCGTTGAAACTTTGTGCGTCGAAGCTGAAGCGGCAGTCGTGGATGTCAGCACCACAGATTGTGTAGAGGTAGATGCTCCGAAGGCCACCGTGATTTCAGTGTGCCTCAGGCAGTATCAACTGCGCTTTTATCAGGTGTCAGGGCTCCGTGCGCACTTTGTGTCCAATCCTGCGCCGCCATGGGCTGGCAACATCGTTGGTGGCTGATAATCCGGCCAAACGAACAGCTGACCCCCCTGCACGGCTTCGACCTGGGCGAATTCTAAGGGTTGAAGCCTGCAATCCGAGACAAGCAGGTCTAATGGGCCAAGGCCCGACCTCGACACCGTCGCCGGTAAGGCAATTTTCCCATTGGTCATGTCGCGTTCTTAGTTGCACGAGATCCCTCGCCAACCTCTGTTGGTATCTACTACGGCCATTCAGAACGGTTAGGCAGCTCTTGGGCAACAAACAACTGTGGCCGAGGCCGCACTCTTCAACCGAGACGTCAGCCATGTCTCTGGCTAGTTCTAGTGTGTCCCGACGACTGCGGCGGCCGTTTTCGAGCACACGGCTGACCGCGCGGCATTTTTCCCATTGGCCTTGTCGCAGTGCAGTTTCGGCTGGTCCGCCTATGCGATAAGCAGCGGTGGAGATCGGCAGGGATGTGGAGATCGGCCAGGATAAGGTAGAAGCAAGACAGGTACTCATAATGCTGTTGCGTTACGTTCTGGATGATGGTGGGCACAGGGAGGTGTGGTTGATTGGCTCAGCAGGCCTCGAGGAGGGTGGCAGTAATACCGACCATGAAGGCTAGGTACGACGTTATCGTCGACGCTAAGTCGACGACGAGAAGATGTTACCGAAGTGTAAGGATAAATAAGAGCAAAGGCCACCCTGAGGTTTTTTTTCACTGGCCTGGTCGTAACCGCGCGCGGGTACAGGTTTTCGCACGAGATATATAAGTGTGATGAAGAACGCCATAAACTGATACCTCAGCTTCATTCGGTGATGGTGGGAACTGGATAACACGTCACACGGTATCGTCGAATATGAGCGAATCACCTTAACTCGTGGGACTGGTTCTGTGACCCGCTCGACGGCGGGGAAGCTAGGAATGCTAGGCCGGGGGGGGTACAGCACGTCTGCCGGGCGTTCATGTAGCAAAAGCGGCACAAAATTCTCGTAAAAGGAGGTCGTAGTTAAGGTCTTCGACATGCGAACCCGAAGTTGGGGGGGGGGGAAGGGGGTCGCATATATACACCAGCGCACGGCATCCGCCGTCATGTAAAGCGGCGCAAGTCTGGGCAGGCGACGCTTGGCCCGTCTCGGGGACGCTTGACTGGAGCAGGTTTAGGCTCGCCTTTCCACACGCCTCAACAATGCCAAGACTTCATGTCCAGACGCGTTCCAAAGATTCTCAATGTCGTCTCGTTCGAAGTCAGTCAGAATATACCAATTACAAAAGCACTCTATCGCGGGTATTTGAACGTGAATTCGGTCTCAAGTGTTCGGCTGTACCCAATTCGCTCTGCGAAATCCACATCATCCTTCCAACCAGCCAATAATGGCTTCAACATCTGCCTTTCCCGCCCGGAGCACGTACGCCCCAGCGAGCAAGCTGCCTGATCGAACAGCGCTGAACAACAACCCACCACCATTCGGCTCGTCATCTCTAGTACGAAGACCAGATCAACAGAGCCAACCATACTCACAACCCGCTCCTCCACCACATGGCCCAGGCCGACAACAACAGCAGCCACATCAACAACCACAACAAGAGAAAGAGCCCAACGCGCTGAACGAGCTCAGCGAGGAGCAGAGAGAGGAGATTGACGAAGCGGTACGTTTCATAACTGGCACATCTACCCTAAACTCTCAACTGCTATCCTAGCACAATGTTCAACGTCCGTCTACCTATGCCCCAAAATGCAACGTCAGCTCTGTCAAAGTACTGCTTTGCTGACTGCATTCCTATGAACAGTTCGACCTCTTCGACCTCGACCGCGACCGCCACCTCGACTACCACGAGCTGCGCGTCGCACTGCGCGCCCTGGGCTTCCAGCCCCCGAAGCCCGAACTCGTGCACCTCCTCACCACACATGGCGTGCCTCGATCCCAAGTCCGCCAGGATCCCTCACGCCCTTCCCGCGACCAAGCACAACCGCACCCGTCACAGCTCCTGATCCCGCATGCCGCCTTCTCGCAGCTCGCTGCCAGGAAGATTCTGGAGAGGGATCCGAGGGAGGAGATAGACCGGGCGTTTGATCTGTTCGATGCAGACGGGAAAGGGTGGATTGTGCTGGAGGATTTGAAGAGGGTGGCGAGGGAGCTGGGGGAGACGGGCTTGGAGGAGGAGGAGCTTAGGGCGATGATTGAGGAGTTTGATCTGGATGGAAGTGGCGGGGTGGGGAGGGAGGCTTTTGTGGGGATTTGTTTACAGTGAGGGCGATTGCTAGAGGGATTGGGGGAAGAGCAGCTAAGAAGGTTGATACATTTTCGGGTGGAGGGTTCTTTTGCGTTGCATTGGTACGACTACGAAGTTATGCTATAATGGACGGAGTTTTAGGCTGGACTCAACGGCAAGCGAAGGCGCTGACTGCGTTGAGACCTGCTAAGGAAAAGAGCAAAGGTCATGTTCAGGTTGACAATCGCAATGCAGTTTGTTGTTCATGGTATTACATTGTACTATTAGAGGCTCGAACGAGGTGCGACGTTCTATATATGCCGGCGACGTTTCTATGCTTATTGCTCCTGAATTGTAACTAACTCATAGCTGTACCGTGGACACCGTGCGTCCTGATGCTCGGCTTTTACATCTCGGATTCGGATCGGAGTTTGATCCTTCTGTATTTTTCTGACTCTTAACCGATCCGAGCTCGTGTGGGGTGGTGGGCCATCACAATATTCCCGACGGGCTTACCCCAGGAGACTTTTCCAAAGTCGTCTTGGTAGATGGCCGTCCCCCACTTCCACCCTACCACGGCAGCTGTACAGGGCCGCTCTTCCCTGTGTCCTCCCCCATGACAACATCCCAATTTCCAATATCTCTCTTGCCTCTCGGAGCCCAATACTGGCCTGTTAAATGCATGTCAAAGGTGCCATCAACCCACTTGGCCATGATCTCAGCGGCCTCCTCTGGCTTCAATGCTCCGCCAGCGTCCCAGTATTTGTCGAATCCGACACCCTTTGTCATTTCCGTGCGCATGAAACTCGGGTGTAAGATGCCCACCGCGATACCCTTGTCCTTGAGGTCGAAGGAGAGCTGCTTCCCGACCATGTTAAGGGCAGCCTTCGAACCGTGATGGGCGAAGTTCCCGCCGCCTTCCTGCTCGTGGCGGAGGGTGATGGAGCCAGACTCGGAGGAGACGAGGATTATTTTTGCTCCTTTTGTAAGGATGGACGAGCTGAAGAGGGAGTGTATGATGAAGACGGGCGCAATGGAGGACGTGGTGTACATTTTGATTTCGGCGTCCCAGTCTGGACCTTTGGAGAAGTCTTCGGTTGCGAAGTAGCCGGCTGTGATGTAAATAGTGTTTATAGGGGTGGAATTCAGGGAGGATGACAACTTAATGCCGCATGACGGGGACATGAGGTCGATATCGGTGAGCCAATGGACATTGTCGGCGTTGTCTGAATGAGAGGGTGGAGAGGAGGAGCGGGATGTTGCGTAGACGGTCGTTGAGGGCTGGGAAGCGTAGTATGAGACAAGGGCTGCACCGAGGCCGCGCGTGGCGCCTACGACGAGGATATTCGGCATGTGGATGCGCGCTCGAGCGCTGGATAGTACGAGACCGGCCGGTGCCCTGAGTTATGACTTGTGCGGCAGAATGGCACCAGCGGCGATATTGCGTGAGCTTCTAAGAGACGGGTTTGGAAGATAGAAGCGACAATGGAGAGAAGGCCAAAGTAAGAGTATTCTGTTCATTCAGAAAATGTGAACCTGCACTCGACAGCGTCAACGTCTCCAGCGGCCCCCCACCAGTCGCTTCTCATATGGGAAAAGATGGGGGGGGGGTTCATTTCGTCACCCCGCAGATAGTCTTGGCAACACTTCGTCCCATTGAGTACGTAGCCAATTCAGGTGCCAAAATTCCTAGAAATAGAAACCTGCCAGTGACTCCATCCAGCATCCTGCCAGCAGTATAGCAAATTGGCAGAAGCTTGCGAAGTTGTACTTGGACTCGGCTCAGCAACGACCAAGGCAGTCGCACGAGCCCTACACTCACACAGTCTCAAAAGTATCAAATTCGCTGGCTGTCTAATATGGCGGACGCAGGTGAAGAGACAGCGGCTCAGCGACAGGCTCGCATTCGGCGGGAGAAGCGCGAGGCCAAGATCAAGGCTGGGGGATCGGAACGGCTGGACAAGATCACAAAGTTGAGTGGACGAACTCCAGAGTCGAGTATGTTTTGAACCCAAATTATGCATTCTCCAGTTTTGTATCCTAACGGTTGTCAATAGTGAGAAATGATTATCCCTCTCCCTCCGCCTCGCCTGCCCCTCAAGCTTCTCGACCTGTTCCAGTGGCTCCTCCACCGATGCCGCCGGCCATGTCGGACTCCGATGACCCGGCACTGCTGCAAGCACAACAAGAATACATCCGGGGCTTACTACGCGCCCAAGACCCCCAACCAGGACAGCCAGGGCCAGCGGAGGATCCGATGGTGAAGATGCTAAATTCGCTCCTCGGTGGTGCGGACAGTGCAGACCCGGCCACCCCTGGGGGCTTGCCGTTTTCACCCGAAGATATCTCGAAGGCGACCGGACTTCCACCCTTCGTGACAAACATGTTTTGGGGACAGGAAAATGCCACACCGCCTCCTGCGCAGGAGCAAGCGGCTAGAATGTGGACCCTCATCCACGTTCTCTTCTCACTGTTGGCAGGGATTTATGTCGTGCACACTCTCACTTCGTCCACAAGCCTATTCGGCGCGGACCCGCCCCCACCAGCTACAATTAGAAATCCTTTCCTAGCCTTTATTATGGGCGAGCTTTTGCTACAAAGCACTCAAATGTTTCTCGTGGACCGGGCTGGGCCCAAGGGTGTGTGGGCATGGTGGCAAATACTCAAGGACATTGCCAGGGATGGCTCCATCGTGGTCTTTATGATGGGAGCAACAAGCTGGCTAAAGGGCTGGGTCTGAAGTCACAAGAGTCCATCTATCAATAGTTCCAATATATTGGTTGACGCGATTTACCGTGGGTGCAAATTCACCAGCATGGCAGAGGCCTCTTACTTTTAGTACACCGCAAGGTTGTTGCTTGTAGCTGAATTCGAACGATCTCTGAGAGGCGGGTGCCTGATTTTTCGGAGATACGGCCTGTGAAAGGCCCCCCACGAAGATCCTTTGAAATCAATTGGATGGGTGGTTAAAAGTTATGCCCCGGAGGAAGGGATTCCCATGACCTTGCCACAAGGGTCTTAACAAGCTTAAGAACGGATAAAAGGGGGAAGCTCGTCTAGATCCTTGCAGCTCCTTCCTTCCCCGCACCTTTCTTGTGTCCTAAAAAGCGTCATGTAGCACGGGAGCACCCCTCTCATTGCATAATATCTTAGAGCTGACGTTACTGTGATTGTACTCCCGCTGGACGAATCGACCGTCGGAAGTTGTGACCACCTTCTCATAGCCCACTTGGAATACGTAAACACCCTCTCATCCTCCCATTCTCCGTTCCTCCCCTTTGTTACCCTCAATTTCAGCCTTCCGGGTAACTCCAAAACTCCAACAAGACTTGCGGCGCATTCATAATCGAAATGTCTGAGAGCGGCGCACAGCCTCCTAAGGCTCCTGTCGTGGTGGGTGAAACTCTAGGATGGCGTCCGGTGTCAAACTGACACTTCGCAGGCTGAAGCGCATGCAGTCGACACCTACCAGTACGCTTTACGCAACGCCCACCTTGTACGCAGGTCGACCGCCGACTAACTTTGACATAGTGTTCCTAAAGCTTTCTTTGCCAAAGGTAGCGGGAAGACACATCTGGAAGACCTTGACGAGTATCATTCTCTGTACAAAGAATCAATCCAGGACCCAGACAAGTTCTGGGCCAAGCTTGCTCGCGAACTCCTCACCTTTGAGCAAGACTTCAAGACAGTCAGGAATGGCTCACTTGCGAATGGTGATGTCTCGTGGTTCCTAGAGGGCCGGCTCAATGCCTCGTACAACTGCGTTGACCGTCATGCTTTCAAAAATCCAGACAAGCCAGCCATCATCTACGAGGCTGACGAGCCTGGCCAGGGCCGCACCATTACCTTTGGCGAGCTCTTGCGCGAAGTCTGCCGAACGGCCTATACCCTAAAGCAAATGGGTGTCAAGAAAGGTGACACTGTTGCCATCTACCTTCCCATGATTCCTGAAGCCCTCATTGCCTTCCTCGCCATTACTCGCATTGGCGCCATGCATTCCGTCGTCTTCGCAGGCTTCTCCGCCGGCTCACTCTCTGACCGAGTCATCGATGCCAACTCAAAAGTCGTCATCACTACGGACGAGGGCAGGCGCGGAGGCAAACTGATTGGAACCAAGAAGATCGTCGACGAAGCTCTGAAGAGATGTCCAGGCGTCCACAGTGTTCTTGTCTACAAGCGAACCGGAGCGGACGTACCCTGGACCAAGGGCAGAGACTTCTGGTGGCACGAAGAGGTCGAGAAATACCCCAACTACATCGCACCCGAGTCCATGAACTCGGAAGATCCCCTGTTCTTGCTGTACACTTCCGGCTCCACTGGAAAGCCAAAGGGTGTCATGCACACTACGGCTGGGTATCTGGTTGGCGCCGCAGCAACCGGCAAGTACGTCTTTGATTTGCACGATAATGACGTCTTCTTCTGCGCTGGTGATGTGGGTTGGATTACTGGGCACACATATGTGGTTTACGCTCCACTCATCCTGGGCTGCACCACCGTGGTCTTCGAAGGAACGCCTGCCTACCCGAATTTCTCTCGCTATTGGGATGTTTGCGAGAAGCACAATGTGTCTCAGTTCTACGTTGCACCCACGGCTCTGCGTCTCTTGAAGAGAGCAGGTGACCATCACATCAAACATGACTTGAAGAGTCTTCGAGTTTTGGGTTCGGTAGGCGAGCCAATCGCAGCTGAGGTCTGGAAATGGTACCACTCGATCGTGGGAAAAGAAGATGCACACATTGTCGACACTTACTGGCAGACCGAAACCGGCTCGCACGTCATCACACCATTGGGCGGTATTACACCGACAAAACCCGGCAGCGCCTCCCTCCCTTTCTTCGGTATCGAACCTGTAATCATCGACCCCGTCTCGGGCAAAGAAATCGAAGGCAACGACGTGGAGGGTGTTCTGGCATTCAAGCAACCATGGCCAAGCATGGCACGAACTGTGTGGGGTGCGCACAAGAGGTATATGGACACATACCTGAACGTGTACAAGGGCTATTACGTAAGTGTTGTTACATCTTCATAAACGCCACAACTTCGCTAAACGGATGTACAGTTCACCGGCGACGGAGCTGGACGAGATCACGAAGGCTACTACTGGATTCGTGGTCGTGTGGACGACGTCGTCAATGTCTCAGGGCATCGTCTCTCAACGGCCGAAATCGAAGCTGCATTGATCGAGGATTCTAGTGTTGCTGAGGCTGCGGTCGTAGGCATCAACGACGAGATGACCGGACAGGCTGTTAATGCATTTGTCTCGCTGAAAGACAACAGCCAAGCCGGCGATTCAAAGAAGAAGGAACTTGTCATGCAAGTTCGCAAGTCGATTGGTCCATTCGCTGCTCCAAAGGCCATCTTCATTGTCGACGACCTCCCTAAGACACGGTCTGGCAAGATTATGCGAAGAATTCTGAGAAAGATCCTGAGTGGAGAGGAGGACAGCTTGGGCGATACATCAACTCTTGCCGACCCTAGTGTTGTGGATCAGATCATCGAGATTGTCAAAGCGTCAAAGAAGAAGTAATTGATATGGAAAGCCTAGGTACCTGTTCTTTCCATTAGGCGCCTTGCACGGAGAATCAGATACCCAGAGTTGGATGGCGAAAAATATGATAGCACCTAGTGGTAGCCCAATGAAAGTGCTTTAAAAATCCCAGCAAAACGGGGCGTAGAGTCATCTGGGTGGTCGAGAACGCGAAAGACTCGGGGTTGAAGCGCTAGGCACCTGTGCCAAGGCTAGCCGCTGAGTCATCCCGCCGCCAGGCGAGCTCCTCACTTAAACTCTCCTAATTCAGTCCTGGGCTAAGAAACGTTGCTGCATCTACGACCGCTGCAACTGCAAGCGCGTCGACACGGTACTATCCTCTTTCCATTCATTCAATTGTCTGTATACAGAGTATTCGACGTGTGAGTTGGTGTTCGAATGAGGTGACGAGCGCCTGGCGTGCAGAATTTGCGCGCGGACACCTCTTTCTGCCCGCCGAGAAACCGCGTCGCGAAATTTCATCCAAAACCTTCGTCACTTCGGTTATTCTCAGGCTCCAGCCTAGGATTTCGAGCTTGGGCGAGGGGACCTTTTCGTCTGCGCATCTTCGATCACGAATTTCACGAATTCACCTCATTCAGGATGTCCTTCGGAACGAACACTGGCTTCGGCTTTGGCCAGAGCAATAACCAATCCTCTGGGACTGGATTTGGGGGTTTTGGAAGTAATACCAACACAGGTATGTCTCATTCTCGTTTGACAGGTTTTACTTTGGATTGGTCATGGCCCGTGGCCCTTTGTCCTCCGCGGCCTCCCAAGCGATCGTTCGAAACCATCCTCTAATGCATCTTGGACGAATGCAGGATTTGGCACGAGCACGAGCAATACAGGCTTTGGGAGCACCCCGACAACAACGAACCCTTTCAGCAGCAGTGGATTCGGCTCAAATACTGGAGGTATGTCGATTCATCTAGAAACGCGGCCTCGATTACTTTCTCGAGTTCTCATGGAATCCTTCATTACTCAATCTCAGTCAATCCTCCACCATCGCTTTCACGCTATGCCTTGAAATACCAATCGTGTGGATAAAGGAGAGAAAAAGGCAAGATTGATGGTCGACAGAGACGCTGCAAGGACCGTGCATCCTAGAAAAATGGGCAGTCAAGGCTCGCACCATTTCTGTACCTAGGCCACCTTCACATCCTCTTAGAAGCCAGAGGCCTCGTGGGGCTCATCCAACAGCGCCTGCGTTGATTTATTCGCAAAAATTCGAACACAGCAATCGCAAAGACTAACTCATTCTACAACAGGAGGCTTCGGCTCAACCAACAACACTACCACATCCCTCTTTGGCCAAAACAAGCCAACCTTCGGCAGCACTAACACCTCATCCGCTCCTAGTCTCTTTGGTAACAACTCGACAACTACAGGCTTTGGAGCCAACACCGGAGGATTTGGTAGCAGTTCTGGTACGGGTTTTGGAGCAACTAATAACAACACTGGGTCAGCCTTCAGCTTTGGCAGTCAAGCAAATAAACCTACCTTTGGCTCGAACACTGGCTCGACTCTGTTTGGCCAGGGAGGGTCAGGAACAACTGGAGGTTTTGGCACTACCACCAGCGCGTTCGGATCAGCTTCGGGCACCGCCCTGAATCAAGCTGTACCTCCGAGCGAGGGAACAGGCGTTACGCCATTTCAGCCAACCAATGAAAAAGAGACAAATGGAGGAAACATCAGCTATCAGAGCATAAGTTTTCAACAGCCATACCAAAAGTACTCCTTTGAAGTAAGTTCACCTCACGGCATTTCTATCATCAACTCTACTAACCTTGAGACAGGAAATGCGATTAGCAGACTACGCTGCAGGGCGGAGGTTCGGAAACGGCACTGGAGGCACTGGCACCTTTGGAGCCAGTAACTTCGGCGGCTTTGGCACGAATACCAACACTGGGTTTGGAACAACCAACAGTAATCCCTTTGGCGCCGCGAGCTCAGCGTCAACACCTTTCGGCAACACACAGACGAGTGGGCTTGGCACCGGCTTGTTTGGAAACAAGCCAACGAACAGCCTTTTTGGGTCACAATCAACCTCAGCGTCGACCACAGGTCTGTTCGGAACATCTAACCCTACCACGTCTGGATTTGGGGCATCTTCGGGTACGGGCTTTGGAGCCAGCAACACCTCAAACTTGTTCGGTAGCAATCAGAACAAGCCGACAGGCAGTCTCTTTGGAAATACCAGCTCGAACACTTCTACCGGGTTTGGTTTCGGCAGCAATTCCAACACGACTTCCAATACCAATCCTTTTGGTGGTTCTAGCGGCAGCAATCTGTTCGGGGGCAACAACAACAATCAGACTCAAAGCCTCTTTGGTCAGAACCAGAATCAAAATCAGCAGAAGCCGCTTTTTGGTAGCACTTTTGGCACAAGTACCACGCAGTCCCAGCCAACAACGGGGCTCTTCGGCAATGCCAATTCTACCAACACTAGTACTGGGCTGTTCGGGAACAGTAACACTGGGACACAGTCTCAGGGAGGCCTCTTCGGTGGTGCTGGCGGCTCCAACCAGACGTCCACTTTGTTTGGCGGAAGCAGCAACACGACTCAAAAGCCACTCTTCGGTGGTAGCAACACCAATACCGGTACTGGACTCTTTGGAAATTCGCAAAGCCAACCTTCGACTACCGGCCTCTTCGGCAATAACACCAACCAACAGCAGAACCAGCCACAGCCAGGTTCTTTGTTTGGAGGTAACAATAATAACAACACTGGGTCCGGGCTCTTCGGAAACTTGAACGCGAACAAGCCTGGCCTGTTCGGCAACAGTGCTACCAACAACACCCAGGGGTCCAGTTTTTTTGGAAATAGTAATAACAACAACACCAGTGGAATATTCGGGACCTCTCAATCCAACCAGAACACGCCCCAGCAGCAGCCCGGCTCACTACATGCGTCGCTCCTCGACGGCAATCCGTATGGCCAGTCCTCTATATGGACAGGACTTCCACCAGCGACGCCTCAAAATTCCGGTCCCTTAGCTACGCCACTGACGGCCAGCCAGCGATTGAAAGAGAGTCAAGCAAAACCTCCACCGTCACTGCGATTCACAAGCGCGAGATTCGTGACTCCACCTCGTCGTCAGGGGTATGGCCTCACCTACTCACCTAGCAGTAGCGCCGGGAGTACACCGGGTGGAGGTAGTTTGAGCACCAGCATGTATGGAAGAGCTTTCACCGGGGGCAGCTTCGGGAAAGCTTTGGGCAAGAGCTTCTCAGCTTCAAACCTTCGTCAGCAATTTTCCACCGACGGAGAGAGCGTTCTCAGCCCGGGCGCATTTGCACCGGGCAGCTCACGATACTCAAGTGGCAGTATCCGCCGTCTGACCATCGACAAGAATGTCAAGATCGATCTATTCGGCCGATCAACGCAGCCAACTCTGCCTGCCCCGGTCACGTCAAAAGAGGCGCCTGCAACTAATGGCGAGATCACCTCCGTCGAACAACCAAACAAACTCAAGAAACGAGTCAGTTTTGACAAGGACACTACAGGTGGGGAGACCAATGGGTATTTGAATGGAGATACTGGCGCTTTGGTGCGCACCGAGACAGATGAGCAAGAATCGCCAGACGATGAGCCCAGAGTCCCGAGGTCATCTCGTCGGACCGCGACCTCAAATGGCACGTCCTCTGCTCCTCCTGAATTGGAGCATGTCCGCGGCAATGAACTCGCCGTGGTGCCTGAGGATCGAGAGTCAGACAACGTAATTTCCAAGATGCGCTTGCCGACAGATGCTAATCCGGCCACTGACCCCAAACCCGGCGACTATTGGATGAAGCCGTCTCGGGCAGAAATCAGCAAGATGCCCAGAGAGAAGTTGCAAAATTTCAGGGGGTTCCAAGTCGGTCGCCAAGGCTGTGGAAGTGTTACATTCGATGGCCCTGTCGACCTGACCGCAATACCGCTTGACGATTTATATGGCAAGTTGATCGATATCCAGCTAAGGTCTATCACGGTCTATCCAGAAGCCAGCACAAAACCACCTCAGGGGAAGGGTCTAAACGTGCCCGCAACCCTCCGGCTCGAAAACTCGTGGCCACGCAATCGGAAGACTAATGCTCCTTCATCTGCGACTAGCGGCCCACTGTTCGAAAAGCACATGAAACGACTGCGCGGCATGACTGACACGGAGTTTGTGTCGTACGATGTCCAAAGTGGAGTCTGGACCTTCCGTGTACCTCATTTTACCCGGTATGGGCTTGACTATGACGACGACGAAGATCTCGAAGAGAGTTCATTGAGCTCTTTGCCCGAAACGCCAGTTGATCCTACCACTAAATTTGCTTCATCCACTGCATCTGCCATGGACGTTGATGATGGTACCCCAGAAGACTCGAGCCCAGACGATGACACCTTTGCCTTTAAGCAAAAGATTGTGCCTGGTGGTTTCAACCGCCAGTCAATCGTCGATGATGAGCAAGACCAATCTTTTTTAGGTGATGGCTCTGCGGCTGCTGATTCTGGATCTGAGCATTCCCACGTCTCTGATCAAGGAGAATCCGACGATGAGATGAACATGGCTGGCTCGTTTCCTCACAATAATGGCGCCGCAGAGCAGAATATTGGAAGCCCAATGAGATCAACTTCCAAGGCGAGTCAACACCCTTGGGGCACCCCGGGTAGACCTTTGATTGATCTCGATGGCGACTGGGCAGATCAATTACAACGAACAATCAGTCCTCGAAAACAGAATCGCGAAGCCTTACGAGAAGCTCAGGGAAAGGTCGTACTCGATAGAAGTCAACAACCAGCAAAGCGCCCCCAGTCGAGCAACAAGAATGAATTCCGAACGAGTATTGATGTCATGAACTCTCTCTTTGGCAGACACGAAGAAAAGATGGCTTTGAGCAGGATGCAGGAAGCGGGAGGATCAGGTTTTGAGGTTTGACTTCCTTCCCAGCTTTTTTTTGATGACTCACTTTTGGGCGAGTCGAGACGGTCGACGTGGAAAAATCTTACGGGAGGATACTGACCGGTTGGGTGTCGGCCGTCTCGACTATGTATGTAGGTAGCTTAGAATGAAACAAATTTGCTAAACCAAACTTCTGTCTTCTAGTGGCCTTATCCCAAACGTGCAAAGACTTTCGATTCAAATCCCTTAAGCACGGATGCTGCGAACCAACCCATGAAACCGAAATGGACTCCCACTGGAAGCTTACTTTATGCGCAAAGTGGCCTTCCAATCGCGACAGAGAGCGCTAGTGAGTGGCAAGACATTCGGCTGGTCGCTGGCGAGGGCAGAGATGTAGTAGAATCAGTGCTGAAGGGTGCGGACAAAGATGTGAGTCTAATTTTTCGATTTGCACTTTTCTGAATCCTGGAAGGTCACTGAAGGTGATCTTGAAATGGGACAGACCATCCCTACCCCCCTCTGTCGTCTGAAGCTTGTATGCCGGTCAATGAAGCTAATGTGACCACAGCCATATCTTGATGACGAAACGGCATGGCGAAAGAGTGCACATATATCTCTAGTTGAAGATGTACCAATGGCCAAGAACAAGAGCGTGCCCTTCTCAGTATTTTGCAAACAACTTACTGAGAAGAAAATCGGCAACCTAGTCGCACCTGGCGGTGAACGGGAGGTCTATCAGCTCGCACATATCCTTTTCGACGACTACGAGGACGAATTCTCTGCCGGTTTGACGGCTCAGCAAAAGAGACAATTTGCACACCGCATACGCAAAGATCGGCTGACAGATTATTGGGATCTGCTTGTTGGACGAAGGCACTACCAAAATATCGCAGCAGCTGAAAAGAGAAGCCTTGAAGAGGCTGCGTTGTGGTATCTTACTGTACATGATGTTACTGGTGCTTGCAATTGCCTCGTGAAGGCGAAAGACTACCACCTAGCTACCCTTGTCGCTCAGATCGACCAGGCCGACAAAGTCTTCCAAGGAGACATCAAAGCTCAGATCGAAGCTTGGAGAGAGCAAAGTATCATTCCGGAGATGAGTGAGCCTATTCGAGCTTTGTACGAGATTCTAGCTGGAAATACTACGATCTCGATAGGCAAAAGCGATGGTCCTGTCGAGGATCGTGCATCTACATTCGCCATCTCCGAACGCTTTGGCTTCGATTGGCTGCAATCCTTTGCTCTATGTCTTTGGTATGGTGAGCACAAGCACGGTTCGATCGAAGATGCAGTCCAAGAATTTGCGAGGAAGCTCGACGAGAGTCTCGAGTCAGCGTATCCTTACCCTGACAATCGACAGCAACTTTCTGCTGACGAGGCAAACTCTCCAACAACGGAGCGAAATCAGGAATCCCCATTATGGGTGTTATTGAAGCTGTGCACTGCAAAACCGGGCGCTGGCCAGAAACCGCCCATTCTACCACAGGCGCTCGCGCCGCTCACGAAACCATTTAATGCCAGGGCGGCCTTCCAGCTCCATCACTCGCTCGCGGCTCATATTCCTTACGTTCGCGTGGATATTCCTCGTGCAGATGCACTCGCCGTGGACCTCGCCTTCCAGCTCTCGGCAGCGGGCTTCTACGTCGGCGCAGCCTACGCTCTTATGCACCTGTCAAACTCAAACGAGCGAAAAGCCGCTATTAAGGATCTTCTCACTCGGCATGCAGCAAATTTACCTGATATTCCCCCGGCTCCTACCCTGAAAGACAACCCAAATCCGGACGAAGCTACAGCCCAATGGCACCTTCTCACCATCGAGCTCAAGATCCCCGCACAATGGATCTGTGAAGCCAAAGCCCAATTCTCCCGATCTCAGAACCGGTCCCTAGACGAGCTCAACTACCTCATCGCCGCCGAGCTATGGCCACAAGCCCACGCGTGCCTCTGCCGCCGCGTCGCCCCCCGCGCCGTAATCGACGAGGACTGGCAGGCTCTCACCGAGATCCTCGGCAAATTCGGCGAAGTCCCCGAAGAGAAACTCGGCGACGCCTGGAGCACCGGCGGTGGCATCTATGCCGACTTTGCGAAATTAGTCATGGCGGTACCGAAAGGTAAGAAAGCCGGCGAGGGGCCCGCTGCAGGTCTGGTACAGAGGCTGCAGGCAGCGTTGACGGAGATGGGCCAACGACTTCAACAGAAAAGGGGTAGCAACGATCTTATGGAGGCGGGTGGCTCGGAGGAGTTACAGGAGATCGTCGCATGCAAGGAGATGGGCAGGCTGGTTGCGGACGTTGTTGTTGCTAGTGAGGCTGCTGTGCTGGTATGTGGCTTCCCACAGAAGTAGACATTTTGCAAGGTTGATGGTGCTGACTTGGATACAGAAGAAGACAATCCTCGATCTCCCGCTTACGGCGGATGCGCGGCTGAGCCAGACGAGGGAGCTGAGTGTCGGATACTATCGTGCTGCGATGGCTGCGGCAAAGTGAGAAGTAAGGGGGTGGAGGGTGGCGAGGAACGGAAAACGTTGTGGGCCGTGGAAAGCAGCATAGTGTGTGGGAATTAGCATTTATCAGGTTTCAGCGAGGGGGCATAGCTATGGCTGGGACGTTGAAAAAATTTGTGACAATTAGCAAATGAGAGCATAGGTAGATAGGCAAAAGGCTTTTCCCCCTTTCCGGTTCTAATGGGTGAGTAAGATTGAGATTGAAGGTATCCAACTAATCTAGTCTACGCCGAGGATCTTGTATCCGCCTTTCTATTGTGGCACGTAAAGCACCAATGATGCAGCGCCCGCCCCATCGCCGTTCCTAATGCCATTGCCATTCCCATTCCCATCTCGCCCTAATGCCAATTCACATGGAATCTGCACACTTTCCTCCCCAACCACGTTCCAAGCCCATATCAGCGCCTCCACGTCCACCAACTTCTGGGGAAGGGCTCTCTTCGACGCCAAAAGCGACTGTAAAGTACGATGATCAATGTTCTCCCCGATCTTCGTCAGCAGTACTTGCACTCTTTCACTGTCGTCGTCGGCATCCGGGGTGGCCAGTGTGCTCCAAGATTCGCCGTCGTACCACTCGTGCAGCTTACGGAACCAGGCTCGGAAGCGACTTGGGAGCGCCTCCTTGGCTAACACCCCGAGCACGACGATCAGGAGTGCGAGCCGGATGCGCTGAGAGTGGGGCGTGCTCCCTGGCACCGTTTCGTCCAATGTGCGCACAACCTCTGAATTGCGTCCTGGCAACAGTCGTGAGAGCTCGGGGAAACCGAATAGCTCGTAGGATTGGGTGAGCGGCATATGATGCTGGAGGAGCCTTATCAGATTGCGCCCCGCTATTTGATCGAGGTTTGTCCAGTCCGAGGCTGCCCTTAGCATTGCGACCACGTCTTCGGACGGTTGTGTCTGGGCACGGAAAAGCGTGTATTTGCAAAGTACCCTCGCAGTTGCCAATATCTCCAGCTGGCTGTCGCGATATATCTGCGCGTATCGTTGCTGGGGAGTGCTAGCGACCTCTCCATTCGAGGCTGGATTGGATCTCTGAAGCAGACTCAACCGTTGCTGACACTCACGGTGCAGTTGCGCGAAAGCGTGTAGCAGATTTCGATTGTTGCCTGTCGCCTTCGAGGCAAGTCTTGCACTGATATATGTCTTCTTAGACTCGAACATGGCCTGAAGCTCACGATCGTTCGCGCAAAGGACGGAAATGCTGTCCAACAGGTCGAAGGAGAATACTGAAGCCTCCAGGCAAGAGGCAGATTTCGTTCTAGGGTGCTCGGTGTTGAAGATGTAGCATTGAAAGTCTTCGGGTTTCTTCTTGTCAGGGTACCATGTGCGCGTTTGGGCGAGGGGGGAGTACACGGGGACGCGGAGGCCGACGGAGAAATGGTCAAAGGGGTTTGACGCGATGGCGAAACCGTAGCCGAGCATTACTGAGCAGGTATGTTAGTTGGAGTTTGGGACCAGAAAAAGTCACAGGGGCCAGCCTCATAACACCGGACGGAGTAGACGTGAGATTGGGTGAAGCCAAACAACAATGGACATCCACCTAGCACAGGTCTACTCGAGTTGCGATATCCAAAATTCACTCACAAGTCTCATTATCTCTCGGTCCGTAGTTGTTGCATATCTCCTCCCCTTCTTTATGCTGTTCGAGCACTTGCAGTCCAACATAGCTAAATCGCGGCTGCCACTCCACCTGAGCTCCAGGCTTGTAGTTCAATATGTCAAGTAGAGGGCATAGCACGGGAAAGCCGTCAGAGAACAGCTTTGCCAGCTCTTGGTGGCGCGGGTGATCGTGGCCTGCCGGGCGAGCCTGGTCAGCTGGAAGTGTGTCAGACAGCACCTGGGACGTAAAGCCTCGAGAGCCGAACATCATTGCTGCCCACAGAAATAGGCGCCTGGAGGGCGCCCGTCAGCGTTACTCTCGCAGCCATTAGGGCCCACCATACCAAGTGCAGCGCTCGGCATTTGCCCAACCTAGTTGTTTAAGCTGGGCGGAGGCCACTGTGTACAGCTCCCTCCACTTGTCATTCTGCTTTGCCAGTGCGCCTTTCAGATTGGTCCCAGCCAGCCATCGCATATCCTCGTCGTCGGTGAATATCATGGTATCAATCGCATCCGGGTTTGGAATTGTAGAGATGTATGGCGCCCACCAGGAATCCGGACCCAATAGATATTGCTCCATCAAGAAAAAGTACTGTACCACGGTAAAGGACTGCTTGTTAATGAAAGAAGAGGGGAAATTGGTCCCGTGAGACCCAAAAGGTGCAATGTTCATGGCGTTCAGAACAGATATTGTTGTGGATATGGGACAGCTTGCGATTCGCGTATTTGCTCGGATGGTATGGCCAGCGCCCACGCGGATGTGGTATCCTCTGTCAGAGTCTGAAGCAACCTCTACATCTGGATGAAGGAAGCCTTCCTCACGTCGGACCCATGTAATCAGGTCAAGCTGAGGCTGTAAATCGGGCATTGCCATTTGTGTGCGAGAACGTGGACGCCGCTGTTACGTGAGGCACTGGAGGTTGCGGTCAAGATGTTGGCCTCAACTGAGGGTGAGATCATTCAGCAGAGAAAATCATGTGAGAGATGGGATTGGTCATGTTATTTCAATCTTTGATGGTAGCGTCAAATCACAGAAGCCGGAACAATGAGTCGGGCTGGAGGCCTTCATGCCCAACTTCTGGACCATGGTGGAAGCAAACATTCTTTTGACGATCAAAATCTCGGGACCTACAGGCGCAGTAATTTATCGTCCAAGAAGGATGGAGCCGGAAATCATGGGAGAATAAAGAGTGATACGAAGAAGCAGCCGCAAGTTTTCGCGCTCATTGTCTTCCCTGGGATTGGGCGCTTTCGCTTGTAGAAGGAGCTTACGTAGTGATGGTGGTAGCTGCACCGCATCTCGTTGAGGAATAATACCTTCAATTTCACTCGTTGCCAAACTCTTATGATATCAACGGAACTTACTGACAGTGCAGAAGAAGTCTATTGGCAAACTGCTGCCTAATTTGCAGCAACACTATGAGAAGAGAGCCAGAAAACGGAGTGAAGGCCCGGAAAGGGCTTCAGGCTGTCCTTACATATGCACCAGCTGATTGACAAAACAAGGTCACTGCATGTCGCAGTCAGTGACCTCGGGCAACGTGGATTATGTTGCGTTGTCTCTATCCTGCTATTCCAGTCTCGCATAGCCAAACTTCCTATTTTCACTCCAATCGCAAAAGTGAGCTGCGGAAACCTTTTTGCATGAGGCCATCCTGAGCATCACTTTCAGCAAATGAATGCAGGCCATTCGCTCAAAAGCCATCCCAATCAAACACTAAGATGTGAGACATTCGAACCATAGGCGGTCGCGAGGTAGGGACATCGTAGGCGTAGGTCGCAAGTCAGCGCTGTCCCACTTCCTTGCAAACAGCAGGGTTGGCGCTAAGATTGTCTTCCCTTTATTGCTCATGGTTTGCTGTGCGTTTGCCACTGGATAAGGTCGGACTGGAGTGATTGGATGTTTATGCCAAGTACAGAGCTCTTTGTCGACTAAACGAGGAGTGTGGCAATCCTTCTGCAAAGATTTTTTCGCTGACTCAACGACATCTTTACCCTTCCTTGCCATCCGTGCGGGAGGGGGCGCGCCTAGCGTCCAAGTCCTCTTCATGGAGTCATGCCATCCTGCCTTACGGATGACGGCCATTTGTGCTCGGTGACGCGTTCATCGCTTGCGTGAGGCGACGATGGGCAATTTGCCCGAATCAGTCTGTTCGAGAAACAAAAGCTTAGTGAAGAGGAACTCAAGAAATGGCCTTGAGTGTAGGACACATTGCCGTGACATTGGTTGCGGGCAGGAGAACTGATTAATCGAGGTGAAGGTCCAGAGGAACATTTCACACAACAAGCATACGACCATTGATTCAATAGTCCGGCGGTGTTGTCTCGTGGAATCTGCCAAAACGGCCAGTATCTGGGGCACCGTTGGACTTGGGCTACACTGAACTGTAAGCGCATTCGTGAAAAGAGAAAGACTGAATGTCCAGCTTCAATATCATTGATCAAACCTTATTTAGTTGTAAGATAGTTGTGAGGCGTTGAAGCCGCTGCAGGTGAGGATATCAAACGCCAACTTCACCCATCCCTATATTAATAGGAGATGGCATCAGACAGGCCCTAACCTTCGCTACGTCCCAGTGGAGAAATGTCGTGGTCAACCTAGGAGCATATGCGTAGGCCAGGTCACTTGTCTGCCAGTGCATAACGGTTTTTCTCAATCAAGTGCCAAGTCTGAAGCGCGGACTTTGCCAGGCATTTCAGCTTCTTCTCTTTGAGGCATTCTCGTCCAGCATGATAGTTAAAGAGTGTGTCTCCCAAACCAAAGTCGAGAAAAAGTGAACTCCGAAATTGACCTAGAGGGTCTCCAACTTCCTGTGCCGTGTGAGGGGGGGATTATCGCTATCGTTGCGGACATGTCCTTCAGCCATCCAACACCAATACCAATTCCACTGGATTGCAAATAGTGATGCTATTGTTTTTGGGTTGCCCACTGGGCCTTTGTGTCTATATCCGTCCCCCAGAATTCTCCAGGTAGCAGAAACTGATTGAATGCATGACCCATTTCCATCCCTTGACAGTTCTTGTCTCAAGATCTTTCTCTACATTAACTAAGGGTCCTCCTTTTCTTACCCAAGCATGGCTATGAACGGGTATACAAACAGCATTGGCGCCCAAAGGTTTAAGCATGACCTCTCGTCACTCAAGGTGAACCAGACTAGGCTGCTGGATTCCATACACGCTGGTTGCAAATTCGGAGAGGCCCATCGATATGGCGAGTACGTTCACATCACTCCTCTCCTCTGGCCCCTACTGCGCTGACGACATCACACAGCCACCCCACTGAGACAGGCATGGCCCGTCTCAGTCTCAGTGACGCCGATAAGGAGATCCGCAATTGGTTCCTCTCCACCGCCAAATCCCTCGACTGCAAGACTTCGATCGACCAAATCGGCAACCTCTTTGCTATCCGACCAGGAAAGAACCACTCTGCGCCACCAATCATGATGGGCTCGCACCTGGACACACAACCTACTGGTGGACGGTATGACGGTATACTTGGGGTCAATGCTGGGCTTGAGGTTCTGAAGATACTCCACGATAACAATGTCGAGACCGAGGGGAGTGTAGGAGTCGTGAATTGGACGAAGTGAGTCGGAAAGAAATATCCTAGATAAAGGAACGTGATGTGGAGCAGAAACTGAGACCCCACTTCTAGTGAAGAAGGCGCCCGTTTCCCCATGATGGCTGTCTCATCTGGTGTTTGGGCCGAGGCCGTGCCCTTGGAAACAGCGTGGAACTTAGCAGAAGTGACGCCAGGCCAGGACGGGAAAAGAAAGACCATGAAGCACGAGCTGGAAAGGATTGGCTTTCTAGGCTCGATGCCAGCGTCATATCGCAACAACCCATTCGCTGCGCACTTCGAGCTGCATATCGAGCAAGGCCCTATTCTAGAGGAGGAGGGGAGAAGAGTTGGGGTCGTGAAAGGTCTGAATCAGCTAACTATTACTCTGCGCAATCTAGTTGACGTTTTCCAGGCGTGCAAGCATTCAAATGGTTCCGCGTTACAGTCTCCGGCCGCGACGCGCATGCCGGCACTACTCCCTTCTCTGCCCGCAAAGACGCTCTCCTTTGCGCCGCCAAATTGATCGTCCATGCCAATACTGTCGCGAAACGCTTTTCAGGCCTTGCGACCACCGGCATTGTCGAAGCTACGCCGGGCTCGATAAATACCATGGCCCACACAGTCGTGTTCACACTCGACATCAGACACACAGAAGACGCAAAGCTTACAGCAATAGAAAAGGCCTGCAGGGCAGATTTTTCACGCATCGCAACAGAGGAGAGTGAGAAGGGATGCGAGGTCAAATTTCAAGAGCTGGTCGATAGCCCTGCAGTCGTCTTCCATGATGACTGCATTCGTGCAGTCGAAGAGAGCGCAGAGGAAGTGTGCAAAGAACTATCCACACAGGGTGTAAAGGGAGATAACAGAAGTTTATGGAAGTACATGATCAGTGGAGCCGGCCACGACAGCTGCTACACGAATCGACGCTGCCCAACGAGTATGATCTTCACTCAGACGAAGGAAGGGATAAGCCATAACCCGAGGGAGTATTGCAGTCCAGAGGACTGGTGAGTTTCACATGCAATTTCTAGCTTACCATGGAACAGCGTGCTGACACAGCTGTTTAGTGCCATTGGAGCTCAAGTTCTTCTCGGGGCGGTGCTTCGTTATGACAGCCTCCGGGCTGAAAGGGGAGATTTTGCATGAGTTGGAGATCCGAGACGTTTCTCCAAAAGGCTGATGGAACGGTGCCATATTCATGGACATGCACAAGCTTTAAAGCTTGTTCGAGGTATCAGACTTGGTCGTGGGTAGTGTAAAGCTTTCCCCAAGATCCTAAATACCGTTCCTGGGCTAAGACATCCCAGATCCACGTATCTCAAGAAGCATGAAATCGGTGTCCTGTTAATCAGTGTGGTTGTTTTGCATACGTAAGTTACTGTAAGTGGATTATGGGACTGGAAATGCCTCCAACTTCCCCCCGGGGATACAAGTAAATCGGCGCGCCTGCCGCTTCAGGCGATATAAAAACCCTTGCCGCCCTCACCCTCCGCCTCGCGCGAGCCGGGTGAGCCATCACCCACCGCTTACGCGTGCTCACCTAACCTCACCCACCGCCGTCCGCTCGACCAATCGACTCAGCCTGTGCCGGTCCATTTTGGGCCCCTGGCCAGCGCGTTCAAAAACGGGCTCCTACGACGGTGTCGTTTCTGGGTTGCACTGCACATGACAGTGAGTCGACTCTAAATGTGGCGCTAACTCTGACCTCGCTCTCCCTTCTCCTCGTCTCATTTTCTCCTTCTGCAATCTCTCTCTCTCGCGCCGTTCGCTGTCTGTCGATCGTGGCCGATTGTCTTCCCATCTGCTTCTACCCTGAGCCTACGTTTCGTTGTCACTCTTCACTGCACTTGTGCTACACCTGCTCTTCTGTTGCCACTGCCTCCGCCGTTCTCTTCGAGTGACCTTGGGAAGGGTCTTCATAAGCGTACGATCTCAGCAGCTGTCCTTAACACTGAGGAGGATTTGGCCGTCGACGACGGCCTCCGTAAGAGTGCGCGCCCACGCAAGCCAAATATACGTAATTAGCAACACCTAGTATTAGCCCAGGCAGTTGAATTCACGGCTTCATCATTCTAGATCCCTTTGGAATTATGCCCATATTGTTGCCCGGTCGCGTCACCAAACGGTGGTGAGGCGAGCGGGATCTTGTCGTGGTGGCCGAGTACGACGCGCCACCTACGGAGGGGAGTAGGGACCTTTAAACTCTTAGCGCCAAAACTCGTCTTTCACAAACCCAGATTTCGACAACTCGACCACCCTTTGAACCAGGGCCACCAAAGCAATGGGCGATTTGTCTGGGGTCATCTCTATGGCACTGAAGCTATACTGATTGCTGCATTAGGGAATCTATGGTCTCTAGCGTGGTGTAGCAGTTTGCATTGACCTAACTACTACTGCAATTCATCTCCTGGGGCACGGCGGGGTGCTCTAATCTTGCGGGTACGGGTTGCCCTACCCTCAGAGGTGCCCTGGGCTTCCTTTCCAATGCCGAGTCCCTCAAGCTCACTGGCGCCCACACGTCTTCCGCCGCGGCGAGCAGCGGGACGTTCCTGCTCGTGCTGTTGCTCACGCTCAGAGCGGGTAGTCACATCGGAGATCCCCCGCCTATGGTTGGCTGTGGCAGCGGGAGGTTCTGGTGTACTCTCTTCCACTCGCTGGGCCTCTGGCGGGTAGGTGGAGCGGAATGAGAATGTGTCCCAGAGGTCCTCGGAGGGCGTTTGCTCCTGGGATGGTTCCCAGCAGATCGTGACCGGGTACACTGCAGCTCTATGAGGCCACGACCGCATTATATCGTTGACAGGCCGGCTTCCGGTCCAATAAGGAAGGAAGGTTAATGGGGTCTGTCTCGATTTGTAGTTCATAGCGATGCGCCAATTACCTCGATCGTAGCGGAATGCCGCCTGAATAGGAACGCTCCTAGCCGCGTCAAGAAACTCATGAAGGAATGAACTAAACACCAGGTCTCCGTTGCCACTAATCTCAGCACTAGCTTTATTCTCGAGAGATGTGAATCGGCACTCTAGAGCGTCTTCAGAGGGCCAATGGCCAATGGCAACAGCGACTGCAAAGAGGTATTTGATCTCCGCTGGCGGTGGCGGAGGATCAGCGGCAACAGGAGTAGGAGCGGAAGATTGAATTCTTGGCGGCAATTGATCTCGCCGGCGAGGGAATGTTGTACGGCGAATCTGGCTACCCGCTACTCCAAAAGTAGGAGAATGAGCTGCAGTTGCCGTATTAGGAATCATAACAGATGGACGGTGTGGCAGTCGAGTGTATGGGGGGGGGGCTGACGGTTCTGACAGGCCCGGCAGAGTAGGCGTCACAGATTCCGCAGAAGTTAGGGGTGCATCAGCGGAATCTCGATAGGGCGGAGACTGGCAAAAACGACAGGTTGCTCCAACAGGAATAGTACGATGGTCCATATGGTAACAGGTAGGAAAGATCTCAGGGGTAGCCATTGCAGTAGAGATTGGAAGAAGAATACTGGGTGGGATTAGAGCTAAACGAGTAGTGAACTTATCTATAATCGGCTCGGTTTAGGCTTCTCAATTTAGTATTTTCATCCTTCTGCCAGGCCCTCGGCGACCTCGTGGCGAGGGTCCCAGCCATACCCACCACGGGGTTTTGCAGCTAGCTCTAAGCGAGGGTCTTCTTCTGAACCGTGATGCACCCGTGCAGTGTGTAT